>Ga0308169_10006710_pt1 | contig 10059 bp, 9 predicted proteins | sample PhyBR1_2_FD_202139 | JGI IMG/M metagenome (GOLD analysis project Ga0308169, IMG submission 202139) | Phyllosphere microbial communities from UC Gill Tract Community Farm, Albany, California, United States - DLSLSB.R1 | ecosystem: Host-associated > Plants > Phyllosphere > Unclassified | place... | reverse complement strand
CTCTCGCCGGTACCCCCAGACCCGCTTGCGCCATCTTCCGGCTGTTCATCCCCGCTTCCGACTTCACCAGCATTCTCTGCGGCATCTTCGTCGTCCCCCTCGTCGTCTTCATCGTCATCATCGCCCAGCGAGTCTATCGGCTGATCCACCGGCGCGTCGATGGACGTCGAGTCGGCCGGCAGAGGCGGCTGCTCGGTAGGCAGAGGGGGCGGATTGGGAGAGGCGCTTCGCGCCGCTGCTTGTCGCGATGATTCTGCCATAATGTTGATCGAGGTGATACACCCAGTATGCTCGCAATAGTTAGACGGAGCCAACGACAGTTGCCATCTGATTCCGTCATCATCTGGGAGCGGCGACGTCCGCCGCGAGACCTGTTGAAGCCCCGAGCTCGCTTATCGTTATTAAATTGCTTTTGCAAAGAACCGCCACCCAGTGGCATGTATTTGATATCGCCGGCATCTCCGCCGCAGTCAGCCGCGTCACTTGTCGTGATCGACCTCGTGGCTCATCTTCGTAATGCGCGTAATGCCGCGTCGTTTCATCAAGTGATGATCACTGATCACTCGAGCGGGTGCAGAGTTGGCATGCGAATGGATAAACGCACAGCAATGTGTCACATAGCCCCTGGGACACAGTGATGCGCCTTGATCTGATGCATCCCTCCCCCACCCCCGGCTAGGCTGGCTTCGGGTGCTTGGTGGGTGCAAAGTGCCACAGGCTCCAGTGGCCGGAAGCCGCCGGTGTTTTGACACCGCATACAACAAGCGCCTGCTTGAAAACCCTGAAAGGGCTAAACCAAATCGAGAGCGGTGTGCAATCCAGTCCCAACTTCACCACCATTGCAAACGTCTCCTCACTCCGCTCGATTCAGTCAGTCTCGTTTGCAATAGTAGCAAGCATTAGGTGCGAAAATGTCGGAGACGGACAGCACGCCCGCATCGCTCAACGCTCCTCCCAAGGTACGTCGCTACGAGTCCCGACCCCCCCCCCCCCCGCTCGCGCGTCACCCCGTCACCCCGTCACCCCGTTGCCGCCTGGCCTTCGGCCATTGGCAAAAACACTCGTATCTTATCTGAAGCGAAAGCTGACTTGCTCGCAGGACCGTCATGAGCCGCGAGGCCGTAAACCGAACGACCAGCTCCCGCCCTCGCGCGCCCGCGAGGTGCAGCGTGCGTTCCGACTGCGACGCGCAGAACACCTAGCGGCCCTCGAGGAACGGATCGCCTTGCTCGAATCGGAGAACTCGCAGTTGCGCGCGTTGCTGTCATTGCCCGAGGCCGACCGGGGCAAGATTGGGTCCGGTCCCACGGGCCGAGGCAAGGCTCTGAAGGAGGGCGGAGTGCCCATGAGCGAGCGGGTGCGCGCGCGGAAAGAAGCGCGTGAGAGAGAGAGGCGGGCGAAAGGTCTTCCCATCGAGGTCGATAGCTCCGACACCGATTCGCGGCACATGCGCGATTCGACGACGTTGTCCCCACGCGCCAGCTCGAAAGCCCCCAACAGCGCCAATGCCAATCAGGCGAGCAGCTCGTCCGCGCTGCCCTTGTTCGGTCAGCCCGACTCGGCCTCGTTCAACTATCAGCTGCCCATGCCGTTCAACATCACCTCGCCAGATACGGGCTTCCCCGATTTCGCGGCCAACCCGTCGCTCGACTCGGCGTTGTTCAAGAACAGCGGCTCGACGCCAAATTACGCCAGCATGTTTAACATGTTTGACACGCCCGATCAGAATGGTCAGAGTTCCAACCCCCACGATCAGCATGCACCGCGCCGATCACCCCTCACCCCGCCCATTTCGTCGCAGGCCCCGCAGCCGCCCTCGCAGATGGACCTGCTCACGCGCCTCAAGGCATGCTGCCATCTGTCCGACTCGCACGTTGTCAACGATCCGGGTCTTCTCATCTTCGCGACAAGACTCTGTCAGTCTTTCCCGTGCGCCTTCTCCGGCGGGCATGCCGATTCGGTCGGGATCTCAGATTCGGAGAATCTCATGCTGGAAGATAGCTGGAAGGCGCTCAAGAACCAGCTCGACCCGGTCGGCGAGGCTGACGGCGAGAATAGGATAAACACGGGCAGGATGGCCGCGGAGCTGGTCATTCGAGCGGCGCAGACAAGAGGACCCGGGTACATCACCTGCCGATACCGCGAGGGCATGTCGCTGAGGAGGATCATGGTTGCGCAGCTCATCCAGGGGCTGGGCGGCAGCTTCGAGTAGGTGGTGGCAGGGCTTTCATGGCGGCGAACAAGGACAATGGGCGATGTACACTTAGTCAGGTTGGGATGGTCGGGACTGTTGTTTCATACGTACTCCGGAATTCATTTTGGGCGACCTGTGGTTACCAAGCATGTACGTGATATGAGTCAAATTTGGGTACCGTGCTTGTGCATCGGCGCGAGCGGAGCGTGGATGGGCATAAGTCGGCATTGCGATCGTCATTCGTCACTACGAGTACAACTTGACCAGACGGAGACGCGTAATGAGATGTTGTGCGGGCGAGCATATCAGGCCCTGGCTTCGCACCGGCCGCAAGCTTCGTTCCCCGACAGGCATCGCAGTCCGTTCGAAGAGTAGGTTGTCAACCGCCTAGTCAGAGACGACGATCACCTCCGAAGATTGCGTCGGACGATTGCTTGCTCTACCTCTCGCCCCACTGCTCCTCGCCGCAGCTGCAGCTGCCACCTCCACCTCGTCGATCTGTTCAAAGTCCATGTCGTCGTCAAAGTCGTATTCGTCCGCGTCATCATCATTGTCACTATTTCGCGTTTGACCGTGGCTAACACGATTTGTCGTCGTCGGTTTCGCGCTCGTTCTGTCGTTGTTGGCGTGGCGAGTGCCATTGGCAAAATACGGCGATTGCTTCTGCGTCGCAGACTGCTCGACCTCCTCGAGCTGTATGAGCAGTTCTTCATCCACTTCGTCGTCGAACCCAAAGCCATAATCATCCGAAGGCGGGTTCTGCGCCGGCTGCTCGAGCATCGCCGCCCGGATCGCTTCCGCCCGCCGCCGCCGTGCTGCCGCCTGTGGGTCTTCGTCCTCTGATGAATCGATGACGCTTATCGGCATGGACTTGCGGCCTGCCCTTGCGCTCGCGGGTTTCGGAACAGAGGCAGTGCGGGTCGGACGTGAGGGTCCTGCCTCGAGCGGAAGGACGTATCTGAGCCGGGCTTCCGGGATGGACAACTCGGATTTGAGCGGCGTAGATCGCGCTGCTTTTGCTGCTTTGGGAGCGGTGGATCGGGGAGCTCGTCGGGCTTTCGGTAGACCGGCGCCTGGCTTGTGGGCTTTCGCGACTTCAAGGCGATGAGCGAGGGAGGCGATAAATGCCGGCGGCTGATCTCGTTCGAGGGCGTCAACGTATCCACCTATATATGAGGTGTTCTCGGGAGTCAGCATGACTGCCCATCAGCATGCGAAGCATGTCGATACTATGACGTACGCAGCCCCCGGGTGATCTTGACATTGTGGAGTAGTAGCTATTGTAAGCGAGGCTCACAAACGCTCCATCACTTCATGCGCACCTTGCACCCTAAGCCTGTCTCCCCGAGCTTGACCGCCGCGATGCGCTTGAACTCGACAGCGCGCACGACCGTCAATCCATCGCCCAGCTCCATCTTGAGCATCGCTCGAGGGTAATCCGGCACCTTGCCAGGAACAATTTGCTCCTCGTCTTCGCCTTCGTCCATCCCTCGTATGCGCGTCTTGCCTTCGAAGACGTCCTTGCGCTGCTCGAGTGTGTTCTGCAGGGCAACGGCAGACGTGCCTATGTCCGTTACAGACAGTATTTGGAGTAGTGTAGGTGTTTGGAAGAGGCTCCGCTTGTGCAAGTCGGATATGTTGGCGGGGAGGACGGGTTGGGCGGAGATGGCTAGGTCCGAATGAATGTATTGCTCGAGCTGGGATCAGCGATAGATGATCTGACGGCCCCAGGCGAAGAGGCTGTAAGAACTGAGGGTCGTGGTAGGGAAGCGAGAAGTGAGACGGAATTGCACGAACCATCGCTGCCGGGCTGGTGTCATCCCCGCTAGCCCGCAGGACATCCATACACTCCTGCACCCATGCCTGCGATCAGCTCAACAAGGCTTGCTATGCACTCCGACCAACTGGATCCGGCTCAGGACTCGGGTAGAGCTTCTTGATATGGGTGAGTACCTTGTGCACCTCGCTCATGGTGGCAGGGGTGGTCGCAGCATATGGGCGGCGGAATGATGCTGTTGACAGTACGTCGACGAAGATGAGTGGACTGGGCAGAAAATGACGTTTCGTGTTTCAGCTTTGTCCTTCTCTACGTTCACCTACCTCGATTTATCTTTGCTCCGCCATGAGACCTGCTCGACATCTCTGCTCGCTTTCGGCGGGTCTGAGGTCAGGTCATGCTCCTATGCGCTCGATACGGCCGCTGCCTGTCGCTCGTCCACCGATCGCGACCCCCTTCTTGCGCTTCAACTCCTCAGCATCGGCTCCACCACCTCGCCCACCATTCGATAAGAATACCACTGGAGATGGTAAGGAGACGCTGCACAGTGAGTCGAAGCCCTGACATTTCGTTCTTCGGAATGCTGTCATACACCGCAGGTGTCTGGGGAACACGCTGACCTGTAGGCAAGGTGAACCGTGCATGGTCCACACCGACCAAGTGGTATCCGATCCCGATAGCACTAGGTGCGCTGGTCCTCCTCGCCGTGCAGCTGCGGAAACAAAGCCAGGGAGATGCGATCGAAGTAGAATCACAGCGTGAAGGCGCGGTCATACGATCGAGCAAGATCGACGGGCCATGGCAGGTGCGCAGCGCTTGCGACGTGCCAGCCTAGCAGCTGACGCGCAGGTAAGAGTCCTTGGCGCCCTGCCATTACGGTCACTCTCGCAGCTGTGGGGGTACCTCAACTCGCTCGTCTTGCCGGTCTGGTTCCGACCTTTCGGGTTCAAGCTCTACGCCAAGATCTTCGGATGCAACCTGGACGAGGTGCCCGAGGACTTGACGCACTACGAGTCGCTTGGAGAGTTCTTCTACCGGGAAATCAAGGAGGGAGCGCGACCCATCGCGGACGCACCGATGGTGAGCTATGCGATGGAAGGGGAGGATTCAGCTCATGCCAGGTGTCGCCGGCGGACGGACGGGTCCTACACTACGGAGAGATTGTTGGCGAACGAGTCGAGCAAGTCAAGGGTATCACATACTCGCTCCAAGCCCTGCTCGGCACCGAGGGCGCGGCGGTCGGCCAACCTACTGAAATTCAACGAAAGAGCCCCTCGTCTAGCGGCGCGTCCACCCCGCCCGGTGAGACGCAGCGGGTCGACGACGAGCACTTTGCCAGAATCAACGACATACCTTACTCGCTGGGTAGTCTGCTCGGCACGAAGAACGCCCGACCCGTCAAAGACCACTCGTTGCCCAAGGACAAAGCAAATGAGCACGACGCATCTCATCCTCCCGAGGACGCAAACCTGGGTCACGACCTCAATGTGGCCCTGCGACTCGGTACCGAGGCCGCCACGCACGCAACGGACCCCGGATCAGAATTCAAGCTCCTTCACCCCGATCGCAACAACCTGTACTTCTGCGTCATCTACCTCGCCCCCGGAGATTACCACCGCTTCCACTCGCCCGTCGCCTGGGTTGTTGAGCGTCGACGCCATTTCACAGGAGATCTGTTCTCGGTATCACCTTACATCGTCAACCGACTGAAAGACCTGTTTGTGCTGAACGAGCGGGTCGCGCTGCTGGGGCGCTGGAAGCATGGCTTCTACTCGATGGTCCCCGTCGGGGCGACCAACGTCGGCTCGATCCGCATCAACTTTGACGAGAGTCTTCGGACCAACACGAGGCATATGACGCACCCGGCGCATACATTTACGGAAGCGACATACACATCTGCGTCGTCCACACTGGGCGGGCAGCCGCTGTTGGCGGGAGAAGAGATGGGCGGTTTCAGGCTGGGCAGTACGGTGGTGCTCGTCTTCGAGGCGCCGAAGAGCTGGAAGTTCGGCGTCAAGGCGGGGGAGAAGGTCAAAGTGGGACAGGCATTGGGCGACTTCAAGCCGGACGAGAAGGGCGAGTAGGACATCATTGCAGGGGGCGTAGACGCGATTGTTATGAGAGTGCTGCCACATGCAAGCGGTGTCCATCGGCATCCCTTGCATTCGCAATCTCTGGCAGCGATAGTTGTGACAACCAGCTGCGCAAGGCTCCTGGAAAGGAACCCCAGACACTACACAACTCACTAGCTCTACAAAATGCTGACAGATCTGGTAGTACACCGACCATCTGAGCGATGTTCTTACATCGCTATCTGGAGCGTTTCCGCTGACAGCTGCACTTTCGCCTTGACGCCAAGCTCGATCGCCTGCATCCGGTTCAGATGGAGCGCGCCTATCCGGTGTTTGGCCGCATATGCCGTGAGAGCGATCCTGCCTGTCAGGGATGGCTTGCATGCAGCTGGCCTGAGGAGTGACGTACCGGACCACGGCCGTCTCTTCGAGATACATGTTTGCCAGTATCAAGTCGCCTCCTGCGGCTGCGGCGTATACGTGGTTGTATAGCGTCTCTGCGAATACGAGCCACATGAGACTAGAAACGCTTGGCAGCACAGTCACTGGAGTGAGCCAGGACGGTCGCAGGACCGTCGAACGCCTTCAAGCTCACAGTCATAGCTCGATTCGACCAGCTGATGCAAGACACTCATACCGGATCGAGCCGCTTTCAGAGACGAGTGCCCCGATATCGGACCATCCGTCGACGCCACCCCGGCGCACATGTCCCCAATGACCGCTTGTGCCGCGTCAACTATCCATGCGGAAGTTACCAGATGGCGATCTATCACCCAGGTGCTTGTGCGCGACATATCAGCCAGGTGGAGGGATAGCGACGCGGCGTCGTCGGACAAATCGCATAGCCTGTCCCTTCCGAATTCGGTCCTGGGTGTCAGATTGATTCATATTTGATGCGAGAATCACTTGCGATAGCAGAGTCGGCGTTCGGTCAAGCTCCCTCCGGAACGCGGTAGCACGGTCATACAGAGCCGTTGACTTGATCATCATGCACAGGGACTGGTTGATGTCAGTTGCCGGGATCATACCAGTCGGCAAACAGCTCGTCACGTACATCTTGATGGATCAAGGGGCCTGCCGTCAGCTGGAAACACGCCAAGCGGGAAACGGATGGCGTACTTCTCGCAAACAGGTCCGAAGAGCTCCGTGTCAGTTCAGACTGCACCCAGTCGCCGGGACAAGCAGCACCCGGGCTCTCTTACGTTAGACTTTGCCGCTCACGGGGCCTAGCCGACCCTTGGGCTTCGAGCAAGCCCGAACATATAGGCAATCCCGTCGAGATCTCTTCATCCGGCAACGTCTGTTGCATCAACGGTTCGAACAGCAAGCGTCGATCCAAGCGCCACACTCACCGTCGGAACACCTTGCATCCACATCAAGTGTTTTTCAGTCAGCCAGCAGGTCCTGCGCAGCCGTCAGCCAGACCCAACAGAACACGCAGAGCCTTCTGTGGTGGTCTACGTACCAGAACGCTCTTTCAATAGCGGGCCTCCCTGGAGCTTCTTCAGGGCGCATTCCCACCGTTTCGGGTTTGGATAGATCGAAGCCCATCCATTCATCGGCATCGCCTCTCCAGGCGTCAAGGTCTGGTATTAATCTCCGCGTCCCGTCGAGGAACAAATGTGCACTCAATTGTGTTCATGTGTGTCCTGAATAAAGTGGAAATGAGGAGGCCAAGCGTGATCGCGACGAGCGCGTTCCGGAGGTCTCCGTCCAACAGATGAAGCTCGGTCAGGATGGCTTGTGCTGTTGCGTAAGCTACCTTGTATACCTCACATGGTGCGCTGCGCTTGCAATTGTGTCATGAGCACTCACCGCTCAGCATATGAGACGGGTTGTTGCTGACCGAACTGCGCTGCGACCGCATCTCGCTCTCGGAAATCCCTCGATGGAATGACTCGTATTGGCGTGAGGACCTTGCGTGGTACGGTGCAGACAGATCGGCGCCCGAGTCGAGGCCTCGATGTCGAGCCGTGATTGCCAAGAGGGCGTGAAGCAAAATAGGACACTACGCATCAGCCGGCTGGGCGTACTCTCCTCCGAATCCAGCTCAGGCCGTACGGGGAAGCGGGCGTGTTTCAACGGCCTCTCGAGATTCGCCATCAACGTCCTCTGGTCCAAGGCTAAAGGCATAATCGAGATATGGCTGAAGAACACCCAGCACGCGTGCTGTTCTCAGCAAGCATGTACGCCGCCCTGTCGCCGTGTAAGCACGTACGCGCAGGACGGTCAAGGAGGGCAGATGCCGGAATTCGCTGTTGTAAGCTGGACATTGTGGTCACGACGCCCGCTTGCTCTTTGTGAAACAAGCCAGTGTTCTCTGTGCCGAGATCTTCGGCCCTCAATGTCCGAGGCCGCAGAGCGTCACGCCGCGTCGTCTCGTTCCATCGCGCTGGGATTGTCAGTTAAGCGGCTGGCTGGGCAAGAGATGTTGGAGATTAAGCATAAAAGCAGCCATTACGGCAGACGCACTCCGTGGGTCAGAGAGGCTTGCCGGGTCGTTTGACGAGGTCGACGAACCGGAGACTTGTTCTAGAAAGACCATTCCGGTGTTCCGGACATGTATGCCGGTCTCAGCTGGGGAAGCAAAGGATGGTGATCGACGAGTGATTGAGCGGCCAGAATGTGAAACGTTCACGAATCGAATGGGCAATCCGAGAACAAGGCTTTGGGAATGAGATGGTGCCCCGCAACTGCAGAGAAGTGCCTCGGCAGGAGGCTGTGTTGGGACTTTGTCCGGCCAGTCAGTGGCTGGTGCGACATCTTGTCCCTTTGCATCCTTCGATCGCACGCAGCTTTTCCCTCTTTTCCAGTACTCCCTTGTCCGCACGGTGCATCGACGAGTCATCGTGTTCTTCGACCGAGGCGTCCTCGGGACATCCGCGCTCCCACTTTCGATCCTGACCGACCGGGATTGCTTCAAGAGTCAAACGGTCCCGTCGATCATCTTTTTAACAATCATCGGCCATGTCAAACGCCTACCTAGATCCGTCTCAGCGTCGCTCGCAATACGACCCTCAACCGTCCACCTCCCAGCGACCATACTCGCAAGCATCTTACGGGTCATACTCGTCCCCGCCCTCTGGACATTATGATCGACTCCATCCACTCGCGCACGAGTCGCCCGACGACAGGGACGAGCCGTTTGACGTCCGAGCCGACTTTGACGGCGACGGGCCGCGATGGAGCGACCTGTATGGCCCCAAGCCGAAAGCGCTGCTGAGCAACGAGGACAGCAGGGTGGACTATGACCGCCTCGACAGCCATGTCGCCCCGAGCGGGCAGATGCAGGCATATGCGGCGCCGGAGTTTGTAGGCGGAAAGACGGAGGCGAGTCGGGAGGAGCTGGTCTCGGTGCCAGTACTAGGTCCCGAGTGAGTCGAGCGGTCCTGTTCGCGGCGCGAAGGAGATTATGAAATCTCCAGGTCGAAGAGCGTGGGAGCAGAGCGCCGTGGATCCATGGAGCTCTAAACTCAGACACGAAGACCGGTGGGATGTGCAGCTGACCCCAGGTGGCACAAGGCCGAGCTGCACGAGATGAGCAGAAGGGGGCAGTCCGAGCTGAGGCAGGAGAAGCGCGCGAGGATGTGGACCATGTTCAGGCGAGACCAAGGGGGGCTGTGCGGGATAAGGTGGTTGACACGGCGGTTACTCGTCTTCTCCGTCTTCTTCTTACTTGTGGGGTGAGTATCGGCGGATCATTCATTGCGAGCGCGTCCTAGACAGTCGTAAAACACGACGCTGACATCCCAGCCTAGGGATCACGCTGTACTTTGTCATCCCACGCGCCCCGTCGTTCACCTTCTACGAGGCCACGCCATTCACCGTCGACAACAGCACCGTCTCCTTCAGCCGAAGCCCGACAAATTTCTCGTTTGCTGGCAACCTGAACCTGTATGGTGAGTCGGCACGTGTTTCCACGCTGCGCACTCGCCTTTTGACCCCACGTACACGCTGGTGAACCCATGGTATACAGCCCGCTCATACCAGCCGACTCGTCGTCCAACTACCTGCCC
>Ga0308169_10006709_pt1 | contig 10060 bp, 10 predicted proteins | sample PhyBR1_2_FD_202139 | JGI IMG/M metagenome (GOLD analysis project Ga0308169, IMG submission 202139) | Phyllosphere microbial communities from UC Gill Tract Community Farm, Albany, California, United States - DLSLSB.R1 | ecosystem: Host-associated > Plants > Phyllosphere > Unclassified | place... | reverse complement strand
CATAGGCGTCGGACGAACCGTGAAGGAGCGGCAGGACGAAACGATGGCCTGCTTTGGGGAGGTGTTTCTCGAGGTCGAAAGGCATGCCGCGTGCTTGAGATATCCGTGAAAAATGCGCTGGAAAATGGTGGCCAATTATAGTCGAACGCGTGCTTGCCCGCCGCGCAGCGTGGAGAGCGGCGGCTTGTCTCGACGCCGAATCACAGGCATGATTGCGCTAACATAAAAACCACGGAGACATCATGCGCCCTGCCTGTACGGCCTTGCCACTGCTTGCTTCATTCCTGCTGAGCGCTGCGGCCAGCGCAGCGCCGCCAGCGCCGATAGTCCTGTTCGACAATATGCCGCGACCCGGTGTCGAGATCCTGGCGCTGGCGCCTGATACCACGCACCGGCTCGATGGCGGGAAGGTTACCGCTGACGCCGCGCTGCGCTCGACCTTCCCGGACAGCACCATCGAACTGGCGCGCGGCAAGCGGCCAGACGGCGACGCTGCGCTCACGCTCCAATGGCGCAAGATCTGGAAAAGCGGCGTGGCCCTGCAGATGGCCCCACAGGACCTGCGGCCATTCCTGGCGCGCGGCACGCTGGCGTTCGATCTGAAGGTCGATGCGCTCGACGCCGGTGGCCTCATGGTCAAGGTCGGGTGCGGTCCGTCATGCGAACGCCAGGTGCCGTACGTGCTCCCGGGTCGCGCCGCGCAAGGCAAGGGCTGGCAGCACGTCGTGCTGGCGCTATCATGCTTCGCCCGCGATGGCGACGATTTCTCGCAAGTCGCTCGGCCGTTTGCGCTGGAAGGCACGGGCAGCGGCCAGGTCAGCATCGCCAACGTGACCATCGCACCGGGCGGCACGCCGAACACGGCATGCGCAGATTGGCGCACGGTGGCCGTCACACCGGCCAAGCTCGACGAAGCCTGGTCGATCGACTGGTGGCTGCCCCGCCATCGCCAGAAACTGGACGAAGCGCAGCAGATGGTGCGCGACGCACGCAGCCCGCAACTGGTCTTCATCGGCGACTCGATCACGCAGGGATGGGAAAAGGAAGGGGCGCCCGTCTGGCAGACGCACTATGCGCGCTACGATGCGCTGGACCTCGGCTTTGGAGGCGATCGCACCGAAAACGTGTTGTGGCGATTGCAGAATGGCGCCGTCGACGGACTCGATCCGAAGGTGGCGGTGCTGATGATCGGCACCAACAACACGGGCTTGCGCGGCGATTTCCCGGCCAATACCGTGGCGGGGATCCGCCGCAACCTGGACGAGCTCCGGCAGCGCCTGCCGCGCACGCGCATCCTGCTGGTGGCGATCTTCCCGCGAGATGCGACGCCCGAGAGCCTGCTGCGGCGCATCAACGAGGCGATCAATGCCCAACTGCCGACGCTGGCCGATGGCAACCGCGTCGTGTTCCTGGACGTGAACCGGGCGTTCCTCACGCCCGATGGCACGTTGAGCAAAACGATCATGCCCGATCTGCTGCATCCGAACGAAGCGGGCTATGCGATCTGGGCGAAGGCGATGCAGCCTGAACTCGACCGCCTGATGGCGCTGCCGCGGCTTTAAGAGCCTTCAACCACGCGCCGGTTGGCGACGCCGAACGGCACGTGCACCATCGGGATCGTGCCGCCCGGGCCGGATTTGAGATGCGTGAGCTGGTCATCAAAAAAGATGTGCGGCTTGAACACCGACAGCACACGCGCCTTGTCCATTCCGCCCAAAAAGAAGGTCTCGTCGGCCGATACGCCCCAGCTGCCCAGCGTCGTCACGACGCGCTCGTGTGCCGGCGCACTGCGCGCCGTGATGATCGCAATGCGCACGATGCGGCGATAGTCCGGGTCGGTGCGTTCGGCGTCGTGTTCCAGCTGCTGCAGCATGGCCAGCTTGCGAAACATCCCGGCCAGCGGGCCGGGCTGGTGCGGGCGCGCCATGTGCAGGGTTTCGTGGGCGTGGAACTCGCCAAGGTCGTTGTTGCGCTTGTAGACCGTTTCGGATTCATCATCGGCGATGACGCCGTCGAAGTCGAACGCGACCCGCAGCTCGATGTCCTCCTCCTCGTCGGCGATCGCGGACGGCAGCACGAGACCGGCCGGGTAATCGACCGCGATGGCGCTCTTGACGTCTTCTTCGTTCGCGGACAGGAACAAGGCTGTGTTGAATGCGGGCAGATACGGGTAGGGCGATTTGCCGCTCATGAACACGGCGCGCGAGATGTCCAGCCCATAGTGGGCGATCGAGCGCATCACGCGCAGGCCCGTCTCGGGCGAGTTACGCGAAAACAGCACCACTTCGACGGGCGCCTGCTGCGGAAAGCACCGGTTGATGCTGAGAAAACGCCGGATGAACGGGAATGCGACGCCGCGCGCCAGGATCACGTCGCGCTGGCGTGCCTGGTGGCTGCGGTAGGCTTCCGCGCCCTCATCCAGATAGACTTGGTGCGAGTCGGACAAGTCGAACAGCGCGCTCGACGCGACGCCGATCACGAGTTTTTCTTCGATAGGAAAGGGCATTCAGGCGTCCTGGTGATCGGTGTGGTCGGTGTCGTTGAAGGTGTCGTAGACCTGGCGCAGGCCCACGGGCAAGGTGGCCACGGCGCCCACGAATGCTGGCTGCCCGCCTCCGGCCAGCATGGACAGCTTGGCCAGGCGGTCGGCCTCACCCAGCGCAGCGGGCAGGTTGACGGACGGGGTTGCAGCGTCGCCCAGATGGGCAATCGCGTGGCCAATCGCTGGCGGCAGTTCCCATTGGTTGGCAATGCCGGCCGAGATCAGGCGCGCGGCGTGCACGAGGCGTCGGCCGAAGGCATCGCTGTCGGGCAGGCCACCAGCAGGCAGCAGGCCGTCGATCACGCGCAGGGCCACGACCAGGCCGACATTGTGCATCAGCCCCGCGAGATAGGCTTCGAAGGGATCGGCGCCGTGACGCGGCGCCAGCAGGCTGGCCGCCTGCGCGCATTTTTCGGACTGGTTCCACAGCTGCGGGGCGACGAGGCGCGCCAGGCGGCTCGTCTGCAGGCTGATAATCCGGCGAAATGCCACGCGCGCCAGCAGCATGCGCAGGCCGTTCTGGCCAAGCAGCAGCAGCGCGCCCTCCAGATTGCGCACCGGCGAGCTTGGCTGGTAGTAAGGGCTGTTGACTTCGCGGATGACTTCCGCAACCAGGACGGCGTCCTGCGCTACCTGGCGTGCGAGGTCGGCCGACGAGGCGGAATCGCTGCGCAGGCTGCGCAGCACTTGCGGGATCACGGCCGGCACGCGCGGGACGAGAGTGCTCGCAGCTTGTGGATCGCGCACAAGCCGCGCCAGTTCATCCAGTACCAGGGTTTCGTCCCCGGCTGCACCAGTCACGTGCGGACCGGCCAGCCAGTGGAAAAAAGCGAGGTCCAGGTCGAGCGCTGGCTGATCGTCGGGAGTCGGCGTGGTTACGGCAGCGGACGGCGTCGGGGAAGAGGCGTGCGGGTGGGCGGCAGGCTTTGCCGGCGCGGCGCCAAACAGGCGTGCGAGCCATTGCTTCATGGGGAGGACATCAGAGGTGGTATGGGCATGGAGCGATTCTACCGCGCCAGCCCGGCGCACGACCGGAGACCCGGCCATGCGTGAATCATATTACTGCTTCGTATCCGAGCTGGTCGTGGTGTGACCGGTGTTGGTTGGCGTGCTGGCAGTGCCGGTGGCTGTTGGCGCACTGGTGTTGGCGCCATCGGTCGGAGTAATGCCCATCTGTGCATCGACTGTCGAATTACCGGTCGAACCAGCTGCTGTCGTGCCCATCGAGGACGACCCGCTGCTGCTGCTGCTGCCCGTGCCCATCGTGTCGGTCGTATTGCAACCGGCCAGTGCGAAGGCCATGATGCCGCCAATAAGTGCAGTGTGAAGAGTCTTCATAGCATTGCTCCTTGAGAGTTGAATGACATGGTCAGGTGCGGCCATCCTGAGATGGCCGACTGACTACCCACGCTTGCCGTATGCAGCCGTGGGAACGTGCTCTTGCCTGTAGATCAGCGGCCGGTCGCCGAATTGGTGACTGGCTCGTTGTTGCTGGTGGTACCCGACGCGCTGTTCACGCCGGTTGCGCCGGTGGCGCCCGAATTCCAGCTACCCTGGCCTGCGGTGGTGCTTGGGGTCTGCACCGAGCCGGTCGACGACATCGTGCTGCTCGAGCCCGACATGCTGTCGGTCGTCTTGCTTGGGGTGTCGCATGCGGCCAGGCCGAATGCCATCATGCCTGCGATCAGTGCGGTTCCGAGGGTGCGTGTCATGGTAGTCTCCGTGATGATTAAGTTGTCTTATCATCAAGCAACCGATGGTTGACACGAATAGGAACAGAGAGTTCATTCTTGTAGGACGACACGCCCAGCGCACGTCAGCGCAGGCGTCAGTGGACTTCCGCATCATGATTCGCAAGCCAGGTCAGCAGCTCGGCCGCAGGCAACGGCCTGCTGTAGAAATACCCCTGCACCTTGTCGCACAGGTGATTGCGCACGACGTCCAGCTGTGATTGCGTTTCGATGCCTTCGGCCACCGTGGTCATTCCCAGGCTGCGGGCGACCTTGACGGTGGCCTCGATCAGCACGCGGTGATGGGCGCTGGTATCAGCCTGGCAGACGAACGAGCGATCGATCTTGACAGTGTCCACCGGCAGCAGGTGCAGGCTCGACAGCGAGGAGTAGCCGGTGCCGAAATCGTCCAGCGCCAGTTTGATACCGAGGCCTTTCAGGTCGTGCAGGCGCTGCTGAATGTCCTGGTCCTGCGCGGCGAGGCTTTCGGTGACTTCCAGCTGCAGGCAGCCAGGCGGCATGCCGGTGTCGCGCAGGATCCGGCGTACGCCGTCGATCCATCCTGGTTGTGCCAACTGCGCACGTGACAGGTTCACAGCCATCAGGCCGGGGGCGCGGTCGCCCAGACGCGCGCGCCAGTCGAGAAAATCGCGGCAGGCGCGTTCAAGGACGAAGTCGCCCAGCATGCCGATCAGGCCGCATTCTTCGGCCACTTCGATGAAGTCGATCGGCGGCACGATGCCGCGCACCGGGTGACGCCAGCGCACCAGGGCCTCGACCCCGGCCGCGTAATCAACGCCACCGCAGGGCAGCAAGCGTACGACTGGCTGGTACACGACGAACAGCTGTTCTTCGACCAGGGCCTGGCGCAGTTCGGCTTCGATGCCGGCGCGGCGCGCGGCGCGTTCGCGCATGCTCGGCGCGAACACGACGTGGCGGTTGCCGCCGGCCCGCTTGGCCTCGACCATCGCGATGCCGGCGTCGCGCAGCACGTCATCCGGCTCGCGCTGTGCGATGTCCGGGTCGTCCAGGCTCCAGGCCAGACCGACACTGGCGCCGCAGACGATGTCGTGGCCATCGACCAGGTAAGGGTGAGCCAGGGAATCGAGCAGGCGCAAGGCGACGCGCTCGGCGTCGGCGCGTCCGCGCAGGCCATCGAGCAGGACGACGAATTCGTCACCGCCGGTGCGGGCCGCCAGCTGGCCACTCGGCGTGCCCGGTTCGATCCGGCCCAGCGCCGGGCGCAGCGCGCCGCGCAGGCGGTCGGCCATGTGCATCAGAAGATGGTCGCCGACGGCCTGCCCGAGGCTGTCATTGAGCTGGCGGAAGCGGTCGCAATTCAACGTCAGCACCGCGAAACCGACGTCGGACACCGGCTGCGCCAGCAGGTGCTGCAGGGCGTCGCGCACTGCTTCGCGGTTGGGCATGCGGGTCAGGTTGTCGGTGCGCGCGGCATTGCGCAGGCGGCGCGACAGCACCTCTTGTTCGCGCTGCACTTCGAACGTGGCGTCGGCCACGGTCGCCATCAGGCGCTCGGGGTCGAGCTTCATCAGGTTGAGTGCCAGCACCTGCAGGCTGCCGCTGGCGGCGTGCGGCACGCCCACCGGCAGGCGCAGGCCTTCGCAGATCATGCCGGACGGTTCGAGAAATGCCTCGACCATCGACGCCAGGTGTGGCGCCACCGGGGCCAGCACGTCGAACAGGTTGTCCAGGCCCTGCGCGGTGGCCAGCGGCATCAGGAGCCGCGACGCCATCGGGTTGAGCATGTCGACGGTACCGTCAAGCGAGGTCTGCGCCAGTCCGATCGGCGCCCGGTACAGAAACTGCACCAGCGCTTCGTAGGCATCGACTGCGTCGTGCTGCACTTTAGGCTCCATCGAGCGCCTCCTGGGGGACGGCGACAACGGCGTCGGGTTGCCAGGCCAGGGCGCGATTGCGACCCGCGCGCTTGGCCGCGTACAGGGCCTGGTCGGCCTGCTTGATGAGCAGGTCGACACCGCCATGGCCGTCGGCGGCGACGGCTACGCCGGCGCTGATCGTGCACACGATCGCCTGGCCGTCGAAGCTCTTCGCATCCAGCGCGACGCGCGCGCACAGGCGTTCGGCCAGATCCACCGCATGCGCCAGGTCGGTCGACGGCAGCAGTACGGCGAATTCCTCGCCGCCGATGCGCGCCACGACATCGACTTCGCGGAAGAAGTCGAGCAGGATGGCCGCCAGGTGCTGCAGCACGGCGTCGCCGCCCGGATGCCCGTAACGGTCGTTGATGGCCTTGAAGTGGTCGGCGTCGAGGATGATCATCGCCGTCGGGCGCGGCGCGGCACGGCTGCGCTCGAACTCCTGGCTGGCGGCGTCGAACAGCGCGCGGCGGTTGGCCAGGCCAGTCAGGTGATCGCTGAATGCTTCGCGCCGGCGGCGCTCGGCGATGTCGCGCTTGTCGGACACGTCGCGCAGGATCAGGCAGTAGGCCGGCCCCTCTTCGCAAGGCAGGGCGGGCGCATCACCGGCAGCTTCGCGGTCGGCTTGCGGCAGCGGCGCAATCATCACGCTGCCCCAGAATGCGCTGCCGTCGGCGCGCAGCAGGCGGCTTTCGTCGAGCGCCCAGCCATCGGCGTCGGCTTCGCGCAGGCGGTCCAGCGCGCGCTCGGGCGTGATTGCATCGTCTGGATAGAACAAGGTATAGCTCTGGCCCTCGGTGTCAGGGCCGAAGCCGGTCACGCGGCCGATGCTCGGATTCCATTCGCACAGGCGGCCCTGGGCGTCCAGGCTGGCCAGCGCATAATCGGTGATGCCGGTCAGGACCGCATTGAGCCAGGCGTCGTTCTGACGCTGGCGGCATTCGCGCCGCACCTGCTCGGTGATGTCGTCGATGACGGCCATGATGCGACTGGCGTCGAGCCGCAGCAGCGTGATCGACAGGATCTGCGGCATGCGCTTGCTGCAGCCACTGCCGGCATGCAGGTGCACATGCATGCCGTCGCAGATCTTGCCGCTGTGGACCGTGCTTTGCTGGCACAGGTTGCGCAGGTCGGGTGCAATGTCCTCGAGCGCGACGAACAGATTGTCCAGCCCACCGTTGCGCGAGTGCGGCATCAGGAGCTGGGCCGCGATCGGGTTGATCATGGCGATCTCGCCATCACTGTCGAGCTGGACCAGCCCAACCGGGGCGAGATACAGGAACTGGATCAGCGCCTCGTATTCCGCGCTGAGCTGGGCGAGGTCCTCAGTCATTTTGGTTGCCGCTTGACCAGAACGTAGCGCGTGGCGCTGCCCGGGGTGGACAGCAGGCGCAGGGCGACTTTTACCGGACGCATGCGCAGCGTCAACACGTAATCAATGGTTTCGTCGAGGGCGGCGTTCTGTTCCAGAGCGTCATCGAAACGCTGCGCCACCATGAAGTTATTCATGCACGGTGCGACGTTCGTAAACAGCGGGTGGCCCAGGACGCGCTGCGGCGACAGGCCGGCGGCTTGCGATTCGAACGCGTTGTAGCGGCTGACCTCGGTGTTCGCGTCGAAACCGATGACGCCGAAGTCGAGTTGGTCCAGTTCTTCAGAAGAACACGCGTCGAGTCGGGTGGCCAGCTCGGGAAAGTCAAAGGCAATGGTCATGAATTGGGTGCCGACGCGCGGCCAGTGGATATTGATCATCGATGTTGCCATGTGCAATAAAGGTGTGTCAATTGCTCAACTGCAACAATTCACTATTTAATTGCGGGAATGCGCAGTTCCGCACACATCGCGGCAAATTGACAGTCCCCTGTTTCAACGTCACCATGCCTTCCTCTTCATGTTCTCACATTTCATGACACATACACCGGATGCTGGGGCCCGCTGGTGGCGCGACGGGACGGGCTTGCAGCGCCTGGTCGCCGACCTGCTGGGCGCCGAACTGGCGGCGCTGCGGCCCGGCAGGCAAACGCTGGCGCAGCCCTGGCCGGCATCGCTTGATCTGCGTGGCGATCTGGGCGTCGATTCCCTCGAGCTGATGGGGCTTGCGTCGGCACTGGAAACGCAGTTGCATCTGCACGGGACGGCTGATGCGCCGTTGCTGATGCGTACGCGTCTGGAGGACTGGCGCGATGCGGCGCGCGCCAGTCTTGACGCCGACGGGAGCGCGCTGACGTTCCGCACGTCGGGCAGCAGTGGCGCGCCCAAGCCGTGCAGGCACTCGCTGGCGTTACTGTGGCAAGAGGTCGGGGCGCTCGCGACGCTGCTGCCCGGCCGGCGGCGCATCGTCAGCCTGGTGCCGGCGCACCATATTTATGGATTCCTGTTTACGGTCCTGCTGCCGCGCCGCCTGGGCATCGATGCCGTGTGCGACCTGCGCGGGCATGCGCCGGCGGCGCTGGCGGCCCAACTGATGGCGGGCGATCTGGTCATCGGGCACCCTGATCTGTGGCGCGCGTTCGGCCAGGCCGCCGTGTCGCTGGCGCCGGACGTCGTCGGCGTGACGTCGACGGCGCCGTGCCCACCCGACGTGGCCCGCGCCGCGCTCGACTCGGGATTGGCGCGGCTGGTGCAGGTGTATGGCAGCTCCGAGACCGCCGGCGTCGGCTGGCGCGACGAGCCCGAGGGAGGCTATACGTTGTTCCCGTACTGGACGCGTGACGCGCAAACCGATGGCCTGGTGCGCCAGTGTCCGGACGGGACGCGTCAGCCAGCGGTGTTGCAGGACCGGCTGGCGTGGCGTGACGACGGGCGTTTTCAGCCGGACGGGCGCATCGACCAGGCGGTGCAGGTTGGCGGCGTCAATGTGTTTCCGGGCTATGTGGCCGATGTGCTGCGGCTGCATCCTGCCGTGCTGGAGGCCAGCGTGCGCCGCATGCGGCCCGATGAAGGCGAGCGCCTCAAGGCCTTCGTGGTGGTGCGTGATGGCGTTACGCTTGATGCCGGTCTCCAGGCCGGTTTGCACGCCTGGCTGGGCGAGCGCCTGACAGCGCCCGAATGCCCGGCGGCCTATTCGTTCGGGCCGCGCCTGCCGCGTGGGGCGAGCGGCAAGCTGGCCGACTGGATCATCGACAGCGACATCTAGCGGCGTGTGCGGGCTATAGCGCGACGAAGCTCTCGAAGCCGCCAAAGAACATGCGCTTGACGTCGAACGGCACGCCACCCGGTTGCATCATGGCGGCCAGGCGCGGATCGTTCATGACTTTTTCGTTGACTTCGTCGCGGTGGGCGCGCGATTCGTAGACAGCCCAGGCGAGGATCACCGTTTCGCCTTCTTTGAGCTGTACGCTTTGCGGGAACGACGTGTGTTCGCCGGACGAAACGTCGTCGGCGATCCATTCACGGTATTCGAGCGCGCCATGCTCGCGCCAGACGGTGCCGGCCAGCTGGGCCTGGGCGCGGTACGTTTCGATGCTGGAGGTGGGAAGCGGAAGGACAAAACCATCGACATATGCCATGTGGATCTCCCTGGACGGTTGGATGCGCGGGGCGTGTCTGTGACCCACCAGTACACGGCCCACGAGGTTCCCGCCAGTGGTGGCGGGAACCTCAGGCTACCACACGCTGTTGTCGGGTGGTGGCGCTTGCGGGGGCTGTTGCGGGGGGAGCGCCGGCGGCTGCGCCGGCGGCGTTGGGGGCGCGATGTTGGGCAGGGCCTCGAGCGGCGACGGTCCCTCGAGCGGTGCATCATCGAGCGGCTGCTGGAACTCGTCGACGGGCATCGCCGGTGGCGCGAGCGCGATGTCGATCGTGCGTGTCTCGGTCGCATCTGCGTATTCGGGATAGATCCAGTCGCGGCCATCGTTGACCAGATCGTCCGGCGGCGTGCGCTCCTGCGG
>Ga0308169_10006706_pt1 | contig 10064 bp, 9 predicted proteins | sample PhyBR1_2_FD_202139 | JGI IMG/M metagenome (GOLD analysis project Ga0308169, IMG submission 202139) | Phyllosphere microbial communities from UC Gill Tract Community Farm, Albany, California, United States - DLSLSB.R1 | ecosystem: Host-associated > Plants > Phyllosphere > Unclassified | place... | reverse complement strand
TGGGCGGGCCTGTTACCATCACGGATGAGCGGATCACCCGTTTCTTCATGACAATTCCGGAAGCCGCGCAGCTGGTCATTCAAGCCGGCGCCATGGCATCAGGTGGTGAGGTGTTCGTGCTCGACATGGGAGAGCCGGTAAAGATCATGGACTTGGCACGTAACATGATCGAACTGTCCGGCATGACCATTCGCGACCACGAAAATCCGTTCGGCGATATCGAATTGCGTATTGTCGGCTTACGTCCTGGTGAGAAATTGTATGAGGAATTGCTAATCGAGGATGCGCCGGTCAGGACTGACCACCCTCGCATCCGCAAGGCTGTCGAAAGCTTCCTTCCAGCCGATAAATTAGATGTTCAGCTTAGACAATTGCGCGATGCCGTAGACAGGCGGCGTCCGGATGTAGTTCGTAATATCCTGTGCAAGACGGTGAAAGAGTTTTCACCCACTGCCGAGGTCGTCGATTACGTCTATGTCGAAAATAAAGCCGGTCTGGCAAGCGACATGTCTATACGCTCTGTCCACAGAATCTAGCTGATCAGGAACGGTGGCTGTATATTAGGAACTCAATCGGCATATTGACGAATAAATATTTAGTAATAAATTTAATATCGCGAATTATTCCGTGACAGCGGAAGGAATAGTATTGAATAATCGCGAGTGGTGCCGCCACAATCAGGTACACCGCCCGAGCGATCGCAGGTTTGCTCACGACGCCGAGCTCCGAGTTGGTGTTCAACTCCAACACGGTAGAATGGGGATAGCAGAACCACACCGGTTCATCGTCAATCCGACACACCAGATACCGGGACTATGCACCTAAGATATCGGGACGCCGAATGGCGTTCCTACAAAGTCAGTGCAAGATCCATAGGTACGATAGCGGCAGCGCTTATTCCCCTTCTACCGCCCGCAAGATCGCCCGTCCATAAGCCGTCTTCTTGAACCGCTCGCCAGCTGCGCGCGCTTGATCGGTGGAGATGAAGCCCATCTCAAAGGCGATTTCTTCCAGACAGGCGATCTGTACGCCCTGGCGATGCTGGAGCGTGCGAACGAACTCGGCCGCCTCCAGAAGGCTGTCATGCGTGCCGGTATCGAGCCAGGCGTAACCGCGGCCCATCTGCTCGACATACAGGTCGCCTGCCTCAAGGTAGAGGCGGTTGAGGTCGGTGATCTCCAACTCTCCGCGTGCCGAGGGCTTCAGGTTGCGCGCGAACTCCACAACTCGGTTGTCGTAGAAATAAAGGCCTGTCACCGCATGGTTGGACCTTGGTCTCTCGGGCTTCTCCTCCAAACTGACCGCGAGGCCGCCCTCACCGAACTCGACCACGCCGTAGCGCTCGGGATCCTCGACCTGATAACTGAACACCGTCGCACAGCCCTTCCGGGCGACCGCGCTCTCCAGCAAATCGGTAAGGTGCGCCCCGAAGAAGATGTTGTCACCCAGCACCAAGGCGACATTGTCGCTGCCGATGAAGTCGGCGCCGATGGTAAAGGCCTGGGCAAGGCCATCCGGACTCGGCTGTTCAGCATAGGAGATGGACATGCCAAATGCAGAGCCGTCCTCGAACAGACGGCGGTAGTTGTCGAGATATTCGGGGGACGAGATGATCAGCACATCGCGGATACCAGCCAGCATCAGCACCGACAGCGGGTAATAGATCATCGGCTTGTCGTAGACCGGCAGTAGCTGCTTGTTCACCGCCAGCGTAGCCGGATGAAGTCGCGTACCGGACCCGCCGGCGAGAATGATGCCCTTCATTTCACAGGCTCCAGAAGTTCGTCGAGAATGTCGGAAAGCGCATCCTGCCAGCGACGCGGTTCGATGCCATAGGCGGTGCGAATCGCATCGTGGCTGAGCAGCGAATTGGCCGGACGTCGCGCAGGCGTGGGATAGTCGCTGGTGGCGATGCCCTCGACGTGCGTGGTCGGTCCGCCCCGTACCTGGCCTTGCGCGAAGATCTCGCGTGCGAAGCCCGCCCAGGTGGTAGACCCGGCATTGGAGAAGTGGAAAGTGCCAACTGGTGCCGCTTCTTCTTCGGCTAGCCGTACCGTGATCGTTGCCAAGGCGCTAGCGAGATCGGCTGCACTGGTCGGCGAGCCATGCTGGTCCTCGACGACGCGCAAGGCGCTACGCTCCGCACCTACATGCAGCATCGTCTTCACGAAATTATTGCCGTGCGCAGAGACGACCCAGGCAGTACGCACAATGACATGACGCACGCGGGAAGTTCGCACCGCGAGCTCACCGCCCAGCTTGGACGCGCCATAGACGCCCAGCGGCGCGACAGGATCGCTGACTTCCCACTCACCCTGCTTGTCACCGGCGAAAACATAATCGGTCGAGACTTGGACAAGTGGGATGCCCGCCTCGGCACAGGCCTTGCCGAAAGCAGCCGGCGCCAGCGCATTAACCGCCCAGGCAGTAACGAGATCGCTTTCCGCCTTGTCGACTGCAGTATAGGCCGCGCCGTTGATGACCGCAGCGAACGGCTGGCCGTCATAACCCTTCGCGACATATGCGGCGATCGCCGCGGTGTCGGTGAGGTCGAGATCGACTTGGTCGATCGCCACGACCTGCCAGCCTTTAGGCCAGACGACGCGCTGAAGTTCAGTGCCGAGTTGCCCCCCAGCACCGGTGACGAGAACGAGTTTCATGCGCATGTCTCCATGTCGACAGATAGACATCAAGCGACGCCGCGCCGCTGTGCTGCCCCGCGCTCCACGATCGGACGCCACCAATGCTCGTTGGCGAGATACCAGGCGACCGTCTTTTCGATGCCGGTCTCAAACGTCTCTTCCGGGTGCCAGCCAAGTTCCTGATTTATGCGACTGGCGTCGATCGCGTAGCGCTTGTCGTGGCCCGGGCGGTCGGCAACCGAAGTAATCTGGCCGGCGTAGCTTTCGCCATCCTCGCGCGGACGCAGGCGATCGAGGATCGCGCAGATCGTGCGCACCACTTCGATGTTCTGTTTCTCGTTGAACCCGCCGACATTGTAGGTGCGGCCTAGCTCGCCGCGTTCGAATACCGCCTGTAGCGCCCGAACATGGTCCTCGACGAACAGCCAGTCGCGCACCTGATCGCCCGTGCCGTAAACCGGCAGCGGCTCGCCATCCAGTGCCTTGGCGATCATCAGTGGAACCAGCTTTTCAGGAAAGTGGTATGGCCCGTAATTATTCGAGCAGTTGGTGATGAGTACCGGCAGTCCATAGGTGTGGCCCCAAGCCGAGACGAGATGGTCTGAACCTGCCTTGCTGGCCGAATAAGGCGAGCGCGGATCGTACGGGGTGTCCTCGGTGAATAGCCCGGTATCGCCCAACGAGCCGTAGACTTCATCGGTCGAGATATGATGGAAGCGAAAGGCGGCGCGGGCGGCCTCGTCCAGTCCCTGCCAATAGTTGCGCGCTTCCAACAGCAAGACGAAGGTGCCGACGACATTGGTCTGTATAAATGCCTGCGGGCCGTCTATCGAGCGGTCGACATGGCTCTCTGCGGCCAGGTGCGTGATGATGTCCGGTCGAAATTCACCGATCGCTGCGCGCACCGCGTCCGCATCGCAGATATCCCCCCGCATGAAACGATAGCGATTGGAGTCCGCCACGCGCTCCACGGTCGACAGCGTGCCGGCATAGGTCAACTTGTCAAAGTTCAGGACTTCGTGATCCGTGTTTTCGATCAGGTGCCGGACGAGTGCCGAGCCGATAAAACCGGCCCCGCCGGTGACGAAGATGCGCATGGAAACGTTTCTTTCAGACGAAGGGTTCAAGGGGCCGGCCGTCATAGGGGAAGGGGCTGTCGAACTCGGCTAGCGTCGGCTGCACCTGATCTTTGGCAGAGAGCTCCGGCGCGGTGCCGGCGGGAACTGGCCAGTCGATGCCGGCACTGTTCCAACGGATGCCGCCATCCGCCTCCGGCGCATAGGTGTCCGAGCATTTGTAGGTGACCTCGCAACCGAGTTCGAGCGTGACGAAGCCGTGCGCAAATCCGATCGGAATAAATAATTGGAGCCCGTTCTCGGCGGAAAGCTCGGCGCCAACCCACTGGCCATAGGTAGGCGAGCCTTTGCGGACGTCGACCGCGACATCAAATATCCGCCCGCGAATGCAGCGCACCAGTTTGTCCTGCCCGCGCGGTGGCGTCTGGAAGTGGAGGCCACGTAGGGTGAAAGCAGGGACGGAGAGCGAATGGTTATCCTGCACGAAGGTGCAGGTGACGCCAAGCTTCTCGAAAGCAGGCACCGAATAGACTTCGGTGAACCAGCCACGGGCGTCGCCGAAGCGCTTGGGGCGGATGAGTTGAACAGGGCTCGACATTACGCGCCCGATAAGGGCTAGATCGAGCGACGGCAATGCGTCCTGTTGCGTGCGTGAGTTCTGTGCAAGCTGCCCGCCAAGACCGCAGGATGGATTCATTCGAGCACGGAACCTTGCAGCCGATGAGCCTGTTCGTTTTTAGCGCATCTATTTTTCAAGAATTCCGAAGCGCTTCCAGCCAGTGGCGGTCCTCACGATCCCGATTGCGCCGGCGGTTTCAGGATCCATATGGTACAGCTTATCGCCGGTCTGGAACGGCAGCGCGCCGGCGTGGGAGGGAACAGCTGTGCAATGCATTTCGGTGAAACTGCCGATGCGGTGCGGTCGTGCCCAGGCGCCTGCGTTCAGGAAATTGGTACGGTCGCCCAGTGCGGAGAATGCGTTAACTATGCTTTTGACCGTGCATTGGGATAGATTCACGATGGATAGTGCAAGGCCACTAGTCTTGCGAAAGTTCATTTCTGCATTGATTCCTTCTGCACCGTCGAGAAACTGCCCGCCGGAAAAGGAGCAGACTCCGCCAGCGTAGTCACCAGCGCCGAATAGGAAGTGTCGGGCCCCGGAGGCGCCCATGGTCTTATTATCGCGAAGATCGATACCCTTGTTCCCGGCCATGATGCCGATCATCGCCGACAGGCCCGACGTGGCGGAGCCATCAACAATATTGTCATGGAAAAGGCCGCCCGACGCCGCTAACACTACAAGCCGGGAATTGGAATTTCCCGTTGGACAGTTGAGAATGCGATTATCTGCCACGATCCAGTTTTCATAGGAAGCCGATATGCTCAACAATGCGGCGGGGTCTTTGCTGGCTGGCAGTCTAGCGTTGAATATCCTGCCATCGATGAGGTTGGCGCAGATGGTGCCCGCCTCCACCTTGGTTTGATCCAGCGTGTTCGTGCAGATAATACCGCCGCCATTGACACCGATCATCGTGTTCCCGCTGATGGTCCAGCAGCTGGCACCATCCTCCACCGCGATCATGGCCGGTATCGCAAGCGATGCCTCGTTGCTGATTGCATTGTCGGCGACGACGGCGCCAACGCAGGACTGGCCATTGATGGCGATGGCGGCATCGACGGCATTAATGATAGTGTTGCCGCTGATGGTCGTCTGGCGCCCCTTCGCGAAGACCGCACCGCTGCAATCGATAAAGTGGCAATCGGCGACACTTAGATAGGGTGCGTCGCCTAAGCCCCAGATGCAGGTTCCCTTGGGATTGCCCACGAAGCGACAGTCCCTAACGATGGTGCCAGGTGCCCTGCTCCAGATAAGGCCGTTCTCGACGGCACTGCCTTTCGGAGCCCGGCTGGCGTCAAATCTCAGGCCGCTGATTGTCACGTCGGCCCCGGTGATGAAGAGCGCACGCATATGGGTGCCGTTGCCGTCTCTATCGGCCGCAACCTCGAAGTCGGGCGCGATCTTGATCTCGCCGCCCCCGCTTAACGTGATCCCTGTCGTGGACAGGCGAAGGCGCGACCTGAGGAGATAGCTCCGCTCCGGTGTCAGTCTGACGCTGCGCCCCGTGTCGAGCGCGGCCTGAAGCGCCACCGTGTCGTCCGACCTGCCGTCTCCCAAGGCTCCGTGCTGCTCAGGGGTGACCGCGTCGAGATCGCCAGTGTGCCTGTCAGCAACTCGGCCGCGGATCGGAGTGGACGACGACGGTGTTGAGGCAAGCGCCATCGCGGTGGCCGCGCCCAAAGCGGTCCGTCGAGTCATCTTATCGATGGGGGACATGGTACACTTTCTTTGGTTCGGTACTGTTCTGCAGCGTAGCGAATGCCTTGCTATAATGGGAGGCCGCATTACCGCACCTGCTGGTTCCCGTAGATTGCGAACGGCCGGGTGCGGGTGCCGGAGAGAAAGCTGCCCTATTTTTTCTCTCTGGAGCGAGCGCCTCTAGTCGACTAATGGGCGCGAGCGCATCGAGCCAGCATTCCCATACAGACGTCTCGATGGCGCTGTAACACAACGTGAAAGACGAATAACGCATGAACCTGCAAGGCAAGAAGATCCTGGTTACCGGGGCGGACGGCTTCATCGGCTCGCATCTCACGGAATATTTGGTCGCCCAGGGACATGATGTTCGTGCGTTCGTCTATTATAATAGCTTCAACAGCTGGGGCTGGTTGGATCAGGCGCCCGCGGATGTTCGCGCGTCTCTGGATGTATTCAGCGGCGACATTCGCGATCCATATGGTGTGCGCCAGGCGATGCGGGGATGCGACGTCGTGCTTCACCTAGCGGCGCTGATCGCCATTCCTTACTCCTACCATTCGCCCGACACCTATGTGGACACCAACGTCAAGGGTACGCTGAACGTCGTCCAGGCCGCGCGCGACCATGGCGTGGAGCGGGTGGTGCACACGTCGACCAGCGAGGTGTACGGCACGGCCCGCTTCGTTCCGATCACGGAGGATCATCCGTTGCAAGGGCAGTCGCCATATTCAGCCAGCAAGATTGGCGCCGATCAGTTGGCGCTGAGCTTCCATTCCTCGTTCGAGACGCCGGTCGCTGTGATTCGGCCGTTCAATACCTATGGTCCGCGGCAGTCGGCGCGCGCCGTGATCCCGGCCATCATTACGCAGATCGCCGCCGGTGCGGACGAGGTACGGCTGGGGGCGCTGCACCCGACGCGCGACTTCAATTTCGTGCGTGATACGGTGCGCGGTTTCGTTGCGGTTGCCGAGGCCGATGCGGCGATCGGGCAGGTCGTCAACATCGGCAGCGATTACGAGATTTCGATTGCGGACACCGCCGCCCTGATCGCTGAGCGGATGGGGCGTGATATCCGGATCACCTGCGAGAACGAGCGCCTGCGGCCGGACGGTAGTGAGGTGGAGCGCCTTTGGGGTTCCAATGCCAAGGCCAGAGAACTGACCGGCTGGGCACCCGAATACGGTGGGCGGGACGGATTCGCCCGTGGCCTCGACGAGACGATCGCCTGGTTCACCGATCCGGGCAATCTGGCCCGCTACAAGACCGACATCTACAACATTTAAGGAACGGTGATGGCCAGCGCACCCCAAAGCACCGGTATGCCCGCCGTGGAGAAAGGCGTGCTTGCCGCGGTCCGTACCGTGCTTGGTTCGGCGGATACGATGATTCCGCTGCACGAGCCCGAGTTTGCGGGCAACGAATGGGCCTATGTGAAGGAATGCATCGATACCGGCTGGGTGTCGTCGGTCGGTTCCTATGTCGACCGGATCGAGCGCGATCTTGCGGCCTTCACCGGAACGGCCCATGCCATTGCGACCGCTAACGGCACGGCAGCGCTGCATATCTGCACGATCCTAGCAGGTGTGAAGCCGGGCGACGAAGTGCTGATGCCCACGCTCACCTTTGTCGCGACTGCCAATGCCGTGGCCTATGCCGGAGCCGTACCGCATTTCGTGGATTCGGAAGAGACGACGCTCGGTGTCGATGCGGAACGGCTGGAAACGCATCTCCGCAAGGTGGCCGAGATCGTCGGGGAGCGTTGCGTCAATCGTACGACCGGTGCCAACATCCGTGCGCTGGTCGTCATGCACGCGTTTGGTCATCCCGCCGATTTGGATGCACTTGTGGCGCTGTGTAGTCGCTGGAAACTGGTGCTGATCGAGGACGCCGCGGAATCGCTTGGGTCGTACTATCATGGCCGTCACACTGGCAACGTCGGCACCCTTGCTGCGCTCAGCTTCAACGGTAACAAGGTGATGACCACGGGGGGTGGCGGCGCGATCCTGACGAATGATTCCGCTCTGGCGAGCCGGGCCAAGCACCTGACGACCACGGCGCGCGTGCCGCACCGGTGGAATTTCGTGCATGACGAGGTTGGCTACAATTACCGTCTGCCGAACCTCAACGCGGCTTTGGGCTGTGCGCAGCTCGAGCAGGTCCCCGTCATGATCGAACGCAAGCGCCTCTTGGCGGATCAATATGCTGCTGCCTTTGCTGGCGTGGAAGGCGTGCGCTTCCTTGTCGAACCAGAAGGTAGCCGGAGCAACTACTGGCTTAACACGATCGTGCTCGATCCCGGTCAGGCCGAGCGGCACGAGGCAGTGCTTGCGGCGCTCAACGACGCCAACTACATGTCGCGCCCGGTGTGGACGCTGATGCACCGCCTGCCTATGTACGCCGAATGTCCGCGCGCAGACGTGCGCACTGCCGAGAGCCTGGCGTCGCGCGTTGTGAATATACCCAGCAGTCCTAAGCTGGCGGATTGACGCACGTGGCAACCTTGGGCCTCATCCCCGCACGCGGCGGGTCAAAGGGCATTCCGCGCAAAAATGTCCTGCCGATCGCTGGCAAGCCCCTAATTGCGTGGACGATCGAGGCCGCGCTGGCTGCACAGCGGATAGATCGTGTCGTCGTCACGACGGACGATGCCGAAATCGCTGAGATCGCCGCGCGAAATGGTGCCGACGTTCCGTTCCTGCGCCCCGCCGAACTCGCACGCGACGAGACGCCGGGAATCGATCCGGTCCTTCATGCAATCGGCGCGCTGCCCGGATATGACAAGATCGTGCTGTTGCAACCGACTTCGCCCTTACGGGGCGCGGCCGATATCGACGCGGCGATCGGCATGGCGGCAGACGATCTTATGGTCGTCAGCGTGACGGAAGCACCGCATACCGACTGGATTTTCTCTATGGATGCTGGGGGGCTCCTCGATGTCGGTGCAGCCAAGCCCGTCGCTCGCCGCCAAGACATGGCAAAGCGCTATGCGCTCAACGGTGCGATCTATGTCGCGCGCTGCGATGGGCTGCGGGAGAGCCGCAGTTTTCTGGGGCCGAACACGGCAGGGTATGTCATGTCGGCCGAGCAATCGATCGATATCGATGGTCCGCTGGACTGGAAGCTGGCCGAGCTTCTACTGCGCGATCAGGGTCTGCGTGGATGAGCGGACCGGTCTTCATCTTTGGCACTGGAGGCCATGCCCACGACGTGGCCGAGGTCGTGCATGCGCAGGGACGCGTGCCGGTCTTCGTCACCCGTGATCCTACCGAGCGTGAGAGGTGGACCCTTGCCGATGCCATTGTGCTGGAGGCCGAGGCGGTCGAGATCGCCGGCGCCGATTTTGCAATTGGTATCGGCGACGGGCGCACGCGGGCGCGGGTGGCACAAGCCTATCCCGACCTGTGTTTTCCTGCATTGATACATCCAGACACCAGTTTCGCGCGCGGCGAACAGGCGATCGTCGAGGCAGCCCGCGGCACCGTGGTGTTTGCGGGAGTCAGGTTGATGGCCGGCGTCACAGTCGGCGCCTTCTGCGCCTTCAATCTTAACGTCACTGTGTCGCATGACTGCGAGGTGGGCGATTTTGTCAATCTTTCGCCCGGGGCCAATATTGCGGGCAATGTTCGCATCGGCAATGGGGCATGGATTGGCATCGGAGCGGTCGTCAACCAAGGTTCGGACGCGCGAAAGCTGGAGATCGGTGCCGATACGATCGTCGGGTCCGGGGCAGTCGTGCTGAGGGACTGCGCTGCACAGTCTATCTATGTTGGTAATCCGGCAAGGAAAATTCGATGAGTGTTCTGATCATTGCCGAGGCTGGCGTCAATCACGATGGTGATCTGGAGCGCGCGCGCGCGCTGGTGAGGGCCGCGGCGGCCGCAGGTGCGGACATGGTCAAGTTTCAGACCTTCTCAGCGATGAAAATCGCTACGAGTAATGCGCCCAAGGCCACTTATCAGGAGGCGGCCACTGACGCGGGCGAGAGCCAGCGCGATATGATCGCCCGTCTCGAACTGTCGCGTGCCGATC
>Ga0308169_10006704_pt1 | contig 10066 bp, 13 predicted proteins | sample PhyBR1_2_FD_202139 | JGI IMG/M metagenome (GOLD analysis project Ga0308169, IMG submission 202139) | Phyllosphere microbial communities from UC Gill Tract Community Farm, Albany, California, United States - DLSLSB.R1 | ecosystem: Host-associated > Plants > Phyllosphere > Unclassified | place... | reverse complement strand
GTTGCTGTTGTGTATAGATCTCACATATTTCGCGGCTCATTCGACATCATTTCCGTATTCTCCAGTACACTCCGTCTTTGCAAACTGCCTCGAGGGGATTCTTCGGTAGAACAATTCGTCAATCTGAGCGAATGTTCTTCCAGTGAAGTCCGGGATCGTAAACCAGATAAGCACGCTGCAGATCAAACCCAGTCCGAAGAAGATGAAGGCGGTCTTGACACCCAGTTTGGCGCCGGTGTCAGCGCTCAACAGGTATGGCAGAACGATTCCTGGAAAGCAACGAGAATAAACATTAACTGCTATCTACGATACCGACTTCATTTCGCACTCACCCATAATCAACCCAGCGATAGCGTTTCCCATGGTTCCCAGCGTGGTAGTCTTGCTTCTAAGTCGACTAGACCCAGACTCTCCGGTGTATGCCCAGCCCGCTACTCCAGGTCCAAGAGTCGAGGCCGAAAGGAACAGTGCAGCAAAGACCACCAGAAGAGCTCCGGCTGCTGCGTTAAAGTCGGAGCGACATATGACGTCAATGAGGCCGAGCGCAAGCATGCACAAAGTCATAGCGCCGATACCAGCAAAAAGTAGGACCCATCTTCCTATCTGTTTGCTTTCGATCAAGAAGAAGGATATAAAGTTGGAGAAGAGACCGACGGAGGTGGTAATGACACTGGAAATGAGGGGATCCTTTTGCTTGGCGAGGTCGAAGAAGTCTACGAGGTCGTTCCGTCAATCGCTTGGTCCAAGATGTGTCGCCATGAAAAAACTCACATGTTCCGTACGTGCCGATCATATTCTGTCCCGTTAAATTCTGGCTGAGAGGTGCAAAGACTGCTACCCAAGTCCTGCGGCGATCGACGCCTTTGAAGCAGTCCAGGTAGGAGGTTTGGCTTGCCTACGATTTGGAATGCGATCAGTGTCCATCGGAAGCAATGGACGGGACGAGATCTGAACGACGTACTGCCAGATGTTCCTCTGCGTCTTTCGCAATGGTGTAACTCAGAGTATCGACCGCAAGATCTAGTTGTTCTGCCGTCGAATTGGGATTCAGGAACGCCAGAGATTTCCTTGCGTCCTCTCTCCTTCCACGAAGCATCAACCAGTAGGGCGATTCAACCAAGAGGAATAGTTCCGCAACCAAAGTTATGACTGGCATGGCAATGGCCATATAGAGCGGTACCCTGAAAGACCTGTTTGAGAGGAGGTCGGCAATCGTTACAGTAGAAGGCGGGTCGCCCAACATGGCCATTGCTTTTCTTTACCTGAGATCATCAACATCGGAAAAGTGCTTGTTGGTTGCCCAGGGCACGACTGTAGCGATAAGTCCTCCAATGTTCATAGCCATATTGAAGAAGGACAGGGAGATACCTCTGCAGCATTAGACGGACAGATCAGATGGACGGTCCTACGAATTTTGCACGCGAGACCTCTTACCTGAGCTCTCGTGGCGCAACTTCAGCCACATATGTCGGGACGACACTTTGCATAAGTCCGGTAGCAAATCCGATGACAATCTGCAATGAAGGATAAAGGTAAATATTCTTGCCTCGATATATGGGAAGTGCGGTCTTACCTTGCTACCCAGCCACATTTTCCAGTCACTTTGTGATGAAACCTTGATGTCAGGAAACGTCATCGTGTTATGCGATGGAATCAATCCGACGTACGTGGCTATGATCTCCAGCATGACACCGATGAGAGTCCAGAAGATGACTTGGTACAGGGTGAACCTACGTCCGAATCTGTCGCTTGTTTCACCCGCAGTGGCTTGCCCTGCGAGAAATCAACAGTGTTGTTAGCGCTTGCAGAAATACCGAGCTGGACTAAAGCTTACCAATGACTTGAAAAGCAGCAAAGAGACCGCCCCAACTGTCATAGCTCACGATTAGAATCGAGTTGCGCTCGACAAGCTTCAAGCCACTCACATGGACAGGTGCTTTGCCGCCACCTAAAAAGAAGGAACGACGTGGATGCGTCAGTCAAGATTTCGGCTCTCAGGTGAGAATACCACTGACTTGATATTTCCCCTCTGTCTCGCTGTAATAACCAAATTCCTTGCAGAAGGCTTGGATGCCGAGCAGGTTACCCGGCAGAGAGAATTCGATACCGACCACGATGGCATTGGACTGTAGATAAAAACAAGGGATCAGAAGGCTGCCAAAGACCGATCGAAGGAGCCATTGTTGCTCACTTGAACGGCCAAGATCACGCAGATAGCCTTGAAGTTTTGTAGTAGCACTTTCCATGGACTATCAGCTTGTTTTAAAGTCTCTTGCAAGACCGCGTCCCTAGTCGAGGTATCTCCCTCTACGTGTTCTAGCGCGAGCTTCTCCTCAAGCTCGGGGTGGTGTTTGACGTCCATGATGTGAATACGCGCGAGTGGTCGACGGCTGGTCGCGAGGAAATGTCTTGAGCGAGATGGTCAAGGTCGTCAGAAGGCAGACAATGCAGAGGAAGAGATTCCCTTTCCCTTTGGCTATATATGCACCGCTGAAACGCCGCCCTCGCTGAACCCAGCTGAGCTCTGAGGGCAGGCCTTCGCCCCCGCGGGGATCGCCAATGCCGGATCAATGTATTCCAGTGGACACTTGCGCCCGGAGCGCGAATGCAATTTCCCGGTCCAATTCACGTGGTCAAGGGGATAATCATGAACCGATTGAAGACAGTGAACCTCGTTGACTTGACGCTCGTTCCCCATTGACACCGTACACGATTACAAGAAGGCCAGAGGTCAGCTGATGCCCCGGCATATCATTGCTCCGGCAGGATCGCAAAGAACAATTCTCCCGGAGTACGAGGCCGGGAATCCGGTCGAGAAGCTGGCTGAAGCGGGATCTCATCGATCCGGGTTGCGTGCGTCTTCTGCGAACTTGCACTCTCCTCTTGTCATCATAATCAGTACTTGGGATATCTGGTGAATTTGCCAAATCTTGTTGCTTGTCTTTCGGCTTGTGCGCTCTTCTACTGACATACAGAACAAATCCTCAAATGATTCCCGGACGAGAAGACCCCACATTCCTCGACATCGCGGCGTCTTTCAAGCCCGATTTGAAGACGAAAGTGGAAATACCCACTGCAATCATCACCGTAGTTAAGGATGAGGCATCGACTTTGGGTTGGAAAGTTGGACGCGCAACATCACCCGAACAATCCGAATCGCTGGGGGCTGGAGAAGACGTGATTTTCGACTTTGGAGGGCATCGAGCGGGCTTCTTCGAGTTTCACGTAGAGGCTGTGCAAACCGGTATTGAGCCAGCAGACGCTCCTTGTCGGCTTCGTATAACCTTCGGCGAGGTCCTAAACGACGTCGCAGAGAGCTTTGAGAATTACAAGTGAGTGCCGTGTTACTTCCGTACCGGAGGGCAGGCACCTGAAACATGGCCGGCATTTTCTACAGAGCTTGGATCAGCCCGAGCTGGCTGCCTGACGAGGTCATCAAGTGGGTCGATGGTCGCACAGACGCAATCTCAATCGGAGTTTTATGCTAATCCTCGACTTTACGTTGATGGCCTTTTAGCGTCGACTATCTCCCCGAGACAGTGTATATGCCACGCCGCCATGCTTTCCGTTACGTCAAGATCCAAGTGATATCCGCCTCATTGAGGTTCAAGGTCAGGTTCTCAAAGGCTAGAGCCCATGCCGTCACGTCAGCGCCCTGGGAGAACCCGAAACCTCTCTCATTCTCTTCAAACGGCGGCGACATCGCAGCTAAAGATCAAGAACTGCTGAGGAAAATTGACGAGGTGTCCCTCCAAACGCTACGGAATTGCATGCAGACCGTATACGAGGATGGACCGAGACGGGACATGCGGTTGTGGATCGGAGACTTGCGCTTACAGGCACTGTGCTCATATGCGACGTTTAAAGATTACGATTTGGCCAAGCGTTGTCTTTACCTGTTTGCTGCTCTTCCTTTCGACGACGAGGGATTGCTTTGCGCATGCGTGTACGAAAAACCCAAGCCGAAGTTTGGGGGCAACAGCATCGGTGAGTATCTAGGTCAAAGCCATAGGGTTGACTACGCAGATTCGACGCTGATCATTGCATCGCAGCGGATTATGCTATGCTGTTTGCTTCTACTCTGCTCGAGTATGTCGAGGCTTCAGGCGATCGACAAACGGCCATGGACTTGTACCCAATCGCCGCGAAGCAGTTCACGTTCTTTGCAGCCAATTTTACGAGCGATCTGCAATACAAGATCCCAACGAGGGATATGGTAGATGGAGGGGCAGGATGGCATTTCGTGGATTGTGAGTCGGTGGTTGCGATCGTATATACCTACTCAACTCATACAGTCCGATCCATAGGGGAGCCAACGTTGAACAAGGAGGCTGCTGAGCACTCCATCATGATCTATGGACTCAAAGCTGTACAATCGTTAGCTCATCTTTTACAGTTGCAAGAGCCAACGTATAGCGTTGGGAGCACACTTCGAAATGAACCTGTATCCACGGTGATCACGAAGCTACGCGAAGCGAATCGTGCTCATTACTACGACGAAAACCAAAGGGTATTCGTGAGCGGTGCCGACAAGCAGATCAGCTGGGCCAGTAATGCCTGGGCTATCATCGCTGGGGTGATCGAGGAGCAAGATATCGGCCGACAAGCGCTCACAATCGCTTACACTCAGGAAGGAAGCGTGCCCGGTATGACTCCGTACCTTCATCATTATGTGCGTCTCGATGAACGGAGACTGATCCGCAGGCGGCTGAAGCTCACGTTAGGCATCTGTCTCGGGTGTTGATTAGATGTGCGAGGCTTTCCTCAAAGTGGGCTTGACCGATCTAGCCCTAAGTCATATCAAGAAGTATTGGGGCTCCATGATAGAAGCAGGAGCGGAGACCTTTTTCGAAGCATGGGATCCTGAGAACCCTCGCGTCTCGCCTTATGGGGACTTGCACTCGAACTCGTAAGTTGTGGCTGTCTGCTATCAATCCCAACGCCTGAAGATTGGAACAAAGTCTGACATACCTCATGGCATTTAGGTTCTGCCACGCATGGTCTTGTACGCCGGCGCTTCTGATGCGCCAGATGGGATATGCTTAGCATCAGGGTGTACATGAGGTTCAAGGCGGAACTGAATGTGTATAGTACTATACATACTGCCCGAGCGAAAGGCGTCGATCACGCAGCAACGAGATCTCGTACTTTTCCAAACCGATGAAAGGCACAAGCGCATGACAGCCACAGCTGCTCGACTCTCAACTATTCACGTCCATGATGTCTCTCGAAGTTGTATTCTGCCGATCCCGGAACGCATCTTAGCTCGATTCCGCGGTAGAAGACGAATGCGTGAACGTTGTGTGATTGCAATTCAGGTTCCTAAACCCTATCCTGCCAGTCGGAGGTGTACTTAGGGGTTCATCAGACCGTGAACAAGCGTCGAGCCGCAGTGATTAGTTCGCTAACAAAGGAAGTCAGAGTTACCGACAACTTGGAACAGAGTCATCAGTGGTCGATTGTTATCCAAGCGAAGTGTAGTATATTCGATACATGCAGACTAGAACTAGTGGTTACGAGCACCGCCTGGAAACCGTTGAGAAGACCATGATGGATGTAGCAAGTGTCGCTTCAGGTTCAGTGTCGGCGTTTTCACCGAGGGAGGGATAGTATGCAGATCAAGTTTGTCGTTGCGAGTCATTGTCGTGATTGTCGTATGGCGGGAAGCGGAAAAAAAGAAAATCGTGTCATTGCTGAGTCTTCTGTATGGTATTTGGCAGCTAATTGCGGCTCCATGTGTTGTGTATGTATGGGCCGTGAGTGCCCTTCTGTATCATCCCATCCTCACATCCTCCCCTCCTGCATCAAAGCCCTCGACCGGCCTGCTCCTACCGACCATCCAGCCGACGCTATCGACCCATCCATCCCGTATCTCCCTTGCCCCCAAGGCGAATTTATGCTGGACCATGCCGACGGTCTTGCGTTCTCTAGACCTAGATCGGTCGTGCGGAGGTTGTTTGCCGATGGGCGATTGCGAGACCAGCTCATCGAGACCGGCGATCCAAGTGCGAACGACGCTGACACTGAACATGCCTCCTTCGACGTTGACGACCGCGCCGACTCGGTCAAGCCATGTTTTCCAGCCGAGGAGGATCTTATCGCAGAGAGCTTCGAGTTGAACGAAGGAGGGATTGTCTGAGACGGTCAATGAAGAGGGGATAAGGGGGAATATCGAGGATGCGATGAGCTGGGAGAGCGGGATGAGGAGTGTAGGGGGAACGGTGGGATGTGGCGAGGTGGATTTTGGATTGGAGCCTTTAGCAGTGTCGGTGGGTGGGATGATAAATCGTGGTAGGTATGTCAGGGCCTAGAAGAAAGCGATGGGGCTGTTGATCAGTAAATACGCTCGATATCTAGTCGATTCAAGACTCACGGCTGTGCAAAATTCGGCCAAACTCTGCCTTATGCGCAATCCCACCAGACCATCATCGGCTCTTCCCATTGGTACGCTCGCTTGTACCGCCTTGCAAGCCGTTCGAAGGACACGAAGAACATCATCGATTTCGGGAGTGGGTATTAGACCGAGGAGGGTCGGTTTGAGCTCGGGTCGAGCCGCGAGTAAAGAGTGGATGAGTGGGAGGAGCGAAGATGGTGGAAGAGAGGCTGCACAAGAGATTGGTGATCCTTGTCAGACTTCGTCGAGACAGCCACCGACAACACGACTGACCTAGTAAGACTCCGATATCTTCAACGTTGGTTGTACCCGCGTCATTCGATTCCCCTTCCGTAGCATCATCAGGACCCTTTCTGATCCTCTTGATTTGGCGTCGCGAAGCTCCAAAGTCCAGCTCACCGAGGCTGTTGTGCACCTGATCTTCTGAATTGGTGCGTTCGGGGCGACTAAGACCGGTCGACCGACCGTTGTCGTCGTCCTTCTCGTCGTCGCGATCACGATCGGACTCGCCTCGAGATCGTTTGATGGATCCAGAGGAGAAGATGGGGGTTGGTGGGGAAGCCGAACGAGATCGCTTGGGACGACGTGGAGTAGACGAGGGTGCCAATGTGGTGGTCAAAGGTGTGGTCAAGGTGGCATGAATCCGAGGACGAGGAGATCTAGTCTCGCTCTGAAAAGGGTTGCTAGGATTGATGGAGGACGATGAGACGGTAGGCGTTGGCGTGGTTGGCATGTTTGAGCGACCACCGAATCCGAATCCAGAGCTAGATCCAGGAGTTGAAACGGTCCCGAACCGAGCGAATCCAGACGACATGCCTGTGGGGGTCTTGGGGCCACCCCCTGCACCACCAAAACCGAACCCAACATTGTTCATGGCGGAATTGAAATGATGGGCGTTTGGATTGAATGGCAAAGGCGAGTTCATCGCCGCTGGAGTGAAAGGCGATGTGGTCATGTGTCTGGGAGGTGGTTGAGGATGATGTGGTGATGCCATCGTAAGGTTTGAGATGCAGTTCGATGGCCTCGAGGTTGGATGAATTAACGAGGTCGATCAAAGTATAGGCTGCTCGATGATGATGATCGATGATGATGAATTGTTTATGCTGATGAGTGAGGTTGGTTCCCCTTCGAGCCAAAGCTCTGACAAGTAGGGAAATATGTTAGGTGATTACGTAGATCAGAGCGTAACAAATAGTTGTTATGCTTTACGTGGTGGGGGATGCCGGCAAGCATGATTACAAGCGCATGCAGCTATGGCGCTTTTAAGTGGTGTCACTCACCCTCTCGTTACTCCAACGATTGCCAGCAAGAACGCGTTTCCACTTGCGGCTGGCTGGTCTTTGAAAAACTACAAGACAGTCGAGTTTTGTAACCACCAACACTTCCATCGCAGGACAGGTACACGGTTCGTATTCTCTAGACAACCATCCACGCCCATTCCGCATCTCCAAGCCAGATTCACAGTGAGCACTCGCTTTCCTTTCCTAGTCCGATCGGTGCGGAATACACACCTTTTTCCTCTTCCGCCAACCTCAACCAACCCCGTCTACCCATCGACACGGATCGAAATGATTATAAAAACATTTGTTATCAGAATCGCTACACGGAGATTCGTCAGTGACAGCATATTAATTATACCCAAATTTATGATCTTTCCGTGGACTCGTTGGCGTTTGCGAGGGATGGTTCGGGGTGTGGTAGCCATGCTATTGGAACAGAGCGCTGATCAAACTTGAATCTTCTCTCTTTCTTGCATCCATTCCTCCGCGACCTCTACCCGCCTCCGACGTTGACAAGTAGAACACCAAAACAGTTGCAACGTTCAGTTCGTAGCAGCTCGAATCGTTAATCCGTACTGGTACGTTTAGTCTTTCTCGCTCGTCTTTCCCTACTTCCACGACTCTCGGCTTGCGTCAACCTCGCGACCCCACGCATACCACCTGGTCCAGGCGACCATGATGATTATCAACCTAAATCAAAGAAAAGACAAGCATATGTAGGACTAAAGTCCGGCGAGGAGCGTGGAGGGCCAAGTGACTCGGATCCGCTCTGGGTGTCAAAAGCCTGGAAGGAGGAGAGGTATCTTGGTCCCTTCGGTAGCTTCTTGTCGGGACGCTGGCTACCTTTTGATCAATTAGTATGAAACGTGGTATGCCGCCAGGGGTTGTGCGGACGAAGGGTCGCCGCCGAGAGGGGAACGGGGGTTGACATACATAGCTCCGGACGATGTGACTAATCGCCCGAATTGCTACGCTTAGATCCAATCAAGGACATCTGAATACTTTACATCGTCGGCAGTCGGGTGCTTCGGCTAGTACATCATCGTAAGCATCACCTTCGCCTGCTCCTATCGTCCGGATTCTCCCCCATCCTTTCACTCTCTTATGATTAAACGAAAAAGGGTTTACCCTACTCGACCTAACAATTCAAAAACCATGTCGACAAACCAAAATTTCCTTAAATTCAATGTCTTCAACCATATGATCCTTCGACTATATCCCTCTTGACTATTTCGTAGCCATCGCCGGAATCGAACGCTGACCTGACATGCTTATGTCCCGTTGCGATTCAGATTCGACCTTTTGCTTCTGCTCTCAAACGCATTATGGATCGTGTAAGTTGAGACTACGTCGTTGCCTTGCATCAGTCCTGTCGACTGACATGTCGTTCTGGTCTTTGCAGCCCCTCGTCGTCTGTGGTCCTTCGGGAACCGGCAAGTCTACCCTCCTCAACCGACTCTTTGCCGCCCATCCGACCAAGTTCGGCTTTTCCATCTCTCACACCACTCGTGGACCTCGTCCTGGCGAAGTCGATGGCGTCAACTACCATTTCACAACCGAGGACAAGTTCGTCGAAATGATCGAGCGCAAAGAGTTTATCGAGAATGCTCAGTTCTCTGGTAACCGATATGGAACGAGCGTCAAGGCCGTCAAGGATGTGGCTGATCAACAGCGACGGTGTATCCTCGACATTGATACTCAGGGAGTCAAGCTCATCAAGTCGAACCACCCGTCGTTGAACCCCGTCTTCTTGTTCCTGTCGCCGCCTTCGTTGCCGGATCTCAAGACCAGGTTGCAGGGACGTGGAACCGAGACGCAAGAATCGATGGACAAGCGTCTCAACGCCGCTATCGACGAGATCCGATACGCCGTCGAGGGTGGACACGACATTGTTATCGTCAACGACAACGTCGACCGTGCCTATGCCTTGTTGGAAAAGGTCGCTCTCGGCGAGCAGGTCGAGGGTGACAAGTTGCCCGCGTTCGACTTGTGAGGGATGGGACGGGGTTGCACGATAGTATCTGTGTGAGTCGCTCTGGCGTGTAATAGATGGGTGTGATATATCAAGTTGTAATAGGGTTCCCTGGTACACGATGGCATGATAAGACATGCATGCGATCATTCACGCGTTTCAGACATTGCCTGGAAATCCTTCGGCAAGTCCGGCTGCTGACGCCTAGGCCGGACGACCCCGGTGCTATACTCTCTAGGCCTCACATCCTTTGTCATCTCCCTCGAGTGTTTTAGAACAACGTCGTGTTTCACCACCTGGTGCCGGCCTTTATAAGTTACCCAAGTTCATGCATCATTCCCAGGAAAGAGCGTTTGTGCAGGATATCGATAGAACGAATCCCACATCCCTTTCCGACCGCATTCGTAACCGCTCGAATTA
>Ga0308169_10006702_pt1 | contig 10067 bp, 8 predicted proteins | sample PhyBR1_2_FD_202139 | JGI IMG/M metagenome (GOLD analysis project Ga0308169, IMG submission 202139) | Phyllosphere microbial communities from UC Gill Tract Community Farm, Albany, California, United States - DLSLSB.R1 | ecosystem: Host-associated > Plants > Phyllosphere > Unclassified | place... | reverse complement strand
CGCCCTGCGCCCGTCGGGCCCGTTCCGCTACGGCGACCGCGTGCAGCTGACCGGGCCCAAGGGACGCCTGCACACCGTCACGCTCACCGAGGGCGGCGAGCTGCACACCCACCATGGCGTGCTCAAGCACGACATCCTGGTGGGCCTGCCCGACGGCTCGGTCGTCGAGAACAGCGGGGGCTCCGAGTACCTGGCCCTGCGCCCGCTGCTGCGCGATTTCGTGCTCTCGATGCCGCGCGGCGCCGCGATCGTCTACCCGAAGGATGCCGCGCAGATCATCGCGCAGGCCGACGTCTTCCCGGGCGCCGTCGTCGTGGAGGCCGGGGTGGGCTCCGGCGCCCTCTCGCTGTCGTTGCTGCGAGCCGTCGGCCGGGAGGGACGACTGCTGTCCTTCGAGCGCCGCGACGAGTTCGCCGACGTCGCCCGGGCCAACGTCACGACGTTCCTCGGCACGACGCCGGCGAACTGGTCGATCACGCTGGGCGATCTCGCCGAGACCCTGCCGCAGACCGTGGAGCCGGGCTCCGTCGACCGGGTCGTGCTCGACATGCTCGCGCCGTGGGACTGCATCGACGCCGTCGCCGACGCGCTCACGCCCGGCGGCGTGGTCACCTGTTATGTCGCGACCGCCACGCAGCTGAGCCGCGTCGCCGAATACCTGCGCGGCACCGGCCTGTTCACCGAGCCCGAGGCGAACGAGACGATGCTGCGCGGCTGGCACGTCGAGGGCCTGGCGGTGCGCCCCGACCACCGCATGGTGGCGCACACCGGCTTCCTCATCTCCGCCCGTCGCCTCGCTCCCGGCGCGATGCCGCCTGACGTGCGCAAGCGGGCTGTCCGCAAGACCGCATACGGCGACGAGGACGTCGAACTGTGGACCCCCGGCGCCGTCGGCGACCGGCAGATCACCGACAAGAACCTCCGCAAGCGCCTGCGCGACGCCGAGCGCGCGGCGGCCGGTGTGGTGCGCGCGCGGGATGCCGGATCGGGCGACGATGCGGGGGACGGCGGCGACTGAGGCCCTTTCGCCTTCCGCATAGACTGAACCGGTGCGCAAACTTCCCGCCGTCATCGCCGTCCTGGGCCTTGCTGCCGTGACCCTCGTCGGGTGCTCCTCCGCACCCGCGTCGTCGTGCACCCCGGTGGCGGATTCGGATCCCGCCGTGACGAGCCTGGTCACCGTCAAGGGCCAGCCGGGAACCGCGCCCACTGTGACGATGCACACCCCGCTGCACGCGCAGAAGACCGCATACCGCACCGTCGACCGCGGCGACGGCCACCCGGGCATCACCAGCTCGAGCCAGATGATCGTGGTGGATGCCGCGTTCTACGACGGCACCACCGGCAAGCCGCTGGCACGCACCTCCTACTCGAACGACCTCACCCAGGTCTTCCAGCTGTCGCAGATCACCAAGCAGTTCCCGGGCCTGCGCACGCCGCTGCAATGCGCGTCCGCCGGATCCCGCGTCGTCGCCGCGCTCGCCCCGAGCGGCCTCGGGCAGGGTGTGGCGGCATCCCTCGGGATCTCGCCGGACGACTCCGTCGTCGCCGTCGTCGACGTGCGCAAGGTCTACCTCGCCGCGGCCGACGGCGCGAACGTCTACAACCAGGGCTGGGGGATGCCCGCCGTGGTGCGCGCCCCCGACGGTCGCCCCGGCGTCGTCGTGCCGAGCGGCGGCGAGCCGACGAACCTGACGATCGAGGTGCTCAAGCGCGGCTCGGGCGCGGTCGTCACGAGCGACTCGCAGGTGCGCGTGCACGAGCTCGTCGTCGACTGGTCCGACAAGACCGTGGCATCCGACACCTGGGGGACCCAGCCGGTCTCGCTTCCCGTGAGCCAGCAGCCCAAGGGCATCCGCGACGCGCTCGTGAACCAGACCGTCGGGTCGCAGGTGATGGCCATCGTCCCGCCCGCCGCCGGCACCTCGGGGCAGAGCGGCACGCAGATCTACGTGTTCGACATCCTGGGCATCGACGCGCCGGGCACCCCGGTCGCCCAGTAACGGGCCGCCGCGGGTTCGCGCGCCCCTAGGATGGGGGCGTGCCCGCCGACAGTGATGCCCTCAAGCGCAGCGGGGGCGACGCGCAGCGTGTCCGCATCCCGCCGGAGGAGCGGCTCGTCAACCTCACCGTGGCGCTCATGTCGACGCAGATCGGGCTGACCAAGGACACCGTCTTCACCGCCGTCTCGGGCTACCGGGAGGCGGGTGAGGACGGCGCCGGCCGCGATGCGCTGGAGAAGATGTTCGAGCGCGACAAGCAGAGCCTGCGCGAGCTCGGCCTGCGCATCCAGACCATCGGCGACTACGCCGACCCGGACGACCTGCGCGAAGCGCGCTACCGTATTCCGCAGGAGGAATACGAGCTGCCCGCGGACATCGTGTTCACGGCCGCCGAGATCGCCCTGCTGAACCTCGCCGGCAACGTGTGGCAGCACAGTTCGCTGTCCGCCGAAGCCCGCAGCGGTCTGCGCAAGATCCGCGCCCTCGGCGGCGACGTCGACGAGCAGATCATCGGCATCTCCCCGCGCATCAACCTGCACGACGCGGCCTTCGTGCCCCTGCAGCGCGCCATCGAGCAGTGCAAGGCGATCACGTTCCCGTACCTGAAGCCCGGCGAGACCGCTCCGGTGGAGCGTCGCATCCGCCCTCTCGCCCTGATCGAGTACGAGGGCCGCTGGCACGTGTACGGGGAGGATGCCACCGCGCGTGCGCCGCGCACCTTCCTGCTCTCGCGCATCGTCGGGCCGGTGCGGATGACGCGCGAGAAGTTCGACGCGAGCCTGCGCGACGGCGCCGGCGAGCGGGCCCTGGCCGGGCTCGAGGAACTCGCCGCGCGCCAGCGCGCCCTGCTGGAGGTGCACCCCGGCAGCGAGGCCGCGCTGCGGCTCTCCCGTCGCGTGGTCGTGGAGGATGCGCCCGATCAGGGCATCCGCGTGCCGTTCGTCGACGTGCACATCTTCGCCGACGAGCTGGCCTCGTACGGGCCGGAGGTGCGCGTCGTGGATCCGCCGCGCCTGCGCGACGAGGTCATCCGGCGCCTGCGGGCCACGCTCGCACTGCACAGCGACGACGAAGGGATGAGCTGATGGCACTGCCCGTCATGGCGACCGAGCGCGCCGCCCTCATCCTGCAGCTCGTACCGTACATCGTGGGCAAGGGCGAAGTCACCCTGGAGCAAGCGGCGCGCGACTTCGACGTCAGCGTGGAGGACATGCGCGCGATGGTCGAGAAGCTCACGGTGCTCGGCCAGCCCGGTGACAGCGGGTACTGGCAGATGGACGACGACCTCTTCCAGATCGACTGGGACCTGCTCGACGAGCGAGACGTCATCGCGCTCACCAACACGGTCGCGCTGGAGCGCGCCCCGAAGCTCAGCGCCCGCGAGGCGGCGGCACTGCTGGCCGGGTTGCAGCTCGCGCGGTCGGTGCCCGGCATCGGCGACACGGCCCTGTTCGACGGCCTGCTGCGCAAGCTGGCGCGGGGCGCGGCGGACACCCCGGCGGACGTGATCGTGGCACCCGAACGGGTGGACGAGGTGCGGGCGACCGTCAGCGAGGCCCTGCGTCGCGGGGTCGCCGTGTCGTTCGCGTACCACGCGCCGGATGCCGCGCCCACGCGCCGCACGGTCGACCCGGTCAAGGTGCACATCGAAGGCAACGACTGGTATCTGCAGGGCTGGTGCCATCTGCGCGAGGCGATGCGCACCTTCCACCTCGAGCGGGTGAGCGAGGTGGCCCTCACCGACATCCCGATCGCCCACGGCGCGGAGCCGCTGCCGCGGCTGTTCGAACCCGGCGAGTACGACCCGATCGTGCAGCTGCGGTTCGCGGCCGACGCGCAGGGCCTCGTCGGCGACATCCTCGCCCGGGCCGACGCCGTCACCGTCGACGGCGTGACGACCGCGACGGTGCGGGTCGCCGACGCGCAGAGCGTCAAGCGGCTCGTCGCCCGGCGCGGCGGCGTCATCGAGGTGATCGCGCCGCCCGCGGCTCGCCGTGCGGCCGCGCAATGGGCGCAGGCGGGCCTGGAACAGTACCCCTGAGAGTCGTCCACCGCTCGGCGACCACCCCGAAGCCGCGGGTTACACTGGACGCAACACCCCTTCTGAAGGAGTAATCATGGGCGCATTCGGATGGCCTCACCTGCTGATCATCCTGGCGGTGATCCTGCTGATCTTCGGTGCCGCGAAGCTCCCCGCGCTTGCCAAGAGCATGGGCCAGTCGGCCCGCGTGTTCCGCAGCGAGATGAAGGCGATGAAGGATGACGACGCGGCCGCAGCGTCGCCGAAACCCGAGGCGTCCGCGCCCCACGTCGCCGCTCCCGTCTCGACCCCGGCTCCGGCGCAGCCCGAGACCAAGCCGGGCGACTCCGACACCTCCGCCTGACCCGTGGCGACGGGTGGTCCGCCGCTCGTGCAACAGCCTGACCCGCCCAAGCACGACAAGCGCATGTCGCTTGCGCAGCACCTTCTGGAGCTGCGCAAGCGCCTGTTCATCGCCGCCGTCGGCCTGATCGTCGGCATGGTGATCGGTTTCGTCATCAGTGGCCCGGTCATCGACCTGCTGACGCAGCCGATCGCGCAGATCGCGACGACGCACGGCGACGCCTACACGAAGCTGAACTTCAACACCGTCACCAGCGGATTCGACCTGAGGATGCGCATCGCGTTCTCGATCGGGCTGCTCGTCTCCGCGCCGGTCTGGCTGTGGCAGATCTGGGCCTTCATCATGCCGGGGCTCACCCGCAAGGAGATGCGGTACACGATCGGATTCCTCGGCGCCGCGATCCCGCTGTTCGTCGCCGGCCTGTACGTTGGCTGGACGATCATGCCGCACATGATCGAGCTCATGGCGACCTTCGTCCCGGGCAGCGCCGGCGTCGCCCAGTTCTACGACTATTCGACGTACTACGACTTCGTCTTCAAGCTGCTGCTCGTGGTCGGCGTCTCGTTCATCACGCCCGTGTTCCTGGTCGCGCTGAACCTCGCCGGGGTCATGAGCGGCCGCGCCATCATCAAGGGCTGGCGCGTGGCGATCATCATCATCTGCGTCTTCGCGGCCGCGGCGACCCCCGCGGCGGACGTCAGCTCGATGCTGCTGCTGGGCGGCATCCTGGTCCTGCTCTACTTCGCCGCGGCACTGCTTTCGCTGCTGTTCGACCGGCGCAAGCGCAAACGCGATGCCGAGTCGGGGCTGCTCCCGCCGGAGCCCGTCGAGTGAGCGAGGCCGACGCCGCGCACCCGCAGACCGCGGCGTTCGCCGCATCCCGGCCGTTCCGGCTCGACCCCTTCCAGGTGGCCGCCTGCCATGCCCTCGAGCAGGGTTCGAGCGTGCTCGTGGCCGCACCCACGGGAGCGGGCAAGACGATCGTGGGGGAGTTCGCGATCCACCTCGCGATGGGCGAGCCCACCGCGAAGGCCTTCTACACGACCCCGATGAAGGCGCTGTCCAACCAGAAGTTCCGCGAACTCGTCGACGTCTACGGGCCGGATGCCGTCGGCCTGCTCACCGGCGACACCAACATCAACGGCAACGCGCGCATCGTGGTGATGACCACCGAGGTGCTGCGGAACATGCTGTACGCCGATTCGGATGCCCTCGGCGATCTGCGGTACGTGGTCATGGACGAGGTGCACTATCTCGCCGACCGCTTCCGCGGAGCCGTGTGGGAAGAGGTCATCATCCACCTGCCCCGCCGCGTGCGTCTCATCTCCCTGTCGGCGACGGTCTCCAACGCCGAGGAGTTCGGCGACTGGCTCGGCACGGTCCGCGGCGACACCCAGGTGGTCGTCTCCGAGATCCGTCCCGTGCCGCTCGAGCAGCACGTCCTCGTGCGCGGCGACCTGCTGCCGCTGTTCGACGACCGCGCGGGGGCGGCGGCCGCGCAGGTGAACCAGGAGCTCATGCGCATCCGCACGTCGCGGGCGGGCATGTACGAGAACAACCGGCGCGTGCAGCAGGAGCGCAGCGGCCGTCACGCGGGACGCGACGCCGGGAACGCCCGCCGCGGCATGCATGCGCCGCCGCGGTCCTCCCAGGCTCCGCGCCTCGAGCGCATCGACCGGCCCGAGGTCGTCGAGCTGCTGCAGCGGGAGCGACTGCTCCCTGCCATCTTCTTCATCTTCAGCCGGGTCGGATGCGACGCCGCGGTCAACCAGGTGCGCCGGGCGGGCCTCCGCCTGACCACCCCCGACGAGCGCTCGCTCATCCGGCAGATCGTCGAGGAGCGCACCTCCGCACTCGACGACGCCGACCTCGACGTGCTCGGCTACTGGGAGTGGCTGGACAACCTGCAGAGGGGCGTCGCCTCGCACCATGCCGGCCTGCTGCCCGTGTTCAAGGAGGTCGTCGAGGAGCTGTTCCAGCGCAAGCTCGTCAAGGCGGTGTTCGCCACCGAGACCCTCGCGCTCGGCATCAACATGCCCGCGCGCACGGTCGTGCTCGAGAAGCTGCAGAAGTTCAACGGCGAAGCGCGCGTCGCCATCACGCCGGGGGAGTACACGCAGCTCACCGGGCGCGCCGGCCGCCGCGGCATCGACGTCGAGGGGCACGCCGTCGTGCAGTGGGCCGAGGGGATGGACCCGCAGGCCGTGGCATCCCTCGCCTCGCGGCGCACCTATCCGCTCAACTCCAGCTTCCGGCCCACCTACAACATGGCCGTGAACCTCATCGACCAGTTCGGACGCGGCCGCGCACGCGAGATCCTCGAGTCGTCGTTCGCGCAGTTCCAGGCCGATCGCGCCGTCGTCGGCCTCGCCCGGCAGGTGCAGGACGCCGAGGCGTCGCTGCAGGGCTACCGGGATGCCGTCGCGAAGTCCCGCAAGGCCTCGGACCGCGAACGCTGGGCCAAGCGCACGGCCAAGCTCGAGGCATCCACGGCGAAGCTGCGTCGCCAGATCTCGTCGCGCACCGGAACCGTCGCGCGGCTGTTCGACCGGGTCGTCGACGTGCTGGCGACGCTCGACTACGTGCGCCTCGACGGCGACCGCGCGACCCTCACCGACGCGGGACGCACGATGCGCCGCATCTACGGGGAGCGCGACCTGCTCGTGGCGGAGTGCCTTCGCCAGGGGCTGTGGCGGGGACTGGATGCCGCCACCCTGGTCGCGATCGTCTGCGCGCTCGTCTACGAACCCCGTCGCGACGACCGCGACGGCGCGGTCCCGAAGGGCGCCTTCGCGCGGGCGATGGACGCCACCGGCAACCTCTGGGCCGAGCTCGACGACCTCGAGCGCGACAACCGCCTGCCCGGCTCCGAGCCCCCGGCGACCGGGATCTCCCTCGCGATGCACTCGTGGGCGCGCGGCGTGTCGCTCGAGCGCGTGCTGATCCAGGCGGACATGGCGGCCGGCGACTTCGTGCGCTGGTGCAAGCAGACGATCGACCTGCTCGACCAGCTCTCGCTGGTCGCCGAGCCCGATATCGCGCGCACGGCGCGCCAGGGGCTGGATGCCGTCCGCCGCGGCATCGTGGCCTACAGCGGCCTGTGACGCGCGCGGCCGGCGCGCCCCGTGCGCCACGGATCCGTCGCCGAGAGGCCGATGCCGGTCCCCGCGATCCGATCCGTCGCATCCTGCCGCTCGGCGTCGCGGTCTTCGTCTCCGCCGTCGCCGGGGTGCTGCAGACCCTGGCGTTCCCGACGCTCAGCTGGTGGCCCGTCGTCTTCGTCTCCGTTCCGCTCGCGCTCATCGCGCTGACCGGCCGGCGGGCGTGGTCGGCGCTGCTGGTCGGCTTCGCGAACGGCCTGGGGTTCTATCTCATCAACGTGGCGTTCACGTCCCGCTACCTCGGGCCGGTCCCGTGGCTCGCGCTGTCGATCGTGGAGGCGCTGCTCACCGCGGCCATGGCGGTGCCGATCGCGCTCGCCTACCGCTGGCTGCCGCGCGTGATGCCCGGACGCTGGGGGCGTCTCGTGGCGCTGCCCGCGGTCGTCGCCGGACTCTGGGTGGCCCGCGAGGAGCTCATCGGCCATGAACCGTACGGCGGCTTCCCGTGGGGCCGGCTCGGCGTCACGCAGGTCGACAGCCCCCTCGGCCACCTGATCTCGTGGGTCGGCATGACCGGTGTCGGATTCCTCATCGTGTTCTTCTGCGCGACCGCTGTGGAGTACCTCCGCATCGGCACCTGGCGGGATCTCCGCACCGCGCTGCCCGGCGCCGTCACGATCGTCGTGCTGCTGCTCGTGCCGCAGTTCCCCACGACGCCCGCCGGTACCCTTCGTGTGGGAGCCGTGCAGGGCGACGGCCCCACAGGCTACTTCGACAAGCGCACCGACTACGCCGTCATCGACGCCCAGGTCGCCGCGACCGAGCCGCTGCTCGGGCACAGGATGGATCTGCTCGCCTGGCCGGAAGGCGGGGTCGACTACGACCCCACGCAGGATGCCCCGACCGCCGCGATCCTCGACGGCATCCAGCAGCGGTCCGGCGCGACGCTCCTCGCGAACGCCGCCGTGCGGAAGGGCGCGAACGACTACAACCTGTCGTTCGTCTGGCAGGCGGGGCACGGCATCACGCAGTCGTACGCGAAGTGGCATCCGGTGCCCTTCGGCGAGTACGTGCCCGACCGGTGGCTGTTCGAGCCGCTCGCGCCGGAGCTGATCGGGCTCATCGGCCGCGGCTACACGCCCGGTACCACCGCCCCCGTCGTGACAGTGAAGGGCGTCGGGGTGGGGCTCGCGATCTGCTTCGATGTCATCTACGACGACGTCATCCGCACCGGTGCGCGCGATGGCGCGCGGCTGTTCGTGTTCCAGACGAACAACGCGGACTTCCGCGGCACCGACGAGAACATCCAGCAGCTGGCGTTCGCGCGTGCCCGTGCCCTCGAGACCGGCCGCTCGGTGGTGAACATCTCCACGGTCGGCCGCAGTCAGGTGATCGCACCGGACGGTTCCGAGCTCGACGGCATCCCCGCCGGCACGGCCGGTCACCTGCTCGCCGACGTCCCGCTGCGCACGGGCCTCACCCCTGCGATCCTCGCCGGTGGCTGGATCGACGGCATCCTCGGCTGGGGGAGCGTCGCGGCGCTCGCGGCGGCGGGCGTGTTCATGCGGCGCCGGCGCGGCCCGCACGCAACAACGCCGGCCCCCGCGGGGACCGGCGTCGACTGGACGGACGCGCTCAGGCGCTCAGGCGCTCCTTCGTGACGTCCTGACCGGCACCGCGGCGGGCGCGCACGAACTGCAGGCGCTCTTCGAGCAGCTCCTCCAGCTCGGGGAGCGTGCGACGCTCGAGCAGCATGTCCCAGTGGCTGCGCGGGGTCTTGTCGCCGGAGTGGTCGACGGTCACGGCGGTGCCGTCGACGCGCAGCGCGGCCTCGGCACCGCAGGTGCGGCACTCCCAGGTCTCGGGCGCCTCGGCGTCGGCGGCGAACATCAGGGTGGTGTCACGGCCACAGGCCGTGCACGTATAGGTGTATTCGGTGCGCTCCATGAACACGACGCCCTCTTCGCTCTGCAAGCTCTGGGCGCCGAGTCGGATGCCGCGCAGACTGCGGTCTGCCATTGTGTGGTCCTCTCGTCGCTGTACAGGTATAACGCGGCCACCTGTGCGGATAATCCGAACGGCCGCAGAAGCGGCACCTTTCCCAGTCAATGCACAGAGCGGTGGGACCGGGTCCGGCCCGGCGCGGACTCAGTCCCGGGCCTCGCGGACTTTGCGGGCGATACGGGCGGCCGCGTCCGCCCGATCGGTGATCAGCCCGTCCACACCGGGACCGTCGCCGTCGAGGTTCAGCAGCCGCTCCATGTCCGGCGTCTGGTTCACGGTCCACACGTGAACCTCGACGCCGACGTCGTGGCAGGCGGACACGAAATGCGGCGTCACGATGCGGATGCCGTTGCGGCGCTCCGGCACCTGCAGGGCATGGACTCCGTGCACGGCACGGGTGAGCAGGGCGTGCGAGCGCGCCGCCGCCGCCGCGACGGCGCGCGCGACGGTGGCGGTGCCGCCCGACGCCGCCGGATGTCCGCCGCGGGTGTACGCGGCGGACAGGGCGGCATGACGGCGCTCGTCGGAGAAGCTCGTCAGAAGCACACGGTCGGCGTGCTTGGCGACGAGTCGTC
>Ga0308169_10006701_pt1 | contig 10068 bp, 9 predicted proteins | sample PhyBR1_2_FD_202139 | JGI IMG/M metagenome (GOLD analysis project Ga0308169, IMG submission 202139) | Phyllosphere microbial communities from UC Gill Tract Community Farm, Albany, California, United States - DLSLSB.R1 | ecosystem: Host-associated > Plants > Phyllosphere > Unclassified | place... | reverse complement strand
CCGAGGATGAGTGCCAGGACGGTGCTGCGGATGGCGATGTGCATGCTGTGCTCCCTTGTTGTCGTTGTCGATGGGGCACTGTAGGCAATCCGGCGCCGGGCCGCGGCGGCTTGCGACGAAGTGCGGCGATGCGGCGCGAAATGCAGGCGGACGGCGCGAAATGACAGGCGAATGCGGCAGGACAAAAAAAATGCCGCCCAGCGAACTGGGCGGCATGTCGGTAGCGTGTTTCAGGTCAGTTGTAACTGGTCCAGTGTTGCGGAATCTCGATGTGGCCCGACTCGGCCGCGTCGGCATAGATACGCATCTCGGCAACCACGGCCTCGAGTTGTTCCTTGCCCGGATTCGCCAGGAAACCCTTCATGCGTTCCTGCACCGCGGCCTGCTGGTCTCGCCATTCGTAACGGGACGCCTTGCTCATGCTACCCCCTTGCGGCGAACTGCCGTCTTTGTATTTGTCGTGTTCATGACATCCTCCTTCATAAGGCGTTCAGGATGCCCGAACCCGGTCAAGGCGGTCCGTGCGATGCCGCACATTGACTCGGCCAGCCAGGGCAGGGCAGGGGAGGGTCAGGGCCTGGCCAGCACGGCGCGGTAGAACAGCTCGAGGCGGCGGTCGAGTTCGCGGAGCGCCTGGTCCGGCAGCTGCTTTTCGGGCGGGAACACGAAGCGGCACAGCTGGTCGCCGGCGATGCAGCCCATCAGGTAGCCGGGCAGCAAATCGAGGTCGATGTCGGGGCGCAACTGGGCGTGGATGTCCGGGCGGGCGAAGAAACGGCCCAGCATCTCGCGCGTCTGGCGCGGACCGCCGTTCCAGAAGGCTTCCGCCAGTTCGGGATTGGTCGGCGCTTCCGCCATCACGATGCGCTGCATGTCCACCGCTTCCTGCGAGGTGAGCAGTCCATACATCTGGCGCGCGAAATCGTCCACGACTTCCTTCAGCGGACGGGGATCGGACTGCATCGGCTGGTTGCGGAAGAAACGGTCGCGCTTGTCCGCCAGCACCGCGTGCAGCAGGCCGGCCTTGCCGCCGAACTTGACGTAGATGGTGCGTACCGCCACGTGCGCGGCGCGGGCGATCGATTCCAGGCTGGTCTTGGTATAGCCGTTCTTGAGGAAGAGACCGCCTGCAATCTGCAGCAGTTCCTGCGTGCGTGCTTCGACCTCGGCGGCCTTGGGCCGGCCGGCGGCCTTGCAATCGTTTACGGGTTTGTCCATGGTGACACTCTAACCCGGAAAAAAATGAAATGCAACCGTTTCATTTCTTGACTTCGCCGATTCTTTGTCGAATAATGCGATGAACCCATTTCATTTTTTCTTCGGAGTCGTATTCATGGCAGATTCGCAAACCACGGTCCAGCAGAAACCGTCCGTCGCCGCCGTTCCGCCGGCCGCGCCGGCCGCCGCCGCCAACGGCAGCAAGGGACCGCCGAAGCGTGTGCTGATGGTGGTCGGCGTGATCGCCCTGGCCGCGCTCGCCGCCGGTGGCCGCATGTGGTACCGCAGCAGCAACTTCGTCGAAACCGAAAACGCCTACATCACCGGCCACGTGCATCCGGTCTCGGCACGCATCCCGGGCGTCGTCACCAAGGTCCTGTTCGACGACAACCAGATCGTCAAGGCCGGCGACGTGCTGGCCGAGCTGGATCCGGCCGACCAGGGCGTGAAGGTCGAGCAGATCCAGGCCCAGATCGCCAGCGTGCAGCAGCAGATCGTGCAGGCCGACGCCGCCGTCGAGCAGGCGAAAGCCCAGGCCTCGGCCGCCGGCGCCCAGGTGGTGCAGGCCCAGGCCAACCTGGTGCGCGCCAAACAGGACGCCGAGCGCTACGGCCAGCTGTACAACACCAACATGAAGGCCGTGTCCAAGGCCGAGGTCGACGCCGCCACCGCGGCCCGCGCCGGCGCCACCGCCGACGTCAACGCGCGCCGCGACAACGCCAATGCCGCCAAGGCCCAGATCGCCGCCGCCGGCTCGGCGCGCGACGTGCTGAAGGCCCAGGTCAAGGTGCTGCAGGCCCAGCTCAAGGACGCCCAGCAGCAGCTCGGCTACAACCAGATCGTGGCGCCGGTCGGCGGCCGCATCGGCAAGCGCAGCGTCGAAGTCGGCGCCCGCATCCAGCCGGGCCAGCAGCTGGCCGCGATCGTCCAGGACGACGTCTGGGTGACCGCCAACTTCAAGGAAACCCAGCTGCCGGGCCTGGTGCCGGGCCAGGAAGTCAGGATCGAAGTCGACGCCCTGAAGGACAAGGAACTGGTCGGCCGCGTGGACAGCTTCTCGCCCGCCTCGGGCAACCAGTTCGCGCTGCTGCCGGCCGATAACGCGACCGGTAACTTCACCAAGATCGTCCAGCGCGTGCCGGTCAAGATCACCTTCAAGCCGGAAGACCTGAAGAAGTACGCCGGCCGCCTGGTGCCGGGCATGTCGACCGTGGTCGAGATCGACCTGCGCCAAAAATCGGCACAAGGCGCGCAGCAGCCGGCCCGCACCGCGTCGGCCCAGTAAAGGATCGTCATGACGAGTTCCACCCAGACGATGAGCATGCCGGCCAACGGCACGCGCGTCGACGCCCGCACCTGGATCGCGGTGGCCGCCGGCCTGCTCGGCGCCTTCATGGCGGTGCTCGACATCCAGATCACCAACTCCTCGCTGCGCGACATCCTCGGTACGCTGTCGGCCACGCAGGAGGAGGGCTCGTGGATCTCGACCGCCTACCTGTGCGCCGAGATCGTGGTGATCCCGATGACCGCGCTGTTCGTGCGCGCCTTCGGCCAGCGCCGCTACCTGATGCTGACCACGGCCCTGTTCCTGGCCTTCTCGACCCTGTGCGGCGCGGCCTGGAACCTGCAGAGCATGATCGTGTTCCGCATGCTGCAGGGCTTTACCGGCGGCGCCCTGATCCCGATGGCGATGACCCTGGTGATGACCCGCCTGCCTGCCTCCAAGCGCGCGGTCGGCATGGCGATGTTCGGCCTGACCGCGACCCTGGCCCCGGCCATGGGCCCGACCCTGGGCGGCTACCTGACGGAGCTGTACGGCTGGCCCTCGATCTTCTACATCAACTGGGTGCCGGGCGTGCTGCTGATCGCCGGCATGTACTGGGGCCTGGACAAGGAGCCGCTGAACCTGAAGATGCTGGCCAAGGCCGACTGGCTGGGCATCGCCTTCATGGCGGTCGGCCTGGCCAGCCTGACGATCTTCCTGGAAGAGGGCAATTCGAAGGACTGGTTCGAGTCGAGCTTCATCATCGCCTTCGCCGCGATGGCGCTGATCGGCATCCTCGGCTGGGTGGTGATCGGCTTCTGGCGCGCCGACCCCTTCGTCAACCTGCGCCTGTACGGCCAGCGCAACTTCATGGTGGCGACCATCCTGTCGGCGGTGGTCGGCATGGGCCTGTACGGCTCGTCCTACCTGCTGCCGCTGTACCTGGGCCAGATCGCCGGCTATTCGCCGATGCAGATCGGCGAGGTCATCGCCTGGATGGGCCTGCCGCAGCTGTTCGTGATGCCCTTCGTGGCGCGCCTGTCGCAGAAGATCGACAACCGCATCATGTGCATGTTCGGCCTGGGCCTGTTCGGCATCTCCTGCCTGATGAACGCCTACATGGACGCCAGCACCGGCTACGACCAGCTGATGGTCACCCAGATCATCCGCGCGATCGGCCAGCCCTTCGTGATGCTGACCCTGTCGAACTTCGCGATGAACGGCATCGCGCCGAAGGACATGCCGTCGGCCTCGAGCCTGTTCAACATGACCCGCAACCTGGGCGGCTCGGTGGGCATCGCGCTGCTGGCGACCTCGCTGACCAACCGCGAGCACTTCCACTCGGCGCGCATCGGCGAGTCGGTGTCGATGTTCGCGTCCGCCACCCAGGCCCGCCTGGACCAGCTGACCCAGTTCTTCATCTCGCAAGGCATCGACCCGGCCACCGCGGCCAACCAGGCGATCGGGGCGATCGACCGCATCGTGCGCCGCGAGGCTTACGTGATGGCCTACAACGACGGCTTCTTCCTCGTCGGCGTGATCCTGATCGCGGCGATCGTGCCGCTGTGGTTTGCGGACAAGGTCAAGTCGCCCGGCGGGGCTGGCGGCGGGGGCCACTGACATTTGCCCGACATCCCCCGCGCAGATTTGCCGTCATCCCGCGCAGGCGGGAATGACGATGGTTCAAGGATAACTATCAATGAAAAATACTATGTTCAAGCCTGTCATCCGCACCGCTGTCGCCGCGGCCGTCGCCGCGCTCCTTTCCGCCTGCGGCACCGTCGGTCCCGACTTCAAGGCCCCGCAGGACGTCGCGAGCCCGGCATACCGCCACGCCCAGGCCGGCCGGCAGCAGGACGCCGCGCGCCTGCCGGCCGACTGGTGGACCGTGTTCGGCGACCAGACCCTGGACACCCTCGAGCAGCGCGCGCTGCACAATAATCCGAACGTGCGCGCCGCCGCGCAGCGCCTGGTGCAGGCGCAGGCCCAGCTGGGCGTGGTGCGCGCCGGCCAGCTGCCCTCGGTGAACGTGCAGGCCGGTATCTCGAACTCGCGCACCTCGGCCGAAACCTCGCAGGGCCTGGCGCTCGGCCACCGCTCGATCGAAGGTAACAACTACTCGCTAGGTGCCGGCTTCTCGTGGGAGCTGGACCTGTGGGGCCGCGTGCGCCGCGTGGTCGAAGCGGCCGATGCCCAGGCCCTGGCGGCCCAGGACGACCGCGACGGCGTGCTGCTGATGCTGTCGGGCCAGGTCGCAACCACCTACTGGCAGCTGCGCGGCCTGGACGCCGAACTGGCGATCCTGCGCAATGCGCTGGCGACCCGCCGCGAATCCCAGGAACTGATCGAGGCGCGCTTCAACGCCGGCCTGTCGAACGAGCTGGACGTCTCGCGCACCCGCATCGAGCGCGCCAACGCCGAGGCCGACCTGCACGAAGCCCAGCGCCAGCGCAACACGCTGGAGCATGCGCTGTCGGTGCTGGTGGGCGCTTCGCCGAGCGAGCCGCTGGTGGCCGGCAACCAGGGCGCCGCGCTGCAGGATAAACTTTTACCCCAGCCGCCGAGCATCCCGGTCGGCCTGCCGGCCAGCCTGCTGGGCCAGCGTCCCGACCTGGCATCGAGCGTGGCCGGCCTGAAGGCCTTCAACGCCCAGGTCGGCGTGGCCGAAGGCGCCTTCTACCCGGCGCTGTCATTGACCGGCAACTACGGCTATGCCTCGGAAAGCCTGCGCAACCTGGCCCAGGGCAGCGCGCGCCAGTTTTCCTTCGGTCCGCTGGCGCTGTCGCTGCCGGTGTTCGACGCCGGCCGCAACCGCGCCAACCTGAAGCTGGCCCAGGCCAGGTACGACGAGGCGGTCGCCAACCACGAGGGACGTCTGTTGAGCGCACTGCGCGAAGTGGAAGATGCGCTGTCCGACGTGCAGGAACGCCAGCAGCAGGGCGAGGTGCAGGCCCAGGCCCAGCAGGCGGCGAGCCGCGCGCTGCAGGTGGCCCAGGCGCGCTACGACCGCGGCGTCTCGACCTACATCGACGTCACCGACGCCCAGCGCAGCGCGCTGGCGGCGGACCGCGCCGCGGCCCAGATCCGTACCCAGCGCCTGCTGGCGGCGGTGTCGGTGGCGCGTGCGCTGGGCGGCGGCTGGACGCAGGGGGAGGCGGTGGCGACCATCGCCAAGATCGGCGACTAAGAACCTATCCCAGAAGGGAATGACTGGTTGCTGACGCGCCTGACAAGCGGGTGCTGCGTTGCTCGTCGTTGCATGGCCCGCCATGCGCCATGCTTCGTCATCAACTTCGCCCTCCCTACTGGATAGGTTCTAAGCCGGTTCGCGTCTTCGCCGGCCGCGAAGTGATATTTGGTGATCTTCCCCGCAGGCCTTGCGTGTTATGCTCGATCGATAACAATTCCATACGGGGAACCCGATCGATGAACACCGCCGTCAATTCGCAGATGGTTTATTGCCGCGCCTGCGGTTCGAACATGCACTTCAGCGCGCAAGCCTGCCCGGGCTGCGGCGCGCCCCAGCAGGGCCACGGATTCAGCGCCTCGCAAAAGCGCATCCTGCCGGCGGCCATCCTGTGCTTCTTCATCGGCTTCCTCGGCGCGCACCGCTTCTATGTGGGCAAGGTCGGCACCGGCATCCTGCAGCTGCTGACCTTCGGCGGCCTCGGTATCTGGGCCTTCGTCGATTTCATCATGATCGTCATCGGGTCCTTCCGCGACAGCGACGGCAACCTGATCAATCTCTGGACCTAGCGGGACCTAGCGCTTCTTGCTGTCGCGCTGGTGCTGGGCGCGCTGCTGCTTCTGCTGCGTTTCCACCCGGTTCTGGCGCGCCTTGTACAGGGCCGCCGCTTCCTTCTTCGCCTGCTCCAGCGTGCGCAGTTCCGGCTTGTCGTCGTGGGCGACGAAGTATTCGGCGTCCTGCGCCTGCATCACCAGCTTGATGGCGGCGGCGTCCTCCATGTCGTACATTTCGGTGAGGAGGGTCGTGACTTCGTCGAGGAAGGCTTCGTAGGTGAGGGTAGTCATGGTTTTCGCTTCAAATTCCGGATAAGGCGGCCATTATCGCAAACCTCGCCCCGTCGAGTGCGGCGGTGTAATATCGGCACTCATCATTATTACGAGACGCCGGATTCCATGCACCCACGCTCCCTCCTGATCGCCGCACTGCTGGCCTCCAGCGCCGCCTCCGCCCAGTCCTGGCAAGCCACCCCCAGCGGCACCAGCGCCGAACTGCGCGGCCTGTCCGTCGTCGATGCCAGGGTCGCCTGGGCCAGCGGCGCCAGGGGCACCGTGCTGCGCACCGTCGACGGTGAACACTGGCAGGCGATGCAGGTGCCGGAGGCCGACAAGATCGACTTCCGCGACATCCAGGCTTTTGACGCGAAGACCGCCGTGGTGATGGGCGCCGGCCCCGGCGCGGCCTCTCGCATCTACCGGACCGAGGACGGCGGCGCCAGCTGGCGCCTGATGACGACCAACCAGGTGGCGGAAGGCTTCTGGGACGCGATGGCGTTCTGGGACAAGGACCACGGCATCCTGTTCGGCGATCCGGTCAAGGGCAGCTTCCAGGTCTACGTCACCGCCGACGGCGGCGCGTCCTGGCAGATCGTCGAGACCAGCGGACTGGAGGCGATGCCGAACGAGGGCGCCTTCGCCGCCAGCGGCACCTGCCTGACGGTGGCCGGCACGAACGATGCATGGATCGCCACCGGCGGTTCGGCCAACTCGCGCGTGTTCCACTCCGCCGACCGAGGCAGGACCTGGCGCGCGCAATCGGCGCCGATCCCGGCCGGAGCCAGCGCCCGCGGCGTGTTCTCGGTGGCCTTCCTGAACCCGAAGGAAGGCTTTGCCGCCGGTGGCGATTACAAAGAAACGCAGATGGCCGGCATCAACGGCGCGCGCACGGAAGACGGCGGCGCGAGCTGGAGTCCGGTGCAGGTGCAACCGGCCGGCTATATGTCGGTGGTGGTGCCGGTGCCGGGCGCGCCGCGCAGCTTCGTTGCCGCCGGCCTGGCCGGCTCCGGTTTCTCGCGCGACGCCGGGAAAAGCTGGACCGTGCTGGACAGGACGCCGATGAACACGGTCGGTTTCGCCAGCCCGACGGCCGGCTGGGCGGTGGGGCCGAAGGGCCTCTTGATGAAGTACAGCGGCCCGGTTCTTGTCGGCAAATAAACACATGGGCGGCCCGCCCTGCGCCGGGAATCACGATCGTGGTTGACGCCCTGTTGAGCGGGCAATTACACTCGCTCTGTTTTCATTTATTGGGTCCATTCATGGGCACTTGTTCGAGCGATAGTTGTCGCCAGATTATTTCTGGCACGTTCTCGGCAAGATAACGCAGGCTTTCCCGTCTCCTGCCGTCATCCTGCCAGGATGATGGTATCTTTTCTGTTCCGGCCGCACCGGAGCATTCATATTCCAGCAACACGCAAACCGGTCACCGGTGGCCGGGCCGCACTGCGGTCCGCCGCCGGCGCGCATATCAACGACGGCTTCACTCTGCGTGCAAGGAACGTGGATGTTCGAGTTCTTCAATGACCGCCAGCCGGCGGCCGACCGCGGCGGACGCGGTTTCAATCGCTGGGATTGGCTCCTGCTGCCGCTGGTGCTGGCGGTGCTGGCCGCCTGCGCCTACGGCGCCATGCAGATGGCGCGTCCCTTCGTGGTCGGCCAGGCGACCCCTATCTCGCTGGACCCCGCGGCGCTGCCTTACTACCTGCTGCGCACCATCCTGCGCATGTTCATCGCGCTCGGCTGCTCGCTGGTGTTCAGCTTCGTGTTCGCGGCCGTCGCCGCCAAGTACCGCGCCGCCGAAAAGGCCTTGATCCCGCTGCTCGACATCCTGCAGTCGGTGCCGATCCTGGGCTTCCAGGCGATCGCGATCGCGCCCTTCATCGCGCTGTTCCCGGGCAGCCTGCTGGGCGTGGAATGCGCCGCCATCTTCGCGATCTTCACCTCGCAGGCCTGGAACATGGCGTTCAGCCTGTACCAGTCGATGCGCACCGTGCCCGACGAACTGAACGAGGCGGCGCGCGTGTTCTGCCTGTCCGGCTGGCAGCGCTTCTGGCGCCTCGAGCTTCCCTACGCGACGCCGGCGCTGCTGTGGAACATGATGATGTCGATGTCGGGCGGCTGGTTCTTCCTGGTGGCCGCGGAAGCGATCTCGGTGGCCGGCCAGGACATCAAGCTGCCCGGCATCGGCGCCTTCATCGCGGTCGCCATCGAGCAGGAAAACGGCAAGGCGGTGGCATGGGCGATCCTGGCCATGCTGGCCGGTATCGTGTTGTACGACCAGCTGTTCTTCCGCCCGCTGCTGGCCTGGGCCGACAAGTTCCGCTTCGAGGAGTCGCAGGGCGAGACCGCGCAACGTTCCTGGCTGCTCGACTGGGGCCGCCGCAGCCTGTGGGTCAGCCGCCTGGCGGAGCGTTTCTGGGCGAGCATGCGCATCACCCTGGGCTGGTTCGGTACCGCCGGCGCGCCGCCGGCCCCGCAAAAACCGGTGACCTGGCAGCGCATCCTGCCGCGCCTGTGGGACCTGCTGCTGCCGGTGGCCGTGCTGGCCGCCACGATCGAGCTGGCCATGTACGTGCACACCGAAGTCGGCTGGGGGGAGGCCGGCCACGTGGTCCTGCTCGGCCTGGCGACCCTGCTGCGGGTGATGCTGCTGATCGCGCTGGCCTCGCTGTTGTGGGTGCCGGTGGCCGTATGGATCGGCCTGAGCCCGCGCTACTCGCAGCGCGTGCAGGCGGTGGCCCAGTTCCTGGCGGCCTTCCCGGTCAACCTGCTGTTCCCGCTGGTGGTGTTCCTGATGGTTCGTTTTCACCTGAATCCGAACGTCTGGCTCAGCCCCCTGATGGTGTTCGGCACCCAGTGGTACATCCTGTTCAACGTGGTGGCGGGCGCCTCGACCATCCCCACCGAGCTGCGCCTCGCCGCCGACAATCTCGGCCTGCGCGGCTGGCTGAAGTGGAAGCGGGTGTATCTGCCGGCGGTGTTCCCGGCCTACCTGACCGGCGCGATCACGGCCAGCGGCGGCTCCTGGAACGCCAGCATCGTGGCCGAATACGTCACCTGGGGCAAGACCACGCTGGCGGCGCAGGGCCTGGGCAGCTACATCAAGCAGATGACGGACGCCGGCGACTTTCCGCGCATCGCGCTCGGCATCGGCATCATGTGCATCTTCGTGATGCTGCTGAACCGCTTCTTCTGGCGCAAGCTGTACCTGCTCGCCGACAATCGTGGCTGAGCCGCGGACTTCGAAGGAAACGAAATGACGCAAGATACCCTGATCCATCTGGCCTCGGTGGGCAAATCCTTCAGCGGCGCCGACGGCGTGCCGCGGCGCATCCTGGACGGCGTCGACTTCGCGCTGCGCCAGGGAGAAATCGTCGCGCTGCTCGGCAAGTCCGGCTCCGGCAAGTCGACCCTGCTGCGCATCATGGCCGGCCTGGTGCCGTCCGACGGCGGCAAGGCCAGCTACCGCGGCCAGCCGATCGCCGGCCCGGCGCCGGGCGTGGCGATGGTGTTCCAGTCCTTCGCCCTGTTCCCGTGGCTGACGGTGCAGCAGAACGTCGAGCTGG
>Ga0308169_10006700_pt1 | contig 10070 bp, 10 predicted proteins | sample PhyBR1_2_FD_202139 | JGI IMG/M metagenome (GOLD analysis project Ga0308169, IMG submission 202139) | Phyllosphere microbial communities from UC Gill Tract Community Farm, Albany, California, United States - DLSLSB.R1 | ecosystem: Host-associated > Plants > Phyllosphere > Unclassified | place... | reverse complement strand
GAAGCCGGTACGACCACCAAGGTTGCACAAACGTCTCCGCAGGAAGAGGCCGCTGTAACGTTGGTGCAGGCGATGTACGCCAACAAGACGGTCGACGGCTTTGAGATGCGTCAGCGCTCGCTTAAGCCCGTCTATGTCGGCGACCTCAAAGTTCAGATGATCGCTGAATATCGCGGCGACGCTCTCACCGGCCGCGTCCTGCGCATCGAAAACAAGGGGACCAAGGAAACGGTGCTGACCGAGGCCAGCGTGGCTCCATCGAGCGCGCTCGCGGTCTCGATCGCCGAACCCAAGCTCGCGCCTGGTCGGGTCACGACCGCTTACCTCGTCTCGCGGAACGGAAACTAAGCCATGGGCATCAAAGATATTTTCTCTCGCGAGCGTAAGCCGCTCGACGCTCCTGAAGTCGTTGACGGCGACGGAGTATCCCCGATCGCCTCGGAACTGGATGGCAACGTCGAGACCCGCAAGAAGCAGCAGATGAAGCTGGCGGCCGGCTGCGGCGTAGTTCTCGTCGCATCCTCGTTCTGGATCTTCGGCGGTGACGACGCGGTCAAGAAGATCGATCCCGATAGCGCGGACAAGAAGACGGTTTCGGTCAGCGACATGACCAACAAGACCAAGTCCGAGCAGGAGTGGATGGCGCAGTCGGAGAACCGTTTCCAGTCGAACGAAAACCAGCTGAAAGGTGTCGAGGGCACCAACGCTCGCGTCGCGCAGCTAGCCGAGCAGCTCGACGCGATGCGCGCGCAGAACCAGTCGATGTCGAGCGATGGCCAGCGCGTCGTATCCGCCTATCAGGCCGAGAACGATCAGTTGCGTCGGCAGGTCAACGAGCGTGCCGCAGCGCCTGCCCCGATGCCCGGGCCGCAGGCGATGTACGGCCCTGGCAGTGCCGCCCTCTACGGTCGCCCCAGCGCGGCAGGCGCTACTGCCGGTCCGGACCTTCCGCCCGCGCGCCTCAGCGAAGTTAAGATGGTCTCCTTTGGCTCCCCCGAGGCCGGTAATGCCTCGAAGGTTTCCAAGGGCAGCACGGTCTACACCGACAGTCCGAACTACCTTCCACCCAACAGCTTTGCGAGCGCCAAGGTGATCGTTGGTGTCGATGCCGCAGCCGGCACCAACAGCCAGACCGATCCTTTGCCCGTCGTCCTTCGCGTCACCGGCCCCGCGCGGTCGGTGCTGCAAAACGGTAAGCTGCTCACGACGAGGATCCAGGGCTGCCTCATCAACGGTGCGGCGCGCGCGGAGCTTTCGAGCGAGAAGGTCTACGTGAAGCTACAGAAGATGACCTGCCCTCAGCCGGGCGGGCGCTATGCCGTGTCCGAGGTCAAAGGCTTCATCGCGTTCGGTGGCAAGACCGGCGTTCGCGGACGTGTCGTCAGCCGTGAAGGGTCGCTTGTAAGCCAGGCCTTTATTGCAGGTCTTGTCGGTGGGATCGGCAAGGGTTTCGCAGCCAATTCGAACTCTTTCCTGCAGGGCAACAATGTTCAGGTCAACGGCAAACGCCCGCAGCTCGGCATGGGCGACATTGCGCAAGGCGGGATCGGAAATGGCGTCGGCGAGGCCGGCGACATGGTCTCGAAGTATCTGATCGAGCGTGCCGAACAGTACCAGCCGGTCATCGAAATGCCGACCGGCGTCGACGTCGAAATCGTCTTCCTGGAGGGTGTTTATGTTCGGAACTGATAGCAGCGCCGACAGGCACCTGACCGTTGGTCGGGTGCTGGTTCTTCTTGCGATCGTCGCGGCGTTCATCGCGGCCGCGATCGGCGCGAAAGCCGCCTATGCCGCGCTTCGTCCCGCCGACGCATCGGTGATCGCCCTTCTGAAGGCTCGCCTGCCCAAGACGCAGGTCAGCAAGGTCGATTGCGCGATCGTCGACGGCCTCTGCGAAGTGACGGCGGGCAACAACCTGTTCTACGTCGATCGCTCGGGACGCTACCTCGTCATCGGTCGTGTCTACGACATGGAGACGCGGCAGGATCTCACCGCAACCCGCCTCCTCGAGATCAATCCGGACACGCTGATTGGCGGTGCAGCCAAGGCCAACAACGCACCCGAGGGCGGCGAGCCTCCCATTGCCAAGGCTGTCGGCGCTTCTGCCCCGGCCGCACCTTCGCGCATTTCGCTCGATGGCCTCCCCAAGGACGGCGCAATCGTGTGGGGCAACCAGTCGGGCAAGACGGTAACGGTCTTCAGCGACTTCCGCTGCGGCTATTGCCGTGCGCTCTCGAACACGCTGCGGTCGATGAACGTGCGTGTCGTCGAACGTCCGATCTCCGTTCTCGGCAGCCGCGACCTCGCCAATCAGGTCTATTGCGCCAAGAACCGCGAGACCGCGCTCCACCAGGCCTATGCCGGCGAGCCGCTGCGCAACTCTGCCACCTGCGACACCTCCGGCCTCGATGCCAATGAGCGCTTCGCTCGCTCGCACGGTCTGAACGGCACACCCGTCATCGTCCGCGCCGATGGCGCAATGATCGAGGGCTATCGTCCCAAGGAGGCGCTCGCCTCCTTCATCGCTGGAGGCCGGTCGTGAATAAGGTTCATGTTTGTCTCGCTGTCGCCCTTGCCTCCGGCACCATGATGACCGGCTGCACGACAATGGGCGGCAACATCAAGGGCAGCTTCACCTGTGTCGCGCCCGACGGCATCTGCGCGCCCAGTTCGACGATCGATGATCGCGCTCTGGCGATGATCGCCGGAGAGGATGGCGATCGCATGATTACGCCCGCTGGTCCCTACAGCGCGCCGCAAAGTGCCGGCCGCGGTTTCGATACCGCTGCCGCTGCGCCTGCGCGTAGCCAGGAGCGCGTCCTTCGCATCGTCTTCCCGGCGCAGATCGATGGTGCCGGCCGCCTGCACGAACAGACCGCGGTCCATGCCGTCGTCGAGCGCGGCGAATGGCAGCGCGCGCTGGCGAGCAACGCTGTCGCGACGACGCCGGCACAGGTTCAGGCGGCAACGGGCGGCGACACGCTGCTTGCAGCTGTCGACCGTGCGGATCCTCCCTTCATGGAGGATTCCGCGACTGCTGATCCGGACATGCCAAGCGCAGCTGCGGTTGCTGCCGCTCGCGTTCAGGCTGATCCGGTTGGTGACATCAAGGATCAGGTCGCGCGTCGGCTATCAAAAGCGCCGCGGCGCCTTTCGGTGTCGCCATCGGCACTCCTCACCCAGTCCGCGGTGACCTATGGCTCGAAGTCAGCGTCCCCAACGCCAAACTTGCCGGTTGCGGTTGGCGTGACCACCGCCTCCAAGCCCCTTTCCTCACCCGCGCCTGTAAGTCGGGCCGTTACGTCAACCTCGGCACTCACGGCGCCGAAGTATGTAACTCCGGCTGGTCGCACCGCGATCGCCGCAGTCGGCGCCAACCCTGCGATTCGTGCAGGTCTTGCTCGCGCCGAACCTGAAGCGCGTGAGGCGGCAAAGACGGCGAACCCGCTGCCAGTGCTGCGCGCGTCCTCCTTCCCCGGAGTTGTCCAGTGAGCATCTTCAAAGGCCTACTCTCCACGCTCCTCGGCGACTCCGCCAAGCCTGAAAACGGCCGTCCGGACTCGGTTGTCCCGCGGTTTGTCCATTGGCTGCCGTACCGCAGCTACGATCCGAAGACGCAGATCTACTACAACAGCGCCTCGCGCGGGTTCTTCCTCGAAGCCACGCCAATGATTGGCGCGACCGAGCAGAGCCACGAGATGCTGGCGCAGCTGCTGTCCGAAGGCATTCCTACGCCCGGCGCGCTACAGGTCCATGGCTGGATGAGCCCACGCATCAGCGAGAAGCTCTCGCAGTGGTACATGCCGCGTTATTCGGCGTCGGGCATCTACGAGCGCATGGCGCGGCACCGCACCGAGTATTTGATGGGCGGCGTCTGGAATTCGCTGTCGGCATCAGCTCCCTTTTGCCTGCGCAATCACCGCCTCGGCCTGTCCTACTCGACCCCGGAATCGAGCCGCGTCTCGAACGAGGAAATCACCTCGGTCATGGAGGGTCTGATCTCGGCGCTGGAGTCGCTCGGCGTTCACGCCCGTGCCGTCGACCCAAAGGGCCTCATCTCGTGGATCGATGACATCACCTCGCCCACGACGGCACCCGGTGACGACACGATCACCTACAATCCGTTCGACCCGATCGCCGACCAGGCCGTGCGTCACGACCTCGAAATGAAGATCGAGCCGGACCGCATTCTCCTACGCACCGAGCGCTTCCGTCCGACTGGCAAGACCGTCGACCATGCCCCGGAGATCGGCGAGATCTACCCGGACACGTTTGACGTGCGCTCCTTCTCGGTGCGCAACCTGCCGCAGCGCTGGGCGCCCTGGGACATGGCCAAGCTCATTGGCGACATGTTCGCCGACAAGCTGCGCATGCCCTGCCCGGTGTCGACCAACCTGTGCCTCGACTTCCCGGACGCCGAAGCCTCCGGGCAGCGCGCCGGCCGGAAGTTCATGCGCACGACCAGCCTCGCCGACAGCAAGTCCGCGCGCATGTTGCCACAGCTGAAAAACCAGTCCGAGGAGTGGCGTTTCGTGAAGGACGAGCTGCGCCAGGGCCGCAAGCTGGTGCAGGCTTTTTACTCGGTCACCTCGTTCAGCTCGAAGGGCAAGGGCGACGCCAACGAGCGTGTCTTGAAGTCGGTGTACCGCGCGGCAGGCTGGGACCTGCTCGATGATCGCTATCTACAGATCCAGGGCGTCCTCGCCGCAATGCCAATGACGATGGCCAATGGCCTGTCGTTCGACCTCAAGAACATGAAGCGGCTACGCACCGTCCTGACCACGACGGCGGCAAGTCTCATGCCGCTCCAAGGCGAATATCTGGGTGGCAACAATCCGCATTTGATGCTGATCGGCCGGCGCGGTCAGCCCTTCTTCTGGTCGCCATTCGAGAACACCGCCGGCAACCACAACGTCGCGGTTTTTGGCAAGTCGGGCTCGGGCAAGTCGGTGGCACTGCAGGAGCTGTGCGCCTCGATGGTCGGCGCCGGTGCCAAGGTCGTCGTGATCGACGACGGCCGGTCGTTCGAGCACTCCTGTAAGCTGCAGGGCGGCGCGTTCGTCGAGTTCACGATGTCGTCGGGCTTCTGCATCAACCCGTTCTCGATGATCGATCCGGTGCTGGCGGAGACCGATGAGGATTACCTCATGGACTGCTTCGCGATGCTGAAATCGATCGTGAACCAGATGGCCCGTCACATCGACAAGCTCGACGATACCGAGCGCGGCCTGATCGACGGCGCGATCAACAAGGTCTGGGCAGAGAAAGGCCGGCAGGGCTCGGTTAACGATGTCATCGCGGCCCTCGACGAAACCACAAACCCGCTCGCCATCAATCTCGCGATCGCGATGCGCCCCTTCTCGACCGACGGCACCTATGGCCGCTTCTTCGAGGGCGAGGTGTCCTTCCAGCTCAAGAACAACCTGACGGTGTTCGAACTGTCGGATCTGTCATCGCGCGAGGAGCTTCGTTCGGTCGCGCTGACGGCGATCATGTTCATGGCGTCACAGGCGATGCGCCGCGAGGACCGCTCGGTTCCCAAGGCGCTGCTGCTCGATGAGGCGTGGCAGATGCTGAAGGGCGGCTCGATGGCCGACTTCATCGAAGCCTATGCGCGTACCTGCCGCAAATACGGCGCGTCGCTGGTGACCGCCACGCAGAGCCTAAACGACTATTACAAGTCGGACGGATCGAAGGCGGCGCTGGAGAACAGCGACTGGTTCGTCATCCTGCAGCAGAAGGCGGAGACGATCGCCGACTTCAAGAAGCACGATCGCTTCGAGATGGACGACTACACCGACGCGCTGCTCCGCTCATTGAAGCGGAACGGCTCCGAGTATTCCGACGTGATGATCAAGGGACCGGAGACGCTGGCGGTCGGTCGGCTCGTCCTCGATCCCTATTCGGCGACGGTCTACTCGTCGTCTCCGCGCACGTTTGCGGCGATCCACGACCTGCTCGCGCAAGGCCTGACGATGGAAGAGGCGATCGAGCGGATCGCCTACCCCGACAACCCTGAGAAATGGACCGAGACCGCAGCGGATGAAGGCTTCGGAATCGCAGCGGAGTGACAGCTATGGCAACCGTTCTTCAGCCTCTCCATACGACACACAAAGTCGACTACGGCTATTTTCTCTATTTCGGCCTGCACTTCGCCGGCTTCCTGGCCACGACGCTGCTGATGACGTGGGGCGTGTTCGTCCTCTTCTTCTTGGCTATCGGCAGCTTCTCGCTCGATGGCATGATGAACCATCTGCAGAACCTGACCAGCCGCTACCTCGCGGCCGATGCCGACCGCGTGAACCAGTTCAAGATGATCGTCGGTATCGTTCATATGGTCATCACCGGCGCGATCATCTTCTTTCGCCGTCACGCCGTTTTGCCGCGTGACGCTGCTCGCCGGGAGCATCGCGCATGACCGAGACGATAACCACACCCACGGCCGAACCCATGGCTTCGCCTGTCGCTGTGACGGTTCGGCGCAAGACGGTGTTCGCCGGCTACACCGCCGCGCAGTTGCTGATTGCTGCCGCCCTCGTCCTGGCGCTGGTCTGGGCCATGTGGGTCACCAAGGTTGTGACTGCTGAGAAGCCGCAGCACATCGTTAAGGCAGACCTGTCCCGTATCGTTGGCGAGTACGTCCAGGCGCAGGCCCGTAGCGCGACCCCGCCCGACCAGGTCCAGGCGCAGATGCGCACGTTCATGGCATCGCTCGATACTGAGTTGCAGCGTCGCGGTGCGGCTGGCCAGGTCATTCTCGTCGGCGAGGCTGTGCTGTCCAAGAGCGTGCCCGACATCACCGCCGACGTCGCGAGAGCCGTTTACGCGTCTGGCGTAAAGACACCGATGCCGGCGACGCCCGCGCAGATGGGGTCGATGATGCAGGGTCAGGTGCCTGCCGCGCCGGCGATCGCGCCTGTCGAAATGACGCAAGTCGCACCCGTTCCCGCCGCGCCGAACCCCTTTGCCGCAGCGCCTGCCCCCGCCACTGCGCAGGACGTCGCACCGGTTGATCCGTCGGTTGCTGGCGCAATGGTCTCGAGCTTTGGCGGTCCCGGTGGCCAGTAAGGCAATTGCGGCGCCAGCAGTGGCCACGGGCTTCCGTCCCCGCAAACGCCTCTGGGCAGCGCTTGGCTTGTTCGTCGCCGGTGGGATCTCGCTGAACGCGATCGCCGAGTGGCGCGACACGCACGGGCTGCTCATCAACGCGTCGGAATCGCTGCCAAACTGGGCATTCGTCATTCACAAGACGGCAGTGCCCAAGCGTAGCGAGTACGTCTTTTTCGTGCCGCCTGCCGTGCCGCTCGTCATCAAGCATTTCGGTGCGAAGAAGCAGATGTTCGGCAAGATTGTCTACGGCATGCCGGGTGACACCGTCGTGCACCGCGGCGCGGATGTGTTCGTCGCCGGCAAGCTCGTCAGCCACATGAAGCCTGTCACCAAACTGGGCGAGCCTCTGGTTGCTGGCCCGACGGGCGTGATCCCGCAGGGCTGCTACTATGTCGGCAGCCCGCACAAGGACGGTTTCGACAGCCGCTATGCCGCGATCGGTTATGCCTGCTCGGACAAGATTGTCGGCGTTGGGCAGCCAATCCTGTGAAGCGAGCGATCGACTCCTTCGCAATCGTCGCCCTCCTATCGATTTCGCTGACCTCGGCAACGCGCGCGAGCGATCACGGCGTCATCGGCCAGGTCTTTCCGATCATCGAGCCAGATTTGCTGACGACGATCGAGGCCCGCCTGCAGCGTCTCCAAGCCGTCGGCGGGATCGACCGCATGAACGCGGAGTTCGCCAAGCGGTCCGAGGCGCGCGTGCGTCGGCCGAAGCCCGTCGCCGGTATCACCGCGGCAACGGAGCCACGCAGCTGGGCCTATGATCCGACGATCGTCATCGAGCGAGACGTGCAGGACCAGAAGGGCAATTACATCGCTCGTGCCGGCCAGACCGTGAACCCGCTCGATTTCGTGGCGGTCCATCAAGCGCTTGTTTTCGTCGACGGCGATGACGCCGCACAGATGGAATGGGCGACGTCGCAGTATAGCGACCTGAAAGCCAAGATCATCCTCGTGAACGGCTCGCCGATCGAGGAGATGACCAACCGCAAGCGGCGCTTCTACTTCGATCAGGAAGGTCGGCTCACCGGCAAACTCGGCATTCGGCACACCCCGGCCGTTGCCGTCCAGAATGGCCGCGTCCTGAAGCTCTCCGAAATCAAGCTGAAGGGAATAAGCTGATGCCTTTGTGGCTCGACCTCCTGCGCACGCCAATGGCGGCCCCTGAAACCGACGACCTGCGCACCATGCGCCGGACCTTCCAGGTGCTCTGCGTCCTGTCGGGTATAGGTGTGATCGCAATCTCGCCGCTCGTTGCCCTGTTCGGGCGGCCCGCCTCGTTCGTCGTGGCGGCGACCCTGGCAACGACGGCGTTACACACCGCGCTCTACGTCTTCCGGAAGAACCGCGCCGACAACGCCTTCCTCGACGCCGCACAGTCGTCGGAGGAGCACGCGTGAAGCTCTTGCGCTCTCTGACGCTGTTGCTGGTTGCGTTCGTGCTTTCGACGACACTTAGCCCTCGCGCGGAGGCGCAATCGAAGTGCTCGGGCAAATTCGTGAATCCGATCACCGACGTCTGCTGGTCGTGCCTCTTCCCGCTCTCGGTTGGCGGCCTCAAGATCTGGCCGAGCAATCGCGCCGACACGGAAAACCCGTCCCTCCCCGTCTGCGCGTGCGGCAGTCCGGTGCCGCGCATCGGCATTTCGGCCGGCTTCTGGGAACCCGTGCGTCTTGCCGACGTCACCACCAAGCCATGGTGCTTCGTCAATCTGGGCGGCACGAAGATCGCTCCCGGGTTCGACATCGGGCAGGGCCAGCTATCCGGCCCCTCGCAAACCGGCGGGAACGGTCAGAACACCTCCAAGTGGCACGTCCACTGGTACGTCTATCCGCTCCTCTACTGGATGGAGATCCTGACCGACTTCCTGTGCTTCGAGCAGGCATCGTTCGACATCGCCTACATGACCGAGGTCGATCCGCTCTGGCAGGATGACTCGCTGACCGCGCTTATCAATCCCGAAGCCGTGCTCTTCTCGTCGCCTATCGCGCAAGCCGCGTGCGCCGGCGACTGCATCGCTGCAACCGCCAAGCTGCCGCTCGACGCGACCTTTTGGTGCGCCGGCTGTCAGGGTCCGATGTATCCGGTCAACGGCAACATCGCCGCCTCGATCGGTCATGTGCAGGCGTCGCGCCTTGCACTGGCTCGCTTCGCCTTCAAGATCCACCGCGAAGGTCTCGCTTGGGGCACGATGGGCTCCAAGGGCCTGTGCAACAAGTACCCGATGCCGGTGCTGCGCAAGCAGCAATACCGCGTCCAGATGGTCAACCCGATCCCGATGGTCAGCGGCAAGATGGCCTGCTCGCCGCTCGGGGCCTCGACCATGCCACCACAGGCTGGCCGGTCCTTCCCCGTGAAGGGTGAGGACATGGGCTACCTCGTCTGGCGCAAGCGCAACTGCTGCGTGCTCTGAGGAGAGACTATCATGCGCCGCATCACCATCGTTATCGCCGCAATCGCTGGGCTCGCCGGCATCCAGGCGATCGCACAGACTGTCGATGGCCTCGATCTTGAGGCCATCAAGCGTCGCTCGGCCGCCATGCAGGGTGACGCCGATCTCTTTGCCGAACATGTCCGCAACCGCGGCGATGCCTTCCGCGAGGAGGCCGTCGCCATTCAGGCCAAAAGCAGCACGAACCTCACCGCGCTCGCTAAAGCGGATCTGCCGGTGAACGGGGACGGTGCGTTCGACTTCGACGAGATCATCAAGGGGGCCAGCCAGAACGTCGCCGGCACCAAGGGCGACGCGCCGCAGTTTATCGCCTTTGCGAGCCTGTCGATGCCGCCAGCGGCCCTTCGTCAGCTCATTGCCGATACGGCCAAGGCGGGTGGTGTGGTTGTCTTCCGGGGTTTCCCGAACAACTCGATGAAGGCCTTCAGCGCCATGCTGGGTAAGGTCGTCACCGACAAGGATCAGCTGTCCAATGTCGGGATCGATCCCCGGCTTTTTCGTGCAT
>Ga0308169_10006699_pt1 | contig 10070 bp, 9 predicted proteins | sample PhyBR1_2_FD_202139 | JGI IMG/M metagenome (GOLD analysis project Ga0308169, IMG submission 202139) | Phyllosphere microbial communities from UC Gill Tract Community Farm, Albany, California, United States - DLSLSB.R1 | ecosystem: Host-associated > Plants > Phyllosphere > Unclassified | place... | reverse complement strand
TGAGCGCTTCCTGATCGGTCGCGCTGTCATATTGGACACGGCCGATGTCGCGTAGCCAGGCGTGCTCGGGGCCGATGCCGGGATAATCCAAGCCGGCCGAGATCGAATGCGCCTCGGTGATCTGGCCGTCCTCGTCCTGCAACAGGTACGTCTTGTTGCCGTGGAGTACGCCGGGGAAACCACCCGCAAGGCTCGCCGCGTGCTGCTTGTCGAGGCCGTGGCCCGCCGCCTCGACGCCGAGCATCTGCACGTCGGCATCGTCGAGGAACGGATGGAACAGCCCGATCGCGTTCGAGCCGCCACCGATCGCCGCCACCAGCATGTCGGGCAGACGACCGACGCGCGCCAGCATCTGCGCACGTGCCTCGGTGCCGATCACGCTCTGGAAATCGCGGACCATCTCGGGATACGGGTGCGGGCCGGCGGCGGTGCCGATGATGTAGAAGGTGTCGTGGACGTTGGCGACCCAGTCGCGCATGCCCTCGTTCATCGCGTCCTTCAGCGTGTGCGCGCCCGACGTGACCGGGCGGACTTCGGCGCCGAGCAGCTTCATGCGGAACACGTTGGGCGCCTGACGCTCGACGTCCTTGGCGCCCATGTAGATCACGCAGGGCAGGCCGAAGCGCGCGCAGACCGTGGCGGTGGCGACGCCGTGCTGGCCGGCGCCGGTCTCGGCGATGATCCGCGTCTTGCCCATCCGCATCGCAAGCAGGATCTGGCCGATGCAGTTGTTGATCTTGTGCGCGCCGGTGTGGTTCAGCTCGTCGCGCTTGAACCAGACTTGCGCGCCCATCCCCTCGGGGGCGGACTCGCGCAGCGCCTCGGTCAGCCGTTCGGCGTAGTAGAGCGGGCTCGGGCGGCCGACATAATGTTCGAGCAAATCGTCGAACTGCGCCTTGAAGGCCGGGTCGGCCTTGGCGGCGCGATAGGCCTCGTCGAGTTCGAGGACGAGCGGCATCAGCGTCTCGGCGACATAGCGGCCGCCGAAGTCGCCAAAATGGCCACGCTCATCGGGCTGGGCGCGGTAGGAGTTGGGGGCGAGGGGAGCGTTCATGCGGAGCGCTTTAGCATCTCGGGACGGTGCGCCAAGCCCTTGTATCCCCGTGAAGACGGGGATCCAGTCTGGGCACCCGCCTTCGCGGGTGAACAACTTAGGAGGTCGTCGCCTTCAGGAACGCCGCGATTTTGGCTTCGTCCTTGGTACCGGGTTCGCTTTCGACCCCGGAGGACACGTCGACGAGTTCCGCGCCGGTCCGTCGGATCGCCTCTGCTACGTTCGCCGGATCAAGCCCGCCCGAGAGTGCCCAGGGCAGCGGATGCCTGAAGCCGTCGAGCAGGTCCCAGTCGAACCGCAAGCCCATCCCGCCGGGCAGCGCGGCCGTATCCGGCGTCTTCGCGTCGTAGAGGATCCGGTCGGCGACTCCGACGAACCGGTGCGCCGCATCGAGATCGCCGCGCGTGCGAACCGCGACCGCGACCCAGGTCTCGATCCCGAACTTGGCGCGGATCGCGGCGGCGCGTGGCGGTGTCACCTTGTGAAGTTGGAGCACGTCGAGCGCGGACGATCCGACCGCCTGTTCGAGCATCTCGTCCTCGGGATCGACGAACACGCCGACTTTCGCAACATGAGTCGGTACGCGTGAGGCGAGCTCGGCGGCCTTGGCAAACGTCACGTGGCGCGGGGAGGCAGGAAAGAAGACGAACCCGACATGACTCGCCCCGTGCCGGATCGCAGCGTCAAGCGTGGCGGGGGTGGAGAGGCCGCAGATCTTGGCGGTAGTCATGCTGGTTCCTTCGGCGGCAACATATCCCGTCTTCCTGACGTTCGTCCGGATGACGGCGGCCGTTCAGAGCGTCGCGGCCATCGCGCGGGCTGCGGTGTCGGGGTCTTCGGCCTGCGTGATCGGGCGACCGACCACCAGGATCGAGGCGCCTGCGTCCATCGCCTGGCGCGGCGTGACGACGCGCTTCTGGTCACCAATCTGGCCGTCGGGAAGCCGCACGCCAGGAACCACGAAGAACCCCTTGGGCCAGATCGCCTTCGCTGCGGCCACCTCAGCACCGGAACAGACAATCCCATCAACCCCCGCCTCGCATGCCAACTCGGTCAGGCGGGTAACCTGGTCGTGCGCATTGCCGGAAATGCCGGTGGCGGCGAGATCGGCCGCGTCGAGGCTGGTCAGCATCGTCACTGCGATCACCTTCGTCCCGACCGGCGCCGCCGCCTTGGCATCCTCAAGCATCGCCCGGCCGCCGCTCGCATGGACCGTCAGGAGCGCGGGCTTCAACGCGCCCAGCGCCTGCACCGCCTTGGCGACGGTGTTCGGAATGTCGTGGAGCTTGAGATCGAGGAAGATCGGCAGGCCGAACTCCGCCATCGCGTGCACGCCCGGCTGGCCGTGCGCGGAGAAGAATTCGAGCCCGAGCTTGATCCCGCCGACATGGTGGCGGACGCGCGTCGCCATCGCCTTTGCGCGCGCCAGATCGGGCGTGTCGAGCGCGACGTAGATCCGGTTGCTCATCAGGCGACGCCCGGCGGGACGGCGGTCGGCGCACCAAGCGGCGCGATCGTCACCGGTGTTTCAGCGGGCACGAAGGCGACCGGCTCGGCGCGCGGCGTGCGCAGCTCGAGTAACTCACGCTCGCACGTCGACAGCCGTTGCCGCAGCCGCCACCGGATCGCGTGGTTGTAGATCATCGTCGGCACGAACCCGATCAGGAACGTCACCAGCAGCAGCAGCGGCAGGTTCACGTCGGCGATCAGGCCGCCCCAGAGCTGGATCTGGACGGCATTCCAGTTCGATATCGTGAAGACCGCGGCGACGAACGCCAGCAGGCACCAGAACAGGATTTTCAGGAACTGCATGCGGCGACCCTCTTTTGCGCTCCGATCGCGCCAAAGCGTCCTCGGAAATGCAGAGCTACCGCCACATCGGCGTTTTGACCAGTCTTCTACCTAGCGAGAGGGGCATTAGCCGATCTCGGTCCGCAACTGCGCGATCAGCGGCAGGATCGCGGTGAGCCGTGGTTCTTCCTCGTCGAGGATCGCCAGGAACGCGGCGCGCTTGATCGCCGCGACGCGACCCGGCTTCATCCGCACCGTCGATGGCAGCGTCGAGACGGTGATGTCGATCATCCGCTCCGACCCGTGCAGCCGCCCCCAGAGATAGTCGTTCTCGCGGTAGGCGCGGCTGAAGAACGCGCCGAACGTGCCGAACTGGATCCCCTTCAACGTCGCCTCGGCGCCGCCGGAGCGGATCGAGGTCGCATCGTCGGGTGCGATCCGATCGACCTTGATCGGATCGAACTCGTCGAGACCTTCGCCCTGCAACAGCGGCAGCGTCGCGGTGTCGAAATACGGGAAGCCGAGATACGCCAGCAACAGCGTCCGCCGCGTCGGCTTGGCGAGTGCGGCGAACGCCTCCGCCAGCCGCTGGTCGGTTTCCGCATCGAGGCGCTCCAGGTCGAACGTCCGACCGAGCGTCTCCAGCACCGCGGTCGCATCGCCGCGCATCGCCCGCACCGCATCGTGCAGCCCGGCATGCATCTCGGCGCGCAACCGATCGAGATACGGCGACAGCGATTCGTAGATCGCATCGCGCATCGGACCCAGCTCGGGCTCGTCGGCGGCGGTCTCAACTTCCGACAGGCGCCGCGCCATCAGCCGCAGCCGGCGGATGCGGAAGCCGATGTCGAAGGTCCGCAGGAACGCGATCGACGCCGCACTGGCGCCGCCCGCATGGCCCGAACCGAGCTGGTCAGCCCCCGAGGCGGCGACATGCGCGACGATCGCCGCCCGAATCTGCGCAAGCCGCCGCGGCCGGTGGTGCTCCCCGGCATCGAACAATAGCAGCGCCAGCGTCTCGATCACCGCGCTGCGCTTCAGATGGCCGTACGCGACGAAGCCATAGCCCGAGCTCGCCGCCGCCGCCTTCTGCGCACGCCGCCGCCATGCGATCAGCCGCGGTGCGGTCGGCCGGTCTAGGAACAATGTGTGGCCGAACAGCGATTCGACGTCCGCCTCCACCTCGGGACGGATCGCGGTGAGGATGCCGCGCATCCGGTCGATTCTCGCGGAACGTTCGGCGATCGCTTCCAGATTGTCGCGGATCGGTTGCTGGCGCGGAATATCGCTGATCGCACCGATGATCGTCTGGAAGAAGCCGGGCGTGCCGCCACCGCGGTTCAGCCGCAGCTTGATGTCGGGCGAGGGGTCTATGTAGATGAACCGCCGGTCGATCTGGCGCCGCGCCGGCCGCTCCTTGAGCGCATCCAGTGCAGGCCGGAACGGCGCGTTGGCGAGCACCGAACCGTCGATCAGCACCGCGTTCTCGGCGGCGTTGGCGGCGGTATGCCGTGGCAGCACGCGCGCGAGGAACGCAGGACGTTCCGGCCAGACGATCGCGCGATCCTTTAGCACGCCGTCCAGTTCGGCGACCGTGAACGGCGGGAACGCACCCGGAAAGCTCGACGTTGCGCGCGCCGCGAACGCCAGTTCCGCAGGTGGTGCGAGCGTATCGCACGCCCCGCCATTGTCGGTGAAGTCGACCACCAGGCGATGCTCGGTCTCGACCACTTCGGCGGGCGAATTGAGCTGCAACCGCTCCGGATGCCCGGAAAAGTCGGTGACGGTCACGAACAGGTCGAGCGGCTGACCCGGCGGCAACAGGCGGGGCCCGCGTTCGCTCGCCGCCATCGCGTCGAACGCATCGAGCAGCAGGTTGGTGAAGGTCTTGCCCCCGAACGGCGGCTCGAACCAGCGCGAGCGGATGAAATGCGACAGCTTCGTGCGCACCTCCTCCCGCGTGGGATCGTCGAGCGCGTCGACCTTGTCGGTGCTGCGTCCCGCCGCCATCCAGGCGAGCGGCATCGCCCACGCCTTCGAGAACCGCGATTTGGGTGCTGCCTCGGTATCGATCAGCGCCTCGACATCCGCCGACGTCATCCACAGGTCGGTCAGCGGGTCGAGGCTTTGCCCGGTCACGATCGCCTGCGCGAGGAAGATGCCGTTGATCCCGCCCGCGCTGGCGCCCGCGATGATGTCAGCGAGGACGCGGACGCGGATCGCGCCATGCGCCTCGATCTCCTGGAGCAGCGCGTGATACACGCCTTCGCTGCCGCCCTTCGGCGTGTCGCCGTCATGGAAGGCGCGGCTGGCGCGGACGAGCCGCCAGATCTCCTTGGTGATGCCGTGCATGTAGACCGCAAGGCTGATCCCGCCATAGCAGACGAGCGCCAGTCGCAGTTCCTTCTCGCGCATTCTACATCCTCATACCGACGTGATCGCTCGGGCGTGATCGCTGGGAGTTTATCCGGTGGCCCCGGTTCGGTTCGTCGGTGTCTTGGGTTCCAGAATAGCCCAGATCGGGAGGTGATCCGAGGCTTTCCGCGCGGCTGGACTCGCATGCACGCCGCACTCGACCACGTTCAAGTCCGACGACACCATGATCCGGTCGAGCCGAGCGATCGCGCGCCGCGAATGAAAGCTCGCTCCCGTCTCGGCGAAGGCATAATCACGGCCGAAATCGCGCAGGCACCCGGCGCCCGCACTCCATTCGTTGAGGTCGCCCATCATCACCGTCGGATGCGCCTGCGCACAACTCTCGACATGGTTCATGATCGCCGCCGCCTGCTTGCGCCGCCACAGCCCCGACAGGTCGAGATGCATCCCCAGCACACGCAACATGCCGCCCGCGAACTGGACGTCGGCCATCACCGCTCCGCGCGGCTCGAGCGAAGGGAGGTGGAGCGGTTCGCTGTCGACGATCCGTGCCGACTTGCGGACGAGGATGACGTTGCCGTGCCAGCCCATGCTGAGCGCGCGCAGGCCGAAATCGACCGGCTTCCAGTCGCTATGCTCCTCCAGCAGGTGATGCGGTAGCACGCACGCCTTGGCTCCGAAGCGCCGGTCCGCCTCCTGCAGCGCGATCACGTCCGCATCGATCTCGCGCAACACCTCGACCACGCGTTCGGGATTGCGCCGACGGTCGAGCCCGATGCCCTTGTGGATATTGTAGCTGGCGACCTTGATCATGCGTGGGGTCTATAACGTCGCGGCGGCGATCCGGGTTGCGGGGCCGGCGCACAGAGCACGCAATCACCGCGCCTCGGCGTCATCCTGCCGCAATCAGGCGGGATCGCCGCTCTCCGCCAAGGCACGGCGCAGGGTCTGGATCTGCCCGGTCAGCACCGCGATCTCCGCGGCGGTCAGGCCGGTTCGCGTGAAGACGCTTTCGGCAAGGCATTCGCTCTCCTGCTGCAAGGCGCGGCCCTGGTCGGTCAGCCTGACACGGACGTTGCGCTCGTCAGCGGGGTCACGCTCGCGCGTCACCAGTCCGGTGGCCGCAAGTCGTTTCACCAGCGGCGTGATCGTGCTCGATTCAAGCGCCAGCCGCTCCGCGATCGCGCCGATCGTCCGCGCATCCTGCTCCCATAGCGCGTGCAGCACGAGATACTGCGGGTAGGTGATGCCGAGCTTGTCGAGCATCGGCTTGTAGACGCGCCCCATCGCGATCGACGCGCCGTAAAGCGAAAAACATAGCTGATTATCCAGCCCGAGCGGGTGGTTGAGCGGTGGGGTCATGCGGTGATCCTAGTCTTTTCCCGTGTCGCGCCAATCCGCCAGTCGATCACGCGTGCCGTTTTCGGCAAAAACTTTCCTCATGCCGCGTGGTGGTACTGGACGCGACCAGATGAGCAACCTAGATAGGTATCGCGATAAGCATTACACCGAAAAGGAGTTTTTCATGTCTGTCGACGTCAAATATACCACGACTGCCTCCGCCATCGGCGGCCGCGAAGGCGCTGCCTCGAGCGAGGATGGCCGGTTCGAAGCCAAGCTGTCGACGCCGAAGGAACTCGGTGGCGCGGGCGGCGACGGCACCAATCCCGAACAGCTGTTCGCGGCGGGCTATTCGGCCTGCTTCATCGGCGCGTTGAAGGTCGCCGGCCAGCAGCTGAAGGTGAAGGTGCCGGACGATGCCAAGGTCACCGCGACGGTCGGCATCGGGCCGCGCTCGGCGGGCGGGTTCGGCATCACGACCGACCTGCTGGTTGACCTGCCGGGTCTCGACCGCGACACGGCGAAGAGCTTGCTCGACGCCGCGCATGAGATCTGCCCGTATTCGAATGCGACGCGCGGCAATGTCGAGGTTGGGCTCACGCTCGCCTGACCTTTGCCAACTTCAATGACGACGGGAGCGGCATCACCGGATGCCGCTCCCGTTTTCGTGTCGATCTCAGACGCTGCGTGCCAATCTTGCACCGAGCGCAGTGAGAATGCCGAAGCCGAGATGGTTGACGCTATGCAGCCCAATCGTTTTGGCATCAGCCTGCCATTCGGGTGGCTTGACCCCCAGCAACGGTCCGGTGATCCAGTGCATTGCCGCATAGAACGCGGCGCCGAATACCAGACCCGATCCGAGCACCGACGCGTCCTCGTCGACCGTCGCCGCATAGACCGCGCTGGCGGCCGCGGACAGGACCAGATGTCCGCCCTGGACGATCGCCTGTTCGCGGGCCGATGGCAGAGCATCGTCGGCTGGCGTCGCGACACCGAATTTCTCGACCGTCTTGCGCTCCAGCGTCACGATCTCCGACGGGGTGCCGTCCTTCTTCTCGCCAAACATCAGCAGCGCGGTGATGCCTAGCCCCGCCACCAGTCCGCCGGCGATCGCGCCGGCCATTCTGTTCGTGTCCATGATCGATCTCCTCAGATTACGCTACGCAACGATGTATTGCCGCGCGTCTCGCATCCGCGCCTGCGGGCTCGTGATAGGGGCAGCCGTTGAACCGCGCGCGAAAGTCCGCGGAGTGGCGATACGCCTCCTTGCGGGCGCGATTGATGTTGCCGAGCGGCTGGTGCGCGGCGAGGCCGGTCCAGATCCCGAACCGCATCTCTTCGTTGACCGCCTGGACCAGGGCCGGGTCCCAGCTGTCCTGCGCGGCGGCGCGGATCGTCGCGACCGTGATGAACGGCGCGTCCTGCTCGTCCCAGGCGACGGTCGGATCCTCGATCGGCTGTTTGTCGAGATCGCGGCACAACTGCACGCGGAACTCCCACTCGGCATCGATGCCGCGCATTTCAGCCTGAACGTCCTCGCGGATCGCGTTCTCGCGACCATCCACGTCGATTTCCTTGCCAGTCAGCGCGGTCATCTGCGGTGCGACCGGAGCGACGCTGAACTTCGCCATGTATGCGCCGTACCGGAACGGCGTGGTCGAATAATAGGTTTCGCCGAGCGGCTCGGCCTGGGGCGCACCCCCGAGCGAGTTGAGCGCAGCCGGTGGCTCGAGCCCGACCGCTTCGATCGCATGACGCACGCCGCGCAGCGTCGCGGACGCGACCCTTTTGACGCTCTCGATCCGATCGGTGGTCTTGGCGAGCAGCTTTAGATTGCCGAGGAACTTGTCCGCGGTCTTGGCCTGGAAGACCTTGCCGTTGACCATGATGAAGTCCTGCGTTGTGCCGTCGGCGCCGGGCAGCCGCTCACCCTCGACGTCGAGCACCTTGATCGCCAGACCGCGCGGCAGGCTGATCGTATCGGGCAGGATGTCGCCGGCGTTGGTCGACATGCGGAGGTAGACGGGATGCGTGCCGGGCTTGGCGAACAGGCCCTGCGCGAGTTCGGGCGGCAGGCCATCCTCGATCACCATCTCGCCGCGCAAGATGCCGTGCGACTTGGCGTGGACCGAGCGTACCGCGTGACCGTAATCCTCCGCGGTCCGCTCGAGAATGATGTCGAAGGCATCGTTCAGCCCCGCGATCGTGTCCTTTTCGTCTGCGTCGATAGTCTCGACATCGGGCGAATATCTTATCGGGGGATTCAACATGACGGTCTCCTTGCCGCGATAAAACATATCGCGGCGATGAGATGTTCCGGAAATCAAAGGCTTGGCAACGCGACGCCCTTAGGTGCGGGCCGGAATATGGCCGTGTCCCGCCGCCGATTTCCCAAGCGGCGGTATGCGGGGCTGGGTCATTCCGCTCGGGCTTGGCGTCCGTCGATGACGACGGCGTTCGCGCCGCCCTGCACTGGGATGCCGAGAGTCGCACTCGCCGCGGCACTATCCTGGACGATTGCGACGCGCTTTCCGTCGATCGTGGCTGCGCTGGCGCCGGTCCAGTTGTGGACCGTGACGGCGATCGATTTCCACCAGGGCTTAAAGCTGCCTTCGGGTTTGGCGAAGGCGATCGACAGGCCGGTGGGCGTGATCGTGCAGCGTACCGTCTGGCGGAAATAGCCGCGGCGGGTGTACGCCAAGGTGCGGCCGTCGTCCTCGTAGAGCGTGCCCGTGCAGTCCGCGCCGGGATAGACGTCGAGCCGCAGCGGACCATTCGGGGTTTCGCTGGTGCTCTGGATCAAGGGCTGGCGCGGCAGGATCGTGCCGGCGCGGACGAACACGGGCAGGCGGTCGAGCCGAGGCGTCTCGGTCACGCGGTCGCCGAGCGTGCGCGCGGTCGGGACTGCCTGCGTTGCGGACTGGATCGGGCCGGCGGCGGCGGGTTCTGGCGTGCCGACGCGCTGGCCGGTCCAGTAATCATACCAGCCGCCAGCGGGTAGGCAGACGTCGTAGGTCTGCGGCGATTCCGGCTTGGGCGGCGGCGCGATCAGCAGCGACTTGCCGAGCGTGAACGCCATCGACTGATCGCACGATGCGGTTGCGGCGGCGGGATAATCGTAGAACACCGGGCGCATGATCGGATCGCCGAACCGCGCGTTCTGGTCCGCCAGCGCGTAGAAATACGGCATCAACCGATAGCGCTCCTCGATGAAGCGGCGGCGGATCGCAAGATGGTCGGGGCCGTCGACCCAGGGCTCGACGCGCGGGGTGCCGGTCGCCGAATGGTTGCGGAACACCGGCGTGAACGCACCGATCTCGGTCCAGCGGGTGAGCAGGTCGGGGCTCGGGCCGCCCGCAAAGCCGCTGACGTCGGCGGCGCTGTAGCCGAAGCCCGACAGGCCGAGGTTGATGATCTGCTGCACCGACAGCTTCAGGTGATCCCAGGTCGCGCTGTTGTCGCCGGTCCAGGTGACCGCATAACGCTGCCCGCCGGCATAGCTCGCGCG
>Ga0308169_10006698_pt1 | contig 10071 bp, 4 predicted proteins | sample PhyBR1_2_FD_202139 | JGI IMG/M metagenome (GOLD analysis project Ga0308169, IMG submission 202139) | Phyllosphere microbial communities from UC Gill Tract Community Farm, Albany, California, United States - DLSLSB.R1 | ecosystem: Host-associated > Plants > Phyllosphere > Unclassified | place... | reverse complement strand
CTTTCCGAACATCGGCTTCGGAAGTGACGTCGAGATGGACGGCCGTGAGTTCCTGGCCGGAGGCCTCCTTGATCTCCTGCTCAAGCTCCTCATCCGGATGGTGAGTGAGGTACGTGATAGCCACCCGGGCGCCGGCACGGGCAAGCTCAAGGGAAACCTCCCGTCCGATTCCGACTCCTCCGCCGGTGATCAGGACGTTTTTGTTAGTAAGAAAATGTGCCATCGGATATTCTCCGTATCAGTCGCTTGCGCTATCAGGGAAAGGTGAAGTGGGGAAGGGTCGTTCAGTCGTTGGCCCCCTGGCTGCGGCAGCTGGAGGCCCTGATGATGAGCCGGGTGTCGACGGTGACAGTCTCGCCAGCGCCACAACTGTCGCTATTAGATAGCCGGCCTATTAGGCGCATCGCGCCCATACGTCCTATCTGCTCTACTTGCTGGGCGACTACGGACATGGGCGGCTCAAGGTTTTTCGTCCAGATCAAATCGTCGTAGCCGACCAGCGCCACGTCCGTGGGTATTCGCCGATTGAGCTCCTTTAGGGCTGACAGGGCACCGATTGCCATGTATTGGTTCATCGCGAAGATGGCGTCGGGTGGATTCTGCAGATTCATGAGCTTCAGCGTTTCCTGGTAGCCGTGCTGCTCACTGTCGCCGCTTTCACTAGGAGCGCCTACTCGGATTAGTTCGGGCTCAAGCGTCCGGCCGCCCGCAAGTATCCCGGTTCGGAATCCATCCATGCGGTCCTTTTCCGACTCGCTAACCAAGGGAAGGGCGAGAACCGCGATGCGCTGAGCACCCTGGGCCACCAGGTGATTTACAGCATCCAAGGATCCTTTGAAGTTCCCGGACCGTATGACGTCACATCCATTTGCCCCCTTAAGGCCATGAAGAAGCAGGACGACCGGTTTCCCAGCATCGGCAAAGAGCTTGAGCGAGTCCAACGTCTCACCGGCAGGTACCACCAAAAGACCGTCAACCTGGGAATCGAACATCAACTCGATGGCCTGTTCCTCCCAGGTCACCTGCATTTCAGTATTGGAGAACAAGACGGCGAAGCCGTGCTCGTGCAAAACATCCGCAGCCGACTTGAGTAGCAGCGGCGCAATGGGGCTCAGGACGGTCGGCATGACGATTCCGATGGTTTTCGTCTGGCGTGTGCTCAGGCCGCGGGCAAGCCGGTTCGGCCGGTAACCGCTGCGTTGGACCGCCTCGTTTACCCGGCGGGCAGTCTCAGCACTGACAAAGCGGGTCTGGTTGATCACAGCAGAGACCGTGGCAACCGACACCCCAGCTTCCACAGCCACTGCCCGGATCGTGGGAGCAGACTTTTTTTCGTTCACAGTGGTCATCATCCCAGCCCTAAAGCATGAGGCAGTGCCTGGGTAAGCCAGGGAATGAAGATGATCCCGATAAGTACGAGGACAATTGCAGCGAGATACTTCAGCATCGGGCGGGCGACCTTTTCCATCGGTACTCCACCAATGGCACATGCCGTGTAAAGGCCAACGCCCAATGGCGGCGAAAATAGTCCAAGACCCATGGCCAGAATAAGCAGGATCCCAAATTGAAGCTCGTTGACGCCCAGCTGTACAGCAATCGGCAGCAGCAAGGGACCAAAGATGATCAAGGCCGGGGCCCCCTCCAAAACCGAGCCCATCACGATCAGCATCACCGTGCAGACTAAGAACAACCATGTTCCTTGGGCATGTGCCAGTCCGACGAGGGACTGCGCCATCGCCTGTGGGACCTGCTGGGCCGTCAGTACGTAGGTGACAGCCTGGGCAGCTGCGACGATGAATAAGATCATGCCGGACAACGACGCGGAGCGTACAAGAAATGAGGCTGTCATCCTTAGTTTCATTTCCCGAAAAATGAGGCCACCGACCACGAAGGCGTAGACCACCGCGAATGCTGCGACTTCAGTTGGGGTGGCGATTCCCCCCAGGATGCCACCAAAAATGATCAGAATCATCACCAAGGCGGTTGATGCTCCGCCCACCAACTTCAAAACCTGCGATACGCTTCGTCGGGGCACAAGCGCCGCGGTGCCGATCTTCGATGCTTGGCCCAGACGCGGTGCCGTAATGACAGCGACAACGAGTAAGGCTATGCCGATGACTCCCGCTGGCAAAATGCCGGCTACAAACAAACCACCGATCGAAAGGTTCGCTACGTAGCCGAGGATAATCATGTTGATACAGGGCGGAATCGTTTCACCCATCACAGCCGTGGCAGCCAGCAACGCCACTGCATCTTTATCGTCCTGACCCGCCTTACGGATCGCCGGCAACAGCGTGGTCCCAACTGCTGCCACGTCCGCGCTTTTCGATCCGGAAATCCCGGAGAAGAGAGCCATCGCCCCAATCATCACGAGCCGGAGGCCGCCGCGGGATCGGCCGGCACCGAGCAATAGCAAATCGATAAGCCTCTTGGACATTCCGTTGATTTCCATAACCAGCCCCGCGAGGACAAAGAATGGAATGGCCAGCAACACGGAATTGGAGATCCCGGATTCCATTTGCTGGGCAAAAAGAGCGATGGGGACGCCTCCGCCAGTCCAGAAGAACAGCAGGGCACCCAGGGACAGCGCGAACGCGATCGGCACTCCGATGATCAGGGCTACGGCAAACCCGATCAACAACACCATGATCGGCAGCGGCATGGACCCCGGAAGAAAGTACATCCAAAGAGCCCAAAGTCCAGCAAGGGCAATAAGTATGCCAGCGGATGCCAGCAGTGCGCGCAATCTCAGCCTCAGCAGGTCGATCACGGCAAATATTGCCATGATGACGCCACTGATCAGCACGGGATAGAAGTTGAGATATTCCGGAACACCGCTGGACATCGTCTGGCCGGCAACAGCTTCGATAATTGCCCTGCTGGACCAACACAGTGCGAGAGCGACAATAACCACAATCCAGGCGACAAGCCCTTCATTGACTTCCCCAACCCAGCCGTGCAGCCGATCGCGGAGCGCAGCCACCCCCAAGTGTTCACCCCGGGCCAGGGCCAGTGCCCCGCCGAAGAATCCGATGGTCACCAACATCGTTCCGCTGACCTCACCGGCCCAAGCGAGGGGATTGTTGAAGAAGTACCTGGAGATCACCGCGATGAAGACCACGATCAGGCTGGCGACCAAGGCAAGCGAAGCCGCTATTGCGATCGCAACTTCCAGTCCTCGGGCAAAACGGCCTCCAGCGGCCGGCAGGACAGGACCCAGTGCACCCCCAAGGCTTTCCACCGAAGAATCCGGCGAGGCAGCTACGCCTGCATTCAATCGCTCTCCGGGACGTCCCATGTCAGGCCTGCTTCAGGATCTCATCCAAGATCGGCTTGGCGTCCGGGCTTTCGCCGGTGAACTTCTCCCACAACGGCTTGACGAGGTTTTTGAACTCTTCCTTGTCGACCTTGGTCACGGCAACGCCCTGGGCTTGGAGGTCGGCCATAGCCTTCTTTTCAGCATCCACCGCCTGGGTCCGCTGGAAAGCCGTAGCCTCCTTGGCTGCGCTCATGAAGCCATCGCGGTGTTCGGCGGGCACTTTCTCGAGCGTTGTGGCGGCAATGACTACTGTGAGGGGATTGAAAATGTGCTCAGTCAATGCAAGATGCTTGGCAGTTTCGTACCATTTGTTCTGCAAGATTGTTGGGGCATCGTGCCCCAGCCCATCGATCAGACCCGTTTGCAATGAGGTGTAAACCTCGGTCGTCGGCAAAGGCGTCGCAACTGCACCCATGAGGTTGACGGTGGAGATAACCTGCGGGGCCTGCAAGGTTCTGATCTTCATCCCGTGCAAATCCGCCGGGCCGGCGACCGCATTTTTCGTCATCATATTCCGGGCTCCGAAGTTGTATGCCCAGCCAATGATCTGAGCCCCTCCCTTGGCCTTGAGAATTCCGGAGAGCTGCTCCCCCGCCCCCGCATCCAAAGCCTTCCCGACACCATCCCAGCTGTCGAAAATGTAGCCCATGTCCAAGACTCCGAACTCCGGGGCGATTTGAGACCAGATGGACGAACCGGAAATCATCATGTCGGCGGCCCCAAGTTTCAGCTGCTGGACCATTTTTGCCTCGTCACCGAGTTGGCTGTCAGGGAAATAATCCACCGCTACGGCATCTCCCACCTTGTCCTTGAGAAGGGACTGAAACTTGTTAAACCACGTGCTGTGCGCGTTGCCGGGTTGTCCGGACATGGATGAAGACATCTTCAGTTTGAGCTGGCCCTGGGTACTGCCGCCACCTCCTCCGCAACCGGATAGCAGCGGCACCGCCGCCGCGCTCAGCAACAGTCCGGACCCCAGCCTCAAGATCGAACGCCTTGAAGTTATGTACTCGCCCATCCCAGATCTCCTTTGGTCTCTTCATCCGCGGACGTAGCCCTGAGGACGAATTGTACGTAACCGGTTACCCGACTTACCTTCCCTACTTTCCGCCTGAGAAATTGGAGAAAAAGTGCTGCTCGCGTGAAGTGGAGCCGGCTGCGAGATGCCGGCGAGAACGACGCCGAACTCTTGCTCAAACGGGAGGTGCAGTCCTTGCACTGATGTTCCGAAAAGGCGCGAGGTGGCGCTCACGCTGAAGCTCGTTCGGGTGGGGTGAAAGGGCATTCCTGTTTGCATTTGAGCAAGTCAGACCGAGCCTGATCGTATGCCTTGATCTGAGAATCTGCTGGCGATTAGATGTGAGTTGCCCACTGGTCTCTGTCTTTTCGCCTTTTCCACTCCAATGTTCTGCGCTCGAAAAGCGGAGCGTTCCCTGCGAACGTCAACTCAAAGATGAGGAATGAAATGACGACTGCTAATTCCAATCAACCTCCGACATCGCCTCGTCCCTTCCGACGATGGTGGATGGCCGCACCACGAGCATGCCGGCCCGGGATCGGATCAGGGCGGTGGACTGCCGCCTTCGGTACGGCAGGAGCCCTTCTACTGACTGGGATGGCTCAAGGCGTACCAATGGCGCAGGCCATTGAGGCTACAGCGGTAGACCCTGTCGCTCAGTTGATTAACCTCAATGGCTCGGATGTTGACGCTGCCGCGAAGAACCGCAATGGCTTGACGTTCAAGGGTTTCGGAGTCCTCTCCGCCAACTCAACGAGTTCGTTGCTGATGGATTACAAAGCCCAGCAGCCAAAAAAGTACTGGGAGCTCATTGAGACCCTCTTTGGCGGTGTCCACCCGATCATGACCACGATCAAGATCGAGATGGGAAATGACCGCAACACCTCAACGGGACCCAATGCCGCCACAATGCGCTCCCGGGACGAGTATCCGAACGTTCAACGGGAGCCCGGTTTCCAACTGGCAGCCGACGCCCAGTCAGTCGCCCACGGCGACCTACAGGTCAGCCTGCTCCGGTGGAGCCGTCCAGCCTGGGTGACCAGTGATGCAACGCAGTACATCTGGTTCAAGAACACAGTTCTGGCCGCATACCGCGAATATGGCGTCATGGTGAACTCCATCAACCCGGACACAAATGAGACCGGGAGCCCGAACGCGGCGCTTTACAAAACGTTTTCCGGCTGGGTGAGCGCGGACACCGCGGGATACGAGGGCGCCACTGCCGACGACCCAAACAACGGTTTCAAATCCGATAAGGAGAAGTCCCTCTACCAGGCAATCAAGACTGTCGCTGGCGACACCGTTTCCACACCCCCTACATCCTTCGGCGATCAGCTCACCTCGCCCACGGACTCCTCCCTTCGCGATGCTGTTGATGCAGTGGGCTTTCACTATGCAACCGCAGATGACGCCAACGGCAACATGAAGAAGCTTGCCGAGACTTATGACAAGGAAGTGTGGAACTCCGAGGGCCAGGCCACTTTTTCCAACTCCGCGGACCGGCCGAACAATACCAACTCCGATGGCCAAGGCGGGACCGGCACAGCGTTCGGCGGCACGGGAGGACCGTTGGAGATGAGCAACTGGATCACGAGCGGCTTCTCCAAATCTAGGCGCACCCTCAACATCTTCCAGCCCGCCATCGGCTCGTTCTATGACGGATTCCAGTATTCGTCGAAGGAACTGATGAGCGCCCGTGACCCATGGTCCGGGTGGCTTTACTACGACGGCGGCCTTGCCGCCATCGAACAGTTCACACAGTTCGGAAAACTCGGCTGGGAGAACGCCGATAACACCGCCGGGATCTGGCGGGCCATCCCCCAGGCCTCAGGCAGCGCACTGGGAGGTGGCAACCCGCCCAGCGGCGCGCAAACCGGTGCCGCGTCATACACCACACTCGCCGCCCCGGATAAATCGGACTTCTCCACCGTCATCGTCAACGACAGTGCCTTCACCAAAACATACAAAATCACAGCTACTGATCTGAACCTCGGCGCTGACTCCACCATGGAGTTGTGGGAAACTCGGGCCGCCGACGCCGGCCAGAAATACAACGCCAATTACGTGGTGCCCGTTCAAGAGGTTGGCCCTGACGGGAGCGGAACCTACACGGTGACCGTGAAGCCATGGTCGACCATGACCGCGACCACGCTTGACCACGCAACCAAGAACGCCGATGGCACTTTAAGCGCCAAGGACGGCTACGGATCGAAGTTGCCGACCTCGCCCGAATACACCAATCCGAACGGTGGCCGCGACGTGCTGGACACCGACGCAAGCGGCAACACCAACGGTGTCGTCGACGACAAGTTCCTCTACGCCGATGACTTCAACTACAAAGAAGAAGCCAACATCCAGGCCTACGATCCAAAGAGCGGGGCGCTCTCCCCGTCCGGCCAGACGTACCTGGACAGCAGGGGCAGCAAGGCCAAGCCGGCGGCCACACCCAACGTCCAGCCCGAGGACAACGGGGCCACCCCGCGCTACACCAACGACACCAACGGAGCCTTCGAATCCGTTGCAGCGGATGACCCGGACCACGGGCGGGTTCTGCGCCAACAGGTCGGCCCCGGAATGGCAGGTGGAGCCTGGAACGGCGGCGACCCAAAGACCACGATCGGTGACTACCGATGGGCCAACTACAAAGCCTCCGTTGACGTCCGGTTTGAAGACGGAACCGGCCAATACGCCACCATCGGCGCCCGCGAGCAGGGCGGTTCGGGTAACGGGCAGAACGTCTCAGCTGCGGAATTGAAGGTTGACCCGACCGGGGCATGGAGCCTCCTGCGCTACGGCAGCGTCGTCGCCAGCGGCACCGCCACGGATAAACCCGCCACCAACTTCCGCGCCGGCCCCAACACGTGGAACAACATCGCCGTCCAGGTCGCAGGGAATGTCTACACCGCCTATATCAATGGCGTGGAGATCGCCTCCTACACCGACACAGCTCCCCAGGCGACCGGACGCATCCAGCTTGGATCAGCTTTCACCATCACCCAGTTCGACAACCTCAAGATCGAAAAGGTCCCCGGCTACACGCCCTACTACACCCAGGTCATCGACGGCATGCACCAGACCAGCTGGGACAACAACTCCACCCCGGTGCTGAAATTCAACGACAAGTGGAGCCACACCAACGGCCAGGGCATGTACGAATGGCAGCGCACCGCCTCCAAGAGCACCGGCAAGGGCGCAGCCCTGACCTACACGTTCACCGGCACCGGGCTTGATGTGATCGGCAACAACCCCGGCACCGCGAAGCTAAATGTCACCGTCGACGGGGTACGCATCGCCTCAAACGCACCGACCTGGCAGGCCGGCAGCGAACGCACAACCTTTACCCTGCGCGGACTGCAGAACATCGAACACACCGTTGTCCTGGAAACAGCAACCGACGACGCCATCAACGTCGACGCCGTCGGGGTCATCAAAGCCAACGCAGACGCCGCCGCCGTCGACACGACCGGCCTCGAGGCCCAGATTGCAACGGCCAAAGCACTCAACGAGGCCGACTGGAGCACTGCGACGTGGGCTCCGCTGGCAGACATCCTCGCCGACGCCCAAAAGGCAGTGGCCAACCCGGCAGCCTACGGCCTCGACGCAGAAGGAGCCACCGCGCTGGCCGCGCGCCTCGCGGCCGCGGGCACACAGCTGGTCCCGAAGGACGTCAGCCCCGACGTCCGGGACCTCGGAGTCCTGTCAGTGACAGCAGGCGGTCCCCTGCCCAAAACCGTGACCATCGATGGGGTGGAAACACCCGTCGTATGGGACGCCAGTGCAGCGCCGACCGTGGCAGGCGCCAAAGAACTCGGCTCGGTTCAGGTGACCGGCCGCACCGAGCAGAAAATGCCGTCTACGGGCCTCTACCAAAGGTTCAGTGCCGCGGCACTGCTCACTCCGGCGGACCTGGCATACTTCATCGATTCCGGCTCCGGGGACGCGGGCCCCGGCTCCGTATACGCCGCGGTGAAGGGCGCCCAGCCGGGCCTGTCCAATGCTGCGGCAGACCAAAAGTGGAACGGCTCTGACGCCGGGATGACCTGGGGTTACTCCACCGCGTCCACGGCCGCTCCCGTGCCCGGCAGCCATACAGACTGGGGATCGTCGTACCTGTCGGCCAACTACAACCAGCCCATTGACTACCACCTGTCCCTGCCCGCCGGTACCTATAACATCGTTGCGGTCCAGGCGCCCCGGGCAAATACCACGACCAACATCTATTCAACGGTCACGTCCGGCAGCTACCAGAACAAGGTCACGGCCACCTCGACCGGCGCAGCTACACCGATCACTCAAAAGATCACGCTGACTGATCCTGCAGTGGTCAATGTCTCCTTCGGTACGAACGGCACCAGCGGATACAACGCCCGGCTGGCGCTCCTCTACGTGCAGGCAGTCCCCCGCGACTTAGGTTTCGTGGGCACCCTCACCACCGATGCAGACCCGCCCCCGACGGTGACGGTCGATGGAAAGCCCGCAGCTGTTACCTGGGACAAGGACTCTGCGGCGCAGCAACGCATCGACTACAAGCCGTTGGTGTTGAAAGGAACCATCGGCGACGGCCAGGCTACGCAACCCATCGTTGCCCGCTACGAAGTTGTCCCTGCACAGCTGTCCTACTACATCGACTCCGGCACCAACGGCGTGGACTCTCCGCAGTTGGCCTCGGTCAAGAATTCCCGTCCCACCCTTCTTAACGACAAATCCGACCAGGCTTCGCAGGGCGCGGACCAGTGGGGCTACGTCGCTGACGGGATGAAGGTCAAGAACGGGACCGATTTGGCCGATAAATACTCCACCGGCCTGTACCAGGACACCACGCAGTTGATCTACCGGCTGCCCCTCCCAGCGGGTACCTACACCCTGACGGCGGGCTTCAACGAATGGTGGAACCTTGCACGCACACTCAACCACACCGTCTCCGTGGCAGGTGACGAGCTGGCCAAGGGCAACATCCCGTTGTCGGGTATGAATACGCCGCTGTCTGGGGACCTGAAGTTCACCCTCAGCCAGCCGGCAACGGTCGAATACCGCGTCACCAATGAGGGGGCCGGCACCGAAAAACCGGTCATCTCATGGCTCGCGGTTGCCAAGTTGACCGACATGTCAGGACTGCAAAAGGCCGTGGACTCCGGCTCGACGCTGCACGCCGACGATTACACGCCGGAGTCCTGGAGCCCCTTTGCCGCGGCCCTGGAAGCAGCCCGCACCATTCTCGGGAAGCCGAGCACCCTGCAGGACAAGGTCGACGCCACGACCCAGGCGCTGTCCGAAGCCCGGGCTGCGCTGGTCAAGGCCATCCCTGTCACAGTGACAGTTCAGGACAAGTGCGTCGCGGACAAGGTCATGATGACCGTAACAGTCGAGAATAAGAGCGACCTCCCGGTCACGGTGACCCTGAATACGCCCTTTGGAACGAAAACCTTCGAGGACGTCCCGTCGGGCAAGAACCGGCTCCATCCGTTCAACACGCTGACCTCCAGCGTCCCTGCCGGCTCGATCGAGGTAGTCCTGACGGGCACCGTTGATGGTAAAACCACCACGCAGAAGCGGTCCGTGGCTTACCCGGCCTACACCTGCTGACCCGAACCGGAGGAGACCGCACCGGGGCGGTCTCCTCCGGTGGGGCTGACCAAAAACTAAAGCCCTGCAGCTCAAACTGACAAACGTCCAGTAATCCCTGAACCAGCAAACAGAATCCTGCCATTGGAATACAGGACGCCCATCCATGCAG
>Ga0308169_10006697_pt1 | contig 10071 bp, 6 predicted proteins | sample PhyBR1_2_FD_202139 | JGI IMG/M metagenome (GOLD analysis project Ga0308169, IMG submission 202139) | Phyllosphere microbial communities from UC Gill Tract Community Farm, Albany, California, United States - DLSLSB.R1 | ecosystem: Host-associated > Plants > Phyllosphere > Unclassified | place... | reverse complement strand
GGCGTCGGCAATCACCAGCATCGGCAGCGCCGGCGCAGCTGCGGGTGTGCTGGCCATCGGCGGCGTCGGGCCGAAATCATAGTAGGTCGATACCGGATTGCGGCTGGCGCAGCCGCCCAGCAGCAGGGCCGCGCCCAGTACCAGCAGGCCGGCGTGGCGGGACAAAGTGGATGGTTTCATGCTGCAATCTCCTTATTGGGCCGGCGCAGAAAAGCCAGGCTCGCCCGGACCGGGCGGAATATCGGGGGCGCCAAACAGGATGCTCTGCGGCTGTTCGTTGAGCGTGCTCATGGTGGTTTTCAGGGCGCGCATCGACGAGCGCGCCTCGTCGCTCAGGTCGATTACCTGCGGCAGCACTTCCAGCGACACGCCATTGGCCACCGACTCGACCGAGCGGCCCACGCGCGCCACCGTGCCGTTGACGTTGTCAAGCATGCCGCCTGGCGCCTGCAGGTCGTTGCCCAGCTTTTTCCAGGTCTGCGACAGTTCCGTCACATTCGCGCCCGCTTCCTTGACGGCGGCAATGCTCTTGCGCGTTTCGTCCGTCAGCTGCGGCAGTTGTTCCAGCGTCGGTTGCAGCTGTTTCGGGATTTCGCCAAAAGCCTTGGCGGTCTTGCCCACTTCCGTAAAGGCGGCCAGCATGGCAGCCTGGTTGTCGTCGCTGAGCAGGCTGTTGACCTTGCTGGTGATCTGTTCTGCCTGGTCCAGGATGCGCTTGCCGCGTTTTTCCAGCTGGTCCAGCAGGCCGGCGCGCAGCGGGATCAGCGACGGGTTGTCGGTGGTGGTGCCCAGCAGTTTCGAGCCGACCTGTTCATCGTCGAGCTGGATATAGGCAATCCCCGTGACGCCCTGGTAGCCCAGGGTGGCAAAAGTGGTATTGGTGACCGGGGTATCGGGCGCCACGCTGATATGCACCAGGATCTGGCCGGCTTTCCGGGTATCGAAGTCGATCGCGTCGACCTTGCCCACTTCCAGGCCGCGGTAGCGCACGGTGGCCTGCGGGTTCAGGCCCGGCACCGACAGCGTGGTGGCCAGCAGATAGGGCACGCGCTCGACGCGGTCGCGGTTGAACCAGACGCCAAACAGGATGGCCGCTATCAGCAGGGTCAGGGTAAAAAATCCCGTCAGCAGGGCGTGTGATCTGTTTTCCATTACTTCTCCGTTTTCTTCTCCGCTTTCCTCTCGTCAAGCACAGCCAATGCACGCTTGCCGCGGTCGCCAAGGAAAAATTGTTTGATAAACGGGTGATCGACCTTGATCACCTCGCTGGTCGGGCCGAGCGCGATCACATGTTTTTCCGCCAGCACGGCAATGCGCGTGGACAGTGCAAACAGGGTGTCGAGGTCATGCGTGACCATCACCACCGTCAGGCCCAGTTCGCGGTGCAGCGACTGGATCAGCGAGACAAAGCTTTCCGACAAATCCGGGTCCAGCCCGGCAGTCGGTTCATCGAGGAATAATAGCTTGGGTTCGAGCGCCAGGGCGCGCGCCAGCGCCACCCGCTTGACCATGCCGCCCGACAGGTCCGACGGCATTTTCAGCGCGTGTTCCGGCCCCAGGCCCACCATATTCATTTTCAGCAGCACTGCGTCGCGGATCAGCTCTTCGGGCAGCACGCGCAGTTCGCGCATCGGCTGGGCCACGTTGTCAAACACCGTCAGCGCCGAATACAGCGCGCCTTCCTGGAACAGCATGCCCCAGTGGTTGCGCAACTGCTGCAGTTGTGCCGAGCTGGCCTGGTTGATGTCTTCGCCAAATACCTTCACGCAGCCGCGCGCCGGATGTTCCAGGCCCAGCATCTGGCGCAGCAGCACCGTCTTGCCGGTGCCCGAACCGCCGACGATGGACAGGATTTCGCCGCGCTCGATCTCCAGGTTCAGGTCCTGGTGCACCACCGTGCGGCCGAACTTGGTCCACAGATTGGTAATTTCCACCACCGGCGCATGGCCGTGCAGGTCGAACTGGCCGTCGCCGGCGACGCCGCACGATGCAGCGTTTTCTTCGATCGGTTCGCTGTTTTCGCTGATGGCGTTCATCGGTAGCCGACTCCATTGAAGACGATTGCAAACACCGCATCGGCCAGGATCACCACCGTAATGGCGGTGACCACGGCGGTGGTGGTGCCACGGCCCAGGCTTTCGGTATTGGCCTTGATACGCAGGCCGAAGTGGCATGAAATCAGCGCGATCAGCATACCGAACACCACGCCTTTGCCCAGGCCGATCATGTAGTTGGCCAGCGGCACGGCGTCTGGCAGCTTCTGGATAAAGTAGCGCGCCGACAGGTTCAGTTCCGTCTTGGCCGCCACCATGCCGCCGATCAGGGCGGCTGTATCGGTCCAGATCACCAGCAGCGGCATGGAAATGGCCAGCGCCACGACCTTGGGCATAATCAGGCGAAAACCATGTGAAATACCCATCACCAGCATGGCGTCGAGTTCTTCGGTCACGCGCATCACGCCCAGCTGGGCTGTAATGGACGAGCCCGAGCGGCCAGCCACCAGGATCGCCGCCAGCAGCGGCCCCAGTTCGCGGATCACACTCATGCCCAGCAGGTTGACCAGGTAAATGTCGCCGCCAAAGGCGCGCAGTTGCTGTGCTGATAAGTACGACAGCACCACGCCGATCAGGAAACCCACCAGCGCGGTAATGCCCAGCGCCTGGAAGCCGGCATGGAAGATATTGGCGGAAATCTCGCGCCACGGTCCGCGCAGCGGATGGCGTGCAAAGCGCAGCAGGTCCTGCGTCACCTGACCGACCAGGGCAATAAAGCCCTTCAGATGTTCCAGGAACAGCAGTATCGCCATGCCCAGCTTCATCACCAGCGTCAGGCGGTGGGTGCGCGAGGACGGCAGTTCCAGCGGGCCGGTTTCTTCGATGCGGCGGAAAAATTCTTCCTGGCCGGTAGACAAGGTCAGCTGCGCCGGGCGCTTTTTGCCCCAGGCGTTCCAGAATAGCTGGGCGCCGATATGGTCCATGCTGTCGATCTGCGACAGGTCCCAGTGCACGCCGGCGTCGCCCTGCAGGGGTTTCAACTGGGCGTTGATGGCCTTGATGGCATTGTCGTGCGCCAGCGCATGCACCTGCCAGGTGCCGCTGGCAACAACGCCGGCCCCCTTGTGGGAGCCGGCTTGGGAGAGGGTCAGTGTCGGAGTATGGCTAGTGGGCATCGCGCCAGTTTAAGGGAGAATGGTGCAGACCGCCACCGATGTTGTATTGCCAACAGCCGCGTTATGCGCCGTTATGTTGTCTGCTTCGCTTTATTCAGGCGTGTCAGGAGGCCAGATGGCGAGCCTGGCGCTGCGGTAGCGTCACGTCAGGGCGCAGCCTCGCGGCGTCGCTGTTTTTCGCTACGGGCGCATGCGTATGGCCGCCCCCTAGCGCGCCGCCCGCGTAATCGCTGGCCAGCAGTGCATTGGCTTCAGATGCACTCATGCCGCGCGTTTGCAGCCACTGCGATACCAGCCTGGCCAGTTTTTCCATGGCGATGCGGTGGGTGGCGTCGGTATGGGCGTACAGCCAGTTGGAGAAATCCATGAAATTCTCGAACGGCGCCTCACCCAGCATCCACGGCAGGGTATTGGCAAAACGGCCGGAGTTGGCCACCAGATCCCAGTAGCGGGCAAAGCGCACCAGGCGCTGCATGGTCAGAAAATCGAGGTGCTTGTTGGCCAGGATGGTGTAGGGCGGATGCGGATCGAACACCATGCCGAAGTTTTCGGTATGGCGGATGATGGGCGTGCCGCGCAGGCGTTTCAGGATGCCGAACTGGATTTCATGCGGCTTCAGGGCCACCAGTTTGTTGAAGCCGGCGGCAAAGCTCGCTTCGTCTTCGCCCGGCAGGCCGGCGATCAGGTCCACATGCAAGTGGGCGTTCGATTCCTCGCACAGCCAGCGGATATTGTCAGCCGCTTTTTGATTGTCCTGGCGGCGGCTGACCAGCGACTGCACTTCCGGGTTGAAGCTCTGGATGCCGATCTCGAACTGCAGTGCACCGGGCGGAAACTTGCGGATGCCTTCCTTGAGCGCTTCGGGCAGATGGTCGGGCACCAGCTCGAAGTGGGCGTAGATCGGATCGTCGGGATTGGCCTCGATTTTATCGAGGAAAAACTGCATGATCTTCAGGCTGGTCTTGATATTGAGGTTGAAAGTGCGGTCGACAAATTTGAACAGCCGCGCGCCGCGCGCATGCAGCGATTCCATTTCAGCAAGGAAATTGTCGAGCGCAAACGGCCAGGCCGTCTTGTCCAGCGCCGACAGGCAGAACTCGCACTTGAACGGGCAGCCGCGCGACGCTTCCACGTAAATGGTGCGGTGGGCGATATCGGCGTCGCTGTAGAGCGAATACGGCAATTGCAACTCTGGCAAAGGCGCCTGCACGCCCACATGGATTTTCATCAAAGGCTTGGGACCGTTGAGGATTTCACCGCACAGTTTGGGGAAAGTCACATCGCCCCAGCCGGTGATCAGGTAGTCTGCCAGCCTGACGATTTCCTGTTCGCCCGCCTCATGCGACACCTCCGGTCCACCCAGCACGATCACGATCTCGGGCGCCACGCGCTTGAGCATGGCCACCAGTCGGGTGGTTTCTTCCACATTCCAGATATACACGCCAAAACCGATAATGCGCGGCTTGTTGACCAGGATGCGTTCGACCAGTTCGGTGGTCTTGGCGCCGATCACGAATTCCTGCAGGCGCGTCTGTTCCTGCAGCGGCCCCATATTGGCCAGCAGATAGCGCAAACCCAGCGAGGCGTGGGTGTAGCGGGCGTTCAGGGTGGAGAGCAGGATGGACATGGCGGGCTGAAAACGGGGAAAACGCCATTTTACGCTGTTGCTTTCCAATCTCGCGCCGGTACTTCGAACTGCCATGTTAGGATTTGGCAACACTTACTAACTTAACAATGTCAGTACGAGGATGGATACTAGGTGCTCAATAAAAAAATCCTGATTGGCGCGTTGGCCGGCGTGGCCGTGGTGGCTGCCGCCGTGGTCGGCTACCGCGTCTTTGGCTGGAACCAGATGGGTCCGGTCAATGGCCTGAAACTCGATCTGGCGCACCCGGACGCCCTGGTGCGTACGCAAAGCCTGTCGACGCTGCCGCGCGACCTGCTGACGGTGCCGCTGGCGCGCGACGTGCTGCGCGAGGAATTCCTGTTCTATTACGAGCAGAGCGAAGACCGGCTGGGCCTCAAGGGCAGCCTGCGCCGCATCGCCTATGAACATCAGCTGAACTGGGGTGACCAGTTGCTGCGCATGGTGCTTGACCAGCCGGCCGAGGTGGCCCTGTGGCGCGACGCCGACGGCTCGCTCAAGCACTATGCGATTGCCGTCTCGCGCAACAGCCTGACGCGCATGCTGGAAGAGGCCGGCAAGGTCGCGCTCAAGGATACGCAGATGAGCGTGGCGGGCAGCCTGCGCGTCGATGGCGACACGGTGCCGGTGTATGCACTCAATTATGCCTACGGGCGCACGCTGCTGTTTGCCGCGCATGGTGAGCGGCTGGTGATCCTGTCGCATCCGGGCATGCTGTATGGCGGCAAGGATGGCAAGGCTGCCGACGGCACGGCTGAAAAGACCGTCACCAGCCTGCTGGCCAAAGAGGCCGGCAAACAGCGGCTGTTCCACCCGCAGTTCCATCTCGACCAGGCTGCACCGAACGGCCACAGCATTGCCGTCAAAGCCGACTTCCTGTCGTTTGGCTATCAGCCCTTCTTCGGCGCACTGGAAGCACTGCGCTTTGATTTTTCCAAAGGTGCGTGGCAGTCGGCCGTGCTGCTTGACGCGGCCAAGCTGAAAAAAACCAGCTATGACAGCAGCGCCCTATGGTCGCAGCTGCCGCATGCGCCCAGCGCCTGCTTTACCGTGCCGGTCGACTGGTCGACACTGCAGCCGGTGTTGAAGCGCCTGGACGGCAAGGCGGGCGCACCGGTGGCGCCGCTGGCCGAACATCTGCAAGGTCCGGCTGCTGCGTGCTGGTACGGCAATTCGCGCCTGCATACGCCGGTGTTCGTGGCCACCCGCAAGCCCGGCGCCAATGACGACGCCCTGTACGCCAGCCTGTTCGAGGCGGGCATTGGCGGCAAGGATGCGGTGCGCAAGAGCGCTGGCAAGGGTGACAAGGGTGAAACTGCGCGCTGGGAGCGCAGCGTGGCCACGCCAGCCGGGCAGCTCAAGCCGGCGCTGGCAGTAGCCGGCAATACGGTGGTGTTTTCGCCCGACGGCAAGCTGGTCGACCAGGTGCTGGCGGTGCATCGCAAGCAGGCGCCGGCCTCCAGCGATCTGCTGCCCGATGCTGCCCGCACGGTCGGCCTGATTGCGCCTGCCTCGCTGGCGCGGCTGGTACAGCTGGAAACCTTTGACACGCTGCCGGCCAAGAACGAGCCGGTACTGCGCGCTGCTGCTGATGCGCATCTGGTGCCGCGCCTGGACGCACTGAAAAAATATCCACCGATGCGCATGGTGCTGCAAAAACTGCCGCAGGATGGCACGGCGTGGGTAGGGCTGGAATGGCAGACAGTGAAGCCATGACCTCGCGCCGCAACGTGCTGCGCATGATGGCCCTGGGTGCCGCTGGCGCTGCGCTGCCGCAGGCCTGGGCCTTGCGCGCGCCGGTCGATGTGCCGGCGTCGCAGTTGCCCCGGCTGTCGCAGGCGCAAAGCCGCGCCTTCCAGGCGTGGATGCTGCGCATCGTCAATGCCCAGATCGAGCGCGGTCCATCGCCGCGCTGGACCCACCGCGACTGCGCCGGCCTGGTGCGCTTTGCCGTCAACGAGGCGCTGGCCGCGCACGATGCGAAATGGCTGCGTGCCAACGGTATTGCCAGCGACCGCCGCCTGCCGCCCGAGCTGGAGCTCGATGCCGCCCAGGCAGCGCTGCGCAACCGCTGGGTGCAGCTTGATGGCAGCGTCGGCCACTTCGTGACGGCGCTGGCGCTGGTGCAGAACAACAGCCGCTTTGTGGCCCATGAAATCAGCCAGGCGCTGCCTGGCGACCTGCTGTTTTACGACCAGGGCGACGAACAGCATCTGATGGTCTGGATGGGGGCGCGCATTGCGTACCACACCGGCACCGTTACCCCCGACGACAGCGGCCTGCGGGCCGTCGATATCAAACAACTCATGAACTGGAAGGACACGCGGTGGCAACCAGCGCCCAACAATCCCAATTTCGCCGGCGTGTACCGGCTGGCTTTTCTGTCATGAAGCAGCTGACGGCCATGATGCTGGCGCTGTTATTGCTGGCGCTGGGCAGCGCCTCGGCGCAGCAGGCAGAGCCGGCGCAGCCCAGCAATTACAGTACCTTCAAGGGCGAACCGTTCTTTCTGCTGTCGGACGCCAGCTATGGCAGTACCGACGAAGCGCGCGTGCGCCTGGAAGTACCCGGGCGCGACATGGGCCGCATGAACCTGGAAGCCTATTCTGGCGCCGACATCGTGGTTTACCGCGTGCCCGAGCCGATGGAGTTTTTGAAAAGGCAGCGCAATCTGCACCGTATCCAGGTCGAAGGCAATTACCGTGGCGAAGGGCTGGCCAATACCCTCAGCTATCTGTGGGATAACTGGTGGAAGCAGTCGCGCCTGGCCTGGCGCAAGCTGTTTTCCGGCGAAGCACGCCGCTCGGTGACCAAGGAGCAGCCTGGCCTGGCCACCAATGACGCGATCCGCCGCCCGACCGTGTTTGCCAACCATCCGCAATACCAGCCGATCAAGGGCATGGATATGGTCGACAGCTTCCGCTATCCGATCTGGCAGGCCAAGGCAATTGCGCCGCCGGCAGGCGTCAAGCTCGATGGTTCCAGCAGCGAATTTATCGCCCAGGGAGCAGGTAATGTGATGATCCCGCTGGGCAAGCGCAAGCCGGGCCTGTATCTGATCGAAGCGATGATCGGTGAGCACCGCGCCACCACGCTGGTGTTTGTGTCCGACACGGTAGCCGTGACCAAGGTCTCATCGGGCCAGATGCTGGTCTGGACCGCGCGGCGCGACAACAGCGCGGCGGTGGCTGGCGCCAGCCTGGCCTGGACCGACGGCACCGGCGTGCTGCAATCGGCCACTACCGGCGCCGACGGCGTGGCCTCGATGGAGCGCGGCAGTCCCGAGCACACCTACGTGCTGGGCCAGGACCGTGACGGCGGCGTGTTCGTGTCCGAAAATTTCTACTATGACAGCGAGATCTACGACACCAAGATCTATGCCGTCACCGACCGCCCCTTGTATCGCCCTGGCGATGAGGTCAATGTAAAATTCATCGGCCGCGAATTTACCTCGGCGCGCGCCTCGCAGGCGGCAGCCAGCGCGCCGCTGGGCCTGACAGTGTTCGATCCGAACGGCACGCCGCTGCTGACCCAGTCCTTGCAGCTGACTGGCGAGACGGGCGCCGAAACGCGTTTCCGCCTGCCGCCGCAAGCGACTGCCGGCGGCTATGAACTGCGCTTTACCTACCGCGATGGCAGCTATGGCGCCGCCTTCCGCGTGGCCGAATATGTCAAGCCGCACTTTGAAATCAACGTGCAGCCCGCCAAGCCCGAGTTCAAGACCGGTGAAGCGGTCAAGGGCAGCATTGCGCTGCGCTACCCCGATGGCAAGCCGGTCAAGAACGCCAGAATGACGCTGTCGCTGCGCAGCCAGAAAAACTCGATGGTCGATGGCGAGCTGCGTTACAGCGGCCTGTTCCCCGTGTCGCTGAAAACCGAGGAAGTGGTCAGCGACGGCAGCGGCAATGTGGAATTCAACCTGCCGCCGGCCAGCGATCCATCGCGCTATATCCTGACCGTGCTGGCGACCGATGGCGCGGCCTACCGCGTCAAGGTCACGCGCGAGCTGATGATCGAGCGCTCCATTACGACCTATCAGCTGAAGGCCGCGCGCCAGTTTTCCGATCCGGGCCAGAAAGTGCATTTCGACCTGGTGGCCGATGGCCAGGGTGCGGCGCGTCCGGTGAAGTGGGAGCTGGTACAGCTGGAAAAGCAGAGCAAGACCGAAGGCGCTTTCGATCCGAATGCCAAGGGCTGGGATGTAGCGTTCCCTGCATCCGGTTCCTACCAGCTGGCGCTGCGCGATGAACGCGGCAACCTGCTCGCTGCAGCCAGCCACTGGGTGACCGGCGACGGCGTGCAAAGTACGCCGGGCAGCATTGAGATTGTGCTGGACCGCGCCCGCTATCGTCCGGGCGAGACGGCCGAAGCGTTGATCACGTTTTCCGACAAGGTGGACCAGGCGCTGTTTACCCTGGAGCGCGACAAAGTGGAACAGTACGGCCTGATGGCCGGCGGCGCCAATTGGTACCAGGCGCAGCGCGTGGCGCCCAAACAATGGCGCGTGCGCATCCCGGTCAAGGAAGAGCATGGCCCCAATATGACCTTCTCGGTGGCCTATACCCGCAACGGCGACTTCGTGTTTGAAAACGCCGGCCTGCAGATCATCGAGCCGCGCATCGCATTGCAGTTCAAGCCGGGCAAGGAGGTCTATCAGCCGGGCGAGCAGGTCACGCTCGATGTGAAGGCCACGCTCGACGGCAAGCCGGTCAGCACCATGGTGGCGCTGGGCGTGGTCGATGAAATGATTTATGTGCTGCAGCCGGAAATCGCGCCCGAGATCGGCGACTTCTTCTATCATCCGCGCCGCAACAATGTGCGTACCACGGCCAGCCTGTCGTTTATCAGCTATGACATGGCGCAGGGCAGGAGTGCCGGCGCGCCGGCGCGCCACAACTACAACGAGCGCGGCGTGAAGGTGCTGGAGCGGCCGCGCCGCGACAATATTGACACGGCCTTCTGGGCGCCATCGCTGATGACGGACGCCAACGGCAATGCGCGCGTGAGCTTTATCATGCCCGATGCATTGACGCGCTGGCGCATTACCGGGCGCGCCATGGATGGCCAGGGCCGCGTTGGCCAGCGTACCGCCTATGTGCGCTCGGACAAGAACTTCTACGCCAAATGGACGGCGCCGGACTGGATGCGCGCCGGCGACGCGCCGCGCGCCTCGGTAGCGGTATTCAACCAGACCGGCGCCGAACAGGCACTGGAAGTGACACTCTCGGGCGGCGCACAGCCTAAAACGGAAAAGCTG
>Ga0308169_10006696_pt1 | contig 10072 bp, 5 predicted proteins | sample PhyBR1_2_FD_202139 | JGI IMG/M metagenome (GOLD analysis project Ga0308169, IMG submission 202139) | Phyllosphere microbial communities from UC Gill Tract Community Farm, Albany, California, United States - DLSLSB.R1 | ecosystem: Host-associated > Plants > Phyllosphere > Unclassified | place... | reverse complement strand
CTGGATCGGGTGGATAGACGGCGGAGCCGGCCTTGAACGGTTCGTAGTCGCGGACGACGCCGCCTGCGCGCGCACCCTCCGCGGTGAGGATATCGACGGCCACCGTGACGGGCGTAAGACGACCGGTCCAGGCCGCGGAGACCGTCGCGGTGCCGCCCGGCGCGATGACGGGAAGCGCCTGTTCGCCCTCGCCGAGCACGACGCGATCGCCGCCGATCGCGCGCCAGTGCAGCCGCGCGCCGACCAGCGGATAGGAGGGCAACGCAGCCTTGGCGGCGCCCATCACGGTGGCGGTGAAGCCGGTCGGCGTCTCGCCCGCCATCGTCAGGTCGATCTTCGCGGAAACGTCGCGGTTGGCGGCTTCCCACGCGAAATAGCTCGGTCGGCGCTGGCGATCGGCATCGACGAGGCCGTGATCGACATAGCCATCGGCCAACCCGGCGAAGAGGTTCTTGTTCGAGCGGTAGTCCGCATAACTCCAGAAGATCGCGCCGCCGACCCAGGGCCGCGTCGCGAACGCCGCGAGCTGGTCCTTGAGGTTTTCGGTGCGCGCGACGTCCGCGCTCGCGGAATCGTGCGAGAACGGCCCGGGCCAGCCGAATTCGGAGATGACCAGCATCCGGTCGGGATACGCCTTGTCGAACGCGTCGAGCCACGGGCCGACTTTGCCCGCGGCGCCGCTCCAGGTCCCGAAATAGGCGTTGGCCATCACGAAATCCGCCTCGACCAGCGCCGGCACGCGTACGGCACGCTCCGCGATCTGCGAATCCGCGAACGTCACGAACCGGCCCGGATCGATCGCGTTGATATGCGCCTTCATCGCCTTGACGAACGCGAGCCCCTGCGGCGTCGCAGCCTCGCTCTCGTTCATCACGCTCCACGCGAGCACGCTCGGATGGTTGCCGCTTTCGGCGATCATCTCGGCCATCATCGCCTTGGCACGCGCCAGCAGCCGCGGATCGCCCAGCTGCGCCGCGGTCATCTGCCAGATCGGGATTTCGGGAACGAGCAGCATCCCCGCGCGGTCGGCGGCATCGAACACGCTCTGCGGCTGCGGATAATGCACCGGCCGCGTCAGCGTGACGTGCAATGCGTTCAGATCGCGCATGTCGTGGAGGATCGTACCGCGCGTTTCGGCGGCACCTTCCCACGGCGAATCCTCGTGCCGCGTCACCCCGGTCAGCCGCACCGCGACACCGTTGACGTAGAGTTTCCGGTCGCGGAGCGCGAGCGTGCGCAGCCCGACGGTGTCCTCGCGCCGGTCGAGCACGACGCCCTTCTCGTCGCGCAGTTCGGCGACGATCCGGTACAGCTTGCCCGCGCCGATCTGCCACAGTTGCGGCCTGGCGATCGTCAGCGCAGCGTCGGGCGTCGCGGCGGCAGACGCGGCCACCGTCACCCCTGTGAAAGCCCGTGCAACCACGCGGCCGTCGGGATCGATCGCGACCGTCGTAAGAGAATAATCATGCGACTTGGCATCGACATTCTCGATCGCGATACCGCTCGTGACGATCGCGCTGTCGGCCTTCAGCACCTGACGGATACGCTGGCGGCGGATCAGCCCGCCCTCGGCGATCCGCAGCGACACGTCACGCGTGATCCCGCCGCTGTGCCACCAGTCGTACCAGACGTTGCCGGAGCCGGCCAAGCGCATCGCATAGCCCGGAATCGTCGCGAACCCCGGCCGGTCGTCGGCCGCCACGACGATCCGGTTCGCGCCGGGCTTCAACACCTTCGAGACGTCGAGATCGAACGCGGTATGCCCGCCTTCGTGGCGACCGACGAGCGTCCCGTTCACCCAGACGCGCGCCGCGTAGAACACCGCGTCGAAATGCAATTCGAGATGCTTGCCGACGATCGCCTCGGGCACCACCAGCGTCCGCGCATACCAGCCGACGCCTTCGGACCCGGCGCCGCGCGACAGCGGCCAGCTATGCGGGACCGCAACGCTCTCCGCGCCGGCAGGATCGGCCTTAAGCCATGCAGCCTCAGCCGGCGCGTCTTTCGCCAGCCAGAAGCTCCACCCCGTATCGAGGTCGATCCGCTCGGCCGCGGCAGGCAGCGGCACCAGCATCAGGACGGGCGAGGCGAACCCGACACCATGATGCCCGATCCGCCGCAACCCTGCCCTGATACATCCCGATATCATGCGTGCCGTCGTACTTCCGTCGAAGAGAAAAGCGCGCCATCGCGACGCGCCGGGACGTCACATCCGGAACGATACCGATGCCGCGAAGGTACGACCATTCTTGTAGAACGCGGTCGGGCGATCGCGCGTCGTGTTGTACTGGAGATAGGTCGCGTCGAGCAGGTTCTGCGCATTGACCGACAGCGTGATCGCCGGCGTAATGTTGAACCCGGCCGAGAAATCGAGCTGGTTGTACGGCGCCACCATCTCGCGCGACCCCAGACGACCGATCGTCCGGAAATACGCGGTGCGGTAGTTGTAGCTCAGTCGCGCCTGGAACGGACCACTCTCGAAATACGGGATGATGTTGACCGTGTGCTTCGATAGATAGGGCAGGTTGAGCTCGGCGCCGGTCACGTCGATCGACGAGGTGCTGCTGTCCTGGTACGAATAGTTCGCCTGCAGCCCGAAGCCACCCCAGATCTCCGCCTGGCCCGAGACCAGTGCGCCGTTGACCTTGGCCTTGGCGCCGTTGATCGGCTGGCTGACGTTGTACGTCGTGATCCGGTTCTGCAGGGCGTTGAAGTAATCGACGTTCTGGCGCGAGCTGATAATGTAGTTCTCGATGTCGCGACGGAACAGCTCGACCGCCAGCAGCGTGCCCGAACGCGGATACCATTCCGCGGTCAGTTCGTAGTTGGTCGACTCATACGGCTTCAGGTTCGGGTTGCCGCCGCCGCCATCCAGCGTGGTGTCGTTGAGCGACGTCGCCGCCGCCAGATCCTGATAGCGCGGCCGCGAGATCACGCGCGCGACGGCGCCGCGGATGATCACCTTCGGCGTGACCGAATAGGCGATGTTGAGGCTCGGCAGGAACTTCATATAGTCGGTCGAGGTCCGCGTCGGCACCGGCTGAGGGTTCACCACCCCGCTCGGCGTGGTCGCGTAGTTCGAGATGTCGCGCGTATAGACCAGACGACCACCGATGTTGCCGCGGAACCCGCCCTGGTCGAAATTGGCCTGCGCATAGGAGGCGATGACCGTCTCCTTGACCTTGGTCGAGGCGCCGATCTTGTTCACCAGCGGGCTGTTGATCGCACCGGCGAGGATGTCGATCACCGACTGCTCAGGCAGGTTGAGGTAGCTCGTGGCGTTGCCGAGGCCGCCGCTGCCATCGAACGTGCCGCTCGGCGTGACCAGTGCGGTCGCACCAAGCTGCGCGATCGTCTGCGAGCTGGTCAGATACGTGTTGATGCCGCGCGCGTCGATCTGGTTGACATGGTCGGTCACGCGGCTGCCGAGCAGGATCTCGGTGAACGGCCCGAACGAGACCGGGATCGTCGCATCGTAGCCGCCGAAGATGTCGCGATCGGTGGTGACGCTGAAGTCCTGCCCGCCGATCTGCGCGGCGTTCAGCTGCGTGCCGTTGATGACGACCGGACGGCCCTCGATCTGCGCGGGGTTGTTGTTCGGGTTGGTGAAGTAATTGGCCGGGTTGGTCTGGTCGCCGACGAAGTTTACCGTCGCGGTGTCGTTCGTGAACGCATAGCTGTACGGCAGCCTGGTCTGGACGTTGAACAGGTATTCGGGATTGCGCCCGCCGACCGCCTTGCTCCAGCCACCCGCGAACGACACCTTGGCGCCGCCGTCACCCTCGTAATCGGCGAAGAAATTGAGGTTGTCGGTCTTCAGCTTGGTCTTGCGCACCAGCGTGTCGAGCTGCGCGCTCTGGCTTCGCGCCGCACCGAACGAGGCGGCGTTGACCACGCCGTTGCTGATGTTGGCCGATTGCAGCACGTCACCGGTCCATGCGCCGGGGATCGTGTACATCGACTGGCTGTAATTGTTGTAGTTGCCGTTGATGTGCAGACCGTTGAGCGTGAAGGTCAGCTCGGACGTCGGGCGATACTGCATCGTGCCCGACACGCTCTTGCGCTCGCGGGTCTGCTGGAAATAGGCGTAGTTGATGCCGAACGGCGATGCCGCCTTGTAGAGGTCGGAGATCGTCCCGCCGGTGATCGTCGCACCGGGGCTCTTGAGGCTCAGCGTGCCATCGGCGGCGCGGTTGACGAACGGGCTGTTGTAGGTGCCGTCCGCATTCGGCGCGACGTTGTCGTAGCCGAAGAACTCGACGCCGGCGCGCGTGAGGCTCTGCTTGTCGTAGGTCGCGGCGACGAGGATGCCGAACGTCTCGTCCTTGTTCTTCCAGCTGTACAGACCCGAGCCACGGACATTGCCCTTCTCGGAACGGTCGTTGTACGAATACCCGCCCGAGGCGAAGATCGCATTGGCCTTCAGGTCGAGCGGACGACGCGTGCGGACGATGACCGTGCCGCCAAGGCTGCCTTCCTCGATCCGCGGTTCGGGCGACTTGTAGACCTCGAGCCGATCGACCAGCTCGGGCGCGAGCAGCGAATAGTTGAAGGTGCGGCTCGACGGATCATTGTCGTTGCCACCCCAGTCGGCCGACGCGAGCGCGTGGCCATCGAGCAGCATGCGGTTGAGCGCGGGATCGGTACCGAGGATCGCGACCTTCTCGCCCTCGCCGAAGCGACGATCGATGCTGACGCCGGGAATGTGCGACAGCGATTCAGCGACGTTGCGATCGGGGAACTTGCCGATGTCCTCGGCGGAGATCACGTCGACGACCGCGTTGGCGTTGCGCTTGACCGCGATCGCGCTGCGCAGGCTGCCGCGGATGCCGGTGACGACGATATCCTGATCGGCATCGACCGTGGCGGGCGTACCGTTCTGCGTGTCCGACCCTGCGGGGGTCGTCGTCGGAGCCGTGGTCGCGACTTGCGCGATTGCCGACGGGGCGAAGAGGGAGCCTGCAAGACCGAACGCGATCGCGCTCGACGTCAACAAAACCTGCTTACGGAAAACCATCGTCAAAGCCCCTTCCCAATCGACGCCGCGGCGTCATCCTCGACACGAATTTATCCGTGCCCGTCCGATCCCTACCGCTGGTACTATTTTGGTTACTATATGAGCGGCTTGGTATCGCAATCGTATAACCAATTTGATTGGGAAATCTATCGCAAATTACATTTTCATGACCACGCCGTGGAACTTTTGGGTCGATCGGATAAGTCATGCAAAGACAATTGGTTACGCTGGTCTGAGCGCTCATTTTCTGGCGAGGCGTGCCAAATCTGGAATATGGTCGCGATACCTTTTCGAACGTCGCGCATTAAAAATTAACATTGAACACCCCACCTCGATCGGCCAGACGTAATATAATTACGACCAACTGAAGGCGTTCGGATGATCCTCGAAATCTGCGTGGATGACATCGCAGGCATCGATTCGGCGGTTTCGGGGGGCGCCGATCGCCTCGAGCTCTGCGCCGCACTCGCGCTGGGCGGGCTGACCCCGGCACCTTCGCTGATCGCCGCCGCCCAAGGCTTGCCGATCCCCGTACATATGCTCGTGCGCGCGCGCGAAGGCGGCTTCCGCCATACCGCGCGCGAGGCCGGATTGCTGGCCCAGGATATCACCGCCGCCGCAGACGCCGGGCTCGCCGGTGTCGTCATCGGCGCGAGCGCGACGGACCATGAGCTCGACGTTCCCCTCCTCGCGCGGCTTGTCGCACATGCATCGACCGTGGGCGCTGCGCGTGGATCGCCGCTGTCGCTGACGCTGCACCGCGCCTTCGACCTGTGTCCGGACCTCCCCGCAGCACTCGAGGATGCGATCGCGCTCGGCTTCGATCGCATCCTCACCTCGGGCGGTCAGCCCAAGGCGATCGACGGCGTGGCGATGCTCACGACGCTGCACCGCGCGGCCGCCGGGCGGATCGTCATACTGCCGGGCAGCGGCATCGATGCCGGCAACGCGATGCGGTTTCTCGACGCCGGCCTGCGTGAAATCCATGCGTCCTGTGGCGCTCCTCTCTTACCAAACGATGCCGACGACGATGCTCGTGAGCGCCGTTTCGGGTTCTCCGCGCCCGGGCGACGCACCACCAGTCGACAGAGTGTGCGCGATCTCAAGCTGGTACTCGAAACCTTCGAACGGCAAGCCGCTTGAACGATACCAATATATAACGTATCCCTTCCCCCTGCTGCCGGTCCGTGCTCTTCCGAGCGCATGCCGGCACCATCGAAAGTCGCGTCCATGTCCTTTTCAACGAGCATTGGCAGGTTTCGGGATGGCAATCCTGCGCCGTTGTACGTCCAGCTCCAGCAGCTGATCCGCGATGCGATCAACCGCAACGTGCTGGCCAAGGACGACGCGCTGCCGGCCGAACGCGATCTTGCGATCGAATACGACGTGTCGCGGATCACCGTGCGCAAAGCGATCGGCGGGCTGGTCGAAGAGGGCCTGCTGACCCGCCGACGCGGCGCAGGCACGTTCGTCGCGACCCGCGTCGAGAAGAGCTTCTCGAAGCTGTCGTCGTTCTCCGAAGACATGATCTCGCGAGGGCGGACGCCGAGCAGCGTCTGGGTCAGCCGGACGATCGGCATGGTCACGCCCGAGGAATCGCTGTCGCTCGGGCTCTCGCCGGGGTCCGCGGTGTTCCGGTTCCAGCGCATCCGCTATGCCGACGACGTGCCGATGGCGCTCGAATACACCACCATCGCCGGCTATTGCCTGCCGTCGATCGATGCGGTGCAGGACTCGCTCTACGAAGCGCTCGAGGCGGCGGGCAACCGCCAGGTTCGTGCGCTGCAACGGCTCCGCGCGGTCCATTTCAGCCCGGAGCATGCCAAGATGCTCGGCGTCGATGCAGGCCATGCCGGCCTGTTCATCGAACGCCGCGGCTTCCTGCGCGACGGGCGGGCCGCCGAATTCACCCAATCCTATTACCGTGGCGACGCCTACGACCTCGTCGCCGAACTCAACGACATCTGACGCCGGCGCACGGGCGCCGGCCGGGGGGCTTACCGTGACCGAGACTATCACCGCGACTACCGTGTCGTCGCCAACACTGATGTTCAGCGAAGCCGCCGAAGCCGCCGACGCGGTCGCGCGGCTGCTTACCGCCAACCGCGCGGCGCTGGCCGCGCTGGGCGAACGCCTCCGCGCCGCACCGCCTGCCGTGGTCGTGACCTGCGCGCGTGGCTCGTCCGATCATGCTGCGACCTACGCCAAATATTTGATCGAGACGCTGCTCGGCGTACCCGTCGCGTCCGCGGCCCCCTCGGTGTCGTCGGTCTATGCCGCACCGATGGCGCCCGGCACCGCGCTGGTGATCGCCGTGTCGCAGAGCGGCCGCAGCCCCGATCTGCTGTCGACCGTGACGGCCTATCAGGCGGCGGGTGCGCACGTCGTCGCGTTCGTCAACGACGAGACCTCGCCGCTCGCCGAGATGGCCGATACGATGATCGCGCTCAAGGCGGGGCCGGAACGCTCGGTCGCGGCGACCAAATCCTATATCTGCGCGCTCGCGGCGTTCGCGGCGTTGACCGCGGCGTGGTCGCAGAACGATGCGCTCGCCAACGCGGTCGATACGCTGCCCGACATGCTGACGCTCGCGTTCGGCGCGAACTGGACGTCGGTGGTCGATGCGCTCGCCGATGCCAACAACCTGTTCGTGATCGGCCGCGGCTATGGCTACGGCATCGCGCAGGAAGCCGCGTTGAAGCTCAAGGAAACCTGCGCGCTTCACGCCGAGGCGTTCAGCGCCGCCGAAGTCCGCCACGGGCCGATGGCGATCGTCAACGATGGCTTCCCGGTGATCGCGTTCGCGACCTCCGACACGGCCGGCGACGGCGTCCGCGAGGCTGCGGCCGAGTTCCGCGCGCGCGGCGCGGTCGTCTGCCTCGCGGATGCCAGGGCGAACGGCGAAACCGATCCGGTCGCGTTCACCGCGCACCCCGCGATCGAACCGATCCTCATGATCCAGAGCTTCTACCGCATGGCCAATGCCCTGTCGCTGCGCCGCGGGCTCAACCCCGACGCACCGCTTCACCTCAGCAAGGTCACGAAGACGGTATGAGCGGGGACGAAATGGGTACGGACGGCATGAACGAATCGCAATTCCACGTCGTCAACGGCACTGTCGTCACGCGCGATGGCCCGTTGAACGGCGCGACGATCCGCGTCGTCGGCGACCGGATCGCCTTGATCACCCCGCTCGAACGGACGCCCTCCACCGCGCTGGATCTGGACGGCGGCTGGCTCCTGCCTGGTTTTGTCGACACGCAGGTGAACGGCGGCGGCGGCGTGTTGCTCAACGACCAGCCGACCGTCGACGGCATCGCCGCGATCGGCGCCGCGCACATGCCCTACGGCACGACCGCGTTTATGCCGACGTTGATCAGCGACACGCCCGACGTGATCGCGGCGACGCTCGACGCGATGGACGCCGCGATCGAGGCGGGCGTGCCCGGCGTGGTCGGCGCGCATATCGAAGGCCCGTGGATCAATCCGTCGCGCAAGGGCATCCACGATCCCGCCAAGTTCCGGCTGCTCGACGATGCGATGATCGAACTGCTGGTCCGGCCGCGCAAGGGTCGCGTGATGGTGACGCTCGCCCCCGAACTGACCGACGCGGCGTCGATCGCGCGGCTGGTCGCCGGTGGCGTGATCGTCAGCGCAGGGCATACCGATGCGGATTACGAGACGATGATCGATGCGGTCGGCGCAGGTCTGACCGGCGTGACGCACCTGTTCAACGCGATGTCGCCGCTGCTGCACCGCGCCCCGGGCGTGGTCGGCGCCGCGCTCGACGATCGCCATGTCTATTGCGGACTGATCGCCGACGGCCTGCACGTCCACGACGCCGCGCTCCGCCTCGCGCTCAACGCCCGCCCGCACGACCGGCTGATGCTGGTCAGCGACGCGATGCCGTCGGTCGGCGCGGTCGACAAGGATTTCCGCCTCCAAGGGCGCCTGATCCATGTCGAGGACGGCAAATGCTTCGGCGAGGACGGGACGCTTGCCGGCTCCGATCTCGACATGGCCGGCGCGGTCCGCAATTTCGTCGCACGGACGCATGCCGACGTGTCGACCGCGGCGGCGATGGCGGCGACCAACCCCGCCGCGTTCCTCGGCCTCGGCCATGAACGCGGCGCGCTCGCGACGGGGCTTCGCGCCGACTGGGTCGCCCTCACCGCCGATCTGAGGCCCGCGGGCACCTGGATCGGCGGCCGCAAGGTCGCTTCCCCACTCGTACCTCAGGCGATCTAGTCCATGAAGCCGATCATCCTGACGTCGCCCCTCCAGGGCTGGGCATCGCCACTCGAGGCGGTCCCGGACCCGGTCTTCGCCGAACGGATGATGGGCGACGGGATCGCCGTCGACCCGACCGGCGACTGCCTGCACGCGCCGTGCGACGCGCTCGTGCTCAGCGTGCATGCGAGCGGCCACGCGATCACGCTGCGCACCCCCGAGGGCGCCGAAATTCTGATGCATATCGGGCTCGACACGGTCGCACTCGGCGGGCGCGGGTTCACGCCGTGCGTGGCCGAGAGCGCGAGCGTCCAGCGGCTCGATCCGCTGATCCGCTTCGATCTCGACCTGCTGGTCTGCGAAGCGCGCGCGGTCATCACGCCGGTGATCGTCACCAACCCCGAGCGTTTCACCATCGTCCGCCGCGAAACCGGCAAGCTGGTCGGCGTCGGCGAGGCGATGATGACGCTCGAACCCCGCGTCGATGCAGCCGACATGGCGGTGGTCGAAGGCGACACCGTCCGCCGCACGATCGTCGTGCCGCTGGTCCACGGCATCCACGCGCGGCCAGCGGCCCGGATCGGCGAGATCGCACGGAAGTTCGTGTCTGAAGTCAAGATCACGAAAGATGAGCGCGAAGGCAACGTCCGCAGCCCGGTCGCTCTGATGGCGCTCGGCGTAAAGCTCGGCGACGAGATCACGCTCGCCGCCACCGGGCCCGATGCCGCCGACGCGCTCGCGGCGATCGGCGACCTGATCCTCGGCGGTATGGGCGAGAAAGCCCCCGCCCCCGCAGCTACATCGGAGTTCCCCCGCGAAGGCGGG
>Ga0308169_10006690_pt1 | contig 10079 bp, 11 predicted proteins | sample PhyBR1_2_FD_202139 | JGI IMG/M metagenome (GOLD analysis project Ga0308169, IMG submission 202139) | Phyllosphere microbial communities from UC Gill Tract Community Farm, Albany, California, United States - DLSLSB.R1 | ecosystem: Host-associated > Plants > Phyllosphere > Unclassified | place... | reverse complement strand
GGCGGAACGGGATCAGGGCCTGGTCCATCAGCTCGGCGGTTTTGTAGCCTTCGTCGGTCAGGCGCAGGATCTTGGCGCGGCGGTCGTTCGGATCGTCGTGGCGCTCCAGCAGGCCGGATTCGATCAGCTGGTCGACCACGCGCACCAGCGACGAGGCTTCCAGGCTCAGGGTCTCGGCCAGCACGCCGGGGCGCACGCCGTTCTCGCCGAAGCGGCTGATGACCAGCACCGGCAGGCCGGTCGCCTGCGACAGGCCGTAGTCGGCCGCGACCTTGTCGGCGGCGGCCCGGTAGACGCGCGAGGAAAGGGTGAGAGCGGCGGTGAGACTGCTCAGGGTCTGGTCCGATAGGCTCATTTATTTATTCATGTAAATACTATTTGAATGCAAAAGTTTAGCATGCGAAGTAGTTGCTTTCAATGAGGGAGAACCACATTTTTGTGCGTTGCAATAAATTCTTACAAATTGGCTATCCGGCGCAGGTCGGATGGGGTGAAGAATTCGACGTCGCAGCCGGCCATCCGCAGCGCCTCGATGGCGGCGTAGCCCCAGTGCACGGCGCCGAAGGCCACCCCGGCCTTGCGCGAGGCGTCGGCGTCGGTGCCCTGGTCGCCGATGCAGATCGCCTCGCCGGCGGCGACGCCGCAGCGCTTCAGCACCGCGCGGATGCGGCTGGCCTTGCCGAAGATCGACATCCCGCATTCGAACTGCCTGACCAGGGCGGACAATTCCGGTCCCAGCACGGTGCGCACGTTGTGCTCGGAGTTCGACGACACCACGGTGATCAGCACGCCGCGCTCGGCCAGGTGCCGCAGCGCCTCGGCAACGCCGTCGAACAGCGCGATCGAGCCGGCGCTCTCCTTCATCATCGCCATGAAAGTACGGGAGGCCGCCGGCAGCTTCCAGGCCGGCATGCCGACATGCTCCATCATCTGCCGCGTGTCGTAGTGGCGCAGGTGGGCGGACTTCGCGATATCGATGCGTCGAAAACCATGACGGTCAGCAATCGTGTTGAAAACGCTGAGAAAGAAGGGGAAGGAATCGGCCAGGGTGCCGTCGAAGTCGAAGATGGCAAGTCGGTAAGTCATGGGTACCGCAGCGTGGGATAATTGCCGACTAGACTATACATGATCCCGAACCCGCCTTGACCACCGTCCTCGTCCTGAAGCTGTGCCTTGTTCCCTCCCTGATCTACCTGGTCACGCTGGCTGGACGGCGCTGGGGACCGAACGCGGCCGGATGGTTGTCGGCACTGCCCATCGTGGCCGGCCCCATCCTGTTGACCATGGCGATCGAGCAAGGTTCCGGCTTCGTGGCGACGGCCGCCGCGCATACCCTGATTGCCGTGATCGCGGTGCTGGTGTTCTGCCTGGCCTACGCCTGGGCTTCCGGCCGCTTCGGCGTTCCCGGCTCGCTGCTGGCGGCACTGACGGCCTATGCGGCCGCGGTGGCGGGCCTGCAGCTGATCGAACTGCCGCTGCTGCCGGGCTTCGCCCTGGTCGTCTGCGTGCTGGCGCTGGCGCCGCGGCTGTTCCCGCGCATGCATGGCACCGGCGCGCGCAACCCGGTGCAGCCGAACGACCTGCCGCTGCGGATGCTGGCCGGCGCCCTCCTGACCCTGACGGTCACGTATGCCGCCGCCGGCATCGGGCCGCGCCTGAGCGGCTTCTTTGCAATGTTCCCGGTGATGGGCACGATCCTGGTCGGCTTCTCGCATGCCGCATCGGGGCGCGAGTATGCGGTAAATATCCTGCTCGGCATGGTGCGCGGGTATTACGCGTTCGCGACTTTCTGCGTGGTGCTGTCGCTGCTGTTGCGCGGGCAGTCGATTGCGCTGGCGTTTTGCGTGGCGGCCGGGGCGGCGCTGATGGTGCAGGTGGTGAGCCGGCGCGGCCTTGCGGTGTCGATGAAGCGGGGATGAATGCGCCTGGCGTGGCGACCGGCCTGCTTGAATGATCATGCGTCTCCACTAGTCTGATTTCAGCCAGCGATCACGCTGGCGAATTGACGAGTGGAGGCAGCATGAACATGCGACATGCAGCGGCACGATTCCTCGTCGCCGCTCTCATCGGTTTATGTAGCATCAGCGCGTCGGGAGTGGTGGTCAGACTTCCGCGATATAACGTGAGCGTCAATGAGGTGTCCGTATCCGGCTTGTCGTCCGGTGCGTACATGGCGGTGCAGATGCATTTCGCGTACTCGACCACTGTCCGGAAAGGCGCCGGCGTCATTGCGGGCGGTCCGATGTACTGCTCCGAGGGCAATGTGATGATTGCGGAAGGCCCCTGCATGGCCGATACCGGTTCGCGCAGGCTCGGCTATCTGCTGTCCGTGATCCGTACCTGGTCCAGCAACGGCTATATCGATCCGACCGGCGCCATGGCTGCATCGAAAGTCTATCTGCTGTCCGGGACGCTCGATTCGGCGGTCCGCCAGCCGGTCATGAACGATTTGCGGACGATGTATGCCCAATTCCTTCCCCTGGCAAATATCGCCTACAAAAACGATCTCGCGGCCGAGCATGCGATGCCTACCGATTTTTTCGGCAACGCTTGCGCGGTCAAGGCCCCGCCTTATATCGACAACTGCAATTTCGACACCGCCGGCGCACTCCTCACCTGGATCTACGGGCCGCTGCGGGCGAAGAACAGCGGTCCCCTGAGCGGCGTATTCATCAATTTCGACCAGGCCGCCTTCTGGGGTAATGCCGATCCCGCCGCGCATGGAATGGCGGACTCCGGTTATGCCTATGTACCCGCGGACTGTGCGGCCGGGCAGGCCTGCCGGCTGCACGTCGCTTTTCACGGCTGCAAGCAGAATGCCGCGAGTGTCGGCGATGCCTTCTACCGCAATGCCGGCTATAACCGCTGGGCCGACACCAACCATATCATCGTCCTCTATCCGCAAGCCGTCAGGACCGCGGCGAACGAGTATGGATGCTGGGACTGGTGGGGTTATGAGGACCTGAATTTTCCCGCCAAGAGCGGCGGACAGATGGTGGCGGTCAAGACCATGATCGACCGTATCGTGAGCGGCTATTCCCACGTGCCTTTCAATTGCATCGACTGGTTCGACAGCAATGCCGTCCACGTCGCGAGCGGGCGCGCTTATGTCGGCCCCGGCCAGCAGGTGTATGCCGTGAATTCGAACCAGTACCTGGGCGCTTATTCGCCCTTGGCCTATACCAGCGTAAGGAACACGTCGGCGGGATACTTTGCTTATGGCCGATGTCCCTGAGCGATAGCAATCGCCGGAAATGCTGATCGAAGAAGTCGTATTGAGGGAAGTTACAGAATGTAACGGGTGGGCACAAGTGGCCGGGCTCGGCTATCATTCGCGCCCGCTCGGCAATTCGGCAGCACCTTGCTCGATGAAGGTCGGGCGAGAAATTGCTGAGGATATTGCCGATGAAGTTAGGAATGGGAGCAAGTGGGCCGCAACGGACGGTCCAGAAACAGTTTGGCCTGATTAATCTGTTGAAGGCCGGCGCCGCGCAGCTGATCGTCCTGCACCACCTGGCGTTCTATGGCCCGATGGCCGACCAGGCGCGGCCGCTGATGCCGGCGCTGATCGACTGGCTCGACGAATACGGCCGCATCGCCGTGCAGGTATTCCTCGTCGTCGGCGGCTTCCTGGCCGCGAAATCGCTCTCTCCGCAAGCCCATCCGGGCATCGAACATCCTTTCGCCACGATCTGGCGCCGCTATATCAGGCTGGCACTGCCCTTCATGGCGGCGATGTTGCTGGCGATCGGCGCCTCCGCATTGGCCAGCCAATGGATGACCCACGATTCGATCTCGGCGCCGCCGACATTGTCGCAGCTGAGCGCACATTTCCTGCTGCTGCATGACGTGCTGGGTTATGAGGCCTTATCGGCCGGTGCCTGGTATGTGGCCATCGATTTTCAGCTGTATGCGCTGGTGACCCTGCTGCTGTGGAGTGCCGGCCGCGTTTCAGGTCAGAAGCGCCAGTCCTGGCTGATGCCGGCCGTGGTCGCCATCGGCGTCTGCATCTCCCTGCTGTATTTCAACCGCGATGCCGATTGGGATGTGTGGGCACCGTATTTCTTCGGCAGCTACGGGCTCGGCATGCTGGCATGGTGGGCGAGCGATCCGGCGCGCCGCCCCGGCGAAACCGCCTTGCTGCTGATGGTCATGGTGGTGCCGACGCTGCTGGCATTGAATCTCGCATTCCGCAGCCGGATTGCGGTGGCGCTGGTGGTGGCTTGCGTGCTGTTCCTGTTTGGCCGCATCAAGCTCGCGGATTATCGCGGTCATGGATGGGCCTTCGTGAATCGCATGGCGGCGATCTCGTTTTCGGTCTTCCTCGTCCACTTTCCGGTATGCCTGGTGGTGAATGCGGTGTTTACCCGTTTCGTGTCGGATCAGCCGCATGAGCAGGCGCTCGGGATGCTGGTGGCGTGGATGGCCAGCCTTGCGGCCGGAGCAGCCTTTTACCGCTGGGTGGAAAAGCCCTTGGGCCGGATGCTGACGAGTTTCATGCAGCCCGCGACGCCTCGGCCATCGCTGTCGATCCAGGCAGGAATGCAGAGCCGGGCCGTTGCCAAGCTGCGGCTTTATCGCTAATCCAGGGATTTATTCCAGGCGGACAGCAATATCGAAGATCCAGGTGCGGCGGATTTCGATCACGTCGTACTGACGCGCCAGGGACGGCGGAAACGCGCCATAGGGAGCCTGGCTGGCGATGATCTTTCGCACCGCGTCGTCGATGGCGGGAACGCCGCTCGACGTCACGAAGGTCACCTTTTCAACGGTCCCGTCGGACCGCACGGCGATCGTCACCGTCGGCCGATTGTGAGGCTGCTTGACGACCTCGCGGATCATCTCGAAGGTCATGTTCTTTTCGATCTTCTGGCTGATCGCCTCGGCATACAGGACGAGATCGCGATTCGCATCGGCGCGGCCGAACAGCCAGCCGCGGCGCAGGTTGCTCGCCGAGGGGAGGGTGGAGCGCGCTGCCGCATCGCGCTGGGCCGCCTCCTGCGCCAACTGTCTTCCGATCGCCTTGAGGCGCTCCTCGCGTTCGGCTTCCTGCGCGGCCTTGTCGCGTAGCGCCTGTTCCCGCCGTGCGGCGTCGGCGCGTTCCTGCTCCAGTTTTTCTGCCGCCAGGCGCGCCTTTTCGGCCTGACCGGCCTGTTCTTGGCGCAATGCCTCCTGGCGTTGTGCTTCCAGCTGTGCCAGTTTCTCCTGTTCCTGCCGAACGGCTTCCTGCCGAGCGGCCTCCTGGCGCTGCAGTTCCAGTTGCGCCTGCCTTGCCTGCTCTTGCCGGACGGCCTCCTTGCGCGCCGCTTCCTGCCGAAGGAGCTCGGCTTTTTCCTGTTCTTGCCGGGCAGCCGCCTCCCGCGCTTTTTCTTCCTGCTTCGCCTGTTCCTGACGCAAAGTTTCGCGCCGCAAGTTCTCCTGCCGCGCAAGTTCCTGGCGTTCGGCGTCCAGTCGGGCGGCCTCGTCCTTTGCGGCCCGTTCGGCGCGGGCCGCCTCTGCGCGGAGCAGCTCCTGGCGGCTTGCCTCGCGTTGTGCGGCGGCCATCAATTCGGTTTGCCTCAGGTTTTCAGCTAGCTGCTTTTCCTGTTCGAGTCCGGCCTGATCGAGTGCCGCACGTTCCTGGATCGCCTGTTCAACCGGAGGCTGCGCGACATCGCGGGCGATGCTTTCGGTTGGCGCTTCGTCGATGTGTGCCGGGGACTGTTTCGGCACAGTGGCCGTCGGCAGCTTTGCAAGGGCTTGCTTGTTCACCGTCATGACAGGTTCGACCGCGGACGCAGGCGCCGAGGCCGCAGCCGGCTTGGGATTCGGCGACGGCGCCGCAATCGGCGACGTCGCCACGGATGACACCGTGCTGCCGACCGTGGAGACGTTCTCCGGAGCGAGCACGGGGTTGGCCTCCTGGGTGGGCGATTCCGGCCGCGGCGGAAAGACGCTGTTGCGGGCCTGTGCCGGCGCCGGCAGTGGCGCGAGCATGACCTGCAAATCGTCGGCACCGAGCCGTCTTTCTTTCCATGGCAGCTTGAAGCCGGGCAGGCCGAAGGTCTGGCCACCGAAGGTAATGCTGAGCAATAGCGCGTGAAGCAGCACCGCGATCAGTATCGCAGTGCTCATGCGCCGTTGATCGTTCTGCATAAGAAGGCCGCGGAAGTACATGGTGCTGGCTGTCGAAAACATGAGCACAGACTATCACAGCAGTATTCTCTATTAATAGAAAAACAAAGAAAGCGTGGTTTCTTTGCCAGTCCGGCGACACATGGCGAAGCTGCGGCTTGATCGATGAATTCCCGCGACGCCTTTTGTCGCTGCCTTGATGAGAATACTTTTTAGCTTGGACTTTTATTCAATAAATCATGCGCATTGTTCTGATGATCGGCGTCATCCTTTTCTTTTTCTTCCTGCTTTGCGGCGTCTATGCCAGCCTGGCCTCGGTCGCGCGTGGCGCCGGGCGAGTCTGTTCCCGCCTGGTAGCGAAACCGGAGCCGGTTGTCGCCGATGCAGCCGGGGGCGATCCGGATGAGGTCGACAAGCTGAAAAGCCTGTTCGCGCTGTACCAGCAAGGCGCCTTGACGAAAGAAGAATTCGGCCAGCTCAAGCGCCATGTATTCTCATCGCTCCCGCATCAGGAAAACGCCGGGTGCCGGGACAACTGATCGGCCAGGAAGGCGGTGAATACCCGGATCCGGTTGACCCGCCGCAGATCGGGATGGGTGAGTAGCCAGACTTCGGTGTCGAGCGAAGCGGGCGGTTCGGCGAGCCGCACGAGCCCTGGCCGGCTGTCCGCGAGCAGGCAGAGCAGCATGCCGGCGCCCATTCCCGCCTCGACCGCGGCGGCCATGCCCAGCAGGGAATCGACACTGGCGGCATGGCGCTCCGGCGGGACGTGTTCGCGCAGCCAGCGCGCCTGGCGGAGATGGCCGAGCGCTTCGTCGGGCGCGACCCATTCGTATTTCGCCCAGTCGTCATCCGCCCGGCCGTCGTCCGGGAACCGGGACAGGTAGCCGTCCGACGCATAGGGCGCCGTGCGCAGCGTCCCCAGCTTGCGGCCGACCAGGTTCTCCGGTGGCGTGTTCGATGGCCGGACGGCGACGTCCGCCTCGCGTTTCGACAGGTTCAGGAAGACGTTGTCGACCGTGATCTGCAGATGGATGCCCGGATAGGTGTCGCGAAAGGCGGCCAGGATCGGCAGCAGGGTCCCCATCAAGGTGTCGGTCGTGGTGACGCGGATAATGCCCCGCAGCTCCGCATTCCGCCCGCTCATCCTCCGCTCGACATCCTGCATCCCTTCGTCGATGGGGCCCAGCAGGGTCAGCAATTCCTCGCCGGCGGCGGTGATGACGTATCCGCTCTGGAAGCGCTCGAACAGGCGCGCATCGAGCGCTCCCTCGAGCTTGTCGAGGCGCCTCAGGATGGTCGAATGCGTCTGGCCCAGCCGCCGCGCCGCCGCCGACAGCGACCCGGTGTCCGCCACGGCTAAAAAGTATCGGTAGTCGTCCCAGTTCATGGCAAATCAAGGTTGTGCAAAAATCGATAAGCAATATGCAGAAATGTCGAATTGTTAGCCATTCTTGCACAGGCTACGCTGACCGTACATCAACTAACGCGTAGCCATCATGTACACCGCCCATATCGCAGACACCCCCAACGGCAGGAAGCTCACGATCGCCCTGGAGGAACTGGAACTCGACTACCGCATCCGGCACGTCAGGCTGGATGCCGGCGAACAGTACTCGCCGTCGTTCGAGCACATCAGCCCCAACAACAAGATTCCCGTCCTCGTCGACGAGGCCAGCGGCCAGGGCATCTTCGAATCGGGCGCCATCCTGTTCCACCTCGCCACCGCTGGTGGCCGGCTGATTCCGGCGGACGCGCATGGCCAAAGCCTCGTCCTGCAGTGGCTGTTCCTGCAGGCGGCCAGCGCCGGGCCGATGCTCGGACAACTGTGGTGGTTCCGGCACGCCAGCCCGCAGGAAAATGCCCAGGCGCTGGAACGCTACACGCGCGAAACGCAGCGCATCTACCGCGTGATCGAGCGGCGGCTGGCGGCGTCCAGCTACATTGCGGGTGACGACTATACGGTTGCCGACATCGCCTTCTATCCCTGGCTGCTCACTTACGACGAACTGGGCATCGACATCCGCGATTACCCGCGGGTGCAGGCCTGGCTGGGCAAGGTGGGAGAGCGCCCGGCCGTCGCGCGCGGACTGCGCAAGGCCTCGGAGAGCGCGCATGTCTAGCCTGGCCGCGTGGATGCTGGTGCTGGCGGCCGGCCTGCTCGAGGTCGGGATGGCGGTCGCGCTCAAGACCTCGCAGGGATGGACGCAGCCGGTACCGAGCGTGCTGGCGCTCGCCGCCGCGCTGGGCAGCATCTATCTGCTGGCCGTGGCGGTACGTGCATTGCCGCTCGCCGTCGCGTACGCGGCCTGGACGGGTATCGGCGCGATCGGCGTCGCGCTCGCCGGACTCCTTTTCTTTGCCGAGCCGCTGTCGATCGCCCGGCTGCTGTGCATGACCCTGATATTCGCCGGCATCGCCGGCCTGAGGACCTTCTGACCATGAGCACCTTTTATATTCTTCTCGCCTTCCTCGCGGGTTGCGGCCTGCCCCTGCAGGCGGCCGCCAATGCGCGCCTGGGCAAGACCCTGGCCAGTCCCTTCTCCGCGGCGGGGCTGCAGCTCGGGATCGCCGCCGCCCTGCTCTTCGTGCTCGCCCTTGCCACCGGCGAGATCCGCGCCATGGACAGGCTGGCGCAGGCCGAGTGGTGGCAGCTGTCCGCCGGGCTGGCCAGCGCCGCCTATGTCGTCGCCGGCATCTTCCTCTTTCCGCGCCTGGGCGCCGTCGCCACGGTCGGCCTGTTCATCGCCGGACAGGCGCTGGCCTCGCTCATGCTCGACGGCTTCGGACTGTTCGGCATCGCCCGCCGCGTGCCCGGACCGCTCGCCTGGCTGGGCACCGCATGCGTGGCCATCGGCATCGTGCTCATCGTGCGTGGCCAGCGACGCGTCGCCGAAGCGGGACGCCTCGCGACCAAAGCCGCCTGGATCGCGCTCGGCGCCCTCTGCGGCGCACTGCTGCCGGTGCAGGGTGCGCTCAATGCGGCGCTGGCCCGTACGGCAGGCGCACCGCTGGCGGTGTCGTTCACGAGTTTCATGGTGGCGGCAGCGGGCATGGCCATCGTTCTCCTGGCCGTCATCGGGCTGGGAATCGGCGCCCGTCCGCGGCTGGCGGGGGTAGGCAGCATGCCGTGGTGGGGATGGCTCGGCGGACCGGTGGGCGCGGCCTATGTCACGACCGTCTTCATGGCGATGCCGGTGATCGGCGCCGCGGCGACCGTCGGCTTCACGATCGCCGGACAGCAGATCGTCTCCATGCTGATCGACCGCTTCGGCTGGCTGGGCCTGCCGCGAAACGCGGTATCGCGGGTCCGGCTGGCCGGCACCATGGTGCTACTCGCCGGCGTCGTGTCGATCAAGCTGTTCTAGGCAAGTTCAACACACTATCGAACGACCCGTATTTCAATGGTGGTTTCGGTCCGCTTACGGAGTACCCACAGTGAAACGATGCCTCGTTGGTCTTGCCCTGCTGTTTGCGGCCGTGCCGGCCCTCTGCCAGGATTATCTGCCGCGCGACGTGCAGCGCTACGTCGACCGCCGCGAAGGCTGCGATCATATGCGCGGCGAAATCGATCGCATGAACGCGGTGAGCCGCGAGCTGCGCAGGTTGTGTGGGAGGATGGACAAGGAGCTGGTTCAGCTGAAGAAGAAGTATGCGGCGAATTCGACGATCATGCAGATTCTGAATCAGTTCGAAGCTTCTATCGAAGTGGCTGAGGCGCCGGTTTGGCGCAAATAAAAAAGCCAGCCCCGGGAGGCTGGCTTTTTGCTAAGCAGTGCAGCGATCAAACGATCAAACGTCGATGTTCCCCGCCTGCAGCGCATTCGACTCGATAAAGTGACGACGCGGCTCGACCTCATCGCCCATCAGGGTAGTAAAGATCTGGTCCGCAGCAATCGCATCCTCGATCTGCACCTTCAGCAGGCGGCGCACGGTCGGATCCATGGTGGTTTCCCACAGCTGCT
>Ga0308169_10006689_pt1 | contig 10080 bp, 13 predicted proteins | sample PhyBR1_2_FD_202139 | JGI IMG/M metagenome (GOLD analysis project Ga0308169, IMG submission 202139) | Phyllosphere microbial communities from UC Gill Tract Community Farm, Albany, California, United States - DLSLSB.R1 | ecosystem: Host-associated > Plants > Phyllosphere > Unclassified | place... | reverse complement strand
CTCCGCAAGCTAGTCGATGCGGCCAAACCTTTTCTCGGCGACCCGACGTCTCTCAACATTTGTCACCACTACGCACGCGACCGTCATTTGTATCATGTAATCTCTCTCTCTCCGCGCTCTTCTCATCCTTGACCGCCATAGGCGCTCACAGCCGCTGCGTCAGGGGAACGACCAACCAGGTCTGTCTAGTTCCCAGCATGATTGAACATACATCGTCCGAACTCATGCATTCTTCGTGTCCTTTGCCTACGCTACATGACTTCGCCGGTGGCAGGGGAGAATGCGATACACTTATCAAAACCAACTCACGCCAAAGCCCACAGCTATTGAAATGCGGGGCCGAGCGAACCGACGAGTACGAGTCGGATTTTCTTGAAAAGAAGATATGGCGAGGGAAAAAGGATATCACTCCGATCCGGCAGCAGCGATGAAAGCTCGACCTCGATGGAGTTGAGCCAGGTTCGAAGCGACAGCGCATAACGCGCGTCGCAGTACAGCCTGATATGGTCGCCCATCTCTGGTCGCACGGGGAGTGACGCCGAATCGCCCGGTCCAGCCGCGGGCGATATCATGGACCATGACCGTAGGGAAGTCGGCGGGACGAGGTCGAGGTGGGGATCGGGCTTCGGTCCACTGAGGCGGACCGAGATCGAGCCGAATGGAAATGATTGATCGGTGTACAGAGGAACGAGGAACGCTTTCCAGAAGTGTTTCACAAGCGCGTCGGTCCATGTCAGCGATCGCAGTCGAGGCCCAGTCGCCGTCGGCAAGGTCCCTGAAGGCGAGGACGGCATGTCGCAGATGCCATCAGATTTGGGATCGATTTGCTGCACCCATTTGCCGGAGGCTGGGACAGGAGCTCTCCTCGCCGTCGGTGATGTGATGTGATCGGACCAGTCCGGGATGTAAACTGGCCCGACGATCGGGATGGCCCAGTAGACACGCTCTGATGGTGATGTCTTGATGTGTTCATGGATACGAGGATGAAACGGATGCGAAGTTGAGGAGGTAGGAAGCGCGAAGAAGCGAGGAAGGACATAATCCGGCGGTCGAAAGGTTTTTGACGCCCGCAACCGCTTCGTCGATGGGTGTGGGCGCGGAAGGGGGTCCAAAGTGTGAGGCTCGAGATTAGCACATACCATCTATGGCGCTGGTGAAGGGTGCACGTACTCGGGGTACAACGTCCCACAGTCGGTTGAACCCTTCTTCTCCGAGCATGTGCTGCGACCACCATCGTCGGCGAGTGCGATAGTCATCCGCAATTGAGGAGCCTTTCGTGATCATTTCGGATGATTGGGACTCAGTGACGTCGTCGCAGGACCATCGTAGGGAGTGCTGGCTCTCCTCTCGCGACTGTATCGTCCTTCCCCAGCCAGATCCATCGGCCGTCTTCCAGCCGTACTCGAAGTCGGAATTTCCTTCTTGGACGGGTTCGAGAGCGGCCATGGGGCGAGTGGACCACGGTTCTATTAGCGGCCCGATTTGTGGCAAGAAGCGAGGTGGAAGGGATTCGAGCTGGGGTAGGGATTCAGGCAACGGAGGTGTCTGTCTCGGTGACCAGTGTCGGCTGTGCCCCTTCAAACCGCCTGATGTCAGCGACTTCAGCGCCAAAGGGCTCACCGGTCGTCGCCGGGACAAAGGGCGCAGTATACCACAGTACTCCATCTGCAAGCTCCTGCAAGGCATCTGGGGCACTGCGCTTCCTTCGTTTGGTGGACCGGTCCAGCACCCCTTCCTTCCCCTTCCTTCTCCATGCGTCTGTCACAAACTCTGCGCCCCTGATGTACATCCGGGCGTCCTCATCTTTACTAGGCTCATGGTTACATGTGACCGCTTGGAAGACGATGTGCCGCTCAGGTAACGTGGCGGTGGATGCGGAAGCGAAGGAGTAACCAGGTGACTGGCTGAACTGTGTGTGTTCTTGCGTTTCGTGATCAGCTTGATTGCGGCCCGCATCCGGTGGCTGTTGGCCAGGCCGAGGTAGTGATTGTTGCGACTGGGACCGCAGCCGCGCCCGAATCGAGCGGGACATGGGTCACGGAGCCATGAGCGGCCGGGGTGTCAATATGTGTACTTCACAAGTATAAAGGAAAGGACTAAAGCAGGCGGACGTGAAACATCGATCCCCCACTCGCGTGTCTCCGTCCTGCTTTTACGGACGGCGGAAACAGGTGACCTCATCATCCCCTGATCAAATGATCAAGCTCCCTCCTCAGATACCGACATGAAGCACAGACTGCAAGCCGGGTCATCACCGTCGCCTCCAATTCGTCTACAATCACAATGCATATTGATGTTGCCTTGCATAGACGGCTGGAAGAGCGAGATCCGGTTGATTGCCGGGATGCCACTCTCGGATAAACAGGTGGGGGAGAATATCCGCCTCGTGTGGGCCGAAGACGCGTGACGCGTCGAGGTGACTCAACCCGAACGCACATTACTCGCTTTCTCTGCTTCTCTCACGACATCACCTTGGACTCCGAGGACCGAATTAGACCTCTTCTGATGTCGCAAGATCGAGCTACGACTGCTGACAATGAACCACGGCGCGGGGGTCGAGTTCGCAAGCAGGTTGAGCGTTTCGAACCTGGTACGCGGAAGCGCAACCGCAACCAGTTTCACGCTGATCAACAGACGGCGGCGCGAAGAAGAAGCAAAGGTTGTCAGCAGGGGAAGGCGATGACGGCAATGTAGAAGACGAGGTGGGGACCCAGGCTATTCGAGGTGGATCCATACTCAGATGCAGGACGACGCGGTTACATCGAACGCGAAGGGGAAGAGGCGACCACCCGTATCAGACGAAGAGGTGTGTGCCGGTGACTTGGCTGATGACTGATCCACAGGAGGATGACAGTGAGGCAATTGAAGAAGATGAGGAGGAGGGGAGCGAAGAGGAGGCACCCAGGAAGACTAGATCAAGGAAAAGCATGCCGGCTGTGAGCATATTGTCCCATCTCATCACGTGGCTTGTGCTAATGCGAACAAGAAAGAGAAAGGCGCTGCGGCTCGCGCTCGCCGAAGGAGCGGTAAACAGCAGCACGATGATGCAGGGGTCAGTGGGCGCTGTCTCGTGGCTCTCGTGCTGATCAGTAGTCGCATGGAGACTCTGACGACGAAGAGCGCCTCGTGAAGCGCAAAAGCAAGAAAACACCCAAAAAGGCCCGCAAGTCAGGCGGCAAGAAGAGGACGGAAGGGGGTGACGCCGGAGGAAAGACCGACTGTCCATTGTTCAGTGCGTGATTCCTGCCGTTTCCGTCAAAGCTGACAATAGCCGCCTTGAACTCGGCTGATATCGCTTTGCTACCAGTCGTTGAAGAATGGGTTGAGACGTACCAATCGACAGCAAACGACGAGACATCGGAGCGAGCGGCCATGTACGAGCTCATTTCGTGTATCATCAGATGCTGCGGCGTCAGCGGCGACGTCGAGGAGGACGAGACGCTGGATGTGGATGGCGTGGCGGATGCGGTGGAGAGGATTCAGGATGAGAGTCTGCAGGTGAGTTGACCATATCAAATGCGGATTAACGTATTCATGTTAGGCGAGCGCAGCAGTCTATCCCTTGATCTCCAGGTCGAAGGAAGGCCGAACGCTGCGAACGAACCTCGACATATTCATTGCGCACCTGGTCAAGACCATCGGTCTCACTCCATTGATGTACGAGACGGAAGATACAACATCACACTCGGCACCAATCATGACGCTTCTCATCAGCTGGCTTCACACCATGTCGGACTCGCCCTTGCGGTCGATGCGACACACGTGTACCCGGCTTTCGCTCAAAGTCTGTACCGCCCTCTGCGACGTCGCAGCGGCCATCTCCAGCGAGCTCTCATTGAAGCAGCGACAGCGAGACGCAGAAGCCAAGAAGGGCGCACAGGGCCCTACAGCAAAGAAGCGCTTGGCGGATTTGGAGGCAAAGTGCAAGGAGAGTCAGACAAAGAAGGAACTGTTGGACGAGATGTTGACCAAGACACTGGACACGTGAGTGTAGGGCATGCGACGGGGCTGACTCCAGCGTCTTTGTGCACCGTGTCAGAGATATCGCCGCTCCCATCCGAGCGGATTGCCAGAGGGAGCTCGGCGAGTGGTTCAAGAAGTACGGGGATGTGTTCATTGGGAGCAGGGTGATGAGCTACGTGATCAAGGGTTGCAATGATCCGGCGAGTGATTGAGCGATTGCACCTGTGGATGGTCGCTAACGGCAGGACTCGAAGGTCCGACTCGAATCGGTCAAAGCTATCCCGTCACTTATGCACACCGAGGCGAACACCAGCCGCTCCCAGAGTCACCTGCTCCGTCTGGCCCCTCGCATAGTCGACCTAGCGATTCACGACATCGACGTGAATGTTCGAATCAATGCGCTTCATCTTGTCGGTCGGCTCGAAAAGGTTGGCGCATTCGATGAGGACACCGAACAACGAGCCAAGATCGCTACACTGATCTATGCGTCCGAGCCGAAGATCCGAAAGGCAGCGTCGGCTTTTTTCACCTCTTTGTGGATGGCAAGAGCTGCGGACCTGAAGGCGGAGGGAGGAAAGAAAAGGCACAACAAGAAGAAAGCGGTCGACGATCAGAAGCTGGAGCAGCGGTTCCGGTACAAGGCGTTGGCGGCAATCTTGCTGCAGACCGCACAGGAAGTCGAGCCTCATGCGTCGCTGGATCAAACGAGAATAGCGGCGAGGGCTAGCGCGGCGGTGGGAGCGTTGTGGGACGAGGTGGAGGAACTGCAGAATTGGGAAGAGCTTACGGAATATCTGCTTCTGGACCACAACGATGGGAGCGCAGACGGATTGCTGCAGGAGGACGAAGAGGGCATGTTGCTGGGAGTGCTGGTCGCTGCTGTCAAGCACGACGAGAGAGTGCGTCAGCGTCAGAGGTAGCGCGCTGATGATCAGGTCTCCGAGGATGAGGCAGACGAGCAGACTCAGACGTTGATCGGGATTCTTCCGCGGATGTTTACGAAATATCAAGCCGACCCTGACAGGCTGTTGACGGTGCTTGCTTTGCCGGAGATCATGAGGCTGAGCGTGTATCAGGATCTCCGGAAGATCAAGGTTAGCTTTGGATGATCGAGCCGGAAGCTGAATCCAGGCGTACGAGGCGCTCTGGGACGATGTCACCAAGCTTTTCCTTAATTTCACCACTACCAACATCCTGACCGCCGCGACAAAAGTGATCAAACACTTTTCCGCTTGTACCGTGCTTGCAACGCAGAATCAAACCAAGCTCGGCGAACTCGAGGAGTCTGTGTTCGCGTCCCTGCGAGACTCGATCAACGGAGAGGATGTTCAAACCATGTCAATCGACGAAGACCGCCTTACAAAGCTCGAGGCGATCTTACTGCGGATCAGCTTGCTATCGATGAGCAGGGACATTGCTTCCGTCATGGAGGATGAGGAAGGTGGTCAGAGCAGCGGGTGGGACATTGTCTGCGCATTCGCAGAGCGGGGCGAGGTGGGGTACAAGGAGGAGGCGAAGGTGAGCAGAACAGGTGATAGCCTATTGCTGACGGTAGCTTGTGGAATACGCCATCCAGATCATCTTCCTGCACGTGACTTGGCTGTACAAGCATTTGCTGGCGGAAGACCCAGACAGCGACAAAGTCGATGCACTAGTGGAGAAGAGGAACAAGGCCAAGGATGTCTACCATAAGCTCGCCTTAATGGCGAGGACGAACTCGGCCGAGGCTGTGAGGAAGCAGGTAAGCAGGGAGACGCGGCCCTTGCTCACATCAGGCATTCATCGCATACCTCAACCTCCACATGCTGTTTGCGAGAAGAAACGAATCGCAGCTTTCGGCAGCCAAGGTGCCACCTCTCGAAGTTGAGGATGAGGTTCAGCACCGACTAGAGGGAGTGTTCGCGTCTGTCGCCGAGCGATACGCGTCTGATATTGCCGACGTGCAAGAACATCAAGGTGGGTGTTTGCATCGTCTGCCAGGATCAAGCTTATTTGCAGCCGCAGAGGAGGAAACGCCGTCCGTTGAGCAAGCCCAGCAAGAAATGACCTTCCTCAAGGTCACTTCTGCCTTTGTTGCTGCGACGAGATGCCGAGTGTTGGACGTCGATCACGCGAAGGAACCGCTTGCACACTTTGGGCGATTCGGGCCAGCATACGACGCCGTCTGCAAGATGCTGGTGGACGTGCTCAGGGACGACGGCATGTTCAATGGCGAGGCGACGACGGTTCAGCATGTCTGTGGCACGGCCTTGCAGAGTGTACGTGGGGGTTATCTGTGTAGACTGACATTAGTCTTTCGACCACTATCTCGAGACGGACGACGAGGAGCCTACGGGCAGCATCGGGCTCAGCAAGCTCATCTCGACGGCTTTCACTCTGTACGGCACTCAATTCTCTATCATCAAGCAGATTCACCCATCCGACGTCGCCGATCTGCACACGTCTGCTATCGACTATGTTACGAAGAAGCTCGCCAGCACCGTCAAAGCAGAAAGGTCGGCCAAGACGAAACCGGCGAAAGAGAGAAATCAGGCCAAGCTCGCTCAGACGCTGACGTTCTTCAAACCACTGGTCAATCTGCTTGTCCCTGTGACTCCACGCGACGCCGCACGCTTGCAGAAGCATCTCGAGGACAAGATCGAGGAGACTGGCGCAAGACCCGGCACGAGCAAGATCTGGGACGGCTACAGGCAGTATGAGAAGAAGCTGTTGAGTACGGCGGCCAGGGGCTTAGGTGGGCAGGGCGTCGCCCAGGACGAAGGTGGGAGAAACGCCGAGAATCCTGACGACACCGACAACGAGGACCAGGGGGAGAAAACACCCACAGCCGTTGCGGCGAAGCGAAGAGCAAGCAGAAGAGAGGTTGATACGACGCCTACGAAGAGCAGTGCGAGGAAGAGGAAACACAATGAAGAGGAGGACGACGACATTGCGGATGTGATCGATGTGGCGCCGATCTCTGACGAGCCGAGCTTTGATCTTGGTCTTGAAGACGAGGCGGACGCTGCTGCCGCCGTGGACCAGTCTCTGGTGCTGGACTTGGAAGGCGACGAGGACGGCGGGATGGATTCGTTGGAAGTCGAGCTGCCGAATACTGCCGATCAGCGGACGCCGAGATCAAGAAGCGCGAGTCTGGACCCTGGGGTCAAGAGGAGGAAGACAACGCGAAAGGTGTAGCCTGAACGGCTGGAGATACCAAATTCGTGGCGCGTGGCGATGCTGTATAATAGTTATTTCGCGCCTTATGCAAGGAGTTCCCCCAGTGGCGAGGTCTACCTGGTCTATTAAACTCTTTTGCGGTTCGGTCATTGCAGGGCAGCCGGATCTCGTACAAGCCGCGTGCATTGGGGACATTATTCGTCAAGTTGGTTGATTTTACTGTCGACGTTGGAGGATTGCGCTCCGTTGCTTTGTTGTGGATGTCGATCGTACTCGCGTCACGACCCAAATGCATCGAGGTTTCAAGGCGTCCTCACGGAGCTGAACAGGGTCATCTTCGTGCTTCCGGCCATTCCAGTGCGCCGATGGAAGATCAAGGACCACCGCAAACAAAGACCTCGAGCGGACAGTGCGCAGAATCCCTCATGCTTGATGCTGGTGCACGGAGTTTTGTAGCCGTGACGGCCGAAAACGAAAAGCCTTGATCAATCGCCCAGACATAGTGTTACATTTGTACTACGAGTTGCAGTTATGTCTGCCAAGTGCCATCCGATATCTCTCTTTCTCGCCGCTTTTTCTGAGCTCATCGAGGTCAAAACTCGCAAATTCCGCCTACACCACCTGGGTTCGAGCCCGTTGCTTGTCGATCTCGGCCTGGACGACGGCGTCGGCGTCGATCTCCTCGTTGGGGTACTTGTTGTGGAGATACTGCATGACCTGCGCTAGAACACCGATGGCGAACAGGAAAACGGTGGTTGCCGAAAATCCGGGGATGTAGCGCGGCGCGTCGGTCTTGGGCCAAAGGAAGACTCCATAGATCGAGGCACCTGCAAAGTCAGTCTGGCTCGGCGGACCATGACAGGGGTTTGGAGGCGGCGCCGACACGAGTGGCGACTCGGGGCGTGGAAGATGGTCGACTCACTGTTACCTAGCGAGTTGACCAGAGCAATAGCAACGGCTCGCTTCTCGGCCGGTGAGGAGATGATGTTCGGGACCCAGGTTAGGGTCAGTGGCGGCAAGGCGTACACGCAGCCAAAGGCGAGAATGACGAAGACGTATTGAACCATGTGATTCGTCGAGGCAGTGACGATGATCTGCAGATGAGCAAGCGCGGGGCGAAGGGCGGTGGTCACGCACGAAGAAGACGGTGCCCAAGAATGCGGCGATAGAGATGAAAAGGGCTTTCTTTTGCAATCGGTCCGCCTGAGGAGTTAGAGCTCGTTCTCTGAGTGATGCTAAACTCACAGCAAAGCAGAATGTGAGAATGAATACAAAAGCACAGGCGTACAGGGGGATTGTGTGGTATTGGCCGACGTAGCCGGTCCAACCGACTAGGGGTGAGCATTGAACAATGATCGAAATCCGGGTCACTCACGAGCGCCAACAAGGGTAGGGACGAAGTACTGGATGGTCTGAGCACCTGTACAGAGCATGTACTGGAAATTAGCCGGATTCTTGTCACAGGAGCTCTGACTTGCCATCACAACCAAAATCCAGACCTTCCAGTCGGTGAAGCATTGTTTGCAAGCCTGCCAGTGGCCAGTCTTCTCGCCAGCACCCTGGGTGGATGCGAGTCCGTCATAGGCGAGACGTTGCGCAGCGAGGATCTGTTCCTCCTCGGACAGCCACTTAGTCGTGGATGGCCAGTCCGGAAGGATCATCCAGGTGAAGAATCCTAGGAAGGACGATGCGACACCCTCGATCAACTGGTTGTTAGTGGTGATCTCGGCCACATATCCGTCTGATTAACGCACGAAGAGCCATTGCCAGCCCTGGAGGCCTCGGACCCCGTCAAGGTGTTGAGTGATGAGCCCGGCGAGAAGGCCGGAGAAAGCACCGGAAACGGCAGTAGCAGTGTAATAGATGGCGAAGCGCGAAGCGAGTTCGTAGCGCTTGTACCATGACGAAAGATAGAATGCTGCCTGTTAGACGGTTACTGCGAAGACATCTGCGTGTCACTAACCGACACCAGGAGCGAATCCGGCTTCAGCGATACCGAGGGCGAAACGGACAGCCGCAAGAGCTTGCCAGTTGGGTACCGCGGCCATGCAAGCAGCGACGCCCCCCCACAAAACGCAAAGCGCGCTCAGATAGATCGACGGTCGTACTCGAGTAAGGAGCAAGTTACTTGGGATCTCGAAGAGGACATAGGATACCTGGTGGTCAGGCATGCAACCAGTCGAGTGGTGTCACTCACGAAGAAGACCAGCAACACAATCGAGTACTGGGTAGATGTCAGGTTGAAGTCTTTCTCAAGACCTCCGGTCTTGGCATTTCTGACATCAGCATGGTGTCTCATCTGCGTTTGTGCAAAACTAACCCAATATTGGCCCGATCAAGGTAGGACAGGGTGTACAAGGCCCAGATGGTCGGGATGATGCGCTTGTCGATGCGGCGTACGAAGCGTTTCTCCTCTTCGGACCCGGGGACATACGTCGAGGCCAGGGCGACCATGTTGGGATCGACAGCGGGTTCGTCGTGTTCCCTCCATTCTTGCGAAAGCTTTTCATGACCTGCATCGGCGACGGGGTCGGTCGGATATTGGTGCTCTGCGGACATTGTGGACACTTGCGATCGATATGAGAATAGCTACTTGGCGAGCGGGGTTCGAGGTGGGGCGTGGACAACAATCGAGGTGGCCCGCTCTGGGGTATTTATGCTTTTGGCCACTTGAGTTTTCAGCTGTCCAGGATAGATCGTCAAATTGCCGAAGGCGTGTCATAGACCCGAAGGCGTTGCGTTGCCCCTAATCCAGCGGCTGACAGGGCTCCACTGGTGCAATAGTCATGCGCGCGTTGTGCCGGCAGTCCGGAGTCGTACGTGGTTGCGCAGCGTACGACAGCGTCCGGGGCAATGGTTACGGAGAGGTCGGGTTCCGGGACGGAGCGATGTTACAGCGACCGCAATGAGGGAAGGCGGGGCCAGCGGGCGGGTTGATCAGTGGGTATCCAGAGGCGC
>Ga0308169_10006688_pt1 | contig 10082 bp, 14 predicted proteins | sample PhyBR1_2_FD_202139 | JGI IMG/M metagenome (GOLD analysis project Ga0308169, IMG submission 202139) | Phyllosphere microbial communities from UC Gill Tract Community Farm, Albany, California, United States - DLSLSB.R1 | ecosystem: Host-associated > Plants > Phyllosphere > Unclassified | place... | reverse complement strand
CGTGGGAGGAGGTCAAGATGATGAGCATATCGATCGAGTAGGCGGGCAGTCCGCATTACTTGGTCGTTCAGGCATCTTCGCCAGGATGCATCATGATGCATCTCTCTGAGACCGGCCACGACAGTATTGAACGATGATGTGCTGGACTGGAGGGAGACGATGCCCAAGGCGAAAGGAATCCATGTGCCACACTCAGGGCCCCACTCACGGCGAAACGTGTCGCTCCACCCCTGGGTAGGGCGATTGTGTTCCACCGTGTTCGGGTGGAGGTGCACACCCTCCTTCCCACTCGCCGTGTAACCCGCCTTCCGCCCCACTTCGCAATCGTCCATATAACATATGAACAGATCACTCCTGCTCAAATCACTCCGAACCGCAAACTTCTCCGCTCGATCTTTCTCAAACTCAGCTATCAGAATGGGCGTTACCGTTGGTGAGTCTCGCGTCGCCCTGTTATCCTCATCCGCGACTCCCGGCGATCAACGGTCCTGGACTCGCCGACGTTACCGGCGTTGGCACTGATGTCGGTGATCGGCCGCTAGAGCCCGGATGACCGGATCTCAGCGGACTCGAGTTGACGGCAGAATCTATCCAGCCCGGAGACGGCAAGACCTTCCCCAAGGCCGGGTGAGTCGCGCATCTAGTGCCTGTGAGACGTAGCTGACATCAGTGACTCGGTCGCCATGCACTGTGAGCCCCGCCGCGCCGCGCAGAAACATGCCCAGAGCTCACGGTAGACGTCGGCACCCTCCAGGACGGATCCAAGTTTGACTCGTCGCGAGACCGAGGAGCGCCGTTCGTCACCCGCATCGGCGTCGGACAGGTCATCAAGGGCTGGGACGAGGGTGTCCCGCAGCTCTCGCTCGGCCAGAAGGCCAACTTGATCTGCACGCCCGACTATGCCTACGGCGCCCGGGGCTTCCCGCCCGTCATCCCCCCCAACGCGACCCTCAAGTTCGAGGGTGAGTCGCGGTGGTGGTGCAAGTCATGGGCCGAAAACTGACGGGCAGTCGAGTTGCTCAAGATCAACTAAAGCGTCTGCACCGTTCCGAGACGATGTCGAGGACGGTCTATAGAGCGTCTTACATCAAAAATGATTAGCAGGCGAGAGGAGAAGAAGAAAAAGAAGAAGACGATGAAAACATGCAATATCTTAGTTGCGCCTCGCAGCGTCATGAGAGGACGATTCAACGACGACGGGTACGAGTGGGGCCGCATCGCTCGCTGCTAAGGCGCAAGCCTGGCAGCCTCTCAGCACTGACGCGGCGCTTTGCAAGTGGTCTTTGGCCGACGTGTGAATGACCGCAGTCAAGAAGCACAAGTCGCTTCCATAGCTTCACTCAAGAGTCTCCTTGGACTCGGTCTATGACGATCGTTCAAGTGTCTAGCTGTGCCAGAGCCGGTCGGCGGCAGCTGCTAAGACGATGCATGACTACGCACATGCACATCCTTTTGTGTAAATCTAGCAACTCCACACCCTAGTCATGACCTATGGCTGGACCATCCCATCTACTCCTCGTCCATCTGGTCCTCGTCGATCAGACCGGTGTCAAAGGCATCCGCAGGGACGCTGTACAACCGGATGACGGGCTGCGGCGTAAGCTTGACCATTCTCGGTGCGATCGCGCTCGACTCACGCTGTTGGGGTCCTTGACAAGGACGTACTTGCCCTCGGGCTGCTTGAGCACGAGGTCGGCGATCGTTCGGACGATGCCCCATCCGTTGGCGAGCGAGACGTTCATCTGTCGCGCAAAGTCGAGGGGCTTGTACGACTGCACACCGACGATCGAGTGTCGCTGCGCGTCTCGGGGGTTGACTCGCGAGATGTATCTGCCCGTCAGCTCAACTCTACCCTCTGACGCATGACTCACCCCATCTTCATCTGGTCGGCGCCGGCGAGGTAGCCCTGCACGGCCCATCGGGCGAGCTTGGCGCTGTTGTTCTTCATCTCGCCCGCAACGATCGCACCCTTTTGCGTGTCCAGGAACTTCCTCCACTCGAGGGCCTTGCCTCCACCGCCCTGCGTCTTGGGGTCGAACTCGTTGAGCGCCTTGACGGTGACGAATGAGTCCTTCTTGCCCTGGTACGCGTCCACCTCGGTTCGGACGACGAGGTCCATGCTCTCCTCCTCGTCGACCGACAGGTCGAACTTTCGGTATCGGTACAGGCACGACGCGAGCGGCTCCGTCTCGTCCTCGGCCGAATAGAACGGGTTCGGCTTGGGCTCGTACGGCTTCGACGAGGCCGAGATGACCTGCGACGAGAAGTTCTGGTTGATGTACGTCGCCTCGAGCGAGAGCGACGACGGCGAGTTGATGTTGGATGGGTCGTCCGAGTCCGCAGGCGGCTCAGCGGCGTTCTCGTTGACGGTGATGTAGTCGAAGGGCCCGCCCTCGCGCTTGTCGAAGAACAGCTGGTCGCCTCGGCGGTCGAGGATGATGTCCCACGAGTTGACGGATCGGTTCGTGCACATAAGCACTGAGAGAATCGAGTCGGTAGCAAAGATCTGGGCGGCGTTCTTGCCCGCGAGCTGTGTGTCAATACAGACGATACTGGCAGCACGGCCAACTTGCCTGGCTGATGATCGGGTCCTCGGACGTCGTGGCGTTGTATCGTACCCGGTCGAGGATTTCCAAAGGCTTCTCGGTACGGGTGTTAACTCGGTCAAAGGCCTTGTCGTAGGCCTGCACCATACCGTGGGACTCGCTGACTGTCAGCTGGGCCATCTCGTGCGCGAATAACACAGCTCACAGGTCCTCCGGCTGGTCGACGCTCAAGCTAAGCTTGGCCAATCGCGTGAACTCGATCTCCTCGAGCTGAACCCATTCCGGACCGACAGTGACGGACGAATCCCTCGTGCGTTGGGACTAGCAAGTCAGCCCATTGCGCAGAACTTGCTCGCGGGTGCTCGTCTCGCGCCGACCCACCTTGTTCCAATCACCGAACCCGCTGCGTCCACCCCGTCCAGTCCGGCTAGTGAATCCTCCACGAGGCTGGAACGCCGCCGGTCGTCCGCCCCGTGCACCCCTCGCGCCGGCAGCCGCACCACGCGCACCACCTCGACCCCTCTGTCCACCGATCTTGGCCCGGTTGCCCGGTCGCGCACCCGAGTCCACGAGCGAGAACGATCTCTCATCCTCCTCGTGCACGTATCCGAACGCCGTCGACTCTGAAGCCCCGTAAGCCTCTCGTCCTTGGCGTCGGGCACCGCCGTATGCATTACGTCCGGCCGGTCGAGACAGGTCGGCAGCATCGTGCCAGTCGGCGATACGGGTGATCTTGTCCGACTTGGAGTACGGGGCGTATGGGATGCTACAAGTCAGGCGACATTCTACGATTTCAACGCGGATCAGGCCCAGACGTACTCCTTGAACTGGGCCGGGAGGGTCGAGGTGCTGGGACCCCATGTACCGTCCGGGTTGTCGTGGATGGGCGGGAGGACAAAGTCGGGCATGATGTTGTGAACTAGACTGTGTAAAGGAAGCAAGGCGACAATAACGGCTCTGGCTCGAAAAGTTGGCCCCCTATGGTCTGACACAGAGTGTGGTGAATTAGCCACGTACGGGGGCAATGGGCGAAACTATAAACTTAACCTGGTACCCCGCTTATCCCGCCATCGAAATATTTCCCCCCGTCCTGCCCTCGCCGAGGGGAAGGTTTTGACATCCTCTCATCGAATCTCTTCGTTGACGATGGACCACTCTCAAAACTCGGAAGCAGGTCCATCGACGTTGCCAAGACGAGAGCCAAAGAAGGACAAGAAGCCTCGTGCTTCGCGGGGAAAAGCTAGCGCAGAGGGCATCGTCCAGCCACAGCCGTCATCCTCGACGGCTGGACCGTCCGACCCCGTCGAGCAGACGAGGAAGGCCCGCAAAGATGCGAAGCGGGCTCGCAAGCTTCAAGCTCAGGCCAAGTCAAGGGACGAGGAATGGGAGTGTGTGCCCATAGCCCGCTCGGCGGTGTCCAAGGTCCCACCAGTATGGTCGAGCGACGGACGGTGAGCTTGTCGATACTCGTCGGTGGGTCCAAGCTGACGGCAGATTTTACTTCTCGGTCTCGCAGAACCTGGTGCATGTTCATTCGGCAACACCACCGGGATATGACTTGCTGTCGACCATTGGTCGTGGTCCCAATGGTCATACGCGCAACATCACCGCGCTGCAGCGGCATCCGACCAACCCGATGCAGATCCTCACGGCATCCAACGACGGTACCGTCAAGGTTTGGGACTGGGTCGAGGGCCGGCTAGTACGCACCCTGGTCCTCACAACCACTGGTAAATGCCTGCACATGGCTGTCGGCCGGGTCGCAGGCAAGTGGCATGTCTTCGTGACGGCCGGTGTGCCGAAGGAGAACCACGATCCGAAGAAGCCAGGTAAGCGTTGGCGTCCTTTCGTACGGCGGGCACTGCTGACGTTCCAGGTGCAGGCTACTATCTCCACCTGCGGGTCTTCCGGATACTGCTCAACCCCACTTCCGAAGCGGACAAGCAGGTCCACACTGTCGGAAAACTTTCTTCCAACCCCTCCGCCTTGATCGTTTCGCCTAACTCGACTTACCTTGTCGCGCTGGCTGGTACCAAGGCATATACCTACCGCCTCCCCACATCCACCACTAACCACGCGTGGAAGCCTCAGTGCGTCAAGTTCGTCTCGGACCAAGAGTTCACTTGCGGTGCTTTTGCCCCCGAGCGGATAATAGCCGGGCGTGCAGACGAAGAATGGTTCGCTACGGGTGACTTTAAAGGTGTCATACGGTTATGGCATGGCCTTAACGCCGCCTTTCGCCAAGTTGATGCCGCGACAAAGCCACAACAGGGCGGGAGTGGGCCTCAACGCGGTTTCGCCGAGACGGAGAAGCGCCTGCCGACGACGTCGCTGCACTGGCATGCTCATGCCGTCGCTGCTGTTGCGTTCACGCCTAGCGGAGCGCAGCTGCTGTCGGTGGGCGAGGAGAGCGTGCTGGTGCAATGGCACCTCGCTAGTGGCAAGAAGGAATTCGTGCCTCGCTTGGGCGGTAGACCCTTGATTAGTCTCGCCGTCAAGGACGGCAGCAGAGGTGTCGAGGAGGAGTACTGGATGCGATCGAGCGATGGTGGAGTAATCCGGGTCGGCGCTGCCTCCGGTCACGTTACGACCGTCGGTCAAGCCGCTCGACTAGACCCATTGCGACCCAAGAACGATCAAGCCCCGTATCCTCTCGCAGTGCATCCGCCAACGCGCTCGCTTGTTCTCCCCTCCTCTCACGCCTCGACTTTGCAATTCGTCGACCCGCACTCGTCAGCTGTACTCTTTGATCTCGAGGTCTCGCCCTCGAACCGCGTGTCCAGGCGAGACGAGAAGGAGCTCGAGCCGGTCTCGGTCGAACATGTCGCGTTCAATGACGCAACCGACGGGCCGAACCGTTGGATGGCCACCGTTGAGGGGCGTAGAAGCGATGAGGTCGAGGGTGGCGGTCTGGTCAAGAACCTCAAGATTTGGCGATGGCAACAAGACAAGTGAGACACTTCGGGCTCGGCATGAACACTTTCGCTGATCGGCAGATACGTCGTGTCGACGCAATTCCCCAAGCCTCATGGCGTCGCAGACATCACCAAGGTGTCTTTCTCCCCTGCACCCGCTTCCGAGGGCAGCTCTACCTCGGCTGCGCAGCCATACATCTTGACCGCTTCGGCGGACGGTGCCGCCAAACTGTGGCAAGTCCGCCAGGTCAAGAAGACCGATCAAGGTGAGTCAGAGCTCCTCATCACCCGCTCATTCCCCGCTCCCTTTCACGATGACAAAAACTCATACATTACATTCACTGCTTAGCCCCCGGGCAATGCGGACCAACGTTCTGCAATCCTGACCTCATTATCTACACCCGCCTCTCTCAGCGCATGTGCGTAGAGGCTGTGCTTACACTCAGGCAAATCGACCAAGAAAGCACCCACCTTTGAACGTAAGTATATCTTCTCTCCCACACCCACGACGCGCGCGACAGTATCTATGATGAGCAAACATTTTATCAAGCTCAACAGTCCGAATACAAGACTGTGGACAACCTCTTTCTTCAACCCTCTGAATCCGATACCGTCGCCGCGTCTTCCATACTTGAGCTATGATCAGCGGGAGCTGACGCGGCAGTGTACTGGTCCACGCGGTCGACATTCACGTACCGCTCCATGCCGATCTACGATGCGGTCTTCTCGCCCGACTCGACGATCCTGGCGCTTGCGCACGGATCGGTCGTCACACTCTGGGATGTCGAGAAGAATGTACTTCTCCGTGCGCTGGATGGCGCATTGAAAGACGTCCGCCAGATCGGTTTCGTCGGTGAAGAGGGCCGGTACTTGGCCGCTGCGGAAGTGGCAAAAGGCCTCGCCGTTTGGGACCTGCTTTCTTGCGAAGGTGAGCTGATTGCGACTCTGCGCGGGACATAGCTGACGTCCAGTCGTCTGGTCCAGCGCCGCCAGCGCCTGCAACCGCCTCGTCACCGAGCCCCGCTACCCCTTCTTCATTGCCATACACGATGTCCCCAGGGACCACAAGTCGGCCTATTCTGTGTACCGGCCCAACTCGGCACAGCCCGTCCGTACCAACAAGTCAAGTCACAGGATCAACCACATTACGCTCTTGCCCTCACCCACCACGCCTTCGATCACCGCCCTGCAGTTCGTGGGCATCTCCCACGGCGGCGAGATCTTCCGTCTCGGAGACCAGATCGCCAAGGATGTGCATGTCGGCTCGAACACCATCACGAACACCGACAAGCAAGTGTCGATCTGGCAGGAGATGTTCGGTAAAGACGCGTTCCTTGAGATGGCCGATCCGGAGGCGGACGTGGCGGCCCGCCAGGCCGAGGTCGCCGCTGCGGCGAGGAAGACTGGTAACCCCGTGGACGTGTTTGAGGGGCCGAGCCATACCCTCCCGCCTGTTTCGTTGCTGTTCGACTCGTTCTTGGATACTATCTTGTCACCGCGAGGCGCGCAGGTCAAAGCGGTCAAGGAGGACACGATCATGTACGATGCCGGTGCCGAAGAGGACGACGCGGGTCTCGCCGACTTGCCCGGTCGCCAGAAGTTACGCGAAGTCAAGGATCAAGATGTCGCCGACCTCGAGGTCTTCTTCCGCGACGTCCTGACGACTGGTGAGCTGTCACGAAGGTATGCATGGTCATCAACTAACGAGCAGGCGACGACACGACGAAAATGCAGAAAGGCAAGCTGCCGAACGGGACACCAAACGGCAAGAAAGCCGGGCCGAATGGCACAGGCGCCGCTGTTGACGATGACGAGGAGATGGCCGAGCCGACGCCGAAGGCCAAGTCGGGAAAGAAGAATAAGGTTGGGGAGTCGCCCAAGACGCCCGCCAAGCAGCTCATCGGTGACGAGGACGACGGGGAGGTTTTGGCTAGCACGGAGTCGAAGGGCAAGAAGCGGGGCAAGAAGCGCAAAGCGCCTAAGGAGCAGCAGTAGTAGTGCTGGTGCCACTTGCCACATATCGGCTACATATCATCTATAGCATTGCGATGAAGATCGCGCATGGCAACTTTCTACTCTTTGAGCAGGTACAGCGGTACACGTCGATTACACTGATCAGGTGTCGGCGGACCCGCTTCCCCATGAGCTGGCCTTGATGCCAGCACATTCCATGATGCCTCGGTCCAGTCTTCGCGCTTTGTGCGGAAGAGAAGTCTTGGAGTCGCGCGTGGCCAGGCAGGATAATGCGATATGAGCCGTCTGCTATCTATGCATCCATGCTCCTGCAGACGGGCCATAAGATGCCTCAAGATATATGATAGCGCAAGGTCAAAGGCGCGTTCCTCGTCATGCGCCGGCGGAAGCCGTTTTGGCCTCCGCGTCCGCCTTCACCAGGTCCGCAAAGACCACGCCCGTGCCGCCGAAGATGTCCAGTGACCTTGCGGTCAGACCAGGTAGAGTATGATGTGATGGCCCGATATGAAGACTCACGAGCCGAATGTCAGATCCACTTTGCCTCCGGACAGCCAGTCCACCAGGGCCAGATCGGTGATGTCTGGCATGAGCTCGACTCAATCATGACTTTGCGCATGGCCACCAGGACTGCTCACCTTTGGCGCCACCTGCGTACGTGCACGGTATCGTCACCCACTCGCCGAGTCCTGCGCGCGTCAGACATCGTTCATACTGCATGGAAGAGTCACTCACGCTCGACGAGTTCCTCGTCGATTCCCTGGCACAGGCCCTCTACGTCCGCAGCGTGGATGAGCAGTTCGGAGCAGTACTGCTCTATCGTCCGTATCGTCTCTGGCCATCAGCATCCAATCGAGGCGGAAGCTGGGAAGGGCAGGAACTCGCCCTGAGTAACGACCGTATCCGTCAACGTCTTCCACCCGTTCATCGCTACCACCCATCCGTGTTCTCGTTTTCGGCAGCTGGGTATCAGCACGGCCCCGGCCTGACATACTGCGGGCCATGCCCTCCACACACGCGTTTGTGAGGGAGGACACTCACGAGATATCCACTACGAGCTTGTCCCGCCCCACCTTTTCCGCGAGATTCTTCAGCCGCTCCTCGCTGAACTTTGCATCCGGAAAGAGATAGCTCGTCACAATGACCTGCGCCTCGTCAGCTCACATCGAACTCTCCTCAGTCCCAGCAGAACCACCGGAGTTGAGCTCACCTTGCTCGCGCCCGCCCGTAACCACTCCTCCGCATTGTCCTCGTTGATCCCCCCGCCCACTTGCATTCCGCCCGGCCACGTACTGCACGCCTCCTTGGCCGCCTCGTCGTTCTTCGGGCCGAGCTTGATGATGTGCCCGCCGGTGAGGTTGTTATCGCGGTACAAGCTGGCGAAGTAAGACGGGGGGTGTCTGTCTTCAGCTTCGCAAAGCGATCGCTCGGTGACCACTCACTCGGCTACAAAGTTCTCCTGCGGGCCCGCGGCTCCTTCACCGAGGTCCAGCGTCCCTCCCACTATCTGCTTGACCACGCCAGCGTGGAGGTCGATACACGGCCGGAACTGCGAGTGCCGCCGCGGCGTCGCCGTCTGCTGAGAGTGCATGTCGAGTCGGTGCGAGAAATGAGCGTAGTCTATCGAGTAGAGCGCGGCTTATGTGCGATGAGCAGACGGGATCCTCCTGTCTGTGCTCTTTTTGACTGTTCTTCCTCTGCCTGTCTTGGTCCGGAAAACCAAACACCGGTCGTCGAGCTCGTACAACAGCCGCACGTTGTCCCGGTCCAGTCCACCAGTCTACCAGTCCAACTTTCCTTCGGTCCGATGGTTCGCTCGTGAGTCGCGGCCAAACGTGCACGCCGAAGTTGCCCCAGGCTGCACAAAGACTCGAAAAGATGAAAGTGAGACACCGACTGTTCCGTGTCGCGGTCGACAAGCTCTGTATGGGAAGGTTGAAGCGGTGTGTCGAGCGCAACGTCAAGGGCTCGAGACGGTCGAGACACGAGCCGGCTTCGTTTCGGCTTTGGGACGTTTAACCTTGTTTTGCCTCCGCGTCCCGGTGTATGCAGGTGGGATCCCGAGCTGTGGGTGCGGTGCTGCGTGTCTCTGGTCGCCTTTGAGGGCGTCGTTGGGGCGGTTGATCAGCGATGGCACCTGCACTCCGCGTTGAAAGGTCTAGAGCTGTGTGTGGTGTGTGTTGAGAGCAAGAGTAGAGCGTCAAGGGCGTAATGATGGAGGGGATTTTATTCGCGGGGCGGGCGCAAGACGGCTGGGATAGATGGCAGTTGAGCCGGGACTCAGTTACGCTCTCGCGAGGCGGCAGGGATATGTACCACCGGAGGATGCTGTTCTGAGGCTACAGGCACTCATACGAGGTGAAAAGATGCTTTGGCTAGGGAACCATTACGACGTCGCCGTATGACGCCCGATCCCATCGGACACAATTCTATTCTCTCAGCATCGCGCATCCGCTCTTGGCAGCGGGCTCAATTTTGTCTCCGATATCCCCCACTAGCCCACCTTGCGGCGCTTTGCCTGCCCTTGCCAACTCGAGCGGGACATCACAGTCAAGGAACGAGGACACGAAGAGGGCGCGCGCCGTTGCGCCGAGCGGGAGGAATTCGCGCCTTGATCACTGTGTTCCCGCTGGAGGCAGCGGGTCGCCCG
>Ga0308169_10006687_pt1 | contig 10082 bp, 9 predicted proteins | sample PhyBR1_2_FD_202139 | JGI IMG/M metagenome (GOLD analysis project Ga0308169, IMG submission 202139) | Phyllosphere microbial communities from UC Gill Tract Community Farm, Albany, California, United States - DLSLSB.R1 | ecosystem: Host-associated > Plants > Phyllosphere > Unclassified | place... | reverse complement strand
CTCGATGCCAGCCAGCGCGAGGCGTACAAGACCGTGTTCGCGGCGATCCGCGACGGCAAGTGGACCGACGCGCAGATCGGGCTCGACACGATGAAGCCCGGCCCGCTGCATGCGATCGCGCGCGCCGAGATGTATACGGCGAAGGGCTCGCCCCGCGTCGAGATGGAGCCGCTGGTCGCGCTGCTCAACGAAGCGCCCGAACTGCCCGAAGCCGCGCAGATATCGCGCCTCGCGACGACCCGCGGCGCGGTCGACCTGCCCCCCCTCCCCACGGCGCAGCGGCTTATCTGGCAGGACGGCGCGCCGCGTCGCGTCCGCGCCAAGAGCCTGCAGGGCGACATGATCGCCGCCGATCTGGCGCTGAAGATGCAGCCCTACGTCAAGGCGGACATGGGCCGCGAGGCGCAGTCGCTGCTCGAGAGTACGCCCGGCCTCACCCCCGAGGCGCTGACCGAGTGGCAGCAGAAGATCGCGTGGATCTATTTCCTCCAGGGCGACGATGTGAACGCGCGCGTGATGGCGGCGAAGGCACAGGACGGCGTCGGCGACTGGGCTGTGCAGGGCCGTTGGGTCGGCGCACTGTCGGCATGGCGGCAGAACGACTGCGCGAATGCCGAGACCGGGTTCGAGGGCGTCGCGGCGCGCGCCGGCGACGTCGATCTGCGCGCGGCGGCGCTGTATTGGGCGTCGCGCGCCGACATGGTCTGCTCGCGCCCCGACAAGATCGAGGGCCGGCTGAAGGCGGCGGCACAGTTCGGCGAGAGCTTCTACGGCCAGCTCGCGCGCCAGCAGCTTGCGATGAAGGACAAGGGCACGTCCGTCGGCGGACTGGTTGCGAGCGACTGGAAGGTCGTCGGCAAGCGTCCCAACGTGCGCGTCGCGGCGGCGCTGGTCGAGATCGGCGAGACCGAACTGGCCGACGACGTCATTCGCCAGCAGGCGAAGATCGGCGACCCGCGTGAATTCGGCAACCTCGTCCGCGTCGCCGATGCGCTCAGCCTGCCCGCGACCACCGTCTTCCTCGCGCACAATTGCCCGCAGGGAATCACGTCGACCGCCGAAGCCAGGTACCCGACGCCGAACTGGACGCCGGACAGCGGCTGGCACATCGACAAGGCGCTGGTCTACGCGCACACGCTCGAGGAATCACGGTTCCGCAACACCGTGAAGAGCCCCGCCGGCGCGTATGGCCTCATGCAGATCATGCCCGCCGCCGCGACCGACTTCGCGCGCGAGCGTGGTACCTCGATCGACGTGAAGGCGCTGACCAAGCCGAGCACCAACATGGATGTCGGCCAGCGCCATCTCGAGCGGTTGCGCGACATGGCGGGCGTCACCGGCGGGCTGCTGCCCAAGGTGATCGCGGCGTATAATGCAGGCCCGCGCCCGGTCGGCGACTGGAACGCGATCGTCCACGATAACGGCGATCCGCTGATGTATATCGAGAGCATTCCGTATTGGGAGACGCGTGGCTACGTCACCACCGTACTGCGCAACTACTGGATGTACGAGGCGCAGGGCGGCAAGAAGGCGTCGACCAGCCGCAACGCGCTGGCGCAGGGCATGTGGCCGCGCTTCCCCGGCCTGCCGGGGGCGACCGCGGTGCGGATGGCGGCCAAGCCGTACACGCAGTACCGGGCCAGCACGGCGCCGTTGAACGCCACCGTTGCGGTGAATGCCAGCGTTGGGCCGCAGTCCACCACCGTCACGCGCGCGGACTGAGTTTCATGCCGATCGATGAAAGCCGGACCTTCCTGCCGGTCCGGATTGCCGTGCTGACGGTGTCGGACACGCGTGGCCTTGCCGAGGACCGCTCGGGCGACACTTTGGTCGCGCGACTGACCGAGGCGGGCCACGTCCTCGCCGACCGCCGGATCGAGAAGGACGACGTCGAGACGATCGTCGCGCGCCTCCACGCCTGGATCGGCGATCCCGAGGTCGACTGCATCATCACCACCGGCGGTACCGGCGTGACCGGGCGCGACGTCACCCCCGAGGCGATCGAACAGGTCGCCGAGAAGATGATCCCCGGCTTCGGCGAACTCTTCCGCATGCTGAGCTACCAGACGATCGGCACCTCGACGGTCCAGTCGCGCGCCTGCGCCTGCGTATCACACGGCACCTATATCTTCGCGCTGCCCGGCTCGACCGGCGCGGTGAAGGACGGCTGGGACGGCATTCTCCGCGACCAGCTCGATAGTCGCCACCGCCCCTGCAACTTCGTCGAGCTGATGCCGCGGTTGGTGGAGCGCTAAAGCGCCAATATTCCGGATGCCACGCCAGATGATGGTGCGACATCCAAGACGTTGTTTCTCATAATCCCACGGCAAATTTGCAAAAACGCCGCGATTTTTCCGTGCGTTACACTACGCGCATCACTGTATTATGATACTGGCACACTTGGTGCATTGGTCGTCGTGTACCCCGATCGGGGTGCGACACCAATGACCCGAAGGACGCCATCATGTCATCGCTCATCCTGAAAAGCCTTATCGCCACCGCAATGCTCGTCACGGCGCCGGGCCTCGCGCTCGCCAAGTCTGAACCCACGACCGAGCTGAAATACGATGCGAAGACGCAGAAATATTGCCTGATCGATCCGGCCGTTACGGGCAGCCGCTTGGTGCACAAGACGTGCAAGAGCGCGACGCAGTGGAGCGCGGATGGGCTCGACATGCCAAGCAAGACGCTGGTGAAGACGGAAACGGCGAACACGACGATCGCGCAGAATTGACGCGTTACGGTTACAGGCTGGACGATCCTCACCCCGATTGGGAGCAGATCGTCCAGCCCGGAACGTCGGGTCAGCTTGCCAGCAGGCGCTCCGCGAACGCGCGGACGCCGGGGCCGATGTCGGCGCGCGACAGGGCGATCGCCAAGTTCGCCTGGATATACCCGCCCTTGTCGCCGCAGTCATAGCGCTGGCCGTCGAAGGTGAAGCCGTGGAACGGCTGGTTGCCGATCAGCTGCGCCATCGCGTCGGTCAGCTGGATCTCGCCGCCTGCGCCCTTTTCCTGCGTCTCCAGGATCCGCATCACCTCGGGCTGGAGAATGTAGCGGCCGGGGATCATCAGGTTCGACGGCGCGGTGCCGCGCTTGGGCTTCTCGATCAGCGCGGTCACCTCGGTCAGGCGCCCGTCGATCGCGCCGGGCGAGATGATGCCGTATTTGTCGGTTTCCGAATCGGGCACTTCGAGCGCACCGATGACGTTACCGCCGACCTGATTATACGCCTCGACCATCTGCTTCATGAAGCCGGGCTTGCCGACCATCAGTTCGTCGGGGAGCAGCACCGCGAACGGCTCGTCACCGACGATCTCGCGCGCGCACCATACCGCATGCCCGAGACCAAGCGGCTCCTGCTGGCGGACATAGACCGGCGAGCCCGGCTTCATCCGGATGTGGCTGATCGCGTCGAGCGACTTGCCGCGCGCGCGCATCGTGTCCTCGAGCTCGTACGAGATATCGAAATGATCCTCGAGCGCGCCCTTGCCGCGCCCGGTCACGAAGATGATCTGCTCGATCCCCGCCTCGAGCGCTTCCTCGACCGCGTATTGGATCAGCGGCTTGTCGACGACGGTCAGCATCTCCTTCGGCATCGCCTTGGTGGCGGGCAGAAAACGCGTACCCAGTCCGGCAACCGGAAAGACGGCTTTGCGCAGCGGTTTGATCGTCATTCAAAACTCCCAGTCATCATGTCGCAGCACCTATCCGCCCGCGTCCGCACGTGCAAATCGGTGCCATAGTTTAGCGCGTCGTTAAGCGCGCCGCGCTAGGGATGTTTTATGCAAAAGATCCTCGTCATCTTCGGAACGCGCCCCGAAGCGATCAAACTCTTTCCGGTCATCCGTGCATTGATCGCGACGCCCGGCGTCACGGTGTGGACCTGCGTGACCGCGCAGCATCGCGGGCTGCTCGATCAGGTGCTCGCGATCGCCGATCTCGCGCCCGACATCGATCTCGACCTGATGGAGCCCGGCCAGACGCTCGATCGCCTGACCGCGCGGCTGTTGACCGGGCTCGGCGATGTGATGGACGCAGAATCACCCGATCTCGTCATCGTCCAGGGCGACACCGCGACCGCGATGACCGGCGCGCTCGCCGCCTATTACCGCAAGGTCCCCGTTGCGCATGTCGAGGCGGGACTGCGGTCGGGCGATATCTATCACCCCTGGCCCGAGGAGGTGAACCGCCGGATCGTCGCGCCGATCGCCGCACTGCACCTCGCCCCGACCGAGACCTCGGCGGAGGCGCTGCGGCGCGAGACGATCGCGCCCGCGACGATCCACGTCACCGGCAATACCGTGATCGACGCGCTGCACTGGACCAGCGCCAAGGTCGCGGCCGATCCCTCGCTCGCCGCCGGTCTCGACGACATCGCCGCGCGGTTCGCGGGCAAGCGCATCATCCTGGTGACGACGCACCGCCGCGAGAATTTCGGCGACGGCATGGCGGCGATCGCGCGCGCGATCGGACGGATTGCCGAACGCGATGACGTCGCCGTGCTGTTCCCGGTCCACCCCAATCCCAACGTCGTGTCGGTGATGGACGATATCCTCGGCGAGCGCGACAACGTCGCACGGATCGAACCGCTCGATTATCCGCACTTCGTCCGCGCGCTCGGGATGGCGGCCATCGTCCTGACCGATTCGGGCGGTGTGCAGGAAGAGGCCCCCGCGCTCGGCAAGCCGGTGCTGGTGATGCGCGAGACGACCGAGCGCCCCGAAGGCGTCGCCGCGGGCACCGCCAAGCTGATCGGCACCGAGGAAAACCGCATCGTTTCCGAAATATTCACGCTGCTCGACGACACCGCGGCCTATTCGGCGATGGCGCGCGCGCACAATCCGTTCGGCGACGGCCACGCCGCCGAACGGATCGCGACGATCATCACCAATGTCCTTACCCCCGCGACTGCACAGGGATCTGCCGCGCATGCTCACCGAGACTGAACTTACCGTCGTCGTCATGGGGCTCGGCTATATCGGGTTGCCGACCGCCGCGGTGATCGCACGCACCGGCGCGCGCGTGCTCGGTGTCGACGTGACCGCATCGGTGGTCGAGACGGTCAATTCGGGCCGCGTGCATATCGAGGAGGTCGATCTCGACGGGCTCGTCTCGGGGGTGGTCGCGCGCGGTACGTTGCGTGCATCGACCACGATCGAGCCTGCCGACGTGTTCGTCATCGCGGTGCCGACGCCGTTCGACGACGATCATGCGCCCAATATCGGCTATGTCCTCGATGCGGCGACGACCATCGCCACGGTATTGAAGGCCGGCGATACGATCATCCTCGAATCGACCTCGCCGGTCGGCACCACCGAGCGCGTCCGCGACCTGCTGGCCGAGTTGCGCCCCGATATCCGCGTGCCCGGTCGCGCCGGCGAACAGGCGGATATCGCGATCGCCTATTGCCCGGAGCGCGTGCTGCCCGGCCGCATCCTGGTCGAGCTGATCGACAACGACCGCGTCATCGGCGGGATCACGCCGCGCTGTGCGCGCAAGGCGCTCACCTTCTACCGCAGGTTCGTACGCGGCGCTTGCGTCACCACCACCGCGCGCGCCGCGGAAATGACCAAGCTTACCGAAAACGCGTTTCGCGACGTCAACATCGCGTTCGCCAACGAATTGTCGCTGATCGCCGACACGATGGGCGTCGATGTGTGGGAGGTGATCCGCCTCGCCAACCGCCATCCGCGCGTCAACATCCTCCAGCCCGGCCCCGGCGTCGGCGGCCATTGCATCGCGGTCGATCCGTGGTTCCTGGTCCATGCCGCACCCGATCAGACGCCGCTGATCCGCACCGCGCGCGAAGTGAACGACGGCAAGACCGACCATGTCATCGCGCAGGTCGCCGCACTCGTCGAATCGATGCCCGGCGCGCCGGTCGCGTGCCTGGGCCTGGCGTTCAAGGCGAACATCGACGATTTCCGCGAGAGTCCCGCACTCAAGGTCGCGCAGGCCGTCGCCACGGCGTTCGGCGACCGGGTGCGAATCGTCGAACCCTATGCCAGGACGCTCCCCGCAGCGCTGGCCGATACTGGTGCGACGCTCATCGACGTCGATACCGCGATCGAGACTTGCCCGATCATGGTCGTGCTGGTCGACCACGACGTCTTCAAGTCGATCCCGCTCGAGGAGCGTGCCGACAAGGCCGTGCTCGACACGCGCGGGATCTGGCCCGACCAGCCCCGGCCCACGATCTGACCAGCCGCGTTACTCCTCCCCCGCCGGGGGAGGAGTCTGGCTCGTTCAGCGAAGCGGCACGTCCCGGGTCGCGACGACGGGCGGGATGATCGGCCGCGTCGGCGTGGCGGCGATCGTCCGGGCTGCAGCCTCGAGCGTGTCCGCGCGTGCTTTCGACGAGGCATGCGTGCGGCTGCGGAACAGGCCGCCATCGACCGCGCTCCCCTTGTCTCGCCAGAACGCCGGCGCGGACATCGGGTCGTATCCGGCATTGGCGAGCAGGTAGATCCCGAGCAAATCCGCCTGATCCTCGGTCTCGCGGATCAGGCGGCCGTTGCGACCGAACTCCGCGAGCAGCCCGCGACTGATCTTGGCGGCATCCAGCCGCGCCCGGTGACGCAGGATGTTGTGCGCGAGCTCGTGCGACACGACGACCGCGATCTCGGCGTCGCTATAGCCCTCGAAGTACCGCTCGCCGATCTGGACCACCGATCCGTCGGCGCTCGCATCCAGCCCACTGCCCAGCAGGATCTCGAATCGCGATCGGCAGCCTGCTACCGGAGTTACGACGATCGATTGCCGTCGCCCCCCGCGCACGATCGTCAGCGTCAGCGGTGCGTTGGGCGCGGCATTCGCGATCATCGCCTCGGCGGCGTCGCGGCCCGTCGCATTCTCCGGCGCATCCACGGCAGGCATGGTCGGCAGCGCGACGCCACCGATCGCCGCCAGCGAGTCGTTCGCGCGTACCCCGCCGCGATCGGCCGGCGCACCCGCGACCACCGCCTCGACAGCGATCAACGTTTCGAACCCGAAGGCCGCCGCCGCCGATGCTCGCGCCGCCGGACCATATTGCGTCAGCGCGTGGATCGGCATGCCAATCTGTGGCTGCACCCGATCGCACAACGCCGCATTGGCGGTCGTCAGCCGATAGGCGATCGTCGCCAGCCGCAGATCTGCGCTTCGCAGCGCATCGTAGAACGCGGGCGGCGGCGCGGCCTCCTTGGCGGGGGCCGCAGCGGTCAGCAGGAGAAGCGGCAGCAGCCGGAGGGTCAGCGTCATCGCCCCGCCTTAGCGCTGTCCGATCGCCGCGTCATGCGCACAGCTGCCACCGTTACCACAAGTCGACGCGCCGACATTGCGACCCACCGCGCAACGCCGTAAGCGCCCCCCTCTTTCCTCCGGTGCCCCTTTTACTCCGGTATTGCCGTTCGGTACCGCACCCCACACATTGTCGACACCATGATCTCCAAGCTTTTCAAATTCCGTGCCGCTAGCAAGGCATCGGCCCCGGCCGTGCCGGAAGGCCAGCGTGTCTATGCGGTCGGCGACATCCACGGCTGTGCCGACCTGCTCGACGACCTGATCGCGATGATCGACGCGGACGATGCCGATCGCGGCCCTGCCGAGACGACGCTTATCTTCCTCGGCGATATCGTCGACCGCGGCCCCGCGTCGGCCGCCGTCATCGAACGGTTGCGCACGCTTGCCGCAACTCGCGGCAACGTCCGCGTCCTGCTGGGCAACCATGAGGAGATCTTCCTCGGCGCGCTCGACGGCGAACCCAAGGCGCTCCGCCTGTTCTGCCGGATCGGCGGGCGTGAAACCGTGCTCAGCTACGGCATGGACGTCGCCGAATATGAGCGGCTCGACTATGAGGAACTCGTGCACCGCCTGGCGGATCTCGTACCGGCCGAGCACCGGCAGTTCGTCGGTGGTTTCGAGGACATGATCGTGATTGGCGACTATGCGTTCGTGCACGCCGGCGTCCGCCCCGACGCCGCGCTCGATCGTCAACGGACGACCGACCTGCGCTGGATCCGCGATCCGTTCCTGGATCACCGCGGCAAGCTGGAAAAGACGATCATCCACGGCCACACCATGACCGACGAGATCGAGCGTCGTTCACACCGGATCGGTATCGATACCGGCGCGTACAGCTCGGGCAAGCTGACCGCATTGGGGCTGCAGGGTAGCGATGTCTGGCATCTGCAGACGGCCGGCGCGACTCGCGCGGATGTCGCGCCTCAGCAAATGCGCAGCTTTGGCCAAAATAAACCATGAGCCGACGATCGGCCCTCTTCTAGAATTCCTGATGGACGTTATACCCCGTCGCGCGGCGGCTGCGTGTTGCACTGCCGCAACAGTACGGAACGCTTCGGTTTCGTGCCGGTTACCTTGGTTGCCTTGCGAACGGTTTCGTGCCAATGGCTGGGCGACGAGCACAAAGGGAGTTCATCATGCGTCTTGGGAAGTACATCCTGACCGCAGCAGCAGCCACGATGGCAGTTGCTCCGGCCATGGCAGCAAATCCTGCTGCCAACCTGTCGGTTTCGAAGTCGGTTCGCACCGGTTCGGCATCGGCAAAGAAGAACGAGCTGGCTGGCGGCGGCGTTATCGTCGCAATCCTCGCTGCAGCTGCAGTGGTTGCCGGTATCGTTATCGTTGCTGACAACGACGACGATTCGGACAGCAACTAAGTCTTACGACTTCGTTGTAAGAAATAGCGGTCTTCGGGCCGCTATTTTTTTGCCTGGCGTCCAAGCCCCGTAAAATAGCGCCCGACGGTCCGGCTCACAGAGCGGGCAAGACATTCAGCGCGGATGATACCGTCGGAGCTGTGGTATCCGCTGCATCTCGGATCGGCGCGCGGCTGCGCGATCTTCGGCGAGGGATGCACGGCATGGACGAACTGACGCTCAGCGTGGTCGGCATCGACTTTCCCAATACCGACCGAAGCAAGAGCAACCGCCGCATGGAATTGCTGCTCTGCGCGCCCGGCGAACCGGTCGACCTCCGCCGCGAGCCGAAAAACCCGCACGATGCCAACGCCGTAGCGGTCTTTAGCGCACGCGGAATCCAGATGGGCTATCTGTCTGCTGACCGTGCGCCGCTGATCGGCCGGCGGATGCAGCAGGAGGACCATGCCGTCGTGTTCCAGGCGCTGGTCGGCAGCATGGGCTATGTCCGCATCCGGTTCGGCGGCGGCATGCCGACATTGCCCGATCTGGTGGAGGGGGAGTTGGCCGCCCGGTCCCGCAGTCGCGCCGCGCCCTTTGATCCCGACGCGTTCTACCCCGATCCCGAAGGCCCCGAATGGGGCGCATGACCACAGCCCTCTGATCCTCGCCCGCCAGAGGAGACTCGAGGAGCCTAGATCGCCTGCGCGCTGACCGTCCGCCCGGTCGCCTCGAGATCACGCGTCAGGTCGGCGAGACAGCGGTCCACCAGTGCCTCGTCCGAACTCCGCACGACGAAATTCGCGCCCGTCTTGCCGTCTCGAAAGAACGGATAGCTGCCGATCGCAACGCCTTCGTGCGTCTTTTCGGCATCCCGCAGGATGTCCGCGACTTCGCTCTCCGCCACCCAGCAGCCGATCGTCTTCGAGACCACGGGACGTCCACCCTCCAGCGTGCCGGTCAGCGCATCGAGCATGCCCGCGGTGATGTGCGGCACGCCCGCCATGATGAGGATGTTGCCGATCTTGATCCCCGGCGCGCCCGACACCTTGTTGTCGATCAGGTCCGCGCCGACCGGCACCCGCGCCATCCTTGCGCGCGCCTCGGTCAGCCCGCCGCGCGTCGCGTAATACGCCTCGAGCACCGCCATCGCGCGCGGATGATGCTCGACCGCGACGCCCAGCGCCTCGGCGATCGCATCCACCGTGATGTCGTCGTGAGTCGGCCCGATCCCGCCGGTCGTGAACAGGTAATCGTTGCGTGTCCGCAAGGTGTTGACCGCCTCGACGATCGCCTCGGTCTTGTCGGCGACCACGCGCACTTCGGCGAGGCGGATGCCCTGCACGTTGAGCCAGGCCGCGATCTGCGCGACGTTCTTGTCCTGCGTGCGGCCCGACAGGATCTCGTCGCCGATGATCGTCAGCGCGGCCGTCCAGATGCGTT
>Ga0308169_10006686_pt1 | contig 10085 bp, 7 predicted proteins | sample PhyBR1_2_FD_202139 | JGI IMG/M metagenome (GOLD analysis project Ga0308169, IMG submission 202139) | Phyllosphere microbial communities from UC Gill Tract Community Farm, Albany, California, United States - DLSLSB.R1 | ecosystem: Host-associated > Plants > Phyllosphere > Unclassified | place... | reverse complement strand
GAGCGTTACAGACGTGACCTAGAATACTGGCTGTGAATTTAAAGTCTGTCAAGCGAATTCGAAAAACATCTTCATCTCTCGTTTGTTCTCCACCACACTTCACACCTCAACTTGCGTGACCTCGCCAGTACTTTGAGATGGCGTCAGCTAATCTCGACACTAGTAATGGTAGGTCTCTCTGTCTTCTGAATCTCGAACGCTAGGCTCGAGCGAACTTTGAACTGACATTCTTGCCCTTTCTTCCCCTTTGCAGCCTCCAGTGCTTCTGTAAGCTATATAGCCATTCGCAGGGAGTATACAGCACTCTATCGCTGTAGCTGTTTTAGGGATTCAGGGTTTGAGAAAGGGGATTTAGTTGACTGACCTCATCGTTTTCTCTTTCTTCAACAGACTGAAACCTTTATCACCGCCTTGGTCACGGGTATAATCATTGCAGGTGTACAGGTAAGCTATCTCACCACTCTAGAGGGTAGGGTGTCAAGCTGACCAGCCCACCCTTCTTCTTCTCGCTTTTTTTTCACAATTACCCCGCGACCCATTCCTTCGCAATTTCCCCGTGTTTCCCTCTCTCTGCTCCCCCGTATTTCCACTACTCTCGTACGACTCATCGGACACAGCTTGCTGCTTTCCTTGTCCTCAAGAACAAGTTTAGACAAGTTTACAATCCTCGATCCTATCTCGTTCCTCCCAAGTAAGTCCCCTTCAGGCTCTAGTTCCTCGCAATAAAAGACTATCGGGGAAATGGAAAGAACGACAAAGAAAGGATAGTGTCAACCCGCTGTAGAAGCGAGAGTCGGAGGAAGAAAGGAGTCTGAATATCGAAGGTAGAGGAGGAAATCGAAAACTGATCTGTCTTGTTATTTTTGCGCACACAGGAAACGAGTCGATCCACTTCCTCACAGTTTCCTAGGATGGATACCGCACGTCATACGAGCTGACGCTAAACAACTCATCCTCAAGAATGGTCTCGACGCCTACGTTTTCGTTCGATTTTTATTCCTCATGATGGAAATCTTTGCTCCTTTGTATGTCTCTGTTCGAATTTACTTATTGAATGATGAGTTGACCTTCCGAGATGTTCTACAGCATGGCCGTCACTTGGATCATCTTACTTCCTGTCGATGGTGCCAACTCTCGAGGAACGAACAATGGAATCAACCGTTTCACTTTCGGTAACGTCGGTCAATCTGAGCAACCGCGTTACGCCGCTCATCTTATCCTCTGCTGGATTCTCACCTGTAAGTAGTCGCTCGATTCACTCAAATCGAACAAGGAAACTGATTTTTTCGATTCTGTAGTCTGGGTTTTCTACCTCATTCGCCGCGAATACTCTACTTTCATCGTTCTTCGTCAAGACTTCCTTACTTCAAAGGAGCATGCTCGACTCGCCATGTCAAAGACTGTTCTCGTTACTGGAGTCCCGAAGGAATACCTCAACACGACTTCGTTAAGCAAGTTCTGCGAAGTTCTCCCTGGAGGAGCAAAGAAGATCTGGTTCGCACGGTGAGTGATGCTCTCTCATCATCACCTTATCAGTCGTGCTGATGACAGAGGCGATCGTTCGCAGTGACCTCAAGGAATTGCCCGACCTTTACGACCGACGACTCAAAGCCTGCAAGAAGCTCGAATCAGCCGAAACCAAGATTCTCAAACTCGCTACGAAAGCCATCGCCAAGAGTGAGAAGAAGAAGAAGGATATGCCCGCGTCAGACGCCGAATCGGATCGAGGAGAAATCGCTCGTTTCGTTCCTACGAAGAAACGTCCTTCGCACAAGTTAGGTTTCCTCGGATTGTTCGGAAAGAAGGTCGATACCATCGAGTGGGCTCGTGAGGAGATCGCTGACACTACAAAACAAATCGATCACGAACGAGAGATCCTCCACGGTGACAACAAAGAATACGCTCCTCAATCTGCCGCTTTCATTCAATTCCACACTCAAATGGCCGCACACATGTTCTCGCAATCTCTCGCTCACCACGCTCCTCTCCGAATGTCCGCACGATACCTCGAAGTCGACCAGGAGGATGTCATCTGGGAGTAAGTTCAATCCCTGCCAGTTCCTCTTTTCGCGATCAATAGCACTGACTGTAATCTCCTTGACTCACTACAGTAACCTCAAGATCAATCCTTACCAAGCTCGCGGTCGATACGTTCTCTCCTGGGCTGCTACGCTCGGATTGATCATTCTTTGGTCTTTCCCCGTGGCTTTCGTCGGTTTGATCTCGAATGTCAACAAGCTTTGCGAAGTTGCATCCTGGATGCAATGGCTCTGCAACCTCCCAGTTCGTGAGTCCAGATCCCTCCCAATCCCTGTCCCGTGTCTGTGCTGAAACGTCTCCCTCCTCTAGCTGTCGCCGGTATCATACAAGGTTCCCTTCCTCCTATCGCCCTTGCTGTCCTCTTCATTCTCTTGCCTATCGTATTGCGACGTGAGTCTCTCTCTCTCCATGAATCGTCTTGACTCGAAGCTAACGATTCCCTTCCTCTTCAGTCTTTGCTCGATTCGAAGGTATTCCTCTTCAATCCGGCATCGAACTTTCCCTCATGACTCGATACTTCCTCTTCCTCGTCATTCACGGTTTCCTCATTGTCACTCTCGCCTCGGGTCTCGTCGCTGCGATTCCCGACATTGCCAACAACCCAGGAAGTATCGTCACCCTTCTCGCAACTCAACTTCCCGCCGCTTCCACCTTCTTCCTCACCTACTTCGTCACTGTTTCATTCGCTGGAGCCGCCGGTGCTCTCCTTCAAATCGCTCGACTCATCCTTTACTACGTCAAACTCGTACTTCTCGGTTCGACTCCTCGTTCGATTTACGGTGTCAAGTACAACATGGCTCAAGTCGCATGGGGAACTCTGTTCCCTAGTATGACCCTCTTGACTGTCATTGGTTTGACCTACTCAATCATCGCTCCTTTGATTTGCGGTTTCGCTCTCGTTGCGTTCGCACTTTACTGGTTCGTTTACAAGGTGAGTGGTCAAGAATCTTTCTATCTCTCGTTATCTGAAGCTGATTGTGTACCTCTTCGTTCAGTACCTCTTCCTGTTGGTTATCGACAACCCTCCAGCAAACGAAACTGGAGGACGATTCTATCCCAAAGCTCTTACCCACATCTTTGTCGGACTCTACATCGAACAAATCTGTCTTGCCGGTCTCTTCTTCCTCGCTCAAGATACGAACGGGAACCAATCAGCTATTCCACAAGGAGCTATCATGGTCGTTTTGATCGTTATCACCGTTCTCTTCCAACTCCTCATGCTCAAGTCTTACAAACCTCTCATCGATCACCTCCCACTCTCGATGCACGGCAGACTCCAGGAGAGGAACCGAGAGATGGCGACTTCGTCTGGTCAAGGCTCCCCTCAAACTCTTCATCAAACGAACACGGCTGGAACGAATGGAAACAGTCGCGAGAAGGACGATTCGACCTTCCCTCCTCAACGTGCCTCGATGGAAGAACACCAAGCTCTCAACGACAAGCAGTACCAGCAACAGAACTCTCACGATCATCACCACGGTTCGTCGACTCCCAACGGTACTCTTCCTGGAGAAGAGCACATCGACAAGCACGCTTTCGATCACCCTGCGACTTACGAGGATTACCCTACAGTCTGGATTCCTCAAGATCGTCGTGGACTCTACGAGCGCGAGGTACATGACACGAAGGCAGCCGGTGTCGAGGTTTCTTCCGAGGGAGCGACGATGAACGAAAAGGGTAAATGTGACATCTCTCGTGCACCTCCCGAGGAGGATTGGGACGAGTCGCAGTGAGTTCTTGCTTCTCTTCCTCTAAGGCTTTGCAAGTGTACTGACCCACACTCGTTCCTTCTTCGCAGACAAATCTAAGTTCTCGTTTTCCGACTTCTCTTTTCCTCCCTTTTCACGATACCCTACGACCACTACAGCGTTACTACTTCTACATTATTATTCCCTCTCGAGAATCTTGTTTCCATTCCTCATCTATTTCCTTCCTTACGATACATAATTTTGGATCCTTAGTCGAATGTTAATACTTTTTCCTTCTTCCTTTCTTGCATGTTCTTCGTGACGACGTTTATGGACACGTTGTCCATCTGTAGTAGCTTCCGAAGAAAGGGGCGAGGGACGAGTCCGAAGGAGGAAGGGAAGACGAATTAACACTTTCCTTTCGCGGTAGAAGTGAAGAAGCTTTTGACCTCAATTCGCTCCATCAACTAAACTTTCTCCTTTTTCGGGACATAGATTGATTAGCTCTAGATGCACACAAGTAATATCTCCTCTTCTCCTCGCGGGAGTGCTCACAACTTGGCCTTCATCAATCGTTCAGCCATCTTTTTCATCAACTCAACTCAAGCCGTAACAGGACGACCATAACAACTCGATCACTAAAGCAATTGTCGACAATCTTTCATACCTCTAGTCGTACCCCTTCAAGCTCTCTCCTCTCTCCCTCGTCGTCGCTCTCCACAACACTTCCGACTTGAGAACCTTCCCTCGCGCTTAGCTCGAACTCGGCTCGCAAGTCTGATCGGTTGCTGGTCATCCCGAACAGAGTAGCTCCAACTATCGCTCGACACAGCCTGCAATTCTCTTCGGCTTGACGTCGACTCCCTTCAAAACTTCCTTCCTCTCCCCTCTCCCCTTCCGCCTTCAATGATGGCGCACCAGATTCAGTTCGACCATGTTAATCCATTTCAGGAGGCTAGGAAGCAATCGTCGGGAGGACAATCAAAGTACGGAGATGGGAAATTCGGATCAGTGAAGGAAAGTCCAAGTTATCCCTCTGGACTCGCTGTACGTTACGACTTTCAAGATCGAAGTCCTTCGTATCGAGAAGATATCAGAACAGATGATATGGGATGGGACAGGGTGAGCCATCTTTTCCTCTCCAATGCTCGAGATTGGATCCGGAAAACGATCGAATCGCTGACAACTTTCTCTCGTTTCGTTCGATACAGAATGAGATCCCGATTCCTCGAACAGCGAAACAGAAGAAGCGTCAAACATTGGGTCCTCGAGACACTAGGTTCTCAGCGAGACCGCAATCGAGTCGAGTCGACAGCGTTTTGGACGTTTACGCAGAACTCTATGCGGACGAGGAGGATGAGGGAGGATACGAGGTCCACTCGGGCCGACAGGAGGACTTGATGCCTTATGACGCTCACGCTCAACCGGCTCAACCCTGGGACGAACGAGGGAAGAATGGATTGTACGGAGGAGGAGGAAGAGGCGCAGACGATCAAGAGACCGGCTGGGTCAGAGGCTACTCGATTGGTTCCGCTCAACCATCACCAGGCTTCGAGGAGGATTTGAGATACGATCAGGACGAACCAGAGATCGACGACCCTCGCTCTTCTACCGAAACCGTCCAATCTGGTTCGTATCCCGTCACTCCCACCAGTTCCCACTTCCCTGCTCCTCCGACTTCGACGACACTCTGCGACTCACCACCTTCCACTGTCCCTCGACCGCAGTCAGGTTACATTTCGACTCACTCTCGAAACGTTTCGGCCGCGAAATCTCCCTTCCACACTCCCGAAAGACCTCTTCGTACCGCTTCCCCGGCTCGTGATGCTCCCCTCACCCCTTCCGACAGCGTCGTCCTGCGAAAGAAGGGACCGCAACCGACTTCTTTCCCCTCTCCCTCAGCTCCTCTTCGTCCTTCTGCACCTGTCGATGCTCCAGTCTCCTTATCGCAGGACTCGCCTCGTCCTACGATCAAACGATCAAACTCACTCTTCAAGTTGAGAGGACGTTCAAAACGACCACCGCCAATCTCGAACCCTATTCTTCCTGATGGTTTCGTCGAATCACTCGGTATGAAGACCTTCACCCTCACTCCCGGTTGCAAGGCTCCTCTCTACGGTCAAGATCGTGTACCCAGTCCTGCTCCAACGACTCCTCGACCGGCTGAGCGTTCTCAACCTTCGACACCACGGACGCCCGATCGTCCTCGTCCGCTTCACAACCTACCTCCTCGAGCTCCTCACGATACTCCCCCAGTTCGCCCTTCACCTCCTCACTCTCGTTCTTCCGCGAGTCCTCGCAAGAACAGTCCGAATAGTTCCATCAGCTCCGCTCAACTCCCTCTCGGTCAAGGTCACGGGTTCCGAGGCAGCGTCGATCGGCAATCAGACTTCTACCCTCATGAAGCGATGACTCGGCTCTCGATGTCTTCTGAAGTATCGACGCGAAGTGATCCGACTGGACCTCACTCGTCGAACGGCCCGAACCATCGTCAATTCTTCGATCAACTTCGTCAAGAACGATCAAGACACGAGGAGGTCCAAGCGAATCGAGGAGTCGCAGTCACGAACGCCGGATCAATCCCGAGTATCCCTCTACCATCGAATCGAGATTCCTGGGGACCGGACTTTACGAAGAGAGTACCCGTTAAACCGGTTTTATCAAACATGGATTCTCACCGAAGTGAGCGAACGATGAAAGGTGGAGGAGGTCACTGGAGCGCTCCTGCTCCTTCTAGAGAGGACGAACGAGGTGTCTCGGTCCACTACGAGCCAACAAAACCGGAGGAGGATTCTGAAGTCGACGATTCTGCCGATTCATCCTATTCTGAGTACTCCGGAGTCGACTCGAGGAGAGCTTCTGCGACCAACAACTTTGCTCACGATCTCTCCTACTACGCTCAACCTCAGGGCGGAACAGAGGAGACTCGATACACTCTCGACACTGGAGGAGGTTACGATCGAACGTCTCAAATGGAAACTCTTCGACCTGAAGAAGACGAGGTGGACGACTACTTTCCTACATCTCACTACGCTGCACCTCCCGTCAAACCTCTCAACGTCAGACGTACTCCTCCTCTCGCTTACACTTCTTCTTCCCTCCCCTCAACCTCGAGTTCTGGAACTCCAAAAGCACTTGCTCAATTCAATCGAGGAGCAGGTGCAGCAATCAATCGTAACTCCAGTATCGACCCATTCTCTTCTTTCGCCGGACCGAAAAAGAGTAAAGTGCACGAAGGACCAGCGATTGGAGCAACTGGATTCAGGAATCCATTCGGTTGAATAACATGGTCTATTTGCCTCTGTCTCTGTCTCTCTCTTGTCGTATTCATCGTTCATGTGTCTCTATCTATCTTCCGCAATATTTATTTCGAGCAGTTCGCAATGCATTGGTCGTAGCATGTCTCTCGAAACGGCTTCCTTTGATCATGTTCTCGCAGAGAGCGTTATCCGCCACCTGTCCCCATTTCTGCCATTGCGTCACTTATTACAGCTAACCTCGAGACCTCGCTTACGAAGGAGCAGAGCAACGGACCGACGATCGAGGCATATTTGCAAAGTCAAGAACCTTCTACCCTCTTCGTTTACTAGCTGGACTACCTTCCCCTTGCTCCGTAGCCTTCCTCTTGACCGCGACCGAGATTGGTGCAAACTTCGGCGTCTCCCCTCCTCCTTCGCTACCTCCACCGTTTCCATTATTCGAGGATGAGAAGCTTTGAACGGGTGCGAATCCTTTCCTTTGTCCTGAGCTGGAGGAAGATGGTTCGGGGGTACCGCTGAGATCGCGAGAGGAAGGAGAAGGTAGAGGGAGGGCTCGCATGGGGATGTCGTCGAAAACGGGAGTGTTGCCGCTGTGTCCTCCGTTGTTCGTCGCTTTCCCTTTCCCTTTCGCCGCTGTCTTCTTCGACAGCGAAAGTGATTCGTCGGCTTGTTGCATCGGTGCAGAGCTATTACGAGCACAAAGTCAGAGAGAAGATCTAGAGAGTGCGACAGGAGGGAACTGACTTGTTGTTTCCGACACCGAGAATCATTGTCGCTGAACCAGTCTTCTCCGCTCGAGCGGCGAAAGCTGCTGCTGTAGAGTTCGGTGTATCTCCCGCTGCCATCGCAGCTGCCTTGCGTTCGTTCTCGATCTTCTTGAGTCGTTTCTCAGTCTTCATCGAACCGTGACCGTGACCGTGGAAAGCGTGTGAGAGATGCTTCCAAGCCTGTAGTGAAGTATCGTAGGTCAGCACCAGACAGATTTCGAGACAGAGGAAGCGAAAGGTTGGGCTGACCTCTTTCGGAGTCATATCTCGACCGAATTCATCGTGATATTTGATATCGACGACAGGTTTGTAATTCTGATAAGCCTCGAGTGCAGCTTGAGCGTCTCGTTGATCCCTCAACTTGTTCTCGTACTCCCTCTGTCTCTGATCCTTCCTATCTCCCGCGTTCCTACTCTCGATTCTCTCCCTCTCTCGTTCCGCATCCCTCCTCCTCTGCGAAGTCAACCACGCTTCTCGCTCTTTGAACTCCTTTTCCTTCGCAATCTCTTCGGGTGTACGAGGTTTCATCAATCCTTGATGTCGAAGAATCGAGAGAGTCGAAGCCAATCCTTTCGAAACGAGTTTCTCTCCTCCAGTCGTTCCAAATTCTTCATCGTCATCTCCCGTTCCCTTTGGTACTTTCGGTTTTGATTCCTCCGTTTCTCCATCGTCTCGTCCATCCTCACTCCTCGGTCGTTCATCGAGGTTCCTCATCAACGCATCTTCCTCCTCCTGGTCTCGGTCGGGAGCGGCGTTCCAACCTCCCGTCGACATCTCGCTCAACGGTACTTCTTGTTCCTCCTCCTTGATCCTCGGTTGAACAGATTCCAATCCCCTCATATCCAATTTCCCGTCCTCTTTCTTCGGAACGACACTCGGTTTCCTTTGAGGTCTCGACGCCGCTTCCTCCGCTGCCACTCTGATATTCCTAACAAACTCACTAGTATCATCCATAACGAGAACATCATCCCCATCTCCATCTCTCGCTTCTTCTTCCTTCTTCGTTCCTTCTTCCCTCGTTTCATCCTCATCTTCCTCTTTGATCGCGATCGGGTTCTCAACGGCCAATCGTGCTCGCTCTTTCATTTCTTTGATTTGTCGTTTCGCTGCTTCACGGCGTTGTCGAGCGAGAGAAACGGCGAGATCGTCGTCGTCGATCAAGTTGGAGGAATCGAGTGAGGTTCGTTCGATTTTTCGAGGGGCAGAAGAGGTCGAGGTTGAATCGATATCCATCTCGTTCGACGTCGAGGCTGAGAGGTCGTCATCGTTGAGAGAAGAAGAAATCGTCGTGGTTCGAGCAGGTCGCTTCTTCTTCTTCATCTGCGAAAGTGGGAAAGAATCGGTCAGCAAGAAGATGAGAGAGGAGAATGAAGAACGAGGGTGCGTGCGTACCTTTGGCTTCTTGAATCCTGCATCACCTTCTTGCAAGTAATCGGTATTGAAAGATTTCGTATACTCCATCGACAACTTTACTTTCTCCCTCTCTCCACCATTATCCATTCCATTCCCATCTCCATTCTGTGTCGACTTGTTCTTCTTGACGACTACTTGATCTCCCAATTGAAACCCGTCCTCCTTGACTCCTTCGAACCCTTCGTCGTATTTACTCAAAACTCCTTTCTTGGATCCTACTCCTCCGTCTTCTCCAAACTCTTCATCGTCGTATCCAGTGTATTGTCCTGCTTGACGACCTTTCTTCTTCAATTCGACCGCTGCTTTGTGTTTTGCATTCTCGGTAATATTCAAGTTGTGTAATTCATCGTCTGCAACGAACAGATCATCAGCATACGAAACTATATGAAGGGGGGAGACAGGTTTTCTTTTACCTTCATCATCCAAGATCCTCGAATCCTTCAAAGTCAAAACATGTTCCTCTCCCTCCTCAAAAGCGTCTGCTCCATGACCCACTTTGATTCCCTTCAAATCCTTCTCCCCATACCTCTCGCTTCTCCCCATCTCTTCCTCTTCGGCCAATCGATCCGTTTCCTCCTGTTCCTTCCTCCTCTTCTCTGCCAATTCTTTCGCTCTCTTCTTTTGTTTCTTAACCCAACTTTTTGTATCCCCCTCTTCATTCTCCTCTCCTCCAACCCCAGGTTCTCTCTTGACTATACTACTTTCCTCTTCCCCCAATCCTCTCCCCTTGAGAGACTTGCCACGTTCTTTCTGATTCCTAGCCCTCTCTATCCTCTCCTTCAATTCGTCTGCCTCTTTCTCCCTCCTCTCGCCTTCGACTTTCTTCCTGAAATTCCTCTCTGCCAATTCATCGCCGTCTAAAACTCGTTCTTCGTCTGTTGGTCCCCCGGAAGTAGGGTTGGGATCTTTTAAAGGTT
>Ga0308169_10006685_pt1 | contig 10086 bp, 13 predicted proteins | sample PhyBR1_2_FD_202139 | JGI IMG/M metagenome (GOLD analysis project Ga0308169, IMG submission 202139) | Phyllosphere microbial communities from UC Gill Tract Community Farm, Albany, California, United States - DLSLSB.R1 | ecosystem: Host-associated > Plants > Phyllosphere > Unclassified | place... | reverse complement strand
TCTTGGCGTGACAATCCGACAGTCTTTCAAGCATGCACAGCTCCTCCTCAGCCAAGCTGTCCACATAAAGCCTCAAACCCAAGCCTTGGTATCCTCAGACCGCCTAATAATAGAGCCCGTTGGTCGTCTTCTTGCCGACGACATGCCCAGGCGGGCCGACGGAGATCTTCAGGTCTCGGATAGTACCCTGTATGGTCAGCTCGGTCTCGCATGGGACTGCGATCACTCACATCCTCAAGGTGGTACACCCATCCGTGGACCACCACTCCATTCGCTCCCCTTCGCTTCCAATCATCCTGGATCACCTCGCTGGCGACGAGGTTTCTGACCTGCTGGACCACATTCTCCTCCACGAGCAGGTCAAGTGTAGGCGGGCCGTCTTCCGTCGTCAAGACGCGCGAGAGCGCTGCGACGGGCTGAACGAAACGTTGCAGCGCCGTGGTGGGCGGTGTCGGAGGTAAGAGGGACATCCTGAGGGCTTGAGTACAGCCGACGCAGTTTGTGTGCCCCTGCAGGTCAGTCACTCCGCGTCTCGCGATCGAAAGGGGGTGTGGTCGACGACGTACCGTGACGACAATGTGCTTAACCTTGAAATTTTGCAGAGCGATAAGCATGGCCGCGTTGAGCGAGTCGTCCTTGGGCGAGTAAGTGCTGTATGTAAGCTAGCAGCACGAGCAATCGAAGCTGGCCGGAGGAAACGCCAGGAGACCCACTTCGCGATGTTTCGATGAGTGAAGATATCGCCCGGTCCGCAGCCCATGATGGTCGTCTCGGGCACACGGGCATCCGCGCCTGATGTTCAGCGGTGTTTCTCCGACGAACCAACATTTCACTCACATCCGAGATAGAAGAACTCGGGTCGTTGGCCTGGGTAATGCTTTGGGAAGAACTGAGCCTGTCAACATACACTTACACAAGCTCCCCTGCCGTCGCTTGCTGTTGCTCACCCCTGGGTCCTTTTTCCACATCTCCTTCGACCAGTTCTGATTCCGCTGAAACAGCTCTCTCTGCCGTCAGCGAAAGACAGCCCGACACCGCAAGACCGCTCGAAGGGACGTACCATCTCGGGGTAGTCAAGCGACGACATGGGGGGCGTGTATGTCCCGAAAACGTCGTATTGGTACGACAATGAAGTGTTTGTATTTGGGTCAGGGGGTAAGAAGCCGTGCCGGCGGGCGGGGGTGGGCATAAAAGGGAATGCGCTAGAAGCAAGTGAGCCAGCGGTAGTCTTAAAGGATGCCCTCAAGAATCAATGTGCTCGTTGGCCTGTGATCACGAGGTGATGCCTTTGAGCCACCGAATCCGCTTAGACCTCCGCATCATTCGCCATCCGGGCAGCCTCGGCTCTGACAGGCTGCGACCCAAACGTCCTCATGGTTCGAGGCCTAGTGTAGCCCGAGGACGTAGGACCCCGGATTCAATTACGTCGCTCAGCCCGACAAAGCGGTAGACGGTGCCGAAACGTGGGGGAAGACCGAGGTGTCACAGTAGCCAAGCGGGAATTGATCGGGTCGTGATGGGGACTTGATCCAACAGAGTCTCCATCGATCGATGGGACTACGAGATTGTGCTTTGATCGTCGACTTGTTTGATCGTCAAGTGAAGGGACAGAGGCACCACGGGTCCGGGAGTCAGGGCGGGGTAGTCACGCAGGCGAACGGGGGAAGACTGAACGGATCTGTGCGAAGACACCGTTTCAGACAGAGACCGCATGGAGACCGAGAGCCCGCGCGGTTGCCGAGCTTTGACGTCTAAGAGGGACCGTGTACGATCGCTGATGCTGTCCACCCCATCTCCCCAAGGTCGATTGATCTGAGTTGTTGCATCGCTGCGTAGCACAGAGAAGCGCCCCGAACTAAGCGGATCACCGGCCCCGTCGTTCCTGGTGATCGGCAGCTCCCGTGCGGACCGTGTCAATTAACGTTAATCCATGGCTTGATGCGCAAGAACACTTCGCTTTCGTCGCTGATCGATACTCAACGAAATGAGCACGTCGCACGGGAGGCCACCTTTCGATATCAAGATTGCTCGGACCCGCGACGAAGTCGAAGCGTGCTATGACATCCGCATAGAGGGTACGTTGAGCCATATCCTCACGGCCTGTCCCCCTCAGCTCCTCCTGGTCCGCGGGCTCACTTTTAGTCTTCTCCGTCGAACAAGGTTTTCCGCTAGACACCGAGATAGATGAATACGACCCTCTGTCCCTCCACTTCTTGCTCACTACGCCTGTCCCTTCGCCGCCGGAGAACTCGCTGCAGTCCATCCTTCCTGGTCAAAGCGACGAAGCGAAATCCCGAGCCGACACGCCGAAGCCGATCGGCACGATCCGTTTAACGCCTAGCGTGGGCAAGGTGTCGCGCTTAGCGGTGGACAAGGCGTATAGGAGCTATGGATTCGGACGAGTCTTGGTCGAGGCGCTGGACGAGCATGTGAGGAAGCTCAAAGGAGACGAGCTGGCCGAGTGGGGCTCGGTCAGAGAAGAGGGGGGTAAGAAGGTAGTCAGGCTGAAGCTGCACTCGCAGGTGGGTGCCCGATCCATTTGAGAATTGCGTGCGTGCGCTGAGTCTAGATGCAAGTTGTCCCATTCTACAAGAAGCTGGGATATACACCGGAGGGAGACGAGTTTGACGAGGAGGGAGGTGAGTCCAGATCAGCTAAAGGAGGTATTGACAGGTAGCACCGCATCTCAAGATGGTCCGCGACGTGGTTATTCCATGATACATCGCGCATCCGGCGAGCCATCAAGGTGTCACCGCGCGTCGGCTTGGAGACATTCGGCTTGTTCGCACAATTGCATGGAAGCGGATTCGTAGACGATACACAGTGATGTTCGACGACGAAAAGAAAACGCATGTAGCTCTATAAGGTTGATGACGGGCATATTCAAGATCGCTGTCTGTCGTTGACCTTTTATACCTTCTTGCCCATCGCCTTTGCCTTCTTCGCCTCGGCCTCCTTTGCCGCCTCTGACCGTTAGACGCCGTACGCATGGCTGAACCCATGGGCGACTCACCTGCCGCCTCGGCCTCGCGCTGAGCAGCGGCGGCCTCTCGTCGTCGTCGGACCTCTTGCAGCCGCGCCAAGTCCGTCTTGGCCTCAGCCGTTTTGCCTGAGCCGTCAGCAAAAGAACCCTCTCACTTGCACTGCGCGGGATCGGAGACCCACCTTGAGCGTGCATCTTGGCGTATCGCTCCTGTGCTGCCTTCTTCTCGGCCGCCTCCCTGCCCGTTAGCCGCCACACGCACACCGAGGCACTGGTCTCACCTCTCCTTCCTGCTCAGCTCCGCCTGCGCAGCCTTGCCCTTGCCCTTGCCTGCGGCCGGTTTCCTCTGATCCGCCTCGTCGCTCTCCTCCTCGCTACCGCTCTCGCTCTCCTCCTGAATCCTCACCGACTTTTTGGCCTTGGCCTCCGCCTGCGCCTTCTTCAACGCCTTGCGCTCGGCTCGGCTGAGGCCATCGTCCTCACCCTCCTCTTGTACCTCGACCGTGTTGCCGAGCTTGAGGTTCATAGCGGCCATCTCCTTTGACAGCTTCTCCTCGCCTGCGGGAGCGACATCCTCCTCCTCCTCCTCGGATGAAGACTCCTCTTCCTCTTCGGATGACTCTTCATCAGAACCTTGCGGGCGATTGCCCTTGAGAATCTCGCGCGGGTCGAGGTCACGCGAGAAATGTCGGCCGCCTCCTCGAGAGACCTTGAACTTGCTTCGGGGGTCAGCGTTGACCGATACCTAGCAGCATTGAGCATGAGCCGACTAACCCGCGTCCTCGAGATGATGTTCCGCCGCCTCGTCCCATGGTGAGTTAACGGATAAGTTAAGAAAGTGCGAATGAAGCCAGAGAGCAAAGTCGAGTGAGAGCCGCACCGAACCCTTGGAGAATGGAGCAGACCGTCGTCGAGCAACCCGTGTGGCCACCACATGGGCGGCAAATCAAACCGTCCAGATTTGGAACACCACGTCACGTGACACAGCGCAAGCCTCTCTTGTAACCGGTCGAGATTTCAGACGTTGCCGTCTACGGTTGTTGACAACACCTCTCACCGCTGCCCTCCTCGATCATGACCCGGTAGCATACCTCCGCGCGCGCAAAATGTCGTTTCTGAGTCGATCGGATGATTCCGACTCGTCCGAATCGTCAGGTTTCGGCAGTCATGGCCGGCAGCGACGGACGTCCACCTTGGACTCACACGACAACCGACGCGAAAACACACCCGGTTCGCCTCCGCTCAAGAAGCTCCGGCGATCCGACTACAATGCCTTTGCATCGCTCGTGAACGGCCTCAAACAGACCCGTCCGACCAAGCCGCTCAATGAGCGTCTGCTGGTTCGCAGCGTCACGCCGTCGCGCCCCCAACCCGATGTCACAGCAACCGGTCGGGGCGTCACTCCAATAGTCGAGCTACCGCCCACATCCCGTCCCGCCAGACCCGGCACTCGCTTGAAGTTCGATGCACAGGCCAAAGTTGACCAGCTCCTGGACGACCGGTGGCCTCTTTACTCCCAGCAACTCGACCCGCGCGCTGACTTTGCTGAGTGTATCGGCACCGTTGCGTCTAAATTAGTGCGAGTCCGCCGAATGGTTAATCCGTATATCTGGAACAAGGCTCATGTGATGGAAGAAACGTTGGATGAGGGAGACGACGTGTTTGCGCCGCTTCCTGAGGACTTGGTGGAAAGTACGAGGATGTATCTGGATAAGCTGCTAGCCGGCCTGGCGATCCTGCGTCCGTCGATGACCAGGCCGCAGAGGGAGAGACTGGCTCCTACCGGCTGGCGAGCGGTCCTCGAGACCGCTGGGCTGGTCAAGCATGGCTCTAGGTGGGAACTTTCATCGGGCGATCATCTGGGTCGAAAACTGACTGTAGTATTGCTCGAAGCGCGAATGAGCGTGTTTTGAGACTGCTCGGGGCGGAGGCAACCAGCGCGACGGCTACATCTGAGCGCGACAGCATCCTGCGTGGGTTCCATCGGCGGGTTCATGAACTTGTGCTCATGGCAGAGGTACAGCAGCGCCTGGATCTTTTCACCTCACAGCGGACAAAGCGAAAACGGCGAGACGTGGATGACGACGCAATCCTAGCCGCGGTGCTCAAACCCAAGAGACCCACCAAGAGTCAGTGGATCATTCACTCACGCTATGCGGCGTGGCCGTTCTGACGACCCAGCGCAGATTCAGGCCAAGGAAGCCCAGGAACGAGTCGACGCCCAACGGGAGAAGAAGACCGCGAAACTCGTTCAAGCCGCGAAGAAACGCGCAATCAAACATGCCAAAGCGCTCAGGAAGGACGAGGCGTATCAACAGCACATCTCCGCCGAGAAGGAGCAGATTGAGATCAAGAAGCGGTTGGCGAGGGCGGAGAATAAGCGGAAGAGGGAAGAGGACAAGGCGCAGAAGGAGGAGAGGAAGAGGTTGCGGGCGGAGCGGAGGGAGGGAAAGAGAAAGAGAGCGGAAGCAAGGGCCGAAAGCGTTCATTCGAAGGAGGTGGCGAGATCTCGAAATGCTCATGAGGAGGGGAACGCACCGGGAAGAGGCCAATCAGCGGTCGAGGACATCGACCGACTGCCAGCTCGGCTCGAGAACAAGCGCCCCAGTTAGACCCACCACGCCGCAGCACTCAATCACCCGAAACAACGACAATGATGTCAACGAGGGCGACTGGCCAGCGGAACAATCAAGCGGCCACGGTGCCCCTTACGAGAAAGGCGAAACGAGCGGTCCTACCACCAGCACCCGGTTCCGATCCAGGTACGCAATCAAATAACGGTGTTGGCGACGAGAACAGCCCAAGTGCGGAGACGGCACCTGCTTTGACAAGTGGTGCACAGCCGACAAGGCGAGGGAAACGGAAGCGATAGAAGCGCCGGATAGAGAACACGAGGACTGTCACGGAAGTTGACGCCATGACGAAGGTAGGAATTATCTTCAGTACGACAACATGATGCGACGCCCGAGGAAACGCCGGATGACGTTGAGCCCGTAACGAATCCTACAATTGTATATGCATCATTGTCATCGTGTCGTGGCATGGTATGCCATGCTGTCATCATGGTTCGTGCAAGCCCGTTCAGGCAGCTGTGTTCCGGGGCAGTCGTTCAGGACGACTGTCCTTCTCTAGTTTCTCAGCTTGGCGCCGATCCACCTTCGTCTTTTGCTGATCGGTGGTCCTCCCTCTCAACATCCCACCCCCTACGACGACACCCTGCACTCAATCTCCCCCAGTTCGATACCCCTCCGCTCGAACTCCATCCTCTGTTCCCAGTGCTCGAACCCGTAAGAGAGTTTTGCACGTCTCGTAGCGCGCCTTTTTGATGCGCGAAGCACTCTCTCGCCGTCGACCGGCAGCTGATCGACCGGAATCGCCTTTCTCGCTTCATCGTCCAGGTCCAGGTCTATCAGCTCCGCCCGTGCCCTCTTGATCCTTTCCTCGGCCCGTCGGGCCTTCTCCCTCTCCATCTGAACCTTTGATCCGGCAATGCAAGTGCCCGCGTCGAGGTGGACGCGCTCGTACGGTCGATGGGGCCTTTTACGGGGCATCATGGTGGTATCGGTGCGATGTCCCGACCTGCTACCCGGGGGCGCGAAGTCCACTTCGAACGGGCTGGCTTCATCGCCCAGATCCGACGGAGGGTCAAATTGGCGCATCCCTTCCCACACATCGATCACCTTCATTCCGCCGCGGCCTGGAACCCGCACCGAGACGTCCAGGTAGCCCAGGTCGCCGTTGCGAGTATGGATCGCCGGAAACGGGAAGAACGACGAGGAGAGCGCTTGAGGCGGATGAAACCCTGACGGGAAGTCGAGCGCTTGTGCCGCGATGTAATAATGATCCCGATTCGTAGGGAGAATGAGCTCCCGCACCTCCTCGAGCGTGGGGAGTTGCACCGGATGATCGCGCCGACTGTAGAATCTTGTACGGCGGTATGGTTTCACCGGCGTGCCCCGGTATGGTTGTGCTTCGCACAGGAACGGATGTATCGTCGCTGTCTCGGGCAGTGGGGTCAAAGGCGGTAAGTCGACACGAAGGTCGTCTTGCCGTGGGTCGGGATGTGCGCAGAGCGACGACTCGACCGACCAAGGCCGGGAATGACCGTACCCGACGAAGTGTGCTGGATCGTGGTACTCTTCCTTGATGATATTCGGGCGGGGGCACACTGAGCCTCAGCGAATGTCACCACGCAGAAGCACCAGTCTCGACCGGGCCCTCGACCCGGCGTTCTAGTTGAGCCAACTTACGTCGGAAAGGGCACCAGGTCTCTTTAACTTCGCGCAGATGGACACTCTCGGCATGCTTGATTAGGTCGAACACCCCGAACGGGAAGACTCTGTTACATCCTTGCCATCCGCAGTGGAGGTCAACGAAGATGTCTCCGGGCTGCGCGTCAGGATCATAGCTTACGAGTGATTGCCCCACGCGCCGCGCACGCTCGAGGTCCATCAGCTTACTTGACTGCGCCGCCGTGACGCTTCGACCTCGCGCTCATAATGTCGTTTGAGGTGCTGCCATGAGCTCACAAACTCTACGGCGTACACTGCGATAGCTGTACCTTTTGGTATAACGAGTGACTCGCCAACACGGCATCGCACGGTTCGGAAGACCCGTCGTCTTTCCACGCGCAGTGAATTTCGCGCAACCGGCCCCGCGCCGCCGACTTGACCTGCGCGAGTGTCAAACCATCTTGACCTCTTGTTGATACTATGCCAGAAGTGCTGGCAGGCACAATATCATCATGATGAGAAGGTGAGGCATTCTCTCCTGAGCCATTGGTGGTAGGATCAGCCGAGACCGGCGTGAGCGACGGTGAAGGGGTGAGCGTCGAGCCCGGAATATTGATTTTGTTACCGTGCGTGTTCGTCTCGCCGCTCAGCGAGGGCGAAGCCGGCGGGGTCGTCGGCGAGGGGGGGATGAGGTCGGCGAGAGATGTTCTGGCAATGTGCACGGCAGGTGCTGCTCTGTCCGCAGACATGAGCAGATACCGACACGGAAGAAGAGGAAGCGTTGAGGGAACAAGGCGGAGAGGTGGCTGCGACACAGTTGAAGGGCTGCAAGGCGTGCCGCCGAGACCACGACGTGGGGCGGCGCTGCGCTTGAGAGGGATGAAATAAGAGGAAGGAGGTTGGTGAAGCGTAGTTTGGACATCCGGCGACCTTTGTGTCCCCGGTCCTACTTTTATAGTCAAACCCGTCTATGCGCCGGACTTGCCTAAAGCGGAAGGAGGGCGCAGGCTGTCTCAGGGCAGATGTGTGCCTGATTGCTGCATCCTTTGCTCTGTAATAATGACCAGTGTGACAATCACGTGACTGAACGAAGAGAGCCCTTCACTCGCAGTCAAGAGGTCTTGACGCCATGCAAAGGCAAACATCAGGTCAGAATGAGCACAGGCGTCCGCCGATCGCTCAGAACACAGGTGCATCCTTGAGAAATAGTCGGGCCTCCTCGCCGCTCACCCAAAGCGCAATACTATTCGCCACGCTGACCACTCCAGCTTTCGTCATCTGCGGGTTGACCGCCAAGTAGAGCTCAAACGGTTTGGTGACCTGCGCGACGTGAGCACATTCAACCAGTCTGTTCCTGAGTGCGCTCACCCAAGCGAGGACAGCTTCGTGTTCCGTCTTGATGTAGACTAGGCGCAAGGGGGCAGATTGCCCCGATCTTGCGTGCACGGTTTCGTGCAATTGTTGATACAGCGTTATCAGCCTGTCTTGTAAGCGCGTGAGATCCGGTGCTCTGAGAGACGATGCCTGCCTTTTGCGGTCGGTACTGCCTTCGGTATACGGCTCCTCCCATTCCGGCTGAGTGATCTGGATATGCGTTCTCGAGCGGTACATGAAATGCCTCAAACCAGGGCAGCCCAGCGCAGCTAAAAGTCAGATTTCTGACCTCTCTCCCTCGACGTCCACTCACAGACAGCATATGGGTGCTGAGGCACCGACTGAGCGATCTTGGACAATGTATTGTCCCGTTCGAGTTTCTGCACGTTAGGTACACCGGCCCTTCTGGACCGCAAAACGTACCTCGTGTACAATTGCCTTCCATCCTCTCAGGTCCTCGAACGCTTCCCTATCTGCGCTCACGAACACAAGCCCGACGTCTTCCATGACGTAGCTAACGTAGGCATGGACAAAACCGGCCGGGTTGAACTTTGGGAAACACATCGGCAGCCAGCTCTCGGATGTGCGTAGGTCCGAGCTCGTCTCGAGGGTGTTGAGCAGTAGATGCAGGTCTGCTCGTCAGTTCCAAAGCCAAGTCATCGTGGATGCAGTGATCGCCTACCTGACGGGTGTATCGAGTGCTTCCTGGGTCGAAGGAGCGTCACGATGCGTCCGCCAGCAATGAGCAGCACATAAAGCAGATCCTACTCTCAGTTTAGCTCCGTCACGGAGGTCGAGACGTACTTTGAACTTCGCCGGTGGCATGAGCGCCGCTGCAGCTGTATCCCGCAAAGCCGGAGCCATCCGCAAAGGCGTGAGCGTAGCAGTCACATAGCTGAAATCGGTCTGACAGCGGGCTATGAGCGAGTGCAAGAAGTTCTCCGTTCCTGGTCTCAGCCGTTATTCCCTCGACTTGTCCGCTTGCAGAACCCACCCTCGAGCAACCTGGATAGGTCGAAATTGCTTCTCCGCTGGAAGACCCTGGATAGTTGCGTGGATGATACCACGCTGAGGATTTGCAGGTATATGTAATCCAAATGCGATCGGAGCTGGAGTCAGCTGTGTCGATGGGACGAATGCGAACTCACGACGTGCTCAGGTTCGCCCCAGTCGCTTACGCAGAAGAGGTACAACGGGCTCTTCAGCAGGAACGCTATTCGGTTCCGACCCCGCACAATGCACCCGTCGGTCAGCAGGCGCTCAAGCGTAAACATGCAGAACCTACCGTAATCGATCATCGTCCTCAGCGAAGATACTGATCAGAGCTTGGGCGACGCCCATGAGATTCGTCAAGTTGTCCTCGGATGACTCCTGCCCGCTGCGCGTGAGCTTATACTACGCGAATCACGAGACCCGCTTCAGTTGCCTTGAGATTGTGCGACGTACGAGGTGAACACTGGCTTGCCGGCGTGTGTGAGTACGAAATACAGCCTTGGA
>Ga0308169_10006683_pt1 | contig 10087 bp, 16 predicted proteins | sample PhyBR1_2_FD_202139 | JGI IMG/M metagenome (GOLD analysis project Ga0308169, IMG submission 202139) | Phyllosphere microbial communities from UC Gill Tract Community Farm, Albany, California, United States - DLSLSB.R1 | ecosystem: Host-associated > Plants > Phyllosphere > Unclassified | place... | reverse complement strand
AAGGTTACGAAAGAACCAATCTATTACGTTGATACCCATTTTGGACGGTTGGAAGTTTGTTACGCAGCCAACTTTTCAGCTGCTCCGAATGACATAACATCAATCATACATTCTTCGGATACTGAAGCAGCCGCAGCGTTGGCAAATAAGTTCAAAGAAGTCCAAGAAGAATTTCCAAGCTCAAATTTCATCATAAAGAAAGATTTGTCGTACCGATTTGTTTTGTATTTTGACAAACCAGAACGAGTGAGTAGCGCCTTCGATTATGTAGCAACTATATCCGACCTTTTCAGCATTCTATCGTATGAGCCCGTCTTTCCTACTGAGTTAAAGGTAACTCCACAACACAATAAAAAGGGTTTTAGTTATGACCTTTACCCATCTATTCTGGCGAGTAAAACTACCTTGGAGATGTGCGAAGAGACCTATGAAAGCGGCAAGCCTCCTATAAGATCAACGGATCTCTCATTGGGTCAGATTCTTGGAAACTGGTTTTCCTCTACCGATGATTACAATGTCATTGTTTCTAGCGTCCGCGGACAAACTGGACTAACTAATTTACACCAAACATACGGTGAAATTGTCCTTCATGCAACACAACTGGAAGCAATAGCACATGAGGCTGGAATAGAGAACAAAAGAAAGTACGAGTATCCGGTAGAGAGGTATGCGAGTCTACGGGTACGCGATACTCTGTTCAAACTATTTGAAACTGAATGTATATCAAATGTTGGCATCGCGATTGCCGACATTCGGAATGATATGGCGCATGTCGGCAGAGGAAAAAAATGGCTAGGGAAACTAACATTAGACCACCTCATACGTTTATCACAGTGTCTGGAAATGATCGTCCTCAGTTACGTAATGGAGAAAATAGGAATATCTCAAAAAACCACCTTCAAATACCAAGAATCTATTATTCCGCGTCCATAGAATTTTATCTAACGCAAGCCGCCCGCAGACCCGATGTTCTCTTGTGCCTGCGCCGCCATGTCGAGATTCTTCTCGAGATAGCCCATAGTCGTTGTGAAGCTCTTGTGCCGCATCACCCGCTGCACCGTCTGGATCGGCACGCCCGCTTCGGACATCAGTGTAGCGAACGTCCCGCGCAGTCGGTGCGGAGTGATGCCCTTGATCGCGCAGGTGTCGTTGGCGCGCCTGATCGCCTGGCGGGCGAAGCCGGACGCGAAGGCCTGTCCGTCCGGCCTCGCCACGATCAGCCCGGCCGCCCGGCGCCGCGCCTCCAGGTGCTCGCGCAGCCATCCTGCCATCGGCACCGGCTCGGCCTCTCTGCCCTTTGTGATACCAGGCGTGTACGTCTTGCGAGCCCAGTCGATCCACTCCCATCGCGCGCTGATCACCTCTCCCTCGCGCAGGCCCAGCCCGAACATCAAGCGCACAGCGGTACCAATCCCCGGCGCGTGTTCGGTGGCCTCGTCGACAGCGGCGAACCACGCGCGCGCGGCCGCCAGTGGCAGAATTGAGCGCGGCCTCTTCTGCACCTTGAGCATGGACACGTGCCATGGCATTGCCGCCAGCATGCCGCGCTTGACCGCCCACATGGTCAGCAGCTTCACAATCCGCAGCCAGTGGTTCGCGCTGGCCGGCTTGTGCGTCAGCAGGTACAGGTTGCGCGCCAGCTCGACGTCGAGCGTGGTGATCTCGTTGATCGACTTGGCGCCCAGGTCAAACATGTGCAGGCGCCGGAACAGCTCGACGCTGCGGATGTGCGCGGCGCTGGACACGGGCCGGTGCACCTCGATCCAGGCCTGCGCCAACTCGGCCATTATCGGCACGGGCTCACCACCGTTAGCGCGTAGCACCGCAGCGTCATATGCTCGCTGAGCTAAATTTTCAGCTGAGCGCCGGCTGGTCAGGCCAGTGCTGCGGCGGAATCGCTTGCCGGCCACCTGGAAGCGGTAGTGCCACACGTCGCCGCGCTTGAAGACATTCGCGCTCATGCGGAAACCTCGACCACAGTTATAATATTTCCGTAAAGAACTTTTGGATGGCACATGAAAATTATTCTCGGATGCATAGCGGGATTGCTGCTCGCGTCTTACCTTGGATTTCAACTGTTGGGCATGAACGCTTTGTGGGGCTTCTGGTCATCAAAATACGAATGTGACCAAGCGGTACATGAGGCCTACAAGGTTGCGTTCACGTCGAGAGGTAGTGAAGCGATGAAAGAAGCCGATGCCCGTTGCGATGCGCAAGTAAAAAGTACCGCTGCTACCGCGCAAACTGCTGGCGCTATATTCACGCACTAGTGCGGACCAGTTGGCTTTAGCGACGTTCACGCTTCGAACCTTTCTCGGCCACGGCCGCGCGGCGCTGCCGGCGACGGCGTGCCGCCAGTCCATTGCTCGAATCGGCAGGTGGCGCCCTCAAACCGGAGCGGAATGTCGCCCAGGGCGCCGCTGCGCTGCTTGCGCACCAGCACTTCGGCGAAGCCGCGCACGTCCTCGTTCTCCGGCTCGTACATTTCCGGCCGGTGCACCAGCATCACGATGTCGGCATCCTGTTCGATCTCACCCGAGTCGCGCAGGTCGGACAGCATCGGGCGCTTGTCGGGCCGGCCCTCCACCTGACGGTTCAGCTGCGCCAGCGCGATGACCGCCACGCCCAGCTCCTTCGCCAGCGCCTTGAGGCCGCGCGAGTACGACCCGATCTGCTCGTGCCGCTTTTCCCCTTCCCCGCCTGTCATCAATCCCAGGTAGTCGACGATGATGACGTTCAGGCCGTAGCGGCGCTTCCACGCCTTCGCCTTCATGCGTAGCTCAAGTAGAGTGATCGCCGGCGTGTCGTCGATCGCGAAACGGACGTCGTCGAGTTTGATGACGCCGGCAGTCACGCCCGCCCAGGCCGCCGAATCCTCAGGGCCGATCTGTCCGAGGATCGACGACAGCGCGACGCGCCCGCGGTTAGCCAGCGCGCGGCTTGCGATCTCCTGTCCTTCCATCTCCATGCTGAAATTCAGAACGCTGTAATGCTCAGCCATGTTCAAGCCGATGTCGGACGTCAGCGCCGTCTTGCCCATCGATGGCCGGCCAGCGACGATCACGAGCTGCCCAGGCCGCAGGCCGCCGTTGAATAACCTGTCGAACGCCGGCATGCCGGTAGACATGGCGATAGAGCCGCCGTCTGCGCGGTCGCTGATCCCATCCACCACGCCGCCCAGGATCTCGCGGATCATCTTCGGCTCGTTGCGAACGCGGCGCTCGGCCAGCGTGGTGACCATCGTCTGCATCGCATCCAGGATCTCGTCGGCCGACCGGCCTTTCGTGTTCTGCGCCAGGCCGTTGATTGAGTCGGCGACGTGCATAACGCCACGCAGCAGCGCGCGGTCGACCACGATGGCCACGTACCTACCGACGTTCGCGGCGCTGGGCACGGTCTGCGCCAGCTGGTTCAGGTACTGGCCCAGGCCGTCAGTGAACGCGCCACCGCGCGCCTCCATGCTCGCCCAGACGCTCACCGGGTCCGCCGGCTGCCCTGCCATCACCAGCCGCATGATCTCAGTGTAAATCGCGCGGTGATCCTCGCGGATGAAGTGCTTCGCCTGCAGGTCGCCCATCTTGTCGACGCAGTCATTCACGCGCAGCAGCGCGCCCAGTACCGCTTGCTCTGCCTCGATCGACTGGGGTGTGCCGACGTTCTCTGCCATGTTGCTCATGCTGCTTTCCTATCGTGTTGGCCGCTGGTGACGTCGGCGAAGCCTTTGCGGCTGATGATCCAGTCAAACTTGGCGTGCGGCGGGATGGCCGTGTTATCTCGCACCCAAGGGAAATACCGCTCGACAAAGCCCGGCTTCTGCGAGAACGTGACGAACTCCCTGATCGCTGCAGCGCGGGCTGGCACGAAAAGATCGGCCGACACGTCGCCAAGCTGGACGCCGAGCGCGCGGTTGAAGGCGTCGATCACCGCAAGCTCATCGGCACTGTAGGCGGCCTGAACTTCGTCGAGCCAGCCTTTCGCATTCAGCCACGAAGCTGGGTGCGGTACGAATTGCGGATCCACCCACCCGCCCGACGCCACTTGCAGCGCCAGGCTTGCCAGCATGTCGTTCAGCAGCTCTTCGCTCGGGTTCAGCTGAGCGAAAGCCTTCTCGGCGACACCACGTGACCGCTTTTTCGGATATGCAGCGTAGAAGCGCTCGAACCTGTCAACCAGGTCGCCAGCGAGTCCCGTCTTGGCCCGGCCTTTTCGGCCTGCTAGGGTCTCACCAACTTGATCTCGGTCCACCTGCTGAGCGCAAGATCTTTTCTTTTGGTGGTTTTCTTTTGGAAGGTTTTCTTTTGTGTGTCCCGATTCGGGACTATCGACCTGTCCCGATTTGGGACTACCCTCTGTCCTGATTTGGGACATGTCCTGATTTGGGACTAGTCCTGATTCGGGACTAGCAAAGCCCTCATCCCTCGCGTCAATCGGCTGAGTTTTCAGCCGATCAGCGCTCACCCACTTTCGATGATCCTTCTGAATGCCGACGATCATGCCGTATTCCCCTTGGCGCTTCGTGATCACGTTGCGGGCCGCCAGGCCGTTCAACGTAGTAGTCACGTGCTGGCGAGCGACACCGCATATGGCGCCGATCTGCGAGGCTGACATGTCGTCCGTCTTCCGGCCGTAGCCGTAGGTCTTGCGGATGATCGCGAAGACGACCGACTGCTCGCGAAGCGAGAAGCCGAACCCCAGGATCGCCTCGAGAAGCTCGTTCGCGATTCTAGTAAAGCCATCTTCGAGTTGCGGGGTGCTCATGTAGACCTGCGGCAGGTAGCTATTTCAAGACGATAGAAGGCACCGCTAGCCGACTTTTCGGCTGGCAATATTCTCCGTTGCGGAATTGGATCTGATACTTACGGAGATGCGTCTCGAATCAAAGTTAGAAGATTCGGGTTAGCCAAGCGAGCCCGGTTGACCTTAAAACGCCGCTCGATTTCACCAGCGCGGCGCAACGGCACCCAACCTCGCCGCACCCACTTGCTGACTGCTTGCTGACTTACACCCAAGGACTGCGCGAGTTTTGACTGGCCGCCTGCAATCATCACTGCATCGGCGATACCAGACACACGACACGAAATTTGAAGCTTCTGCATGGTCAAGCCCGAAAGTTGTTTTCGCCTATATTACAACTTTCAACAACCATATGTCAGATTTTTTTCCTATAGCGTTCTTTTCGGCTACAATTTGGATAATTTACTACTCACCGGTTGTGACAATGAATAACGAGTTTGGGAGCGGGTTGCAGCATGCTAGGGAACGTGCCGGAATGACGCAGGAGCAACTGGCATCAGCCGTTGGTGTCTCCCAGCAATCAGTGGCGAAGTGGGAAAGTGGGAAAAGTTTCCCACGTCATAAAGCACTTCTGTCGCTAGTTGAAATTCTTGAACTTCCTACTGAGCTAATTCACATTGTTGGTGACGCTTTCCGGCGCTCGTCCAACATGCCAACGCTGACGCTTTCAGATGATTCTGATGACTTAGAAATCACAGATCCGTTGATGGATCTCAAGGACGTCCCCGATGCCTTTCCGGCCCCGAGCGCCACACCGCGCCCGATTGAGTACGCCAAAGCATGTAATCAGCGTATTGCTGCGTTTCTTGGCCCAGGAGGTGGGCGCTGGATTAGCCAAGATGAGCGAATTCCAGGCCGATGGGAGCACGATTACGGAACACCGGAGCTTGTAGTCGAATTCATGCATGCCGCCAATGCAGGGGCGCTTGCTATCGCACTTCGGCACTCAGTGCACAGGAAGCTGTGGCGGATGCTAACCGCGAGAGCATACAAAAAGGATAATCGTAGTTTATTGTTTGTGGTGACCTTACCGTCAGATATAGAATCTAAAAACGAGGTAAGTAATCAACGCAGCATGCTCCCATCAAACGACGTCTTGCTGCACCGTCTGACAACTGAAGCAGCGCTGCTTGACATTTCGGTCTTCCTTGCACGGACACCTAGCCAAGCAGCCTCAATCATCAAGTCGTTCAATTCTCATGAGAATGAGAGTTGGGATTAATGCATTCTGCGCCGCAGGGCGCATTTTTTTTGTCGCATCCAACAACTTTAAAGTTGTATTTAGTTTCGAAGTTGTGATAAGGTTGTTCTCATGTTGAACTTAGCGTGAGTTTCCAATGAGCAGAGAACACCAAACACTGCGCTCCCAGCAGCTCAGCAGCCTTGTAGCTGTATGTGGCACCAGCTTGGTCCCGGTCGAATACCTCGGTGCGCGGGTCATGACCCTCGGCATGATGGACGCCGCGCACAAACGACCGGACGGCACGGCGCGCCGCAACTTCAATGAGAGTAAAGCTCGGCTCATCGAGGGGGAAGATTTTCACAAGGTCAGTGCGAACGAAATTCGTACGCACAAAATTTGCGCAATCTCCAGCAAGACTCACGAAGACATGATCCTGCTGACCGAAACCGGCTACTCCATGTTGGTCAAGAGCTTCACCGATGACCTGGCTTGGGAGGTTCAGCGCCAGCTGGTTCGCACCTACTTCAGGTCCCCGATGCAGATGATCGCGGCGCCGGACTTCGGCGACCCGATCGCGATGGCGCGCGCCTGGGCGGATGCGAAACAGGCTGAGCGCGACGAGGCAGCGCGCGCTGATTTCGAGGCGGCCCAGCGCGAGCAATTGGAACATCAGGTGGCAGAGCTGGGGCCGGCCGCGGCTGGCCTTGAGCTGATCGCTGGCGCACACGGCACAATGTGCATCACCGATGCGGCGAAGACGCTACAGATGCAACCGTATAAGCTGCGCGACGCGCTTCTCGAAATGAGGTGGATGTATCGCCGCCAGGGAAAGGCTGGGTATGTCGCTTATCAGCCCACAATTCATTCCGGCTATCTCGTACACAAGGTGGCAAATTACGAAGACCCCGAGACTGGCGAACAGAAGAGCAACGCACAGGTGCTCGTCACGCGAAAGGGCTTGGCGAAACTAGCCAAGTTGCTGAGCGCCTCGCCACCGCAGCCCAGCTCTCAGCCGCGCCAGCTCAACTAGTCAGCAACACCCCAGAAACAACAAAGCCACCCGGTGTTCTCAGCACCGGATGGCCCCTTACGCCCTGAATCTTTGGAGATACACAATGGCGAATCATAAGTGTAAAACAACTGGTTTACTACCGTCAACATTTATCGTTGACATGGGGAAAATCGACTACGACGCGTTCCGGCATTATCCCGGCGATGCTGAGGCATTCACCGAGGCCTTTCTGCTTGGTCCGCTTTTTCTCGACGGCAGCAATCTTGGCCTGGGCAGCATGAGCCGACGCGTCTTCATTAAAGTACTGGACAGTGCTGGGACCGTTGTAACAACGCACTCCCCCGAGGCCGCCCTCTTTCTGGCTGAGCACTTCGTCACCAGTCACCGTCAAACCCTCTTGGGCGCCGCCGCGCTGCATTACGGACTTGACGTGCATGCACTCCAAGGGGGTCCGCATGAATAACCGCCTTAACCCTGCAGCCGCGCAGCCGCTGCGAGCTCCTGCTATACAGCTTGTCGGCTTTGAATGTGGCGTGCGCGTCGGGCCGCCCATCGTCCACGCAGTTGCCCCCGGCGAGATGTTTGGCGTGTCACTTGCCGGCGCAATCGAGATGATCGATGAGTTCTCGGAGCCCGGCCGCACGCTGCTGTTAGACCTGCACAGTGCGCTTGCTCGCTTGGCAGCTCTTCAGCCGAAATCGCCACTGCTACACCGTACTGCTGACCTAAAAACGTGCCCGACAACTCAACAGAAGGAGCAACCCCATGAGCCTCGCTAACCCACACTTCAAACTGGCCGAACGGGCTCCGCATGAGCTGGCCAGCCTGCTAGAGAACTTGCCGCCGCAACGTGTTGGTGCCAAGTTGGCTGGCGACGAACTGCTAATGCTCAACGCTGCGATCGATCACGCTGCCAACTACAACAACGCGCTTCTCGACGGCATTGAGGCAATCGGTCAGCTGCTCTTCTCAGCGGCAACAAATGAGCGCGCCCCATTGGAACGTAGCACGGCAGCGAGCGTCGGAACGTTGCTGTCTGCCCTCGCTGTGCAGGCTCAGTACCTGCAAGACTTCACCTCCGGCGCAGAATGCACGCTGGCGCGCAGCGGAGGTGCAGCATGAGCAAGCATTTCGTGAAGGACGGTGACCAGTACTTGCTGTCGCCGGCGGCGGTTCTCCTGATGATCTCGGACGAAGTCCAAAGCGCCGAGAATACAGTGGCCGGCAAGGAGCGCTTCATTCGAATCATCAGCCAAGTCATGGAAGTAGCGCGCCGGATGAAGTTCGAGCAGGCTGACAGCCTGGAGACGATGCTGCTGTTCGGAGCGGAGCCAGTGCAGCTGCTGGCCTTGTGTGACGAGCTGGTGCAGCACATTGGTGGCTGGGCAGTGCTTGCCATCGTGCGGCGGGTCGCAGCCACTGGCACTCAGGGAGGTGAAGCATGAGTGCCGGCACGACACCAGGCAGCAACCTCGGACAGCGCGTGGACGGCGTCGACGTGGCCCAGCTGCTGCGCGAAATCGGCGAGGCCAGCGCCAGCCAGAGCGCGGTCGAACTGTTCCGGCTGTGCTTGGGCGCGCAGCGCGTGCTGGCCGCCGTGGTCGGCGATCGGGTGACGTCATGAGCGCGTTCGACTGGCGCACGTTGCGCGCCGTGGGCCAGGGCGTTTGCATGGGCTGCGTCGTCGCCGGCATCGCTGGGACGATCGTGCTTCGGTTTGGCGCCGCCGGCCTTCTCGGCCTGGCCGTTGCCGCCGGCCCCGGGCTGATCCTGCTGTCGCATTTTATGGAGCGCCGCGTGAAGTGGACGCAGAAGGACTCCAATGAGCAAGTCTGAGAACAGCCGCCAGATCGTGATCGGTGGTCAGCACGTGAGCATGGGCGCGCTGCTAGACCTGCAGCGCGATGCAGCGCGGTACCGGTGGCTGCGCGACAAGGCCGACAGTATGGCGTGCACTGCGGCGCCGATGGTGGCCAGCCTGGCCGCCGACGGCAAGGTGATCTCGCTGATCGATGGCGAGGATCTGGATGCGGCAGTCGACATGGCAATGGCGCGGCGAGTAACTGGAAAAGCAAAAACTTGACGCCTACAGTGGCGTTTCTAAGGCTTCGGAAGTTGCAAGACGATTGGTCGAGGCGGTGGTATCAGCGGAGGGCAGCCAATGGCCGCGTACATGTCTGCAAAATCTCGCCCAGCAGTCACCGCCTCCTGGGCCTCACGGTAGTCGGAATGCAGATGATGGCTGAATCGAGGAATGTTGAGATCGGTTGAGAGACTGAGGACGAAGAAACACCGCCAACGTCTGTTAATACCCTGGACTGGAGTGATAGACACCTCACAGTCACCAACGGTGTAAAGAACATGAATCATGGTATCTCCTCCGTAGTTTCCTACCGTATCACCGAAGAACGATACTCCTACTCATCGAACGATGTAAATACAAAATTTGAATCTCAGTATGCGCTGCGGTGCACGACTTCTCTTGTAACTGCGCTGCCGTACGGTACTAAGTGCGCAAGACCACCACTTCATGGCAGCAGAAACTTTTCTCGTTGGGCGCTAAGCGCCAGCCCCAAAACTCAAGCAAAGGAATGATATGGAACAGACACTCTACAAAGTAACGAGCGCGATGAAGAAGCTGGACGTCTGCCGCGCCACTATTTACCGCATGGCCGCGCGCGGTGAACTGGTGCTGGTGAAGATCAGCGAACGTGCCACCCGCGTGACGGCAGAGAGCATCCAGCGCGCGATTGAAGCCGGCAGTAAAAAGTGATGATTGGGTATCATGCGTCTCTTTGCGGCGCTTTCCGGCGCATGTTCAATTTGTAGCCAGGATTGTAGCTAGGGGTATTTTCCAGTCGAGGAAAAGCCCTGAGACCCGCATGAACAGTAGATTTGGAGGTTGGGATGAGGATAGTCAGCTGGAATATTCATTGGGGTTGTGGCAAGGACGGTCGGATCCGCATTCACGCGATGATCGACGTGCTGCGCCGCTTGAACCCCGATGTGATTTGCCTGCAAGAGGTGGCTGCGAATCACCCCGAGCTCGAAGGCAGTGCCAGCGCCAACCAGTTCAAGCAACTCGCCGGCGCCTTCGG
>Ga0308169_10006682_pt1 | contig 10088 bp, 10 predicted proteins | sample PhyBR1_2_FD_202139 | JGI IMG/M metagenome (GOLD analysis project Ga0308169, IMG submission 202139) | Phyllosphere microbial communities from UC Gill Tract Community Farm, Albany, California, United States - DLSLSB.R1 | ecosystem: Host-associated > Plants > Phyllosphere > Unclassified | place... | reverse complement strand
CTGCTTATCCAGAGCCAGCTCTTTAAGCAGCCCGCCGAACTCATCGGCCAGTTCACGGCTGGCGATGCGCTGAGAATGTTCGGCGCGCAGTTCGTCGGTGAGATTGCCTCGCAGGTTGCGGAAGCTCGTACGCCAGCTGCTCTCGGCTTCTTTCCCTGCCTCGATGGCTGCCTGCTGTTCTTTTTCACAGCGGGCGATATCGGCGCAGATGCCGTTATAGACTTTCATCCTTTCGGTATGTTCAGCGCGGGCTTTCTCGAAGCGTTCCAGTGATGCAGGTTTCTGTTCCGGGGTGGTCATGATTATCTCTCATCGTCTGTAAAGGATGAGGCCATTCTGTCGTGTACCACAGGACAGCGCATTTCCTTGCTTTCCGCCTGTCGATGAACAAACAAGGGCATAACCGGTAGGAGGTGGCCCTTAACTGATAATATTTCTTATATAACTGTTCACTGGTATTCACTGAGATAAAAAGGTAATAAATACAGTAAGTAAAAAAGTGAACACTTTAAAATGAAGTATTCACTGAGTATTAACTAGTGTTCACTTTTCAGAAATCCAACCTTTCTCTGGTAAGCCTCTGTTCATTGTTTTTATCTATTAATAATTAACGAATGATGACTTAAATTAATAGAAAGAGAACAGGATGCAACTCAATGCATTACACTGCACTGAATCTCATGAATGATTATTTTTTGCACTAAGAAGGGGTGTTGCCACACTTAAAAATATCAACAAAATAGGGAGTTACCTGAAGACACCACCGGAACCGGACAGCACCGGCCGGACTCATAATGAGGTAACACCATGCACGCAGTTTCATCCGTACCAGCCCCTGCCATTCCCGTAATCCGTGATGCCGTTTACCCACGCGACCGCTTTATGCGCCTGCCGGAAGTCATCAGCACCTGCGGCCTGTCACGCTCGACCATTTACGATTTAATCAGCCGAGAGCAGTTCCCCTCACAGATTTCCCTCGGCGGTAAAAACGTCGCCTGGCTGGCGTCAGAGATTGACGGCTGGATGCAGGCCCGCATCGCACAGCGCGCCGGGGGTGCAGCATGATTACGCTAAATTTCGGCACAAAAACCTCTCCGCTCACCCGCGAAGAAGCCGCCTTTGCCGCAGAAAGCCTGACGGCAGCCCTCAGCTACAGACCAGCAACCGCACCGGCCTTTATCAGCGCAATGCTCGGTCACATCTCCGTTATGAGTAAAAAAGCGAAGCCTGTCATGCATCGGGCTAAGAAACAGAGCAGGATATTCCGATCAAATCTGCCGCAATCCGATCACGTCCTGACCAGTTGCTGAGGGAAATGCCCCGATGTGTGAAAAAAGGCTTTTCTCTGGCAAGCGGCCGTTATACAGTTTTCGTGCTGCCGCAAAATCGGCAGCCGGGATTTGCAGCCCGTGTAACTCAATGGCGACACAACACGCGCCAAGCGTGTTTTTTTGTGTCATTGCTCTGGCTTACCCATTTTTCATGCTGTGGTTCTTAGACCGCAGCCGATGTCAAATAATGGTGGCCCGGGCGGGGCAGCCTTCGGGCTGGCCGGTATCCATTGAGGCCGGTACTGCAAACCCCGTTCGGGCCACCACCCATGAGATTTGCAGCTCCGGTGGTGGCGTTAACCGCTACTCAATGGAGATTGTCCTCATGACAACGGCCCTTACTGCCGCTCACCCCGAATTTACCTTTATTTTTGCCGCAGTACGCCGCACCGATGCGACCGCACGTCTCTGTATGCTGCGCACCGTGGCAGGCGATGAGCACAGCGCCCGCGCCAGCCTCGCCCGCGATTACGTCCTGTCCTTTGCCGGTCGCCTGCCGGTTAAGGCGGTGGCGGCATGAATACTCTTTCTCAACACCTGAATAACCATGACACCTACCCCATTCCCCACGCTGACTATCTGCGCCTGCTGCACGCGCACACGGTCGGCGTGACCGTGCTCGATATGTTCGACTCGGTGAACTGCCTGAGCGCGCGTGGCTGCGTGCCGGACGGCGCGGCGCTTGCCTCGGTCGTCGCCCTGCTCACCGACCAACTCGGTAAAGTTGTTGAAACCTGTGAATCCCGCATGTTAGCCACGGAGGCCCGCCATGATGACCGCTAATCACTCCTGCCTGCCCGCTGAGGTACGCACCGCCGTTTAACGCCGCGCGCTGGCGCAGGGCTACCTGAATGCCTGCAAAAACCTCGGCGTCACCGTATCCGCCACGCTCGACGAGTTGCAGATGACCATCGCCCTTGAGCTGGAGGGCTTCTATGTACGCCGTCACGGCCCCGATGCGGGCATGGAGATGGCCTGCACCATGCTGGGCGATATGGTCGAGCCTGACCTGCTGACCGCCCCGCCGCGCCTGACACAGCTCGGCGTCACCATGATGGATGAGCTATTCCGTAGCCAGCTAGCGGCCGTCAGCCGCACCACGCTGCACTGAGGGAGGACGCGCACATGAAACATATTGTCTCTGACACCGTAAAGGCGGCAACCGGATTCTGGCCGCAGCTTCTGCCTGCCCTCGGTATCAGCGTGCTCGCCGGGGGGCGACACGGTGCCTGCCCGGCATGCGGCGGTAAAGACCGCTTCCGTTTTGACAATCAGGACGGGCGCGGAACGTGGCTCTGTAACCAGTGCGGGGCCGGTGACGGCCTTAACCTGGTGGAAAAGGCGCTCAGTATCAGCGCTAAAGAGGCCGCCATGAAGGTGGCCGGAATGCTCGGCACGCTGCCGGAGTCAGCCCCGTTTATGCATTATGAAGCCGCAGACAAAAGCCGCGCACAGACTGAAGCAGCCGCACGGGCGCAGGCACTTATCGCCGCCGCCGTCAGCCGCACGGACAATGCCTACCTTTCATCGAAAGGGCTGCACGGCACGCACGCGCTTACACTTGCTGATGCGCTGCGCTGTGGTGGTGTCAGCTTTGCCGCCGGGGATGTGCTTATACCCCTGACCGGTGAAGAAGGCACGGCCGTTAACGTGCAGCTCATCAGCACCGCAGGCGACAAGCGCACCCTGCCCGGCGGGCAGGTGAAAGGCACGTACTGGCTGGCAGGCGAGCCGGATGGCAAAACGCTGTGGCTCACCGAAGGATATGCCACCGGCCTAACCGTGCACCGGCTGACCGGCCAGGCGGTATACGTGGCGCTGAGCGCCAACAACCTGCCCGCGCTGGCGAAACGGCTGCGTGAGTCACATCCTGATGCAATGATGCTGATTGCTGCCGACCGTGACGACAACGGCACAGGCCAGTTAAAGGCAGAGGAAGCGGCGAAAGCCTGTGGCGGTAAAGCCGCCCTTCCGCCGGTTGCAGGTGACTGGAACGACGTGTGGCAAGCACAGGGTGATATCGCCACGCAGGCGCAGCTCACCACCTTCACCCAGCCGCAGCCGCTAAGCCCGTTTGAGTCCGTCAGCGAGGCCGACCTGAAAGCCATGAGCGCCAGTCAGAAAGCCGAGCTGCTGGTCGCCCACTACGGGCAGGCGCTAGCCGTGCCGCCGGTCGGAGAGGAAATCTGCCGCTATGAAAACGGCGCATGGCAGGTTATGGAGGCAAAGACGCTGCGCCGGGAAATCGCCGCGCTGTTTCAGAAGGTGCGCGCACCGTTTTCAGCGGCCGGAATCGGCAGCGTACTCGATACGCTCAAGCTGATGGTGCCGCAGATGGGCGAACCGCCGCGCCGCCTGATTGGCTTTCGTAATGGCGTTTTTGATACTACCAACGGTGCGTTCAGCCCTCACCGCCGCGATAACTGGCTGCGCACAGTCAACAGCGTGGACTACTCCGCACCGCGTCCCGGCGAAAACCTCGCAGATCACGCGCCTAACTTTTACCGCTGGTTAACGCGGGCGGCCGCACACAATCACGATAAGCAGGATCGCATCCTCGCGGCGTTATTTATGGTGCTGGCAAACCGCTATGACTGGCAGATGTTCCTGGAAATAACTGGTCCAGGTGGAAGCGGGAAAAGTGTTTTAGCTTCGATTGCTACGCTGCTCGCTGGCCGCGATAACACCACGTCAGCCACCATTGATACGCTGGAATCATCGCGGGAACGCGCCAGCGTGGTGGGATTCTCGCTGATTATTTTGCCCGATCAGGAGAAGTGGAGCGGCGACGGCGCGGGCATAAAGGCGATTACCGGCGGCGATGCGGTAGCCATCGATCCCAAATATCGCGATCCCTACTCAACTCAAATCCCGGCGGTGATTCTGGCGGTGAACAACAACCCGATGCGTTTCAGCGATCGCAGCGGTGGCGTTTCGCGTCGCCGGGTAATCCTGACGTTCCCGGAAGTGATACCAGCAAAAGAGCGTGACCCGCAGTTGCTGGACAAAATCAGCACCGAGCTGGCCGTCATCGTGCGTCACCTGATGCAGCGCTTTACTTCACCTGACGAGGCGCGCGAGTTGTTGCAAGCGCAGCAATCATCCGGCGAAGCGCTGGAGATTAAGCGACAGGCCGATCCGCTGGTCGATTTCTGTGGCTATCTGATGCCCCTGAGCACACCGAACGGGTTGTTTATCGGTAACGCCAACATTCGCCCGATTAACCCTAAACGCTATCTCTATCATGCGTATCTGTCATTTATGGAATCGCGGGGGCATCAGCACCCGCTTAGCCTGACGGCTTTCGGGCAGGCGGTGCCGCAGACGCTTAAAGAGTACGAGCGTGTGTTGCTCAAGCGCCGAACGAATAACGGCATACAAACCAATCTGACGTTACATGAGGACAGCGAGGCAGATTGGTTGCCAGCTTGTAGCGTCTAATAGCATCATTCTACGTAAAAGGCTTGATTTTTTATATTTAGTATACAAACATAATCATGTGATACTAGTGGTATCCAAAATCAGCTCCCAGAAAGGAGCTGATTTTATTAACGTATAATTCCGCATAAAATTCATATAATTGTAGTAATCAAAAATCATCATGGTTGTTCTTGTTCTGCTGACTATTCTTTGATTAAAATTCATGCAATAATAATCATTCTTATACTCGTTATAACGAATAAATTGGATAAGGAAAACACTTGAAGCTTTTACAATGGACTATATTTATCGACATGCTGGGTTACAGAGATATGAATGGTGCTATCAATACAGAGAGTGCTGCCAAGGATCTAATCCATTTCATGGAGGTTAATAAAGCAATATTTGAATATCAGAACAACAAAACAATTGAAGACGGTTACAAACTTAGCGACCAATTTAATCTGTATGAGTTTTATGAAATAAAACATGCATTTATATCAGACTCATTAATATTAACGTTTTACCCCATGGAAGTTAGTGGTTTAGTAGACCCTGACAAAATGTATATGCACTCAGCAAATGCCTTGTTTATTATAAGCATGAGATTACAAACCCTGATTTATAATTGCTTTTCTGAAAAGGGTGTTTTTTTAAGAGGCGGGATTTCTAATAAATACTGCTATATAAAAGATGCATTTGCAGTAGGTGAAGGACTCATAGAGGCATATAAAATAGAGAGTACTATTGCCATTCATCCTCGAATCGCTCTATCAAATGAAATTGTAAATAATGCCAACTTAATGAAGAAAATAAAATACCTCTCTGATGTAATGTATAATGGCAATCAACTAATTTCAGTAGATCCCACAGACAACGTTTCTTTTCTAGATTATATTGGCTTCCAGCTTGCTACGATCGATACAGGAAGCACAAGAGTCCAGCATTGGGTTGTAAATCATAGAAAGTGGTTTGATGAGCACTACCATATAGTCGAAACTTATATTGAAAAACATGCTTTGGAAATAGAAAAAAAATTAAAAGACCTAAATACAAGGCGTTCAGCTCTTCCCGTTAGCAACCGAAGTAGTATTGATAGAGTAATCGATAAGTTTGAATGGCTGCAATCTTATCATAATAGTAAAGTAAGCAAGAGCAGTCTTTTATCGAATTTATTAGTAAAGCATACTTAAATAAGACATAGCCCTTTTAAATAATTTAGGGGCTATTTAAAATAGTTGTCACTTTCGAAATAGATGGTAAAAATAAAGCAGCAAATATCCACCTATTAATTATCATACCAAATAAACTCCACTGTAAATAATTGTTAGCTGCTCTATAGAGCATTGAACATAGAACCTCAGACCATATCAAGTCAGTTAATAATTCCTAAAAATAATTATTGCATACCTAATTATCACGCTAAAAACCCCAACTCGTCTTTCAATTTTAGCTTAATGTAACCGTCCTTAGTGCACACTTATGTACATCCCACTTTTAACCCTTCACTACCCAACCTAATAAATTTAAAACGAAAAAACCCAAAAGTGAACAGTGTGAACACATTTCCCTAAAATCATTTTATTTTAGATTTAGCGCCGGGCATTCGTTATCCTTGCCCTGCCGTTCCGGGGCATGAGATCCAATAATTGGTACACGTTTAGGTACACAAAAAAAACTTTATTTAGAGAAAAACATTTTATTTCATGAAGTTGCGGAGCATACTCAGATTCCGCCAGCCCACCAAAATTCTTGGTTGATGGTTACCAGAACCATCATCGAAGTCCTGATAGCCCGCAAGGTGAAAGCCTTGCGGGCTTTTTTGTGTTTGTAATCGGCTGAAATGATCCAAACCAACCCGGCAATTGTGGAGCGGTGACGGTGCCCGCATCAATGCCATCACCGGCAACATATCGCGCCGCAGGGTGATCCTGCACATGTCGTAGCCAAATGAACTCTATATGGGGAATGTCAGCATCAGTCCGCCTCAGGCCAGGCATTACCTCTACTACGACAGATTGCCTGAATGGAGGCCAGCAGCCAAAAGAATCCGTTCAGTATGAAAATTCGGCGGATAGCATAACGAGGCTATTTTCAATTTCACAAGCACATTTGTTATATTCGTGGAGTTGCTCATCTGACAGGGAGTGAAAATGGATACGGCCTTACTTAGTGCGCTGGACTCAGACGGCAAAGCGAAATTTGAAAGCGCGGTGAACGCCCTACAAGGCGATGTTTCTGCAGCAGCGGCAAGGCTCTCTGTCGATCCCCGACTGCGTCTTGAGTACTCTAAGCGCATTAAAGAAATGGCCGAGGATCTAAGTGCAAAAGCAAACAGTGGCATTATCAGCTGGGATAAAGCTGCAATGGAGGCACAAGAAACCAGAAATCTGATAATGGATATGGTGCGCACCCGGAGTACGCCACTTGGCAGGGCAATGGCAGAAAGGATCAAGACTTCAGGCATAACGCTTAATGAATTAGTCGCCAAAAAAACTGCCGCTATGTTCGGGCCAAAGGTTAATTTTTACAGCTTATCTGAAACGCAAAAAAATCAAGTTTATGCCGCGATTGTAGAGTCAGCGGGTAAATCAAATCCTCAGGTCAACCTGAGAATGATGAAACTATCTCGTGCTGCTAAAGGCTTGATAGTTCTTTCTATCGGGATATCAGTGTATGAAATATATACGTCAGACAACAAAGCTTCAGAAACCGGCAGGCAGGTTGCTATTAACGGAGCTGGTATTGCGGGCGGTTGGGCTGGCGGTGCCGTTGCTGGTTTAATGTGTGGACCTGGCGCACCCGTATGCGTGCTATTAGGCGGATTTGTCGGCGGTGCTTTAGCGGCGTGGGAAATGGGCAATTGGTGGAAATAGAAATGGAAGAAGTCACTACACTATCGCTGTCGGAAGTTAATGAGGCAACAGATACCGCCCAGGCTCGTTCCGAAGTTTTGATTGGCGGCATCTCAACGGGAATTATCATCCCTGGAAAAGTGCTTGAAGGTGCGATAAGAATTGATGAGCGCCGCTATCTTTTATTCATAACAGATGATGTTCTTTTTGAAGAAATGCTGACGCTCCTGCTGTTAGATCTCTCTCAGGGAATTTTAGAGGAACTGACTATCGGGGGTATCTATGCTTCAGGTCATTTCGAGGCTTTGAAAGTTTCGCCTCCTTCTGCGAGCTTCCGCTTCATCGGTGATACCATGTGGACAGTGAAAGTATCAGCATCTCCAACGTTTAAACTCCCCTTTTCCGATCCTCCCGGAGTAAGCCGCAAAATGAGATTGAGAAAATACATTGATATCAACGCTAACCCTGAACCAGCTAAAGCAGATGGTAGTCGATAGGGTAATCCGAAGCGCCTTTAACCTATCAGCAGAGCAGGCGGCCAGGCAGCAGACAGAACGGCATTGGTATACGCTCAGGCATTTCAGTTAAAAGGGCCACTGCTGCCCGCGCCATTGCTTAGCCAGTTAACCTCGCCACGTGCTCACTCCGATCCCGATCACCTCCGGCATGCATCGGAGAAAATTATTCCAGCTCATACTTAACTTAATGGCACACAGCGCTGCCTATACGCAATGCATCTGGCAAAGCGATTGGCTACGGTTTCCGGCGCGGAAGTAACCAGCGAATAGTCATGACATATGTGAGAATTTTTATCGAGTTTCAGCAATATAACGGCAAACCCTATTACATTCTCACAGCATTCCCGGATCTATAGGTACAAAATGCAAAAATTCCACTTTCTTGACCAACTGATTTTCGGTTATTTCAACCAGGACGCGGACATCATTAATGATGGTGAGGACACGATCGAAGGCATTGTACGGCTATTCAAAAAGTCAGTACCGGACTGGATGCTCAACGATCTTATCAAGGAAGTTGATGATTTTATCTCCGCCTATGGTGACGGAGTCGAAGAGGAGTTCAGGAAACGATATGGGTTTGATTTTGCCCCTGAACTTTGGGAAACCACGGCTCATGAATTCCTGAACACTGTTCGCCAGATCTCGTCAGAGAAATGAGGCTTTCAGGAGGATATTTTCCCGGTTAACGGTCACCACAACCATCACCGAAGTCCTGAAAGCCCGCACGGCACAAGCCTTACGGGCTTTATTGTGTCCTAAATCCGAACGTTTCAACCACCTGTTCATCCTTTTCCGATAACGCCTTTCTGCGCATCGCCTCCAAAGCCAGCCTATACCGGATGGCCTTTCTGACTGGCTATCAACCGCCTCCCACGCACCATCTCAGCGCACTCATTTTTTGCACCCCATCACATTTATTCTGCCCGGAATACTATTACTGATTGAATTTAATCATTTTTTTAAACTGGCACACATCCTGCTTTATCGCTTTACGTACTTATCTGCGTATCGGGATGGTTTTGGAGAATGAGCATTTAAACGTAATGGTTTGAATAGGTGCGACGACAAAAAAGTGGTTAAGCAGAGCAAAGCGTAATTCTGGAGAAAGATAATGGCCTCGATGAGCGAACCGGTAGTAATAGCGAAACACAGCAAGTGGGTACAGCTTCTGCTTGGATTACTTTGCATGGCAGCCATTTCCAGCCCGCAGTACGTCTGGACGCTGTTGACCAAACCGATGATTGCTAAACTCGGCGTCGGTCTGGCGGAACTTCAGGTCACATTCTCGCTGCTGATTATTCTGCAGACCTTTTTCTCACCCTTTCAGGGTCGGCTGGTTGAGCGTTTTGGCCCACGTCTGCTGATCTCCATCGGTACACTGATGGCGGGTTTCAGCTGGGTGATCGCCGCCCGGGTCAACAGCCTGACCTCACTGTATCTGGCCTACGGCTGCCTTGGCGGACTGGGGACGGGTATTGTTTACATCGGCGTGGTGGGACTGGTGATGAAGTGGTTTCCACAGCAGCGCGGTTTCGCCGCCGGAACTGTGGCGGCGGGCTACGGTATGGGGGCAATTTTCACCACCTTCCCGATATCTATTTCTCTTAATAGCTACGGGCTGGAACAGACGATGACGACATTTGGCCTCATCTTCGCCGCTGTGGGTCTTCTTGCCAGCCAGAACCTGAGGCTGCCTGAAACCAGCATGATGATGCCGGACAGTAAAACAGCGTCACCCGTGCTGGGCCAGCGCCAGTTTAAATCCGGGGAAATGCTGCGCCAGCCGCTATTCTGGCTGATGTTCATGATGATGACCATGATGTCGACTTCGGGACTGATGGTGACTTCGCAGATGGCGATTTTTGCCGAAGACTTCGGCATCAGCAAGGCGGTGATTTTTGGCATGGCCGCCCTGCCGCTGGCGCTGACCATCGACCGTTTCACTAACGGTTTAACGCGTC
>Ga0308169_10006680_pt1 | contig 10089 bp, 7 predicted proteins | sample PhyBR1_2_FD_202139 | JGI IMG/M metagenome (GOLD analysis project Ga0308169, IMG submission 202139) | Phyllosphere microbial communities from UC Gill Tract Community Farm, Albany, California, United States - DLSLSB.R1 | ecosystem: Host-associated > Plants > Phyllosphere > Unclassified | place... | reverse complement strand
GGGGGGGGGGCGGGCGAGGAGAGTCAGCGCAGCGCGAGGGACGGCAGCAGAGTAGCTGGCAGGGCGCACCTGAGGCTCTGAAGGTGCTTCTGACTCGTCTGCGGTGGCGTACGGGTCGAGGTCGGCGAGGGACGAGGTGCGGTTGAGCGACGAGTGGCCGAGGGCGGTGGAGGGTGGCGGGTCCATGAGGGGCGGAGCTGGTGGGCCGTGCTGGTGCCGAGGTGACCTGGTGCAGTGCTGGAGCGGGCCTGGCCTCGCTAGATGGGAAGCGGGTGGACGGCGTCGGGTCGAGCGGCGCCGAGGAGGAGCGGGTCGACCTCAGCCTCGTCTCGTCCGCCTCGCTCGCTCTGCAGTGCTTGTACAGCGTCTAGACTCACACAGTCGAGGTCACGCTTCACCATGGTGCGCTCAACTCCCCTCCCACCGAACCGCCCGGGTCCGCCTCCCTTGACCTCGACTCTCTCGCACTGATGAACAGTCTGTCACCCTCCACACCTCGCACGGCGAGATCAAGGTGCGTCCACTCGCTCTAGTCACCCTCTACTCGCCAGCTGACCCCTCGCGCACCCGCAGATCGAGGTCTTTTGCGAGACGGTCCCCAAAGCAGCAGAGGTGCGCCCACCCTCGCCTCTCTCTCGACAGACCCCTCCTTGCGACAGCTGACAGCTTGGCCGACATCTCCCGCAGAACTTCTTGGCGCTGTGCGCGAGCGGCCAGTACGACGGCTGCCTCTTCCACCGGTGCGCCACCTCTCCCTCGCTGAGCCGGCCACCTCGTCCTCTCCATGCCCGCACGCTGAGCCTTGCCCTTCCTGTCTGCAGCAACATCAAGGGCTTCATGATCCAGACAGGCGACCCGACAGGGACGGGCAAGGGCGGCCAGTCCATCTGGGGCCGACCCTTCCCGGACGAGGTGCGAGGGACGCTCAAGGTGCGTTCGGCTCGCTCTCCTGTGCACCTCCCTGGCCGTCTCATACGCTCTTACGAGTGCGATGAAAAGGGTAGATGTCGCAGACGACCTTCTGTCCGGCAAGCTGACGCTCTTCGCCTCGCAGTTCAACCAGCGCGGCATCGTCGCCATGGCCAACTCGGGCCCCGATACAAACAAGTGCGTCTCACTCTCTTCGCACGGCGCAGCCGTCTCGTCGGTCGAGCACAGCATAACGGGCGGCTGCTGACGCTCTTCATCCTGCAGGTCGCAGTTCTTCATCACCTGTCCGCCGCTCGTTCCCTCTCATCGGCTCGACACGCCCGGTCGCTGACGCCCTGCGCCCGTACAGACGCCAAGCAGTCCCATCTCGACACCAAGTACAGCATCTTTGGACGGTGCGCTGCTCCAGCCGTCGACCGTCTCGTCCTCGAGGTCTCGCTCACACTCCCTTCGTCGCTCGCGCAGCGTCATCGACGGGACGGACACGACGCTCGACGCGATGGTGCGTCCTGCAGCTCACCGTCTTGCTTGTCCTGGCACAGCCCTAGTACTGACGCTGCTCGCTCGCGCGCGCAGGAGAAGGTGCCGGTCAACGACAAGATGCGGCCTTTGCAGCCGATCAAGATCGAGCGGGTGCGTCGACGCTCGCCCTCTTGCTCTCGCCTGATCCTCTCAGACAAGCAGGTCGTGCTCTGCTCTTCGATGGCGCCGCCGCTGACGCGCTCGTCCCCCTTGTCGTGCAGGTCGAGGTGCACGCCAACCCGATCGCAGAAAAGCAGGCGTGAGGCTCGCCCGCGGCTGTGCATTTCCCCTCTCTGTGTACTACCCCTGTGTTGCAACCTAGTCGACCTGTGAGAAGCAGTGCAGCAGAAATGGAGAGACACGCTCGAGGCGAGGACGATCGATGCTGGCGTGCTTCCTGCTTGCTCTCTTCGCCGCATCCAGCTCTGCACCTGCTCTGCCACCACCCCTGCAGCAGTCGACTGCACCAGCACATCCGCCCGCACCGAACACCCACCGCGCCGCCGCGACCCTCGCCCGCCGTTGGCCACCTTGGTCAGCCTCGGGCCCGAGCGAGCCCTCCCTCGTTCGCCTCCGACAGCCCGCACGCCCGAGCCAGCCACCGAGCAGCCCAGCGCACAGCACCCGCCTGCCATGGCGTCCCACCAGCAGCCCCGCCACCAGCCGCCGTCGCCCTCGCGTCCCGCTCACCGCCGGGTCCCGTTCCCGATCTTCGAGGACGACACCCAGGCCCCGTTCGACCCGGCCCAGCTCCCCTCCGACCACTTCCTCGCCCAGCGACCCGTCACCCCGCCCCGCCCCGACTCGGTCATCGACCCCGTCTGGCTCGACGGCGCCCGCCCCGACACCTCGTCGCTCGCCGCGGCAGACTACGACGTCTCGGTCCACACGGGCTTCCTGCCCGCCGACGAGCCCGTCCAGTCGCTCCGAGGACTCGGCGCGGGCTGGGACGCGCTCGAGGACGCGCTCGAGCAGGTCGAGCGCGAGGCGGCCGTGCCCGGCGGCGCAGTCGGGCGGATCAGCAGTCGGTGGATGCAGGGCGTGCGCGAGGTGCGTCCCTATCCTGCCTCTTCATGAGTGAAAGGGCAGCTCCTGACGCCTTCGACACACCCCTCTCGCAGCTGCCGCAGGCCTCGGTCGAGCCCCTCACGACCCTCCCCCTCCTCCGCCGCGCCCACGTCGTCCTCGCCCACCTCGTCCACTTCTACATGCACGGCACCATGCCCTCGCAGACGGTCGTCCCTGCCTCGCTCGCCGTCCCGCTCGTCCAGGTCAGCGACCGCCTCGGCCTCCCGCCCATCCTCACCTACGCCGACACGGTCCTGTGGACCTGGCGCCTCACCGACAAGGCCCGAGGGCTCCGCGCCGACAACGTCGAGATCACGACGACCTTCACCCAGACGCCCTCGGAGCGCGCCTTCTTCCTCCTGTCGCTCTACTGCGAGCTGCACGGCCCGGCCCTCCTCCGCCTCATGTCGGCCACGCTCGACGAGGTCTTCTTCGCCGACCGCACCGCCCTCGGCCGCATCGCGGGCTACCTGCGCTCGATCGCCGGCCTCGTCAACGAGCTCACGGCGCTCATGGCGGCGGCGACGTCGTCCTCGGGCGGGTTCGGGCCCGGCGCGAGGGAGCGCATCGTGCCCGAGGTCTTCTACTGGGAGATCCGTCCCTGGTTCAACGGCGGCAAGTGGACGTACGAGGGCGTCGTCGCGCACGGCGAGGCCAAGGAGATGGAGTGGGGCGGGCCGTCGGCGGGGCAGTCGAGCCTCGTCCACGCGCTCGACCTCTTCCTCGGCGTCGACCACATGCCGCGCGCCGCTCCCGCTCCCGGGCACGCGCGCGCGCACGCGCACGGCACGCTCGAGCGTGAGCGCAAGGTCGAGGCGTCGGCGTTCCCGGGCACGTTCCACGACGAGCACGACAAGGATACGGCGGCGGCGGTGCGCGCCGCAGCGACGGGCGGGTCCAAGGCCGCGCTGCACAAGGCGCCCTCGGACGCCACCTTTATGCAGCGCATGTCGCACTACATGCCCGGCCACCACCGCGCCTTCCTCTCGCACCTCGAGTCGCTCCACTCGCCCAACCCGGCCGCGCCGCACGCGCCCGTCCTTCCCTCGCTCCGCAAGCTCGCCCGCCGCCACCCGCACGAGCTCGGCCCGGCGTACGACGGCGCCGTGAGCGCCATGAAGCGCTTCCGCGACGCCCACATGCGCCTCGCGACCGTCTTCATCGTCCAGCAGGCGCGGCGCGAGCCGGCTCGAGGCTCGGTCCACTGGGCCGAGTGGGAGGCCAAGCGCGTCGCCAAGGAGCGCGCCGACGAGGAGCGTCGCACGCTCGGCGCAGACGCAGGCGGCGCGGCCGACAAGCTCGTCGGGACGGGCGGGACCGACCTCGTCAGCTTCCTCAAGCGCTGCAGGGACCGTACGGTCGAGGCGCTCCTCGGCGACGACGACGCGCAGGTTCAGGCCTAGGTGCAGGAGCAGAAGCAGGAGCGGGCGCAGGAGTGGGCGCAGCGCAGAGCTTTGGCGGCGGCGGGACCTCTACATAGATCAGTGCTCGGGCCATGGTTCGCCCTTGTCGTGTTGTACCACCGCGCAAATGGACACTAGCCTTCTCTCCTTCGAGCGTGCGCGTGCGAGAGCGTCTATCTGCGAGAGCTCGAGCGTCGTCGGCCGTGCTTGGTCTCGCCCGCGCGCACCTCGCGGGTGCACCGCCCCTCGTCTCCCTCTTCCTCTCGCTCTCTCTCTCACCGACCTCGCCCTCGGTCCAGCTCGCTCGAGCACTACCAGAACGACCGTCGCCGCATCACCATGGCCGAGCCCGACCGCGTCCAGCCCGTCGTCATCCCCTACCCGGCCCTCATCGCCTCGGACTCGTCGCTGCCCGCCCTCGTGCAGCAGGGCTTCGACTCGAGCCCCGACTCGCTCGGCCTCGTCATCGTATCGGAACTTCCGCCCGAGTTCCCCCAGCTGCGCAAGCGCCTCCTCCACCTCTCCAACTCGTTCGCCTCGCTCCCCGCCGCGACTCGCGAGAAGTACGCCCACCCGGGGAGCCACTACTCGTACGGCTGGTCCCACGGCAAGGAGATCATGAACGGCACGCCCGACCTCCTCAAGGGCTCGTTCTACAACAACCCGTCGCACGACCTCACGCCCGGCCTCCACGACGGCGACGAGCCCGTCGCCAACATCTGGCCCGATGAGCCCGGCGTCGACGGCTTCGAGGAGGCCTTCAAGGATCTGTGTGCGCTCATGGTGCGCATCGGCGTCCTCGTCGCCGCGGCGTGCGACCAGCTCGTCGACAAGACGGCGTCGGCCAAGTCGGTCGAGCAGCTCGTCAAGGAGAGCCACTCGAGCAAGGCGCGGTTGCTGCACTATGTGCGTCCTCGTCGTCTCCTTTCTCGAGCTTGAGCTTGTAGAGCTGCTGCTGACGAGCCTCTCGCTGCGCGCAGTTCCCTCGAGACGACACCTCGTTCGCCCTGCCGCCCTCGTCTTCCGTCCCCGACAAGCCGTATAAGCCCGACGAGGTCGACGACAGCTGGGTGCGTCCCACGAGCCTCTCGCCTTGTCAAGGAGGCTCCCGCTGACGAGCTTGCGCCTACAGTGCGGCACGCATATCGATCATTCGCTCCTCACCGTCTTGTGCCCGTCCCTGTACCTCTTCCACCCCGACTCTGCGCCTCTCGACCCGCTCGTCATCCCCGCACCCTCACGCTCGACGGGCCTCTTCATCAAGACGCGCGGCGGCAAGGTCGTGCAGGCGGCGATCCCCGAGGACTGCGTCGCGCTCCAGACGGGCGAGACGCTCGAGCTCCTCACCTCAAGGCGGCTCGCCGCGACGCCGCACTTTGTCAACGCGACGGCGGCCGACCTCGGCACCAAGGCGCTTCGGGCGATCGAGCGCAAGAAGGAGGCCGAGCCGCAGACGTGGGGCAAGGTCGAGAGCGGCACGGTCACTCGAGAGACGCTCGCCGTCTTCCTCCAGGTGCGCTCTCTTCTCTCTTCTTGCGCTTCGCCTCACTCGCTCTCGCTCCTTGCTCTCGCTGACATGCTCGACGGTGTATCGCAGCCCAACCACGACGAGGTCGTCGCCGAGAGCGGCGAGACGTTCGGCGAGTTCTCGGCGCGCGTGTTCAAGCGGCACTACGACGACGAGGCCAAGTAGCTGTCGAGCGAGCGGCCGGCTGTAGAACGAGGAAGCATGACCTTGTGCAGCTGACAACGACGACTCGAGTTGCCTCGTGCACGGTGCCCGGGAGAGTCGGCGGGAAAGCGAGCGAGCGCTCCTGGTGCGACCAGTTCAAGTCCCGCCCGAGGACCGTCGTAAGAGTGCTTCACGAGCTCGGAAGGCGGCTTCTCTCGCGCGCTCGAGGAGGGGGAGGGCGATGGCGATGCCGCCGCGGGCCGAGACCACCTTCGCCCGCTCGCGCTTGAGCGACTCCAGCTCCCACCCATCTCTCGCCACCTCCTGCTTGCCACGACCCAGCAGTCCACGCACGCACGGCAGCGCAACTCGCCCGACCATGCCCGCCAAGCAGCCAGGGCGACCCCCCGATCTCGCCGCCTCGTCCTCATCATTGTTGGCAACGCCGATCCCGCCCGCCGTCGCGCGCGTTCGCAGCGACGCCGTGTGGGATGGCCAGGGCAAGGGCAAAGGGCGAGCCTCGGACTGCGCCGAGCAGCCCCAGCACGCCTCGCTCGCGCGACCCGCAGGCCAAGTGCCACCTCCACCGCCTCGGGTCCGTCGCGAGTTCCCCTTCCTTCTCGAGCGCTCCAGGGACCCGGCGAGCTGCTGCTGATGCCTGCGCACGCGCACCTACAGCAGCATGACCCCCTGTCCAAGCCGCCTTCGACCTCGTCTCAGCCGCAGCTCGACTCGCTGCCCGCCTCCGCCGTCTCGTCGACTCGCCGCCTCGGCGCTCTCGGCATCCCCCTCCCCTCCGACAGCGGGTCCGAGGACGGCGACGTCAGCCCCTCGAGCACGTCGTCCAGTGGCTCGCTCGAGGCCAACCCGCCCGCGTCGCCCCTCATCCCCGTCCACCACGAACCGCCCGAGCCGACCTACTCGCGCGGTGGCAGCACCAGGTCCGGGCCGAGCACGCGCAGCGGGACGCAAGACGGCGGCGCCTTTGTGTCGGAGCAGAGCTTCAGGGACATTGTGCGTCCCTCTCGCTCGGCCGGCTGTTGCGCTCGAGGCCTTGTCGCTGACCTTGCTCTCCCCCTCCCGCAGGTCGACGACCTGACGTTGCAGAGTGCGTCGCTCTCCTCTGCTGCTCTCGATCGGACCGTGCCGAGCTGACACATCCTTCTCGCTCGCAGACCAGAAGCTCAAGGCGCGCCTCAAGCGCTTCGAGTCGGCGAGGGTGCCGACCAACCTGCGCAACGAGCGTTTGTTCGAGGTTCGATTCTTCGACGGCTTGCCCAAGTGCGTCTTCTTCCTCTGCTCCTCGCGCTCCGTCCGTCGCTGATGCAGCTCCCTGCAGGCAACGCCGTCGCGAGATCGAGGGCTTCTTGACCGACTACGTCCAGACCTTGTCGACGACCGCCTCGTCGGGCGACCTCCTCAGCTCGTCCTCGCGCGTCAACGTCAGCGGCGACATGAGCAACCACGACCATACCGAGTCGACGTCGTCGCTCGGCGCGACCCTGCGTTCGCTTCGCAGCTCGGAGCGCGAGGCGCTCGGCAAGGAGGCTCTGCGCGCCGCCGGCAGCGGCCCTAGCGCGGGCGCCGATCGGTCGGCGACGGGCTCGGGCAGTGCGTCAGGCAGCGGCGGGCGAGCGCAGCGGTCCTCGGGGGAGCGCAACGCGACGACGATCGAGCCGCTCGGCGCTACCCCGTCCCTCCCGCTCCCCGATCCGCCGGCCCTCCTGCGCCGCCCGACCGACATCTTCCCGCCCGAGCGCGACGTCCTCGCCGCGCCGTCCTTCTCGGGCGCCGAGCCGCTCTCGACGATGGGCACCGGCAGCGGCATGCGCATCTCGGACCCGACGTCCAAGAAGCGCAAGCGCGCGCCCAAGTCGCCCGAGGAGGCGACGAGCCCCGAGCGCGTGCCCCGAGTCCGTCGCACGGCGAGCTACGACGGCTCGACGAGCAGCCGAGACGGCACGCCCGACCCCGAGCGCCTCGAGTTCCTCATCGTCGACATGATCGAGCGCCTCTTCTCCGAGTCGCTCCCGCTCGACCAGCCCGACCCGCCGCCGCAGCAGAGCCCGCCGCCGAACCCGCTCCACAGCGAGCCGCACCCGCTCCCGGCCCAGTCGTCGACCAACACGGCCTACCTGCGCGCCATGCTCGTCTCGGACGACACGCAGGCGCGCGGCGGCTGGCTCTACCTCAACCTCGTCTCGACCATGGCCGCCCTGCACCGTCTCAACGTCAGCCTCGCGACGGTCCGCCACGCCCTGCGCAGCAAGAGCGCGCTCGTCGAGGTCAGCGCCGAGGGCGACAAGATCCGCTGGAAGGGTCCGCGCACCAAGCCCGCGCCGCGCGTGCAGGACGCCGCCGCCGACGCTAAGGCGAACTTCGGCATGGGCGACATGGAGGACAACTCGATCGAGGCGACGCGCATGCAGGGCGTCGAGGACGCCGAGCGCGAGCAGGCTCACCGCCGCCATGTCGTCCAGGGCGGTCGCCGCGGCTCGAGTCGCTCGAGTCGCTCGAGCAACGGCGTGCCCGACTCGATGTTCGACGAGCGAGGCGGCGGCGCGGGCTCGGGCTCGGGCGCTCGTGACGCCGGCGAGACCGGCTCGGGCCGCCCGTCCAAGGGCTCGACGGCGCCGACGTCGCAGTACCCGTCGACGGGCTCGAAGAACGGGTCGAGCTCGCAGGGCGACAAGCGCTTGTCGGTCGGCCACGCGCAGGCGGCGCTCGAGGCGCACGACGCGACGGCGAGGCTGTCGCCCCTCATGCTCTCGACCCGCGCAGAGCTCGCCGCCGCCCCGCAGGCTCCGAGCGCGCTCCGTCACTCGGTCGTTGAGCTGCTGCCGACGCAAGGCGCGCCGAGCGGCAACGACGGCGCTCACGTCCTCGGCTCGACCGTCCAGCCGGCCCCCAAGCACCTCCTCTACACGCCGCTCTTCGTTCGCCGCAACGACTCCGAGTCGGAGAAGGGCAGCAACGACGGCGCCTCGGCCGCCTCGGACGTTTCGGCCGACGACGTGCGGCCCGCCAAGCGGCACAAGGAGGCCGGCGGCGTCGTCTACTTCGCCAACCCGCTCTTCTACTCGGACCTCGCCGGCGACTCGGGCGCCCGCATGCAGGCGCTCCACAGCCGCATGGGCGTCATGCAGGCGACGAACGCCGTCCTCGGCGCGCCCTCGAGCGCCGTCGCGAGCGGGTCGGGCGCTGTCGATGCGGCGTCTCGCTCTCGGTCGAGCCTGACGCCGCTGAGCGAGCTCGACACGCTCGAGTCGCACTCGATGGAGCTCGACGGCGTGCTCGAGCGCGCGTCGGCGTCGACTGCCGGCTCGGACGACGCTCAGTCGGCCGCGTCGGCTCTCGAGGGCGAGGCGGCGTGGGATGCGATCGAGCCGGTCGACATCGCGCCGCCCGGGCCGCAGCCTGCGAGCGTCGAGGACTGCGACGTGTACCAGATCACGCCGTACCCGAACCTGCAGCTCTCGGGCACGAACGACGACGTGACGGCGGCCGACCACTTTACGACCCACACCAAGCACCTGTACCCTCCTCACCCTCCTCGTTCCCCTCGCCGCATCTCGCCGCTCCCGAAGCGCCTCCACCGTTCATCCGCATCCATCGTCCCACCGCCGCGCTCGGCGCATAAGCATCATCCCGACCTCGTCGCCTCGACGTGCATTTCGTCCCACACCCTGCACCACCACCCGTCCGTCTGCGTCCGGTTCCCTCGTCACCGCCTGCGCATGTCGTCGACCGCCTCGGACTCGGACGACGGCGACGAGCACGGGTCGCACACGCGCGGCAGCACCTCGCCAACGTCGACCCAGATCCGCCGGCTCGCCAACGCCCACAGCGGCCTGTCCGGCGCCGACTACCTCATGTCGCTCGCGCTCCCGCTCAACAACTGGGCGCCCGAGCTGCGGCGCGGCGCCAGCACCGAGGAGCGCGACACGAGCGAGGCGTTCCGCACCGGCGACAGCGCATCGCTCATCACTCTCGACTAGCCTCTCCTCCTCATCTCGTTCCACTTCCTCTTGGTCACCCGGGCAGGTGTTGTAGGACTCGCATCTCCGTCTTTGTATCGCTCGCAATATACGCATCGACCGATCCTCTCGCTCTCGTTCTCGTTCTCGCGACTGCTCGTTCGTCCGTGAGGAGAGCACGAGTCCGAGCGAATCGATCCTCGAACAGGTGGCATTGCAGACAGACAGTGTACAGAGGTCGAGAGAGAGACAGTCCAGCGCCGCCCGGGGCGACGAGACGGCTGCGCGAGGTCGAGACGGTGCGGCGAGGGGAGGGACAGGACGAGGAAGGAGAGGGCGGCGCGTCGGGTCGGCGGCGAATAGGAGTCCTGTGACAGCGAGGAAGGGTAAAGTCAGCTCGGCATGCTCCTCAACGGCTGCTGCCCTCCTGTGAGCCCTCGACCGCGAGCTACACGGCTTCATCAGCTGGGGGAGCGGGGGCGGAGGGGAAGGTGCTCACCTCTCGGCGCAGGCCGCG
>Ga0308169_10006679_pt1 | contig 10090 bp, 5 predicted proteins | sample PhyBR1_2_FD_202139 | JGI IMG/M metagenome (GOLD analysis project Ga0308169, IMG submission 202139) | Phyllosphere microbial communities from UC Gill Tract Community Farm, Albany, California, United States - DLSLSB.R1 | ecosystem: Host-associated > Plants > Phyllosphere > Unclassified | place... | reverse complement strand
AAAGCGGTATCTCATTCAACAGAGATGCCGAATGTCAGACCGCTTTCGCGAGCAGGCTCGCTCCCACAGGGGATTACTGCAAGATCAGGGCTTTTTGGCGGCAGCCTTGGCGCCACGCTGGCGCAGGGCCTCGAACAGGCAGACGCCGGTGGCGACCGAGACGTTGAGGCTGCTGACGCTGCCGGCCATCGGCAGCTTGACCAGGTAATCGCAATGCTCACGGGTCAGGCGGCGCATGCCCTTGCCTTCGGCACCCATGATCAGGATGGTCGGGCCCGTCAGGTCCTGGTCATAAATGCTGACCTCGGCCTCGCCCGCCGTGCCGACAACCCACAAGCCGCGCTGCTGGAGTTTTTCCAGGGTGCGCGCCAGGTTGGTCACCGCCACCAACGGAATGACTTCCGCCGCGCCACAGGCCACTTTGCGCACAACCGGCGTCAATGTCGCGGACTTGTCCTTGGGCACGATCACCGCCAACGCACCGGCGGCATCCGCCGAACGCAGGCAGGCGCCGAGGTTGTGCGGATCGGTCACGCCGTCCAGCACCAGCAGCAGGGGAGCGCCTTCAGTGCGATCCAGGAGCTCGTCGAGCATCGCTTCGCCCCAGACCTGGCTCGGACTGACCTCGGCCACGACACCCTGGTGCACGCCTTCGACCCAGGCATCCATTTCGCGCCGCTCGGCCTGGCCGACCGCAACGCGATTTTCGCCAGCCAGTTCAATCAGGGTCTGGACGCGCGGATCGCTACGCCCTTCCGCCAGCCAGATCTGCTTGACCCGCTTGGGGTGATGACGCAGCAACGCTTCCACGGCGTGCACGCCGTAGATTTTTTCCAACTGACTCATGACTTGGCCTTGGGTTTACGCGCCCCGCCGCTCTTGGCTGGGGCCGAGCCCGCTTTCGGCGGGCCCTTACGGTGTTTGCTCGGCTTGCTGGCCGCCTTGTCCGGGGCCGACCGTCCGGCCTTGCTCCCGGATGCAGCTTTACCACCATTCTTGGCTTCAGCCAGCAACGCCTGTTTCATTTCACGGCTTTTGCGCAACTCGGCGTTCTTCGCCGCAGCATCGCTTGGCCGATAGGCTTCGACAGCTTTTTCCTTGGCCGGACCACGACGCCCCGACCGGGACGACGAAGCAGGCTCCTCGGACTTGCTGGCAGGCGCTGCGGTTTCGGCACCACGCTTCTTGCGACCGATCGGCGCGCTGATGGTTTTTTCCGCCATCTCGAAGTCGATCTTGCGCTCGTCGAGGTCGACACGCATCACCCGCACTTCGACGGTATCGCCAAGGCGGAAGCTGCGCCCGGTGCGCTCGCCCGCCAGGCGGTGATGCACAGGATCGAAGTGGTAGTAATCGCCCGGCAGCGCGGTGACATGCACCAGGCCTTCGACGTAGATATCAGTCAGCTCGACGAACAGGCCAAAACCGGTCACGGCGGTAATCACGCCAGGGAACGACTCACCGACGCGATCCTTCATGTATTCGCACTTGAGCCAGTTCACTACGTCGCGAGTCGCTTCGTCGGCACGCCGCTCGCTCATCGAGCATTGCTCGCCGAGCTGCTCCAGGGCAGCCTCGTCGTACGGATAGATACGCGCCTTCGGAATGGTCATCGCACCGGCACGCTTGACGTGCGGGGTGTTCATCTTCGAGTGGATCACGCTGCGGATGGCCCGGTGCGTGAGCAGGTCGGGGTAGCGACGGATCGGCGACGTAAAGTGGGTGTAGGCCTCGTAATTCAGGCCGAAGTGACCCTGGTTGTCGGCGCTGTACACCGCCTGGCTCAACGAGCGCAGCATCACGGTCTGGATCAGGTGGAAATCCGGACGATCCTTGATGCTTGCCAGCAGCGCCTGGTAATCCTTCGGCGATGGACCTTCCTTGCCTTTGTGAAGGGACAAGCCCAGCTCACCGAGGAACGCTCGCAGTTTTTCCAGGCGCTCTGGCGGCGGACCGTCGTGAACCCGGTACAACGCAGGGATTTCATGCTTCTTGAGGAATTCCGCCGTGGCAACGTTGGCCGCCAGCATGCATTCCTCGATCAGCTTGTGCGCATCGTTGCGCACGGTCGGCCGGATTTCGGCGATCTTGCGCTCGGTGCCGAAGATGATCCGGGTTTCCTGGGTTTCAAAATCGATCGCGCCGCGCACGTGGCGCGCCGCCAGCAGAACCTTGTACAGCGAGTAGAGCTGTTTGAGGTGCGGCACGACATCGGTGTACTCGCCACGCAGCTTGCGCGACTCGGCCAGCTTTGGCGTTTCCAGCATCGCGCTGACCTTGTTGTAGGTCAGACGGGCGTGAGAGTGGATCACGGCTTCATAGAAGCAGTAATCCGTCATCTCGCCGGCCTTGGAGATGGTCATCTCGCAAACCATGGCCAAGCGATCGACGTGAGGGTTGAGCGAGCACAGTCCGTTGGACAGCTGCTCAGGCAGCATCGGCACGACGCGCTCGGGGAAGTACACCGAGTTGCCGCGAACCTGGGCTTCGGCATCCAGCGCCGAACCGAGCTTCACATAACTGGAAACGTCGGCAATCGCCACGTACAACTTCCAGCCGCCCGAGAACAGGCGCAACTTGCCGGGCCGGGCTTCGCAGTAGACCGCGTCGTCGAAGTCACGGGCGTCTTCACCGTCGATGGTGACGAACGGCAGGTGGCGCAGGTCGATGCGCTTCTCTTTGTCTTTCTCTTCGACTTCCGGCTTGAGCTTGGCGGCTTCTTTCAAGACCGCTTCAGGCCAGACGTGGGGAATGTCGTAGGTGCGCAGGGCAACGTCGATTTCCATGCCCGGCGCCATGTAGTTGCCGACCACTTCCACCACATCGCCTTGCGGCTGGAAGCGCGGGGTTGGCCAGTGGGTGATCTTCACTTCGACGAACTGACCGATCTGCGCGTTGGCATTTCGGCCTGGCGTGACCAGCACTTCCTGCTGGATCTTCGGGTTGTCGGCCACGACGAAACCGATGCCACCTTCCTCGAAATAACGCCCGACGATGGTTTCGTGGGCACGGGAGACCACTTCGACGATCACGCCTTCGCGGCGTCCGCGTCGGTCCAGGCCGGAAACCCGGGCCAGCGCACGGTCGCCGTCGAACACCAGGCGCATCTGCGCCGGGCTCATGAACAGATCGTCGCTGCCATCGTCCGGAATCAGGAAACCGAAGCCGTCGCGGTGGCCGGCGATGCGGCCCAGGATCAGGTCGAGCTTGTCGACCGGGGCATAGGTGCCACGCCGGGTGTAGATCAGTTGAGCATCGCGCTCCATGGCACGCAGGCGGCGGCGCAGGGCTTCGAGCTGGTCCTCGGTGGTCAGGCCGAACTCTTCGACCAACTGCTCACGGCTAGCAGGCGAACCCCGATCAGCGAGATGCGCCAGGATCAGTTCACGAGCGGCCTCGGGATCGAGGGACTGCCAATCGGCCATTAGAGAGTTTTCACCTTGTCTATATGCGGGTTAGTTTGGCATAGGCGTAATGAAACGGGAAATTTCAAGCATCAGATGCCTTTTCTAAAGTCTTTCGACACGCCTTTGAAGCCCCTGATTGCACCGCTCGTGAAATTTAGCGTTTTTTTTGCGCCCAGGGGTTTACAGTTAAAAACACGCTCCGTATAGTGCGCGCCATCGACGACGTAGACACGTTGCCGATATTGCCCAGATGGTGAAATTGGTAGACACGCCAGCTTCAGGTGCTGGTGACCGCAAGGTCGTGGAAGTTCGAGTCTTCTTCTGGGCACCAATTTCAAGCAGCAGATCTACAATCTGCCAGCTCCCAGAAACCCGCGAAAGCGGGTTTTTGCATTTTCGGCCCCTGCAAATGCGTTTCAGCAATTATTAAAACAAAAACAGGGGTTTACAGATCAAAACGCGCTCCGTATAGTGCGCCCCATCAACAGCGGCAACGCTGAAGATGCTGCCCAGATGGTGAAATTGGTAGACACGCCAGCTTCAGGTGCTGGTGACCGCAAGGTCGTGGAAGTTCGAGTCTTCTTCTGGGCACCAATTCAAGCTTCAAGGTTATACACCTTGAACCTCACAGAAACCCGCGAAAGCGGGTTTTTGCGTTTCCGGGATCCGGAAATCCCCTCGCCACAACGCACATGAGAAACAATATCGTTTATCATTGTTACAAGTTTTTGCTACACGACAGTGAGGAACCCTGCGAATGATGTTTCGAACCACCCTGCGCCGCGCCCTGACCTTCACCCTGCTCGGCCTGACCCTCGCAACGCCCCTCACCCAAGCCGCCGACAAGGTGGAACTGACCCTTTATAACGGCCAACACAAAGAAGTCGGCGACGAACTCGCCAAGGCCTTCGAAGCCAAGACCGGCATTCACGTCAACGTGCGCAAGGGCAGCAGCAACCAGCTCGCCAGCCAAGTCGTCGAAGAAGGCGACCGCTCCCCCGCCGACGTGATCTACACCGAAGAGTCCCCGCCGCTGAACAAGCTCGGCGAACAAGGCCTGCTGGCGAAGATCGATGATGCGACCCTCAATGTGCTTCCCAAGAACTACGTCGCCAACAACGGCACCTGGATGGGCGTGACCGCTCGCGTTCGCGTGGTCGCCTACAACCCCAAGCTGGTCGATGAAAAGGACCTGCCGAAAACCGTCCTCGATTTCGCCCAGCCACAATGGCAAGGCAAGGTCGGCTTCGTACCGACCAGCGGCGCGTTCCAGGAGCAAGCGGTAGCGATCATCAAATTGCACGGCAAGGAAGCCGCCGAAGAATGGCTCACGGGGTTGCGCGCCTTCGGCAAGGTCTACAGCAACAACATGGTCGCCCTCAAAGCCGTGGAGAACGGCGAAGTGGCGACGGTCCTGGTGAACAATTACTACTGGTTCGCGCTGCAGCGGGAAAAGGGACAGCTCGATTCCAAACTGCACTATTTCACTGGCGGCGATGCCGGTGGCCTGGTCACCGTCTCCAGCGCTGCAGCCCTCAAATCCAGCAAACACCCCAAGGAAGCCCAGCAGTTGCTCGCCTACATGGCCAGTGAAGAAGGCCAGCGCGTCATCACCCAGACGTCCGCCGAATACCCGCTGCACAAGGGCATGACATCGGATCGCGGGCTCAAGCCGTTCAATGAACTGGAGCCACCGAAGGTCACCCCGGCCGACCTCGGCAATGCGGAGGAAGCATTGGAACTGGAACGCGAAGTCGGCCTGAACTGATGACACCGTCGTTGAGCGCCTCTCTCGCAGCCGGGGGCTACGTTCCCCGGCGCAAGCGCCCGTCGATCGGGTTGCTGCTGCCCGTGATGCTGCTTGTACTGCTGAGCCTGTTGCCATTGTTCTACGTCATCACAAAGGCATGGCAGGCCGGCTGGACAGAGGCATTGCATTTGTTGTGGCGGCCTTATGTATTCGGCTTGCTGCGCAACACGTTGATGCTGATGACCGGCGTCACGTTGGCCTGCGGCATCATCGGTCTGTCACTGGCCTGGCTACTGGAGCGCAGCAATCTGCCGGGGCGTCGCGTCTGGGGCGTCATCCTGTGCCTGCCGTTCGCGGTGCCGGCGTTTGTCAGCAGCTTCACCTGGGTATCCCTGAGTGCGCATTTCGAGGGACTGGGCGGGGCGATCCTGGTGATGACCCTGTCCAAGTACCCGCTGATTTTCCTGCCTGTTGCCGCAACGTTGCGCAACCTGGATCCGTCCCTTGAAGAGTCCGCCCGCACCCTGGGCCACAACCGCTGGGGCGTGTTTTTTCGCGTCACCCTGCCCTTGCTCTGGCCTTCGCTGCTGGCCGGTTCCTTGTTGATTGCCCTGCACATGCTCGTGGAGTTCGGCGCGCTGTCGATCATCGGCCTGCAGACGTTTACCACAGCCATTTATCAACAGTTCGAACTGGAATTCAGCAACGCCAATGCCGCCATGCTGTCAGCGGTGTTGCTGGTGCTGTGCATGGCGCTGTTGTGGCTGGAACTGCGAGTACGCGGCAAGGGCCGCCATGTGCGCACCGGCCAAGGCGCGGCGCGCCAGGCCGGACAGGTACGGCTCGGCCCATGGACGCTTCTTGGGCAACTGTATTGCCTGGCCCTTGCGGTCATCGGCAGCGGCATTCCGCTGGGGATGTTGGCGTATTGGCTGGCAGTGGGCACGTCCGCCGCGTTTCCTGCGAGCGAAATTGGCGAAGCGTTATTGTCGTCCCTGGCACTTTCGCTGGGCGGCGCCGCGCTCTGCCTTGTGTTGGCCGTGCCGGTCGGCCTGCTGGTAGTGCGCCACAAGGGGCGGCTGGCGATATGGGCCGAACGCCTGCCTTACCTGCTGCATGCGCTGCCCGGATTGGTGATCGCCCTGAGCCTGGTGTATTTCGCCCTGCACTACGTGCCGGCGCTGTACCAGACCTCAGGCCTGCTGCTGATTGCCTATGCGCTGCTGTTCCTGCCACTGGCCCAGGCGCCGGTGCGTACCGCGCTGAACAAGGCCGCGCCGCAACTGGAAGAAGCGGCGCGCACGCTGGGAGCGTCGTCGTTCAGCGCATTTTGCCGCGTGACCCTGCCGATCATCTTCCCGGCGCTGGGCGCGGCGTTCGCGTTGGTGTTCCTGGATGCGATGAAGGAATTGACCGCCACGCTGTTGCTGAGCCCGACCGGGCTCAATACGTTGGCGACAGCGGTGTGGGCACATACGTCGAATGTGGAATTCGCGGCGGCAGCGCCGTATGCGGCGCTGTTGATAGTGGTGTCGGGGTTGCCGGTATATTTACTGACGACGCGAATGTATCTGAGCCGCTGAGAGAGCTTTCGCGAGCAGGCTCGCGAAGAGGCAGCCATTGAAATCTCGAATCAGGCCCTGAACTGCCCCAGGCTAGCCTTCAACTGCGCTGCCAGATTATCCAGCACCTTCCCACTGGCCGTCGTCTCAACCACCGCCTGGGCAGCTTTCTCAGCCTGGGCATGAATGGTCTCGACCCGACCACGCACCGCTTGCGCGCCCTGGGCCTGATGCGCGGCCGCCTGGGTCGCCAAACCGATGGCGGCATGCACCTGTTCAACGGAAGCCTGCACCGACTGCTGCAGCCGGGCACTGTCACGCAAAACCGACAGACCTTCACTGGCTTGCCGCCCGGCCTGGCCAATCGCAGCCACTGCCTCCCGAGCCCCCTGCTGCAGGGCCACGATATGGGCCTGAATGTCACCGGTTGAACTCTGAGTCTTGCTCGCCAGCGCCCTCACCTCATCCGCCACCACCGCGAACCCGCGCCCGGTCTCCCCGGCACGCGCCGCCTCGATGGCCGCGTTCAAGGCCAGCAGGTTGGTTTGCTCGGCGATGCCGTGGATCACCGTCAGCACCACTTCGATCTGCTCGCTCTGCTGGGCCAGCCGCTCGATAACCTTCGCCCCGGTGTCCACCTGCCCGGCCAGCGCCTCGATCAAGCTGCCGACCTTGGCCGAGGTACGAGTGGTTTCATCAGTGGCCTGACGGATCTCGACCACTTGCTGCAAGGCCGCCTGCATCGCCTGGCTTTCCGACGCCGCCTCATCGGCCATCTGCGACAGCGCCCGCAGGCTTTCGGCCACTTCATCGCGCTGCATGCCAGCCGCCGCGTCGGCACCGGAGTTGCGCAAGGTCATCGCGCCAATTTCCTGACCGGTACGCTGGGCCACGTCTCCCGCCTCGCGCACGATGGGTTGCAACTTATCCACAAAACGATTGACCGCCGAGGCCATGTCGCCAATTTCATCCTTGCTGCTGATCTGCACACGCTTGGTCAGGTCGCCCTCGCCCGCCGCCAGGTCGTTCATCGCAGCGATCAACAATTTCAAGCGATTGACCACCCGACGCCCAAGCACCACGGCCAGCAGCACCAGCACGCCCAACCCCACCAGCGCCAGGCCCAGGCCGATGCGCCAACGCAACGTCCCCGCAGCTTCTTGCACGGTGGCGGTGGTATTGGTCTGCATTTCGGTGGCAGTAGCCTGCGCCGAGCCCAGGCGGCCGCGCATCGCGGCGGCGCTGTCGGCAGCCGCGCCCTTGAGGCTGTCACCCACCAATTGGTCACTGCTGGCAATCAACGCGGAGAACCGCTGATCCAGCGCCTTCAGGTCGGTTTCCACGGACGCGGTGGAAACACCCATCAGCACCTTGCCGATTTCCACCCCATTGGGGTTGATCGAGGCTTCGAGGTAGAACACCGATGGATCGTTCTTCGCCGCATCCAGCACTTTGTCCAGTGCCCGCTCGCCCTTGCCCTTTTCCAACAAGGCCTTGTTGATCGGGTTTTCCCGGTTCAGGTAACGCGTCAGGTGTTCACCGGCCGCGTCGTCATAGATGACGAACAGCACGTTGGGATTGCGCTGGGCCCGGCGGGCGAATTCGGACAGGGTCGGTACGTCACTGTCCCACATGGCGCGAGGCGCGACCGAGGCCAGGAGCTGCGCCATATCATTGGCGGAATCACGCAAGTCTTTTTCCAGGGTCGCACGCAGTTGGGCCTGCTCCTCCTTCAGACGCGAGGACAGACCGGCGGCCAAGCGCTGGCGAGTACTGGCGGACAAGCTGTCCAGGCTCGACGTGACTTCACGCCCAGCCTGCTCCAGCTCACCTGCCAGTTTCTGGCTGTCGGCGCCCAAGCGGGCGCCCAGGTCGGATTCAAGCGCCGTGACCGTGCTTCGGGTCAGCGCAACGGCGACCAGTACCTGCACCAAAAGGGCGATACCGAGCGTAACGAACACGGGCCGCAACAAACGGCTTTGTAACAGTGAGAGAACGGCCGACACTTGAAATCCCTCTACCAAACGCCATTAATTTGATGGCACTCGTGAAAGCGGTGCCTTGATGGTGAGGCATAGCAAGTGTCGTGCCGTCGGCCAGACAGAAACGACAAAGGGCTCCCTAAGGAGCCCTTTGTTTTTTACATCAACGACTTATCAGGCAAACGGATGACGCAGGACGATGGTTTCGTTGCGGTCCGGCCCCGTCGAAATAATGTCGATCGGCGCACCGACCAACTCTTCGACGCGCTTGATGTAATTGCGCGCGGCCAACGGCAGCTCTTCCAGGGTCTTGGCGCCCACGGTCGACTCGGTCCAGCCTGGCATCTGCTCGTACACCGGCTCCAGGCCGATGTAGCTGTCGGCATCGGTCGGTGCGTCGATGACGGCGCCGTCCTGGTTCTTGTAGCCCACGCAAATATTGATGGTTTCCAGGCCGTCCAGTACGTCCAGCTTGGTCAGGCACAGGCCCGAGATGCTGTTGACGTCGATGGCGCGACGCAGGATCACGGCATCGAACCAGCCGCAACGACGGGCACGACCGGTGGTAGCACCGAACTCGTGGCCGCGCTTGGCCAGGAAGGCACCGACGTCGTCGAACAGCTCAGTCGGGAACGGACCCGAACCGACGCGGGTCGTGTAGGCCTTGGTGATGCCCAGGATGTAGTCCAGGTACATCGGGCCAAAACCCGAACCGGTGGCGATACCGCCCGCGGTGGTGTTGGAGCTGGTGACGTACGGGTAGGTGCCGTGGTCGATGTCCAGCAGCGAACCCTGGGCGCCTTCGAACATGATGTCCTTGCCGGCGCGGCGCAGCTCGTGCAGCTCGGCAGTGACGTCGAGCATCATCGGCTTGAGCAGCTCGGCGTATTCCATGCACTCATCCAGGGTCTTCTGGAAGTCGATGGCCGGCTCTTTGTAGTAATTGACCAGGACAAAGTTGTGGTAGTCCAGCAACTCGCCCAGCTTGGCGGCGAAACGTTCACGGTGGAACAGGTCACCGATGCGCAGGCCGCGACGGGCCACCTTGTCTTCGTAGGCCGGGCCGATACCACGACCGGTGGTGCCGATCTTCAGTTCGCCACGGGCCTTTTCACGGGCCTGGTCCAGCGCAACGTGGTAGGACAGGATTAGCGGGCAGGACGGGCTGATCCGCAGGCGCTCGCGCACCGGTACGCCTTTCTCTTCCAGCTTGATGATTTCCCGCAGCAGCGCGTCGGGCGCGACCACCACACCGTTGCCGATCAGGCATTGCACGCCTTCGCGCAGCACGCCCGACGGAATCAGGTGCAAAACGGTTTTTTCACCGTCGATCACCAGGGTGTGACCGGCGTTGTGGCCACCTTGGTAGCGCACTACGGCGGCAGCATG
>Ga0308169_10006678_pt1 | contig 10090 bp, 8 predicted proteins | sample PhyBR1_2_FD_202139 | JGI IMG/M metagenome (GOLD analysis project Ga0308169, IMG submission 202139) | Phyllosphere microbial communities from UC Gill Tract Community Farm, Albany, California, United States - DLSLSB.R1 | ecosystem: Host-associated > Plants > Phyllosphere > Unclassified | place... | reverse complement strand
GGAATGGCGCGAATACGCCGCTGGCGCTTGCCGAGAAAGTTACTCAGTTCAAGGTCGTGGCGGAAAACGCGATCTATTTCGTGCAGACGCCGGTCGGCATCCTGGGCGGCAGCCTGTGGTTCAGCGATGGCACCGCCGCGGGGACGCATTATGCCGGTGCGCTTCCCCAGGATAACTTTAATCTCAACAACGCAGTGGCCCTGCACACCCAGGGCGTCAGCTACCCGGTCGAGAACAAGGCGCCGGTGTTCGATTCGGCGGTCGTGAACGGCGCCACCTTGACGCTCGGCTTCAGCGACGACAGTCCGCTCGACGCCAGCCATCCGCCCGCGGCGGACGCCTTCCGGCTCGAAGGATCGGCGGCGACCGTCACCGCCGTCGCCGTCGACGCCAATGCGCGCAAGGTGATCCTGACCCTGTCCGCGCCGGTGAAGAGCAGTGACGTGCTGAAGATCAGCTATACCGACCCCACCGCCGGCAACGATGCCGCCGCGCTGCAGGACATGCATGGCAACGATGCCGCCAGCTTCACCAGCAAACCGGTACAGAACCTGACCGCCGACAAGGAAGGACCGATCCTGGGCTCGGCCGTGGTGGACGGCGCCACGCTGACGCTGAGCTACATCGACGCCAACCGCCTGGATGGCGCCCACCTGCCCGCCATCGGCGCCTTCAAGCTGGAAGGCACCACGGCGTCGATCACCGGCGTGTCGCTGGACAGCTCCGGAAAGAAGATCCTGCTCTCGCTCTCGCAGCCAGTATCGAACGGCGATGTCATCAAGGTCAGCTATACCGATCCGACCAGCGGCGACGACAGCGCAGCGATCCAGGACACCCTCGGCAACGATGCGGCCAGCCTCGCCGGCCAGGCCGTGGAGAACAAGACCCCCGTGCCGCAGGCCAAGGCGCCGTGGACGCTGCTGGTCGCCTCGAGCACCGGCCTGTTCTCGAGCGACGGCACGACCGCGGGATCGAAATACGTGACTACGGCGGGTTCGTATTCCAAGGTGCTGGGCGTGAACGCGGATCACTCGGCGGCGGTGTACTCGGCCGAGTTCTATAACTACACGACCCAGAAAACGGATCGCGTGGTGCTGGGCTTCGATGGCAGCGGCAATGCGCCTGCCGTCCTCCCGAACAGCGTCCCCGTCTATAACACGCCGATCGTCTTCGGCAAAAACATGCTATTCCCGGACAACGGCTCGTCGTCGTCCGGCGGGATGATCACGGATGGCACGGTGGCCGGAACCCAGCTGGTCCCGGTCCCGCGGAATGGAATCGTGGACACCGCCCACCAGACCATCTGGAGCGCTTCGTACTCCGATCCTTATGGAATCGAACTGTCGATCACCCGCGTCGCCGGTGGCGGGGCGACCACCACCATGGTCAAGGATATCTGGCCGGGCTCGCCGAGCGGCATCACCAGCTATGCTTCGATGGCCTTGCTCGACAGCGGAAAGCTGCTGTTCAGCGGAAACGACGGCAGCAGCGGCAGCGAGCCATGGATCAGCGACGGCACCGAAGCGGGGACCGTCCGGCTGGCGGACCTGTCGGTGCAGGCCGGCGGCTCCGCGCCCGATGCCTTCACCGCGTTTGGCCACCTGGCGGCATTTACGGCTACCCTGTCGCCATCCGCCGACAGCTACCTGGGGCGCGAACTGGTCGTCACGGACGGTACCGCCGCGGGCACGAAAACCTTCGACGTGAATCCCGGCTCCGCCAGTTCCTACCCGCAGATGCTCGGGTACATCGGCGACACGCTCTACTTCAGCGCGGATGTCACGACCAACGGCACCACCACGCGGGCACTGTTCTCGACCGACGGCAGCGCGGTCAGTCGGCTGGTGGACATCAGCGCCGGCGCGGCCCTGCTCGGATCCAGCGGCAACAAGACCTTCTTCTCGATTTCCGACGCCGAGCACGGCGCCGAACTGTGGATGGCCGACGCCGCCAAGGGAACGATCGGCCTGGTAAAGGATATCCTGCCCGGCACCGGTTCCGGCCTGTCCGGCGACGTTCACGCGCTCATGGTCGGCGACAAGCTGGTCTTCCAGGCCTACACCGCGGCCTCGAACCAGGCCCTGTTCATCAGCGACGGCAGCGCCGCCGGCACGCTCCAGCTGGGCGGGACGCTGTCGGCGAACCAGGTGTTCGGCAATATGCTCGTGTACGGCGACGGCACCAAGGTCTATGGCCTGGATGCCTCGGCGGCGCAGCCGGCCAAGGTCGAGCTGACCGGCGGCACGTCCGCCCTCGGCAAGATCCAGGCGGACGCCGACCAGGCCTTCTTCTCGCTGGCCAACGGCGACCTGTATGCGACCAACGGCACCGCGAACGCTACCGTCGCGCTGGCGCACGACGTCAGGGCCTTCAAGGTGGTCGCCGAGAATGCCCTGTACTTCATTGCGCAGGTCACCGGCGGCACCGGCTACGGCTTGAACTACAGCGACGGTACGGCGGCGGGGACTTATTTCGTCGGCTACGTCGACGGCGATCTGGTGAACACCCTGGACAACTCGGTGGTGGTCAAGACCGTGGGCGTTCCTCCGGCACACTGATACACTTCGGATAAGGCCCCTACAACGAGATCGTCTCTGCAATGAGTGTTCAGGCACTACACGGTATTACCTTAGAATCCTTATTAACCCGTCTGGTCGAGCACTACGGCTGGGACGGACTCGGCCGCCGTATCGCGATCAACTGCTTCATCAAGGACCCCAGCATCAAGTCGAGCCTGAAGTTCCTGCGCAAGACGCCCTGGGCCCGCGAACAGGTCGAGAAGCTGTACCTGGAGACCAGGTTCACCACATGAGGGACGACATGCTGCCTGATAACGAAGACACCCTGAAAGCGCACCTGAAGACCTTGCACCGCCACCTCGAGGAGACGGGCGAGGTCGACGACGAACTGGAGATGCTGCTGCGCCAGCTCGACGGCGACATCAAGCACGTGCTCGAGCGCCGCGCCGACGACCCGGACGCCAACACCTACGGCCTGGCTTCGCGCAGCCAGGAAATCACGGCCCGCTTCGCGGCCCGCCACCCGAACCTCGAGCCGGCCCTGCGCCAGCTCGGCAATATCCTCAACAACATGGGTATCTGATTAAGTTGTTGAAAACTAAGCCAATTTTCTAGGGGAGGGGAGATCGCCGACGGCTTTTCCTGTAAAATGCCGGTCAATGAACTCCCCCGCCAATCTTTTCGCGAGCGTCCCCAAGCGCTCCAGCCGCGCTCCCGCCGCGCCCTTCCTGCCCATGTCCCGCGCCGAGATGGACAAGCTGGGCTGGGATTCGTGCGACATCATCCTGATCACGGGCGATGCCTACATCGACCACCCGAGCTTCGGGATGGCGCTGGTCGGCCGCCTGCTGGAAGCCCAGGGTTATCGGGTCGGTATCATCAGCCAGCCGGACTGGACCTCCGTGGAACCCTTCCGCGCGCTCGGCAAACCCAATCTGTATTGGGGCATCACCGCCGGCAACATGGACTCGATGGTCAACCGCTACACGGCCGACCGCAAGATCCGCTCGGACGACGCCTACACCCCGAACGCCGAGCCGAATAAACGTCCGGACCGCGCCGTGACCGTCTACTGCCAGCGCGCCCGCGAAGCCTTCCCGGGCGTGCCGGTGATCGCCGGTTCGATCGAAGCCTCGTTGCGCCGCATCGCGCATTACGACTACTGGTCGGACAAGGTGCGCCGCTCGGTGCTGTTCGAATCGAAGGCGGACCTGGTCATCTTCGGTAACGCCGAACGCGCCCTGGTCGACGTCACCCGCCGCATCGCGGCAGGGGAGAACATCAAGAACATCCGCGACCTGCGCGGCACCGCCTTCCTGGTGCCGCACGGCTGGCTGCCGGACCAGGAGTGGTCGGTGCACAACTCCACCCGCGTGGACGTGCCGGGCCGCGTCGATCCGCATCCGAACCCGTATGCGATGGCGCAGGAAGACACCAAGGCCTGCGCCACCGAGAATGCGCAGCCGGAACCGGAAGTCAAGCCGATCGTCATCATGACGCGCGAAGAGAGACAAGCCGCCGCGCGCGAAAAAGCACGCAAGACCGTGGTGCGCCTGCCGTCTTTCGAGACCGTCAGCGAGGACCCGGTGATGTACGCGCACGCCTCGCGCGTGTTCCACCTCGAGTCGAACCCGGGCAATGCGCGCGCGCTGGTGCAGCAGCACGGCGACCGCGACGTCTGGCTGAACCCGCCGCCGCTGCCGCTGGCCATGGACGAGATGGATGGCGTGTACGACCTGTCGTACGCGCGCGCGCCGCACCCGAGCTACGGCAAGGCGCACATCCCGGCCTGGGAGATGATCCGCTATTCGGTGAACATCATGCGCGGCTGCTTCGGCGGCTGCACCTTCTGCTCGATCACCGAGCACGAAGGCCGCATCATCCAGAGCCGTTCGGAACCGTCGATCCTGCGCGAGATCGAGCTGATCCGCGATACGACGAAGAACTTCGCCGGCACCATCACCGACCTCGGCGGCCCGACCGCGAACATGTACCGCCTGTCCTGCAAGGACAAGAAGATCGAGGAAACCTGCCGCCGCCTGTCCTGCGTCTACCCGACCATCTGTTCCAACCTGGGCACCGACCACAGCAAGCTGATCTCGCTGTACCGCAAGGCGCGCGCGATCCCGGGCATCAAGAAGATCCTGATCGGCTCCGGCCTGCGCTACGACCTGGCCGTGCGCTCGCCCGAGTACGTGAAGGAACTCGTCACCCACCACGTGGGCGGCCTGCTGAAGATCGCGCCGGAGCACACGGAAGAGGGCACGCTGTCGAAGATGATGAAGCCGGGCATCGGCACCTACGACGAGTTCAAGGCGCTGTTCGACAAGTACTCGAAGGAGGCGGGCAAGAAGCAGTACCTGATCCCCTACTTCATCGCGGCCCACCCGGGTTCGACCGACGAGGACATGCTGAATCTCGCCCTGTGGCTGAAGAAGAACAACTTCCACCTCGACCAGGTCCAGACCTTCACGCCGACGCCGATGGCGATGGCGACCACCATGTACCACACGGGCAAGAACCCGCTGGCCAAGGTGACCGAGGATTCGGAAGAAGTCGTCACCGCCAAGAGCGGCAAGACGCGCAAGCTGCACAAAGCCTTCCTGCGCTACTACGACCCGGAAAACTGGCCGGTGCTGCGCGAAGGCCTGAAACGCATGGGCCGCGGCGACCTGATCGGCAACGGCGAGCGCCACCTGGTGCCGCCGCCCGGCAGCGAGCAGGAAGCCACGCCGCGTAGCGAGCGCAAGGCCCTGCCGCTGGTGGCCGAGTCCCGCAGCGCCGCGCCGAAGGGCCGCGTGATCGAGGTGGCCACCCGCCGCAACGGGCGTGGAAACAGCCGCAACGATCCAGCACCCTTCGTGGCGCCGCCGGGCAAGGCCAAGCCGGGCATCCTGTCGACCATCAAGACCAGGCCGAAGGCGGCAGGACGGAAGTAGAGCCCGGTTCTACACGCCCGGCTTGCGGCGACGGACCGCAGCCAGGCCTGCGCTGCCGATGGCCATCAGCAGCCAGGTCGCCGGCACCGGCACGTCACTCGGCGGCGGACCCTCGTCCGCGGTGCCCTCCACGCCGACGGTGAAACCATTCCAGTACTCGGAAGTCAGGCTGCGCCAGGTCAGCGAGTCGAAGGCGCCGGTGAAGCGGATGGTGCCATGCGGTTCGCCGGTGCCGATCAGCCGGTATTCGGTGTTGCCGCCGCCGAGATCCACGACCTGCTTGGTCAGGGTGCCGCAGCCATAGAAGCCGCAGCTATGGTTGCCTGGAGCGGCCGCTCCCAGGCCGTCGCCATAGCTGAGGATATCGAAGTCCTGGTTCAGGAAGGCGTAGCCGTTGCCGTTCAGGCTGACGACGGCGAATACCGGATTGGCGACCGACTGCGAGAAGGTCAGCGTCTGGCTGCCCGCATAGCGCAGGGCGATGATGTCGGTGCCGGTGGGGGCGTTGTCGACTGTGCTGCTGGTGTAGGGCGAAGTCGAGGTGCGCGGCACCCAGTAGTCGGTACCGCCGCTGGACTGGTAGAAGCCGACGCCCGCGGCATTCGTGTACGTGACGGTGACCGTCGAGGTGGCGGTGTTGATGGTGCCCTGGGCCTTGAAGCCGGAACCGGGGTCGAGGTCGCCGCCCTGCCAGTCTGTCCAGTAGATCGGGGCGGCGCCGGCCGTGCCGGCGGCCAGGAAGGCCAGAGCGGAAATGGCCCTGCGCAGGAATGCGGAATGGCGATTTGTTGTCATTTTGCTCCCTCTATGTTTTTGGCTGTCGAAGGAATTTCGACGCAAAACGCAACGCAATTTTCATGCCATTAAGTCAAGTCCTTGATTTTCCTTACAAAGGGAGTGTCACGGATGAGCAAACGTCAAATTTCTCGACAGTTGGTTAATAATTGAATATAACCAACAATATGCACCTTGGGTTGAGTGTTGCCGGTGTCAGGCAAGCAGATCCCCGCTCGCCTGTTTTTCCCGCAACTGCCTTGCGTAGCGGTGCCGTGCCCGCAGCCGCGGGTTGGTCATCAGGCGGCCCAGGGTTTCGCCGATGACCATCACCACGCCCAGCAGCGGCAGCACCAGCATCAGGCCGGCCACGCCGGACAGGGCGCCGCCGATGAAGATCATCAGCACCGCGATCAGGGGATGGATCTTCAGGCTGCGGCCGAGGGTGATCGGCATGAAGACGAAATCGTCCAGCAGGCGCGCCAGGATGAAGACGACGATGGCGCCGTAGGCGACCAGCGGATTGCTGGGGGCGTCGGTGGCGGCGACGATCACCACCATCACGCAGCCGACCACCGAGCCGATGAAGGGCACCCAGGCCAGCAGCGCGGAGATGAAGCCCAGCAGTAGCGGAGATGACACGCCGATCACCCATAGGCCGAAGCCCAGCACGATGGTGTCGAGCACGGTCAGCTTGAGCAGGCCCTCGAAATAGCGGCGCGCGGTCTGGTCGACCTCGTGCAGCAGGAACAGGGTGCGTTCGAAGTAGGCGTTCGGCACCGCGCGCGCCAGGAATTTCTTGAAGCGCAGGCCGTCGCGCAGGAAGAAGAAGGCGAGGAAGGGCGCCAGCAGCAGCGAGGGCAGCCAGCCGGCCGCGGTGACCAGGATGGTGGCCAGGTAGCGCTGGGCGAAGTTGTCGGTGAAAGCCTTGAAGCGCTTGTTGACCAGGGAGGTCAGGTGCATCTCGGCCAGCAGCGGGAATTTCGCTTCCAGCAGCGCCATCGTGTTGCGCACGAAGGCCACGCCGCCGTTCGCGTACAGCGACAGGGTCTCGCTCCAGGAAGCGCTGTCCTCCGCCGGTCCGCTGCTCCACGACAGCGCGGCCGCTACCGCCAGCGTGGCGAGCCCGAAGAACACGGCGCACACCAGCATCGACGAGACGCTGCGCGAAAAGCCCAGGCGCAGCAGGCGCCGCATCGGCCCCAGCAGGGTGTAGTACATCACGGTGCCGAAGATGAAGGGCAGCACCAGCCACAGCATGTGCTCGAGCAGCATCAGCAGCAGGCAGGTGACGGCGACGATCGCGGTCCAGACCACCGGTCCGGCGCGCTCCTCGCGGACCATCGGGCCGCCGATCACAGCGCTTCCAGCTGCGGACGGCCGTCGAGCCGCTCGCGCAGGCGCTGGCCGATGTGGCGCGCCAGCGCCAGCGAGATCTTGTAGCCGATCACGGCGTCGGTATCCATCAGCGCCAGGAAGTCGTCGCGGAAGAACACCGCCAGCTCGCAGTGGTCGACGGCGCGCGCCTGGGCGCTGCGCGGCGAGTTGTCGAGCAGGGCGAGGTCGCCGAAGAAGCTGCCCGGTCCCAACTCGCTCACCAGCCGGCGGCTGCCTTCGTGGACGCGGCTGATCTCGACCCGGCCGGCCATCACTAGATAGAGCGCCTGGCCTTCCTCGTTCTCGTCGAAGACGATTTCTTCCGGCAGGTAGCGCCGCTCGTGCATCAGGCCATCCACGAACTTGACCTCGAGCGGCTTGAGCGTGCGGAACAGCGGCGTGTTCTGCAGCCTGCGCTGGCGCGGGGACAGGGTCTGGGATTTGAGAAAACCAAAGATCACGGCGGCTCCACGAAGCAGCGTCAAGGATAGCCATCAGCTGCTTGTCAATTATGCACGATTTAGTTGTGCCACGCAGCAATATCCCAACAGTGTGGCTTATCCGACATCAAACCGACGGTGTACTCGAATTGTGCGTGACCAAATGTTGAAACCGTGTAAGATAATTCCTTTGGGAAACAATAGTTGTAATAATTACAGCGCAGTCAAGGCAGTCCCTGAGGACCACAGTGATCGATATTCAAACCTTCATGCTGGCGCTCGGTGTCGGCAATATCGCGTTTGCCCTGCTGATGGCCGGCTATATGCGGGGCGCGGACAACAGCCCGGCGCTCGGCTGGTGGATGTGGGGACGCCTGTCGATCGGGCTCGCCCAGCTCTGCTGGTGGATCGCGCCGCAGTTCGAGCCGGGCCTGATCGAGGCGCTGTCCGCCTGCGTCTGGGTGGCTGGGGTGGCGCTGGAAGTGGGCGCCAACTGCCTGTTCTTCGGCTTCAGGCGCTGGCGCCAGTCCCTCTACCTGTTCACGCTGCCCGGCTGGGTGGCGATCGGCTATGCGGTGGCGACCGGGGCCTCGCGCCTGCAGCTCACCGAACTGATTTCCTTCATCATCGCCCTGTTCGTATTCGGCGCGGCGGTGGTCCTGCTGCGTCCACGCAAGGCGCCGCTGCTGCAGCGTCTCATCGGCGTCAACAACATCCTGTACGCGCTGGCGATCTGGACCTGGCTGGGCGTCGAGGGCGGCAATCCGGGAACGACGATGTCGCCGGTGATGGACGTGGCCTGCCTGGCCAGCTACCTGCTGATGATCGTGAACGGCTTCGGTTTCCTGTTGCTGTGCAAGCAGAAGGACGATGCCCTGATGCGCAGCCTGGCCACCGTCGACAGCCTGACCGGCATGCTGAACCGCCGCGCCTTCTTCGAGCGCGCCGACAGTGCGCGCCTGCTGGCGCTGCGCCTGCGCAAGCCGATCACCCTCTTGATGCTCGACATCGACCACTTCAAGCAGCTCAACGACGGCTATGGCCACGCCTGCGGCGATCGCGCCCTGCAGGCATTCGCCGACACCGCGCGCGGCGTGCTGCGCGAGCACGACGTGATCGGCCGCCTGGGCGGCGAGGAATTCGCGCTGGTCCTGCCGGGCACCGCGCTCGAGGGCGCGCTCGAAGCGGCCGAACGCCTGCGTATCGCGGTGACCGAGGCGCCGGTGCTCGACTGCGCACCCGGCTACCGCATGACGGTCAGCATCGGCGTGGTGACGATCGGTGCCGGCGAGGAGTTGACGGCGGCGCTGGCGCGCGCCGACCACGCGCTGTACGCGGCCAAGACCGGCGGACGCAACCGCGTCGAGCTCGGCGCCCCGATGCTCAGGAGGGCATGACGCGCAAGGCAGGGCAAAAACGAAAAAAGGTCCGAAGATCGGACCTTTTTTCGTTTGCTACAACATTCTGGCGGAGCGGACGGGGCTCGAACCCGCGACCCCCGGCGTGACAGGCCGGTATTCTAACCAACTGAACTACCGCTCCGTTTTTACTGATCTTTTCTTCGCTGTCGGCATCATCGGAAGATCTGGTGGGCGCTGAGAGGCTCGAACTCCCGACCTAATCCTTGTAAGGGATCCGCTCTACCAACTGAGCTAAGCGCCCGCTAACCGCTTCGATGTCGCCTTCGATGCTTGTCACCGCATCCGAAGAGGCCCGAATCATAGCGTATCCCTTCCGGAGCACGCAAGGGTTTTAGGGAAAAATAATTTGTTGTATGGCCGCCTATCCCCACGCTTATTTCTTGCGTTTGCTTATACACATGCTCGACAATTGCGCGCTTACCAACCTGGCAATATGAAGACGCCGATCACGGCGCGCCTTGCCGGGGGAAGAGGGGGCTGGGGGAGACATGCACACGTTTTTTTACCCTTCCTAGGAAATCGAAATGACCAAGATGTCCAAGATGCACAAGCGCGTCATCGCCGCCCACGGCGCGATGCTGGCGCTGTCCGCCATGTCGGCCGCCCCGGCCCTGGCCCAA
>Ga0308169_10006677_pt1 | contig 10091 bp, 4 predicted proteins | sample PhyBR1_2_FD_202139 | JGI IMG/M metagenome (GOLD analysis project Ga0308169, IMG submission 202139) | Phyllosphere microbial communities from UC Gill Tract Community Farm, Albany, California, United States - DLSLSB.R1 | ecosystem: Host-associated > Plants > Phyllosphere > Unclassified | place... | reverse complement strand
GGGGGGAGGGGAACGAGGTCAGGACTGCGCACAAGCGACGAAAGGACGGTCGGGAAGAAAGAGCGACGCACGAACGACGCCTTCAACATGGCGGAAGAGCTGTTCGAGAGGCCGGTTCGGTTGAAAGGCTTGTAGCCGCCCTCGCACGTCTGCAGGATCGAGGAGACGACGGGGTCAGCTCGGGCTCTCTCCTCCTCGAGCAGTAACGGGAGCGTGTGCGCACCATGTAGTCGGCGATGATGGTGAGGTGACGGTAGTCGACGCCGATGCCGTAGACCGAGAAGACGCCCGACATCTCGTTGATGATGGACGACCTCGCCGCCTCGACGCCGTACGTGCGCAGGATGGCGCCGACGTCGTTCGTTCCGATGCGGTTCAGGTCGACGAGGCCGTGCCCGATCTGCCACAGCTGACGCAGGTTGACGCCCTCGGTGACGGCGTTGCGGTGCGCGGCGGCGTTGGCGTTGGCGGCCTTCTCGACGAAGCAGCGCGCGATGCCGGGCACCTCGTGCACGACGGCGATGCGGCACACCTCCTCGACGATGCCGACCAAAAGGAGCTTGTGCGCCTGCGACGAGAACTGCGAGCGGGCGAGGACGAGAGGGAGGGAGGAGAGAGTCAGGGTCAGCGCCGCTCGGGGGTCGACGACGACGACGCCGAGGCGAGTGCAGGAAGAAGATGGGACGCACCTCGAGGTCAAGCTCGCACGACTCGCCGCCCTCCTTGTCGAAGACGAGCTTGTTGACGAAGCGGGACGTGCCCGGGACGCGGCGCTCGTACTGCTTCATGCGCTCGAGGCTCTCGGCCTTGGACCGCCGTGCGACGACCTCGGGGTCCTCGTCGTCGGCCTCGTCGTCGCTCGAGTCGCCGTCTGCGCTCGCCGCATCGTCGGCGTCCTTGAACTTGGCCTCGAGCTCGTCCTCGGCGTCGGGCGCCTCGTCCTCGTCCTCGTCGTCGTACGTCTGCTCGTCGTTGGCCTGCCGACCACGACGCTCGTCGTCGGCATCGCCGTCGATCTCCTCGCCGTCGCCGCGGCCGACGACGCCCGCGTCCTCCTCGCCCGCGCCGTCCTCGTCGGCGCCCGACGCCGAGCCCTTGCCGCCCTTGCGCACCTGCTTGCCCTGGCCGACCTCGGCCGCCTCGCGCGACGACTCGCGGTCGTTCTGCTTGATCTCCTTGGCGATGGCCTTGTCGAGGAGGGGCACGAACGTCTTGGCGATGCCGGCGAGGATCTGCTCGGGCGAGACCGAGTACTCGGCCTCGTAGTCGGCGCGCGGGAACAGGTTGAGCTTGACCGTGTACAGCTTGGAGCGCGAGTAGTTGTTGTCGCTCGTCTTGGGCGTGAGGCGCTCCTCGACGACGACGTTGTCGACGCACTGCGACAGCGTCAACCGGGTCGACGACTGGCAGAACGTCTTGAGGCGCGAGTCGGACACGGCCTCGACGATCGGGAGGCGCATCATGGGCGTCTTGATGTCCTGCGACGCCGTCATGACGATCTCGCGCAGGCGAGGGATGCCAAGCGTGACGTTGGCCGCACCGTGACCGGCAAAGTGGAACGTGTTGAGCGTCATCTGCGTCGACGGCTCGCCGACACTGCGAGAGACGAGGGGGGCACGGGAGGGAGAGAGAGAGAAAGTCAGCACGAGCTACAAGGAGGAGGGACCAGGACGAAGAGAGAGGTAAGGAGGGCGAGGGAGGGGGAAGGGGAGGGGTCCGAGCGGGAGGGAGAGAGAGAGGACGAGGACGCACCCCTGCGACGCCATGAGGCCGACAGCCTCGCCGGGCTCGACGAGGCTGCGCATGTAGCGCATGCTCATGAGCGAGCGGAAGTGCTCGGCCGAGATGAGCTCGTCCTTGCGGATGAAGGCGGGCCAGTCGGCCATGTCCTTCTTCTTGCGCGGGCGCAGGAAGCGCTGCTTGGGGTTCTTGATGTACGTCTCGATCTCGCGCGCGAACCGCTCCGAGACGGCGCCCGACACGGTCGACGGCGACGCGAGCGAGAGGACGGGCGGGTGCGTGTCGGGGTGCTTGAGCGCCTTCTTCATGGCGTTGGGGAGGACGTCGTCGAGGTTGTCGGTGCGCTCGAGCGCCGCCTTGGGCTTGTACCGGTTGATGATCGACTGCATGTTGCGGACGGCGAACTCGAACTGGAGCAGGTGCTTCTGCTTGGTGACGTCGAGCGAGTCCTCGCCGTAGTGGAACTGGAGGACCGACTGGTCGGCGTTGCGGACCGTGTGGTCGTAGTGCACGCGCAGGCCCTCGAGGTGCTTGATCAAGCAGCGCTGGAGGTAGCCCGACCGCGACGTCTTGACGGCCGTGTCGATGAGGCCCTCGCGGCCGGCCATGCAGTGGAAGTAGTACTCCTGCGGCCGGATGCCGGTCAAGAAGCGGCCTGCGACGAACCCGCCGGCGCGCGGCGCCGTCTCGAACGCCTTGAACGAGGGGAGCGTCTTGCCCGAGACCATGACGGGGACCCGACGACCCTCGAGCGACTGCTGGCCGAGGAGGCACGAGATCTGCGACGCGTTGACGTTCGAGCCCTTGGCGCCCGAGACCGTCATGGTCTGCATGTTGTTGTGCGGGAACGGCTTGACGAGGCCGTTGGGAAGGCACGTCTTGATGAGCTGCGACGTGACCTGGTTCGTCTCGCTCTCGACCGAGGCGTCGAGCCCGGCGAGCTTGTAGTCGTCGCGCAGGATCTCCTCGAGGCGGTCGCGCAGGTCGTCGGCCGTCGCCGGGTCCGAGCGCTCGGCGCTCGCGAGGCCGGTGTAGTCGAGCGCGGCCGACAGGCCCTTGTCGTTGACGGTCTGGAGCATGCGGCGGCGGTCGTGGTTGCCCTTGGCCGTGAGGACGAGGTCGTCCATGCGGCACGAGAAGGCGCGGCTCTGGAGGAACTTGGTGAGGAGGCGCGACAGGATCGACAGGAGCTTGCCGGCGATGGTGGCGCCGTACAGCTCGTGGACCGAGTGGACGAGACCGTACGCCGACGCGCCGATCTGGGCCTTGTCGATGATGCCCGTGAGCATGTCGCCGTCGTGCACGATGACCTCGGCCTCCTCGGCGCCGATCGAGCCCCAGCGGTCGGCGGGGATCTTGCCCTTGGACGAGAAGTGGATGCCGCTCATGTCGGCCGGCTGGATGTTGCGCAGGAGCGTCGAGATCTGTGCGAGCGAGAGCGAGAGGAGGAGTCAGCTCGTCGTCCTTGGCACGAGGAGGGCGAGAGGAGGAGGAGGAGGAGGAGGAGGAAGAGGAGGACGCACAACCTGCTTGCCCGTCCACAGCGGCTGCGGCTTCCAGACGGTCGGCGGGAGGGTCTTGACCGTGCCCTCGCCCGTGTAGTTGTCCTCGGGGCGGAGCGCGCCGTAGATGAGCTGCTGGTACTGCTCGCGCGTGAAGAACGTGTCCTTGTTCGTGAGCCACACGCCGGCGACGACGTGATCCTGGATGAGGCCGCGCAGCGGGTTGCCCGACGTCGGCACGAGGTACTGGTTGTCGGTGTTGGCGAGCATGCGCGCCTCGGCCTGGGCCGTGAGCGACTGCGGGAAGTGCATGTTCATCTCGTCGCCGTCAAAGTCGGCGTTGTACGAGTTGCTGCGAGAGGAGGAGGGCGTAGCCGAGTCAGCTCCGAGCTCATGATGAGGAGGAGCAAGGGCGAAAGAGGGAGAGAGGAGGGAGAGAGAGGGAGACGCACCAGTTGGCGTAGTGCATGCGGATCGTCTTCTCGCCCTTGAGGACCTTGACCCGGTGGCACATCATCGACGGCTTGTGCAGGGTCGGCTGGCGGTTGAGGATAACGATGTCGCCGTCCTGGAGGTGGCGGTAGACCTTGCGGTTGATCTGGGGCGTGCGGGTCGGCGGGAGGCCGACGTCGGGGCGAGAGGCGGCGGCGAGGCGCTGCGAGGCCGGCGTAGACTCGGGCGCGAGCAGCTTGTTGGCCTGGGCCGTGCGCTCCTCGAGCGTCATGCGCTCGAGCGAGATGAGGTTGCCGTCCTCCATCTGGATGAAGCTCGCGCCCGGGTGCTGGTGCGGCCCGTTGATGACGGCCTGCTTGAGCTGGTGGATGTTGTGCGCCGTGACGGGTTCCGGGAACGTGAGCTTGCGCGCAAAGACGGGCGGGACGCCGATCTCGTTCGTCTCGATGTTGACGTCGGGCGAGATGACGGACCGGGCGGCGTAGTTGACGCGCTTGCCCTGCAGGAGCGAGACGACGAGCGGGATCAGCACGACGCACAGACGAGCGAGAGGAAGACGCAACGACGAAGAGGAAGCGGGGACGCACCATCATGTTCTTGCGGAACAGGCCCTCCTTCTTCTCGAGGAGCTGCTTGACGCCGGGCGTCGGGAGCTTGCCCTGCTTGACCGGCGCCGGGTTCTTGCCCGAGTCCATCATCGAGTTGACGGCGATCTGGAGGTCGATGAGGGCCTCGTACAGCTGGGTCGAGTAGCGCGCGGCGGCCATGCGCGGCTTGCCGTCGTCGGCGAGGAACTCGGGCGCGTCGGGCGCGAGCTCGTACCGGGCGAGGCGCGCGCTGTAGTCGCGCACGGCGATGCTCTGCCGCAGGATGCCGTTCAGGAGCGAGTTGTGCGGGTTCTCGAACACCTGGTCGCCCATCGTCGCCGCGGGGCGGAACCGGGTCGGCGGGACCGAGACGACGTCCATGAAGAACATGTCGGCGCTCGCGGCGGGCGCGCCGGCGACCGCTGCGCGAGCGCGCGCGCCCTGCGGGACGCGCGAGGCCGTCGCGCGCGCGAGAGGTCCGTGCGGCGCGTAGATGAGGGTGACGAGGTCGCGCTCGTTGTGAAAGAGGCGGCGCAGGTGGGCGCGCACCTCCTCGGGCAGGACGATGCGCTCCGTCTGCTTGCCGCGCGACAGCTCCTCCTCGATGGCGGCGTCCTCCTCCTCCTCGGCGAGGTTGGCCTTGTCCTCGGCGTCGCCGTCGACGTCCATGGCGTCGTCCTCGGCGTCCGAGTCGTCGCCGAGCTTGGCGCCGTTGGCTCGCCGGCCGCCTGCGGCCTCGAGGCGCTCCTCGGCGAGGACCTTGGGCCGCTTGAGGCCCATGGCCGAGTGCGCGCCGCGCTGCTTGGCGACGAGCGAGAACTCGAGGATCTTGGTGTGGCCCTCCTTGCGGTAGCGGTGGGCGAAACTGCGCGCAGAAGGACGTCGTTCGTCAGCTCTAGACCTTGTGAGAGGGAGCCAGGGAGCGAGAAGGGAGAGGAGGACGCACGCTCCGCAGTGCTCGCAGCGACGCTTTGCGCTCAGGCTCTTGAGGAACTGGTTGATGGCCTTGCGGCGCACGTCGAACACGGTGCCGCTCTCCTTGTACTCGTCGCGGCCCTTGTGCTCGAGGCCGACCTGCTTGCCCTTGTGCGCGGCGCGGATGCTGTGCGCGACGAACTGGTCGAGGCGGCTGCGGAAGTCGTCGTACGACTCCTCGAGCGACTCGCCGGCGTCGTTGTCCTCGACGTTGTCGGCGTCGACGGCGGCGGCGCGCGCCTTGGCGTCGGCCCTGGCCTTGGCCTTGGAGACGGGGACGGGGCCCTGGAAGGCCGAGTCGAGCTCGAGGGCGGCCGTGACGAGGCCGTGCTCGAGGAGGGTGAGGCGTGCGACCTGCTTGGCGAGCTGCAGAGGGTGTCCAGAGTCAGTCTCGGCCGGCACAAGGGTCAGGGGCGAGAGGAAGGGACGGACCTGAGTGTCGGTCAGGAGGAAGCGGTGGCAGTAGACGCAGCAGCCGCGCAGGAGCTGGAAGGCCTGGACCATGTAGAGCGGGTGGAAGACGGGCGAGGGAAGCTCGATGTGGCCGAAGTGACCCGGGCAGTCGAACGAGGTGAGGTGACAGGTCGAGCAGCTGCGAGGAGGGTCCGAGGCACGAGGGGTCAGTGTCGGCTCGAGAACTGCAGGTGCTGCGCCGCCTGTCCTTGTCCGTGAGCCTCGTCCTCGTCGTCGCCGTAGCTCGTCGCCCTGGCCGCCTGCAGAGGAGCGAGAGAGAGAGAGGTGGACGCACATGTCGCCCTTGCCGAGCGGGCCAAAGGCCGGGTCGTACAGGCCGCCGGCATTGGGGTTATTGAGGTTGTCGAACAGGACCGGGTTGACGACGGGCTTGACCGAGACGCGCTTGATGTCGCTGGTGTGGAGGTACGAGAAGGAGAGCGAGGTGACCTCGGACGAGACGGGGTGGGCGATGTCCATCGTGGGCGGCGGCGGTCGGGGCTAGGCCGGGCTAGGTCGAGCTGGCGGTGGATGGTAGGTCGACCTCGAGGTGGACCCAGGCGAGGCGGTGCGGCGGAGCGAGGCGACTGAGGGTCGAGGTCGAGGCGGGGAGCGACGACGAGGGGAGCGGTCGCTGGCGGGGGGGAGCGGGCGGTTGGGCTTGGACAGCCCGTTTTGGCGAGTGTGTACGAGCGCAGTGGCTGTGTGGGCAGCGCTGTGCGGTGGTCGGGGTGCGCGGCGGCGAGCGTCGGCCACCAAAGCTCGAAGCTCGCGCGGCGGCCGGCGCACGAGGCGATCAAGCCGCTCACCCGCCTCACAGCCCTCGAGGGCTGCCCAGGAAATTCCAGCAGCCTGTTCAGGCAGCACACGGCCACCCTGCAGCGAGATCTGCACCCTCGGGGAGGAGAGCTGCGTGCACCGCCTCGAGCCTCGTCGCCTCGCCTCTCCCCTTGTTCACCGACCGCTCGCCCTCGCCCAGCGGCACCACCACCAGCGAGCAGGGCTCATGCACGCCCACTCGCCATCCCACTCGTACCGCATCCCGGTCTCGGCCTCGCCCGCCCACCCCGCCTCGTCGTCCTCATCCACCTCGCCCGCGTCGAGCCGCCTCCGCTCGTCGTCGGGCTCCCCCTCGCGCGACTACCTCTCGAGGCCCCGACCAAGGAGGTTCAGCAGCGGCGCACTCCTCCCGCACCACTCGCCCCTCCGCACCGCCTACGACCATGCCGCGACCTGGCTCACGGCCCGCGTCCTCGGCAGGACCACCCTCCGCCGCTGGATGCTCGTCGTCGCTCTCGGCCTCGGCGCAGCCCTGTACCTGACCCGCTCCGGTGCACTCGCCCACTGGACCCCGCGCAAGGGCGCCGCAGACCGCCGAGTCGCCCTCACCGACGACGGCATCCCCGTCGTCGACCGCTCGACCCTCGACAAGCTCCGCCTCCTCGAGATCCACCTCGGCGCCGACGAGGACGACCCGGCCATCGACCCGGTCGACGAGCACCGCGACGTGCGCTACACGGCCCGCACAGGCCCCGGCGGCAAGCACGACCTCGACCGCCCGCCGCTCGTGGTCGACATCCCCGACTACGTCAAGCCCGACCCGTCGGCCCCGGTCAACCCGGACAAGGTCCCCGCCGACGTCCTCGACTACGACGTGTGCGGCGCGACCGACGGCCGCCCGTGCCAGTTCCTCATCCCCGCCTGGCTCGGTGCGTCCCCCCTCTCGCTCTCCCCCTCTCGCTCGCCTCCTTGTTCCACAACGTCGAAACTGACTCGCGCATCCCCACACACGTCCGCAGGCGAGCAAGAGACCAAGGCGCAGCAGCACCTGTACCAGCTCGGCCTCCTCGCCCTCGCCCTCAACCGCACCCTCGTCCTCCCCAACGTGTCCAGGTCGCGCCTCGGCACCTGCTACAAGAACCCGTTCGCCTTCTACTACAGCGAGTCGTCCCTGTCCGACCTCGGCATCCGCACCATCTCGCAGGCCGACTTTGTCGCGTGGACCCACCGCCGCGACCGCCAACCGTCGGCCCAGGTCGTCACCATGGCCAACGCCAAGGCGGGCTACCCGCAAGGCGCCGTCGAGATCGACTCGGCGTCCGACCCGACCCTCGTCCCGTCCAAGCCGACCCGCAACCTGTGCCTGCGCGCGCCGAGGACCCGGCTCGACTTTGCCGGCCACTCGCCCTTGGCCATGTACCCGCCCGAGGGCTACCACAAGTCCGAGGCGGGCCGGCTCGGGTTCGGCGAGAGCGTCATCAACACGCTCAGGTCGCACGAGGTCGGCTCGAGGTCGTCGCGCGCGTCGTCGTCGCGCCTCGCAGCGTTCGCCCTCCCCGACGTCCTCGCCTTCAACTACGAGCTGCGGTTCCCCATCATGTCGCCCGCCGTCGCGGCCGCACTGGCGCCCTCGTCGTCCTCGACCTCGTCCTCATCGCTCGACGACCCGGCGCCGGTCCCGCTCCCCTTCGCCCACTTCCCCTACGCCGAGGTGTGGACCTCGCTCGCCGACGTCGTCGCGGCGCGCCTGTCGCCGTTCGTCGCGATCCACTGGCGCACCGAGACCCTGACGCCGGGCAACCTCGCGCCGTGCGCCTCGTCCCTCCTCGCCAAGCTCGCCGCCCTCAAGCGCCGGCACCCGTCCCTGCGGCACGTCTACCTCGCGACCGACTACCCGATCGAGCAGCTCGACCCGTCGCTCGCGCCGAGCGTCGACCCGGGCACCCAGGTTGCGCACAGCGGCACGTTCGCCAAGTCGGTCACCGAGCAGCACCACGTCGCCATGAGGCGCTTCCTGCGCGACTTCAAGCGCACGTTCGCGCCGGGCCGAGGCAGTGCGGCAGGGCCGCCGCTCGAGCTCACGACGTTCTCGAAGGAGCAGGCGGCGCTCGCGCAGGGCGCCGACGACGGCACTACCCTCCCTCCTCGACTCGCCGCCCAGCTCGCCAACCTCACCTCGCCGCTCCTCGCCTCCTCTCCGTCCACCCCTCCCCTCGACCTCGACGACCCCACCTCCGTCTCGGCGCGAGCCCGCGCGACGCTCGTCTCGCTCGGCACGCTCGACTCGGGCCTGTACGGCATCCTCGACAAGCTCGTCGCCGCCCAGGCCGAGCTGTTCGTCACGGGCGTCCCCGGCGCGGGCTCGTCGACGGCGGGCGCGTGCGCAAAGCTGAGCAGCTTCACGACGCAGCTCGTCGGCGCGCGCGAGGCGCTGTGGGAGGAGCAGGGCGGCGCGGGCGCGGGCGCCGAGGAGGGCGGGGGCCTGAGCGCAGGCGACGAGCGAGGAGCGCTCGTCCCCGGCAGGCTGTGGAACACGGTCGCCCACTTCTCCCTGTCGGGCAAGGAGGTCGACTGAGCTCGCAGGCCCTGCTCCCCTTCCCTCCTCCTACCCCTCGTCGTCGCCGTCTTGCTCGGTCGCTCTGTTCCCGGATACCCCTCCTCTCTGTCTCGCTCGCCTCGAGCTCTCTCTGTCCCTATCCTCGTTTGCAACTAGCATGATACCCGGTCGCGCGTGCGAATCGTGCTTGCCAAGCGAGCTCGTCAGGAGAGGAGCTCTCGAAGCTCGCGCGCGTGAGCTCACGCGCTGTGGGCGGCGCAATCGTCGGCGGCGGCGGGTCGAGCAAAGCTAATCAGGAATAGGAAGGCGCGCCTAAGCTTTGATTAGGCGAGCGGGCAGAGCTAATGCCGACTACCAAAAGTCAAGCCCGCCCGGCTTATGCTCCTCCTCGCTCCCCGTCCACTCGCCCTCCCGACTGGGCACACGACTTGGGCCTCGCCTCGCGGCCTGCACCCTTTGCCAGCACCTCTGTGCCCCGCCTGCGCCACCAGCCGCCCTCGCTCAGGGCGCAGAACCGCCTCGGCGCGTCCTCATCAGCGAGCCTCGTCGACCGACCTCTCTAGACTCGCGGCGGCGGCTTCCGGACTCGTGCACCCTTCGGCGAGACTGAAGAAGGTGCAAGGCGCGCTAGGTGTAGGCCGGGCGGGCTCTGCGGGAGCGGGAGAGCAGGTACGTCCTCGTCCTCCCCGCCTCCTCTCCCGCGCACCCCTCCCCACCCTCGCCTCGCGCACGTCAGCTCGCCGAGAGGCTTCCGACGATGCGACGATGGGCTGACTCAACCCCCTCGCGTGCAGAACGGTCCCGCAGAGGGGGCAGACGGGCATCTCGGGCGGTGCAGGAGCTGGGGGTCGACCTCGAGCGGCTCATCTCGACCCTTGTACGTCCCTCTCGCTCTCTCTGCTCGTGCCACAAGCTCGAGCATGCACTCTTGCGCTCCTGTGAGCCGCGCGCTGACCTCCGTTACCGTGCGCGCAGGTCAGTCGCGCCCTCGATGGCACCCTCTTCCGTTCTCGACTCGAAAGCTCGCGCTCTCGCTCGCCGGCC
>Ga0308169_10006675_pt1 | contig 10093 bp, 14 predicted proteins | sample PhyBR1_2_FD_202139 | JGI IMG/M metagenome (GOLD analysis project Ga0308169, IMG submission 202139) | Phyllosphere microbial communities from UC Gill Tract Community Farm, Albany, California, United States - DLSLSB.R1 | ecosystem: Host-associated > Plants > Phyllosphere > Unclassified | place... | reverse complement strand
ACTCTTGTCACTCGAGTTCAGCGAGGAAGAACGTGAGATGTGAGCCAAACTTTCTCCTCTTTGACCTCAAATGTAAACTCACTCGTCCTCTTCCGCTGCGTAGCTACGACGCTATAGAGAAGAAAGCGCAAGTCAAGTTCAAGAAGATGTTGCGAAACGGAACAGTCCTCAAGAATGTGATTTGAGCCTTTCTTCCTTTCTCATAGGACTATAACTCACCCCCACTCACTTCCACAGTACTCTCACGTTCTCGTCATGCTCCTCCGTCTTCGTCAACTCTGTTTCCACCCTGCTCTTATCGCCGATGCCGAAGCTACCTTGCAGAAGAAGGAACACGACAAAGAACGCTTCGCAACCGAACTCGCAAGAGCCAAGAAGGAAGTCGGTCCCGAATTCGTCCGCAAGATCAAAGCTGATCGACTCGAATCTGCCGTCGAACGAGCCAAAGCGGAAAAGTCTGGTGAGGAAGGTTCAGCTGGAAACGACGAATGTTCAATCTGTTTCGAAGACATCCTCGCCAACGAATCTGGAGGTGCCGTCACTCGCTGTGGTCACTCGTACTGTCGTCCTTGCATCACTGAACATATCGGGTGAGTTCTCCTTCTTTTGAGTCTCTGTTCGGAATTCTTTACTGAATCTCGTTGATGTTCAGTCAAGCTCAACTCGACGATGCTGGTGACGAGGCTTCAGCAAAATGCAAGGATGATCAACGTCCATGTCCTCACTGCCGCTCACCGATTGGAGAAAAGGACCTCTACCCTCTCGAGGCCTTCGAACCTTCTGAAGAAGCTCTCTCCGACAAATTGGGAGTCGAAATGGATGTAGACGACGATGATGAAGATGCAGATGAATCTCTTGGAGGTTTCATCGTTCAAGATGACGAGGATGAAGAAGACAGTGATCGTGCGGTCGTCAAGAAAGTTCCCAAGCAGATGAACCGAGCTGTCATTCAAGATTCCGATGATGAAGATGACCATCGTTCTGCTTCTGAAGCTGAAGAGGACAACGCTTCCGAGTCTCGCAACAAGAAGAAGAAGGACGTCAAGGGGAAAGGAAAGGGAAAGGCAGCTCAGAACGCAGAGTCCAAGCGTATTCGTCAAGCTTTCATGAGGGAACAAGTGAGCTTTCCTCCTCTTGATTGCTCTCTCTGAATCGTTCACTGACGATCTCTCCTTTGTTCGTAGCTACCTTCGACGAAAATGAAGTGGGTCACCGATGAATTGGAAAGGCTCTTTGCTGAAAGTCCCGACGACAAGGTCATCATCATTTCTTCCTTCACTTCGATGCTCGATATGCTTCAAGTGAGTCTTTACCAAGTTCATCTCGTTTGCTCTCGTCGAGTCTCGAAACTAACTTTCTCTGCGGATCTCTCACTTTCGCAGGACCACCTCGACTCGAGAGACATCAAGACTTGTCGCTACCAAGGCGACATGAAGAATGACGAAAGGCAGCAATCTCTCAAGACGTTGAAGAAATCGAAGAAATGCAAAGTCATGCTTCGTGAGTTCTCTCTTTTCTGCCTTTTCTTTCATTCTGTCGATCCTGATCACCCTTCGATCACTCCTCGCAGTATCTCTCAAGTGTGGAGGTGTCGGATTGACCCTCACTCGAGCGAATCGTGTCATTTCACTCGGTAAGCTCTCCATTCCCAGGATATCCTCGTTTTTGTCGAATTGAGCTGACTTTCTTGACTTGTTCGATTCAAAAATCTTAGATCTAGCATGGTCTTTCGCAATCGAATCACAAGCGTACGGTTAGTGACGCTCTCCTTTTTTCCATCCTTGACGAGATTCAGAGCGATTCGAGTCGAAAGTGCTACTTGATGCGGAATTCCTGACTGCTTCGTTCCAATTCTATCCTACAGATCGCACGCATCGAATCGGTCAGATGAAGTATGTTCAGACGTCCTCTGATTGTCGATTCCCGAAAGACCTATCGCTGACATTCTCTGCCTGCGTCTCGCTTTTCCCAACAGAGAGGTCTTCGTCAAGCGTCTCACTATCGCAAACACTGTCGGTGAGTCCGCCCTCTCCTCTTCATGAACTCGCTTCACCCTCTCATCACTGACGCACGCCGTCTCTTTCCTCTACAGAACAACGCATCTACGATCTCCAAGCAAAGAAGCAAGGTCTCGCCGACGCTTCTCTCGGAGAAGGAAAGGCAGCAAGGTTCGGAAAGCTCAGCGTCAAGGACTTGGCAGCTTTATTCGGACTCTCAGTCTAAGCAGGAGTTGGAGAAGGAAAGAAAGAAAGGAAGAGAAAAGATACCGCTTGATTCCCCTAGATTTAGCTTGCCCACGCAGCTCGCATTCCCTTTTTGTACCGTTCAGTTTGTTACCCCTGATCGTCGTCGTTTTACTTGATACCTTTCTCCTAATCTTTTGTTCAGTTTTGCAAAAGTGCATTTCCTTTCTTTACCTCTCGGTCTGGCCCGGTTCTGTCTCTCGTCTGTCCGAGGCGACACAGCTGTTCTAGACCTTCCCGCTCAGCTGTAGACCACTCGAGAAGACTATCGAAGAAGGCAAAGGACCGGAGAGAGAAAGCGTTGTCGGGCGACGGGAAGAGTGCCTGCGAGCGGTGTTCGACCGCGGCAGCTCGATTGAAGCTGATTTGGAACGTTTGCAAGAGCTGTGAGTAGTCGAACAGAATTGCCATCAGTCCGGGTTAGTCGGAGAAAGACGGATCTAGCGAGACGAGATCAAGCTCGAAAGAGCACGCATTCCATTCCTCCTGCTCTAGACGGAGATTCGTAGCGGGAACATCCCTGAATGCGTTAATTTACGCGACAAGAGACAACTACTGGAAGCTAGAGAAAGGTTAAAGAGGAAGAGATGAACAGATATAGACAAGTAAAAAAATCGCACAGGTGGGATATCTGTTTCTGTACTTTACTTCTGAGAAGAGGAGTCCTGAAAGTAGACGGAGAGACGAGTGAACAAGCTGAAGAAAGAGGTGAGAAATCCGGGAAGGTGGGAGGAAAGGATCGAAATGATCTTGAAGAAGAACATAATTACTGGTCAGCGATTGTTCCCAGCGAGTCGAATAAGACGCAGCTCTTCAGCTCGCCTTAAAGAAGGGTGAGCGAAGATCGCACAGCGATTTCGCGATGGCACGGAAGCAAGGAAAGCTGTTGCGAGAGGTGAGCTAGGAGCTGAAGAGCTACAGTCTAGCGAAGCGAACTAACGTCGGGACGCTCGAGAGATGTATGTAGCGAGAGCTACTACCGAAGGTCGAAGAGCGGATCTGTAAGATCGAGGAGAGTAGAGTAAGTTTCGCTTGGGCACAGACCCACGCGAGGAAAAGAGACGTGCCGTGTGCTAGACTGGTCGTATAGATCAATTCGACTCGAATCAAATAGAAGATAGTAGGACTACAGGGAGGAGGAGAAAGAAGAGCTGGATGAGCATGAGAACGACTCGGAATCCAGGAGCTCAAAATCTCAGACGAGAAGCTCCGCCGCACTCAGCAAACCCTGCCTAACGAACGTGTCCTGGTCTTTGACTGAGAGAGAGGTATCGAGACATGCAGGGTGTGGATCGAAAGTCACTGCACGCGACTACCGTGCCAACTCATGGCAAGCTCGTCAAAGGCAAAGTTGAGAGGTGACTACGCGAGCCTTTGACGGAGCTTCTACGTTCATCAAGCCTGCTGGTAACCTTCATCATGGCAGTCGGTACGAGTGCCTTTGCTCAAGATTGCAAGTCGGAAAGTCACCTTTCCAGGTCGGATATAGACTCCTTTGCAGAGAACCTCGTTTGGGAGCGCGATTCGTACATGCTCTCGAGCGAACCTGGGACTCGTATCCTTTCTACCTTATATCTCCTCCCCTAGACTAACCAGGGCTGAGGGAAGAAGCACCGGGAAAAGCCGAATCACGCTTGATCCGTAGAATCACGCTTTCGCAGGACCACCTCGACTCGAAGGACATCAAGACTTGTCGCTACCAAGGTGACATGAAGAACGACGAAAGGCAGCACTCTCTCAAGACGTTGAAGAAATCCAAGAAATGCAAAGTCATGCTTCGTGAGTTTCTCGTTTCCTCCATTTTCTTCCTTCTGTCGACGCTGACCATCCCTCGACCACTCCTCGAAGTCTCTCTTAAGTGTGGAGGTGTCGGATTAACCCTCACTCGCGCGAATCGTGTCATTTCACTCGGTGAGTTCTATATCCCCGAGTATCTTCGTTTCGTCGAACTGAGCTGACTTTTTTGACTTGTTCGGTTCGAAATTCTCAGATCTAGCACGGTCTTTCGCAATTGAATCACAGGCATACGGTGACTACCCCTTCTCTATCTCCCGTCCTTCGCGAGATCCAGAGCGATTTGTGCTACTTGATGCGAAGTTACTGACTGCTTCGTTCCATTTTCTATAGATCGCACCCATCGAATCGGTCAGATGAAGTATGTTCAGACCTCTCGACGATTGCAGAGTTGAGGACGAGAATGAACATGCGAGTTGGTTACTTTTGCAAAAGGGAAACGGCTTCAAATTCGATACAACGGTGTTATAGATGCAAGGCAGAGGAGAGGCACAGAACGAGAGAAAGAGACTATCAACACAAGCGATTCGAGATCAGTACATACTTTCGACTTCTTCAACAAACTCCTTCGCAAGCTCATCCAATTCCTCGATCAACCTCGTTCGATCCCAATCTCCCTTTCCTCGCCACACAGAGTCGAAGCACGCTGCGCGCAGTTGCTCGAGTTGATCAACATTGAGACTAGAGGTGTCGTTCTTGAGGAAGGAAGAGAAAGCATCGACAGCTTCAGAAGGGAGGATGAAATCGGGAAGAGGAGGAGGAGTCGCTTCCATCGGGGTCGGCGAGCGCTCCTTCTCAGGTTCAACTTCTTCTTCAGGCTGGGCAACATCACCAGCGGCAGGTGTAGGTGTCCCTTCCCGAGTTTCCTCAGGTTGACGAGGAGCTGCTCCTTTCGGAGAGGGAACGATCGAAGAGGAAGCGACAGGAGCTGAAGTAGACGCAACGAATGGGTTCGCGGAAGCGGGAGGAACTCCTGCGAGGAAGGAGTTGTCGGGTTTTGCGAGAGATTTCGAAGGAGAGAGGGAGGGAGTAGCTCCGACTGCCATGGGTGGAGCGAGTGCAGCGGGGGTGACGCCAGGGACGGTTGAAGATGTGAAGTCGGGGGCGGGAGAGTCTTGGAAGGTAGAGAGGGAGGAAGCGGAAGTTGGGTTGAGTAGATCGTTGAGTCTCGAGGAAGTGGCTCCGTTTGGATGATACCCGTTGACACCGTTCGAGTTGTAAGAGGTAGATGCGACAGCTTGTCCATCAGGTAGTCCCGCTGCAACTGTCGAGTCGAGATCAACTGATCCTTCGGCTCTCATTCGCTTCGCCGGTCCTTGACCATCCTGATCTCCTCCTTCAAGTCCTTCCATACCTTCCCCTTCCCCATCCTCTCTCGCTCGTTTATGCCCATTCTCTCCTGAGCCCTCTTCAATGATCACGTCGTCGTCGGCAGTTTCTGGGTTGTGTTGTTCTCGAAGTGGTCGAACCTTGAGTAAACCTCCATCGATGGCGGCTTGTTTCGCTGCAGCGACGATTCCTTCTCCAGGTAGATCCCTGCCCTTGCCTTTCCTTTCCTTCTTCGGTTGATCCTTCTCCTTCTCCCTCATTCGATCCGCCATCTTGCTGCACTCGGATCGGAAGTTGGCATCGAAAGTTTGATCGAGCATGACTTTCGTGTGATTGACCATTTGTCCAGCTTTGATAGGAGCTTCAGCGTCTTGTTCCATGATCTTGTTGACCTCAGCGTTCGCTTGAATGCGGAGAATGTCGGTGAGGAATTCGTCTGGAGTTCGATAGATTCCTTTGTAGAGGTCCGAGTGCATTTGATCGAGATCGACGTTGTGATAAGGTTGAGTTCCGAGTCCAGTGACAGTCTCGTTGTCGTTGAGCTGGTTCTTGCGCCATTCGAGATCATCTTCTCGCCAATCGTCCTGATCAAGCGAAACTCAACGTCAGAATCGGATCTGTTCCAGGACTGAGGAGATATCTAAACATACGTAGAGATTCCTGCAAAAGCGTTTGTATCTCTTCTTGAGTTCTCCGAGTACTGGTCCGAGTTTCCACTTGAGGTATTCGAGAAGTCGTTGATCGTTTGCTTCAGCGGCAGCGATCTCAGCAGCAGTCGGCTCACGAGGAGGTGGAGGAGGAGCGATAGGGAGCTTCTCGAGGATCCGCTTGCGACGAGGCATAGCATCAGGGAATTCGTTTGGTGGTCGAGTAATTCCAGCGATAACATCGGCGAAGAAAGCCTCGCGTTGTTCCTGTATCGAGTGAAGATTGTTAAGTGACGTTCTCAGTTCTACAAGCGGAAGGAGGGACCTACAGCGTTAGGCTTTCCCATGACTACTCGATTTCCCTTGACGAATCCGAACCAGCTTCTGACATCGGAAGGAATATCCTTGATCGATCCATCGACGACAGCGAGCAAGAGAATCGGGTCAGAAGGGTCGAGGCTGTCGAGGAGGCCTTTGATAGTTGATCGGACAGTTTCGCCAACGCTTGTGCACCAGGTGAGGAGAGAGGGAATGAAGAGGATTGAGGGCTTGTGACGTTTCGCTTCGACGAACAATTGAACGCAGGCAGCTTCCATCGTGCGGGAAGAGTCGGATACGAGAGTAGCGAGGTCGAGGGTCTGAACGTGGAATCCTTCGAGATGGTGGAGAACGGCGGAACCGACGAAACCTTGACCAGATCCTGCTTCTCCGAGAATAAGGAGTCGAGGTCGGAAGACGCGAAGAGTCTCGAACGCTGCAGATGAGGAAGGTCAGTCGGGATTCGAGAACAGTGGCAGGTAGAAGAGTAGATTGCTCACCTTGGAGCATCTTTTCCTTTTCAAACCCTCCTCCATCATCTACGAACTCGGCTTCTTCTAAGATATTCGGTCGCTTGACTTCCGGAAGTACTTTGGCGAGAGCAGCTTTCGCGACCTCGAATGAATCGGCGAGGAGGGGAACGAGTTGAGGAGGGAGTGCAGAAGCGGCGGTCGACGTACTTCGATGTGATGACGGAATTAGATCTGCGAAAGAGTTCAGAAGAGTCAGCGATTATACAAAGAGAACGAAGCGGCGCTCAACCGACTCTTCTGAGAGATTACGAAATCTCGAGCGTTGACTTCGATAGTTTCTGGTTTGATGAGTAAGCGATCATTGGTCTTGTAAATTTGCGGATAAGTTCGTTGCACCGCATTGAGTGCAGCTTCAGTACAGAGAGCCTAGCAACGAATCGGCGGTCAGTAGACGGCTTGCAGTGAGCGAGAGAGAAACGAAACTCACCCTCAAATCCGCTCCTCCGTAGCCTTTCGTCAAATCCGCCAATTCGTCCATGAAGCTATCCTCTAGCGGAGGGTTCCATCCCTTCGTATGAATGCCCAAGATCTTCTTTCTCGCTTCGATATTCGGAAGAGGGAAGTAGAACTCTCGATCGAAACGACCTGGTCGACGAAGAGCGGGATCGATAGCGTCTGGTCGATTCGTCGCTCCAATTACGATAACTTGTCCACGACCATCCATTCCATCCATAAGCGCGAGAAGCGTCGAAACGATTGAAGCGTGAATCTGTTCTTGTTTGCTGCTTCGAACCGGTGCGAGACCTGTTTAAGTCGAGCAGGTTCTATCAGTGTCGATGAGAGGGTGGAGTGACGAGTGTGGAGGAACTCACCATCAATCTCATCGAAGAAGATGATCGAAGGTTGACAATTCTTGGCCTCTTCGAAAAGCAACCTCAGTTGACGTTCAGCTTCTCCAACCCATTTCGACAAGCAATCCGCTCCTTTCCTCATGAAGAACGCTGTGATAGTCAACCCGAATCGAGTCAGATAAGCGACTCGATAGCAACTCGAGAAGTCGACTCACAGATCTTCCTCCCATCCGTACTGCAACTCGCCGCAAGAGCTCTCGCCAACAACGTCTTACCAGTTCCGGGGGGTCCATGGAATAGTACGCCTCGAGGAGGAGTGATGGCGAAACGTTCAAAGACTTCTGGGTAGAGTAGGGGAAGCGAAACCATCTCCTTGAGTTGCTGAATGTGAGATCCCAATCCTCCAACCGAGTCGAACGAGATCGTTGATGGTACACCAAGCGGATCAGTATCAGCGAGAGCTGCAAATCGTGTCAAAAGTAATCAGCTATGACAGAGGGACAAAGAGCGAAAGAAGGAGAGCTCACCGGCTGCACTTCCTACTTTTCCGAGATTGTTCGGTGCTCCACTTCCGAACTCGAGACCTCCACCAGATGCCAGCATTCCTCCGTTGACCCCACCAGCTTTTGAAGTGAATAGAGCAGATTTCGAAGGAGAGCCGAGATTAGGCATATCATCGTCAGACTGTTTTTCGAAATCATCAGTATGCGATTTCTCAGAGACATGAGTGGAGAAAACATACAGAATCTGAAGGTTGACCACCATCGGGATAGAGAGCAGCCCACTGAGCTCCAGTGAGATTCGCAGGCAACCCATTGAAAGGGTTTCCATCATCGTTCCTCTTCTTGTTGTACGGTCTCTTCTTGTCCTTCCTCCCTGCTGGAGCCTCCAACGACAATGGTGCAAAGTAGTCGACCTTTTTCTTCTGTCTCAAGTTCCTTCGAGGTTTGCTTCCTCCAATCGAAAGGTCGTCGTCATCTTCATCATCGTGCAAGTCGAGCGAGAGATCTTCATCCGATTCGACGAACGACTCGTGTCCTTCTCCTTCATCGTAAGAGGTATCTTGAGCTTTGCGAGAGTTTCGAGTTTGACGAGTCGAAGCTGAGCGAGAAGGTTGAGATCGATTTCGAAGATTTCTTGTCGTCGAGGTTCTCGAACTCCTTCGATTGCTAGTGCGAGTGTTGCGTCCACCAGTACGAGTCCGTCTCGTTCCCGCTCCGAATTCGTCGTCATCGTCTTGTCCATCATCTGCCCATTCTTCCTCATCTTCGACAATATCCTCTCCTCGGTACCCACCATTCTTCCTACTACTTCCCCTCGTCAACCTTCCACCTCCAGACCTAGGTTTCTCATCCTCTTCTTCGCCATCCCCTTCATCGTAATAATCTGGTCTCCTCGTAGTTCGTCCGGAAGCAGTTTTCATAATTCGAGTTGGTCGACGATATTCGACTTCTCCTGACGAGTTCTCCTCGAAGTCTTCATCTTCATCGTCGACGATCTTGACCTTTGCAGCAGTACGTCGAGGTCGAACCGCTCCCTCTTCTCCCTCCGACTCTTCCTCATTGCCTCCCGCACCATTTCCTTCTACTTCTCCTCCAGTCGGCGGTGGTTGATGGGCGTTGTTCTGTAGCTGTGCTGGGTTGATCGTAGAAGTGTCCATCTCTCCTGGTGCATCTTGTTCATCCTCGGAATCTGGAACTGCAGGTTTTTGAGGAATTCTTCGTTTCCTACCTCCAACCGGTTCATCCTCTTCTTCCTCCTCGTCTCCCGCGTTGACTTGATACTCTCCAGTAGGTTGACCATTCTGAATGGGAGGGAGTGGTGGAAGATTATTGACTATATCGACAGGAACTCTCTGATTTCCATTATTTTCTCTCCTTTCTTCCTCTTCCTCTTCTTCTTCCTCCTCCTCATCATCGTTGACTCCTGGTTCTGCGTAACTAATCTGTGATGCACCTCTAGTAGGTCTCGAAGAACTCCTACGCGTCGAGTAAACTGATTGGTTCGATTGGTAAGGAGGAGATTGTGCTGGAGGTTGAGCGTTCAAATTGTAACTTGGTACGCGAGAAGTTGATCTACGAGGTCTTGCCGACGAAGAAGACATGTACTGTTGAGGGTGTGAATGAGGTTGAGAGTAGTAGTGATTAGGTTGGTGAGGTGGGAGAGGGAGTTGATTGGATTGGTAAGAAGGTTGGAATGAATCGGTTGGTAAAGAGGCGAAGTGATCGAATTGAGGTGATGAAGTAGAGTTGGGGTGCTGGCCTGCGAACGAACCTACTATCCTGATGTGAGGCTGTTGTTGACTGTGTTGAGGTAAAGGCGAGTGAGAGTAGACAGGTTGAGATGGATAAGGCAAACTTGAGGAATTCGAGGGGAGAGACGGGAGGTTACTCCCTGATGATGGAGGATAACTCGAGTACTGATTAGAGTAGGGTTGA
>Ga0308169_10006672_pt1 | contig 10094 bp, 14 predicted proteins | sample PhyBR1_2_FD_202139 | JGI IMG/M metagenome (GOLD analysis project Ga0308169, IMG submission 202139) | Phyllosphere microbial communities from UC Gill Tract Community Farm, Albany, California, United States - DLSLSB.R1 | ecosystem: Host-associated > Plants > Phyllosphere > Unclassified | place... | reverse complement strand
CGTCATCCGTATCCATGTGTTCATCTGCCGAGCATGGCTCAACGATCCTATCGAGTGAGACGATCACCTTGGTGAGACTATCGTTCAAGAGCTTACTCATAGGACCGAGGAAATGTCGCCAAAATGGATCACCATGCTTGCGCAATACTCGTCCATGGGCTTGCCGTTATCGCAAATGGCGAGTGTCTAGCACCCACGCACGTTGAGATGAGACGGCCTGATGTCCCAGTGGCCGGAAGCTGGTATCTTCATCCCTCCCCTGATACGCCAGGCGATTCATCGGACCAAGCCCACCCTCACGGCATACATCGAGTACCAGATGGTTGCACCGGAAACCGTGGAACCCTGGCAGATTGTTCCCCTCTCGAGGCACCAAGGGGCACACGATCAAGATGTCGAGGCTCTGTCGGGTTGGCAGATTGATGTATGAATCAGGCGCATCCAGCTCGATCATGATATGCATTCTCCACTTCTACTCAATTTATTTGAACATCATTTCGGGAGCGGTTCTTCAACCTCTGAAAGCTTAGGCGTACAAGCTGACGGTTAGTTAAAGCCTGGAAGGTGATTGTCGGAACCTCACTCGTCGTCATCGGCCTCATTCTGGAAGGAGGCTCCCCCTTCTTCGGTTTGGCCACTCTCCGGGAACTGTTTGTTAGTACGGTCCAGGGTATCTACTAACACCTACCTTAAACGTGTTGCCGAAGCTGCGCGACTGCTGAAGAGTCGTGCTGAACATCTCATATCGACGGATGTCGGCATCCGACACCGAGCGACGGGCAAACCTCATAGCCTGAATGTCAGTTATGAAATCAAAGCCTCATGTTCCGAATTCACCTCTTCGAAGTGCGCCCTATTGATGTCAGCGGAATTTCACTCATTCTGAGAGGACTTACACTGTGATGGCGGGGACCTCGTCCTCGTCGTTGTCCGCGTCCATCAGATCAACATCGGCCTCTTCACCGGCAGCCTCGGCCTTTTCCTTGCGCTCTCGGTCCTTACGCATGTCCACCTCGATACTCTCTCGGATGGCCAGCTTAGCGGCTCTCTGACAGATCTCAGTGAGATCGGCACCGGAGAAGCCAGCTGTGTTTTTGGCGAGGAAACTGAGATCCACACCAGGCGCCAAGGGCGACTTGCGCAGAGTAGCCTGGAGAATCGAGAGCCTGGAAGCCTCGTCGGGAAGCGGGATGTAGATAAGCTGATGTCAGTGGATTATCGGACGTTAGAACAGAAGAGGACGCACCTGATCAAGACGTCCAGGTCGCAAAAGAGCCGGGTCAATCTGATCCGGTCGGTCTGAATGTCAGCAGTGTCGTGAGGCAGGGCTCCTAGGAACGCCTACTGGTAGCTCCGATAATGAACACATCTGAGGGGTCAGCGACACAATCCGCTCATTTTCGCCATGAGACTCACTCTTCTTCGCATTCATACCGTCCATCTCGGTCTGGCATTAGCTTTTCTTCACGATGTCGCAAACGGACATACGAGGATCTGGTTGAGAACTCGGTCGCTGGCACCACCAGCGTCTCCGCCTGAACCGCCACGAGATTTGGCGATCGAGTCCAGCTCATCGAAGAACATGACACATGGCGCTGCAGCTCGAGCTTTGTCGAAGACATCTCGAACGTTCGCCTCGGATTCACCAAACCACATGGTAAGTAACTCCGGACCCTTGATGGAAATGAAGTTCGCCTGACACTCGTTGGCGATTCTGATGGTGAGCGCTAAGCGATATGAGCATTTGCACGAGGTAAACTTACGCCTTGGCCAGCATTGTTTTACCGGTACCGGGAGGTCCGTAGAAGAGGACTCCCTTCGAGGGAGACATCCCGTATTTGAGGAACTTTTCCGGGTGTTCGACAGGGTATTGAACCGTCTCTTGCAGCTCTCGCTTGACGTTGTCCAAACCACCGATATCATTCCACGTGGTGGTTGGGATTTCGACAACGGTCTCTCGGAGAGCGGAGGGGTTGTTGACACCAAGAGCAAACCTGAAGTTCTCCATGGTGACTCCGAGTGAATCGAGGACCTCGGCATCGATAGTCTCCTCGTCCAAGTCGATCAGGTCCATCTTCTCTCGGATCTGCTGCATGGCCGCCTCGGAACAAAGCGAGGCCATATCAGCACCAACATATCCGTGCGTGTCGGCGGCGATTTGTTCAAGGTCGACATCATCGGAAAGCTTCATGTTCTTTGTGTGAATGCGGAGGATCTCGAGACGTCCAGTAGGATCCGGGATGCCAATGTCCACCTCTCGGTCGAATCGACCAAATCGTCGGAGAGCGGGATCGATCGAGTTTGGCCGGTTAGTGGCGGCCATGACGACCACGTTGGATCGCGCTTTCAAACCGTCCATCAGGGTCAAAAGCTGAGAGACGACTCGTCGTTCGACCTCTCCGTTGGCCTTCTCACGCTTGGGAGCGATCGAATCGATCTCATCGATGAAGATGATGGCAGGACTGTTCTTCTCGGCTTCTTCGAAGGCCTTTCGCAGGTTGGACTCGGACTCTCCGGCCATCTTGGACATGATTTCGGGACCGTTAATGAGGAAGAAGAAAGCTCCAGTCTCATTGGCGACGGCTCGAGCCATGAGGGTTTTACCGGTACCAGGGGGTCCGAACATGAGGATACCTCGAGGGGGTTTGATGCCGATCGCCTTGAAGAGCTGCGGGTGACGCAGAGGAAGCTCGACGAGTTCGCGGATCTGCGCGCATCAGTTGAAATACTGATCACACACTTTCGGCGACCCACCTGCGCAAGCTGCTTCCTGCAGCCTCCGAGATCATCATAGCCAACGTCATTGAGGTTGGCTTCTTCGGCCTCTCGATCGAGGGGATCGCCTTCGGTGTGGATGACCTATTGCATGAGCACAATGCCGCAGGGGTACTTCTCGGTACAATCTCACCGTGTCAGAGGCCACAATCTGGCATCGTCAGCGGTTGGCACCATGCAAAGGGTGGTTACACTCACACAGTACGGAGACGGGTCGACTTCGACAACCTGACCTATCAGCGGATGATCCAAAGACCAGTCGCACCTTGAAATCAACGGTCCTCATGCCGCCTCGAACTTGGAATACATCTCCCTTTCTGACCGGTCGGTAAGCCTCGAGGAAGTATGGTCGCAGGTAGACGTCAAAGAGGTTTCCAGAAAGCCCTAAAGGGTCAGAGAACTCTCTGCACACAGTGTAGGGAAGAACATACCCTCGACGGAATCGGCGAAGGGGAGCACATGGATACTGTCGATGATCAACAAAATACCGGGAGAGTGAACGCAGCACTAACCGTTTACCGTATTTGATGTCGTTAGCGGGCGAGACGTGGACGAGATCGGCGAGCTTGATCGCGCAGTTGCCTCTGGCCACTACAAATCAGCCTGGACCCACAAGAATGGCAGACTGGACAGACCTTTGTTCATGGCAATTTTGCCTTCCTCGATATCATCTTGGCTCAAACAGATGAGAACGGTATCCTTCCTACGCTTTCCGCGGACTGGCGTAAGCGTTGATATGAGTGAAGACAATGTACGGACCGATCACGGTATCACCTCTGCCGTAAGAATTCTGCGAGATAGCGTACGTCTGGACTGTACCTGAAGAGACCAAGAGCTTCCATGGTATTGGGATGCAAGATGGCGACACTATTGTCGTCCGATGGTGACTCATCCACCATCAAGCGATTCGGACTGGACGGCGTGAGCTGGGCAAACACGATGCAAGTTCTACAGATGAACTCACGATCGCTTCTGCCTAAGAATGGCAGTAGCAGTGGAGTCATCCGTGACAGGCTGAAATGTGAGCTAATGAGAGATCAAAGAGACAGAGGACAGTGAAGAGCGACGCAAAGCGTATTGAGCGGCTTACGCGAGAGGGATCGTCGGCCATGGTGGACTAGGTGTTGTTGGGTGATTGTTGTCGGATAGAATACCACCGTTTGAAGTGTCGTGTTGTGGTCTGGGTCTGAGTCTGCTCTGGCGCGATGATGCTTATGAGCGAGGATGAGAGTGTGAAGGGGTGATATAGAGAGAGAGAGAGAGGGAGAGAGAGGCAACGGGTGGAGGGCGATAGAGTGACAGTGCAATGACGATGATGCGTGCGTGTCGTCTAATCAACCATTACTCTAATTGTCACCCCCACTTATCCTCTCCCTCTCTCTCTACACTGGAAGCTTCGATCACCCGGTGGCAACCGTCCGGGTGGACCTAATGGCATGCATCCTCGCTTCGTGGCCCCGACAAACGCTCTTATGTATCTTCTTTGACCTGTTCTCCTCCTCGGTCCGCAAAGCCGGATCGTTCTTCTTCCTCTGCGGACAGTAGTTTGGCGGTAGATCGGTCGTCGTCGGTTGTAACCTCTTCCAGCTGGATGATCACCTGATGCACTGCTGTTCCGGGCCCAATAGGGAAATCTAGCTGTGACCGATCGAACGTCAGGTTGTGAACGCGTTTTGTAGGGGAATTCGCTTCTGGCAGATGGAAAGCTGGGATGATCCAGAGCCAGCCCAAGGGTAGAGAAGCGAGATGCAGCTTCACTCGTACTTCGCGACCTTGATCGAGGATGAGGCTCGAGGAGCCATCTGGTAGTCGAGGAATTAGATGATGAATGTTGTATTCCTGCGACCGTCAGCCTTGCGTGCAGGCTTGCACCCACTTCGTGGTCCGCGGGCAGGGGCACAGAAGCGTCCGGCATGGTCCCGCCTGACACCATTTTGCCGCAACTGCGGAACATTTTCGTCTGGTCGAACTCCCCCTGACCTCCCACGCCGCCCCAGGTTATCGTGGACTCGACCCCTCCGCCAGAACCACCTCGATCCCGGAGTTCTTGTACGTAATTATCGTCATACCGAGCGACCGATGCCCACGCTTTGCCGATACCGGCCCCACCTGATCCAACGAGAACCGATGCAACAGGCTTTTGCCAACCGGAGGGGGGGTGGAGAAGAAGAGTGATAGATTTGACCAGGACGCGTGAAGTGCCTGGGTTGATGTAGGCGGCAGGCGCTTGGTTGGAGAATAGAAGATGTACATAGCGACACCACCGACGTTCTGCATGTGAGTATAAACCTCCGCACGACACTCACGACTAGGAATCGAGACACCACGACCAGAACTCGTTGGCTTCATTCTCCGGCTCGAATGCAGGCGGAACACCTGGTCTACTTTACCGTCCGTTCGGTCTTTCTGGCCGTCCGCGCCGGGAGCCCCCTCGTCTCCGACAGCAATCGGTTCAAAAGCGGGCGTAGACTGGACTGGAATATCGACTGAGGGGGGCGGAGATGGACGAGATATGGTTGTTGTGGAAGAGTTGGTTGAGCAGGTTATACTCCGAGCGGGTTCAGTCACATCTATCTTGTCCGATCGAGCAGGTGTGGTGGCCCCGTCCGAAGTAGATGAATCCACCTGGACGTCGTGGTACTCTCCTCCAGCTCCGATGACTACCCAGCCATCGGTTGGACCGTTGCTCGGATTGCGGCCCTCGGCCAATTTCCGGTCTGCTATGCGCTTGAGCAAGTCGGCATGGGAGTAATTTTGATCCAGTTGAGGCGGGAGGGGGAGTTCGGGCAGGGATAACAAATAGGAGCACATGAGAGTCCCCGATCGACCCTGTGTAGGGTCAGCCTCCAGGCGCAAACGGGTTGATAGAACTCGATACCTACTTTGCCTGCTTTGCAGTGGATGATCGCGATCCGTTCTTGATCCCCCTGAAGCCACGCTGTCATCTCTCTCACTGCCAATGGCAGCAAAGGGAGCGGCGGAGGATGATGATCCGGGAAAGGATACCTCGATACCCTGCCGAACATGCTTTCCGGAGAGTACGCGTTCTCGTACAAAGGGCACAGGTTCCATATCCACCACTTGTCGCCGTGCCGCGTGTTGATAAACTTGAGCACGTCCCTGCGCCGGTTGCGGTATAAAGCAGAGACGCCAACAGCAGGGTACCCCATGCTCATACTTAGTATATCTAACGATAGCTTGGGACGTACATGATTATCCGATCCGTAACTGAGGGTCAGCGTTATGGTTTGAGACGAATCAAAGCTGTGTCGCACCGTAGACCAAGTCGAGGTTGACAGCATTCTCGGCATCGACGAAGCGAGCTTTCTTGCCCGACACGAGTTTGCGGACGTAGTCAAGCGACATCGTAGTGGATGTACACGAGGTCTGTATGATGTACCAAGCAGTGGGGACTCGAGTACGAGCGCAAGTTTCGGTCGGTCAAACACAATCAGCAACATGGTCCTTGGATTCATACAAAACTCGTGGGAGTACCCAACAGGTTTAGGATGACGTCATTCGCGTGACTCATAGATACTCTTCCCTCTCTGCTCGCTAGTCAACCGCATCCCGCCGCCAAACTAATCTTTGTGTCTGTAATACAATGCTCCCGCAACCACGGCCACCATAATCACTGTGAAAATCGGTATCGGTTGCTGCTGTCAGCATTGCGGCTACATGCAGAACCGACTCGCGCTTACCTGCAACGGTGACTGTTGTTGCGCTCGTTTCTTGCTCCTTTTGCTCTCCACACCCGATTCTTTCAGGGTGTCGCCAGAATCTCGACCGCTTTCCGAAGAATTTTCGATTCTCAGTGTACCGCTCGATTCATTCCTCGCAGCCCCCAGCCTGCTATTGCTGCCGCGGTTTCGCCCGGTTCTAAGATTGCGAAATCGCAGACGCGCGTTGACCGCATCGGGCGGGGAGTCCTCGGCCCCAAGTATCGCTGCGTCGGCTTTAGGTGTCGATGTCCCCGCATCGTCCGCAACAGATTTGAGAGCCCTGACCGCGAGCGCAGTACGATGGCTAGGGCGTCGTCGCCGAATCTTCCTGGACGGGACAGATCCCGGTTTCGACGTAGCCGAGACCGCTTCATCCTTCCATCCCGGGCCCATGACAAGCAGCTCCGCCTCGTCGGGCTCGCCTTCAGCGTCCTCGTCCTGATCCTCATAGTCGTTCTCGTTTAAACGCTCGTTCAACTCTCGTTCTTCAACTTCTTCATGGCCTCGCCGACTGGCCTCCTCCCATTCGCGGACGACGCCTCGGAGGCGCTCCCGCTCCGCCTCCCAGCTTTCTCTTTCCCTCTTCCAGCCGCTTTCGCACTCGGCTCGCCAAGCGTCCCATCGCTTCTCGGCCTTGTTGATCTCCTCTGCGATTTTGCCGGCGATTCCATCCTCGATTACGCCAATCCGCTGTGTGAGCTGTCGCACGGTCGACAAAAGCTCGAGCTGTTGCATCTGAAGGGTCTTAGATGTCTGAACAGCTTCGGCGAGCTCGGCTGACATGCTTTGAAGTCGTACATCGTTGTCAGAGGCAGATTTCGGACTGAGCGATTCATCGTGGCGGAGCGATTCGTCGCCATTTTCTGCCTGTCGTCGTTGGCGCACGCGCTCTTCCGCATCTTCGTTGTCCATCAGGGTGACAACACTTTTGGCGTCATCGTCCTCTTCATCACCCCGAGATTGTCGATCACGCAAGCTGGAAAGGAAGTCGTCTACTTCGCGTCTACCGTTCTCCATTTGCTCTCGTAAGGTCGACAGCTCTTCTCGCAACGATTCGTGGTCTGTCAACCGACTTTCGAGATGGTGAATCTTGTCGAGATGGGCGGAGAGTGATGACTGGGTCTCGCCCAGTTGATTCTGCAGCGAGATGAATGCAGCCGCCTGTTGTCCGTGGGGACCCGTCAACGCCGCTTGGGCTTCGGCGGACATGGAACGGTATTGATGGGGAATGTACTGGGCGGCCGAGCCATTCTGCGCAGGCGGCTGAAGGTAAGCGAGCGCACATGCAGAAGAACGCACCAATCCTCCGCCCAGAGTATCTTGGATGTCGTTCATGGCCGCGGAGAGGTTCTGCAGCTCTGCGCCAGCTTCCTTGCTTTTCTGTAGCTCAAGCTTGCGGTCAGCGATGGTGGCACGTGGACACTCACCTGGAGCTTGTTGAGTACGTGATCAAAGCTCAGCCCGCTGGCTTTTCCTCCGGAGCTCATCACAGCTGGTGCCATAGGTCCTCCTTGCGGGCCAGAACCTTGACTAGGAGCAGCCGGACGTCGTATGTTTCGGCCATCGTGATAATGCACGACCTCTCTGTCCATCAGCTCCTGATCGATGAATGCAACCCACCTGGAGCTCAACGCGGCATCTTCTTCCCCAAAGACGCAATACACCTTGGCCGCGACTTTGTGGTGCACGATAGTACGATTATCTTCGCCGACGATGTCGATGCCGAATTCCTGCGATGAGACGGAACGAGGACCATGGGGAGCCGCTTACAACTATATCCTCAGTCTTGAGCTCGTAAGGCTCGCTCTCCAGTCCTTCTGGCGACAAGCGCTCATTGTTGACAAAGGTCCCGTTCGATGATTTGAGGTCCTTGATGTATATCTGTGGTCAGAGGAGCACCGACAACGATCTTGACAGCGCACCTTGTCATTCTGCTCCCAGATCTCCGCGTGTGTACGTGACAGAACCTTGGAGTCGAAATATGCGTTTCTTTCGCCAGGTACAGTCTTGTTATTGGTCTGTCGACCGATTTTGATCTGGCGTGAGCCTCGCTGCACTCTTGAGAAACTTACCCTTTGACCTTCTGGAAGGTGAATCATTTTCATTGTGAACGTCTCCTGGATCGGCCACAGGTGCAAGCTGGGAAATGGTCCTCCCCATTGAACACCGTCTCTCTGGCCGCCATTTGATTGGGCCGCCACATGTTGCGGAAACGACCCCTGCTGCTGCTGCTGAAGGTGGTGCATCTGACCAGAAGTCTGTGCCATGGCCCGTGGGGATCGAGCGGGTTCGCCGGCACACCCGAAAGCGTTCAAAGAGAGCCAAGGGTAAGAAAGGTCGTCAGGCGTTGGTTGATCGTTATTCGTCGTATATGCCAAAGGGTGATGGAGAGAGTGAAGAGGGAGCCAAGAGTCGATGAATGACAGACAAGCAAAGAATGCGGGAGCACGAACGCTCGCGACAATGATGAGCACTTGAGAAGACAGAGGCAGCCAGGCAAGCACCGACGCAACGCCTTCGGCTTCAAGCGCACTTCGCCGCCCCGGCGTCATCTCATCTCTGCCTTCATTGCGTTCACCACTTCGCGCAAGCATTCATCTCGATAATCAATCCCAATCGTCCGCTAGGCGTGTTTACCAGATCCATCGTCCATCAGCTGCTCTACTATACATGTACAAGTCGAATAGTTCTGATACAACCGCAACTTCGCGCTCAGGTGATGAACGGCTTCCCTGGACCTCTGTTCGAGCGATAGACTACTGCCACTCCCGTCTCGCCCCAAACATCGCGTCAATGTCCATGCCTGACATGGACATCTGTAATTCCACGTCGGAGAGCTTTCTCGTAGGGTGAGGTGATGTGAACTCTTCCAGAATCGGACTGGCATGATCGCCCGGCGAAAGCTTGAAACCTGCCTGCTTCAGGTCTCCTTCGAGCGATTCCGAAGTCGAAAGTGAGCTCGACCTGCGGAAATCGTTCGCCGAAGCGGAAGAGCGAGGTGATGGTTCGTATGCCATCAAATCCGCACGTCCCGTCTGCCAGGTTCCCGGCAAGGGGGATGCGGACTCAGGGCTGGGGCGCATTACCTCAAGCTGGTGTTCGGGCAGCGTCGCCAGGTGAGACCCCTCCAGGCCATTGAAAGGCGTCATGGCCGGACCTGTCGGCCACGAGAAGGAAGGCTGAGTTATGCCAGTGGAAGCAAGAAGAGATTCCAGGTGCTGAATGCGGGCAGCCTGCAGTTCTGTGATGTGCTTTAGGTCGCTGCTCTCAGCTTCAAGTTTCGGACAGTTTGCGCTTGACACTTACAAGATGTACTGCACGCTGTGTGACAGGATTCGCCCCTTGCAGTGGGTCGTGTCTTTCGGCTGCTTGGCGTTCGACCCTGACCGTTTCTTCTGCTTGGCTTAGAACTGGTCCATCCCGCAAGCTTGGACTCGTTTCAACTCGCCTTTTTCTTTGTCACGTTCGCTGCTTCGTCATCCTCGTCATCCTCGACCGCTTCGTCCGCATCGTTGTAATTGGGTGGAAGGAGCTGGCTCAGCTCTTCGATTTTGGCGTTGATGTGTTCGCGTCGTCGCTTCTCAACCTGGTTGTGGC
>Ga0308169_10006671_pt1 | contig 10095 bp, 5 predicted proteins | sample PhyBR1_2_FD_202139 | JGI IMG/M metagenome (GOLD analysis project Ga0308169, IMG submission 202139) | Phyllosphere microbial communities from UC Gill Tract Community Farm, Albany, California, United States - DLSLSB.R1 | ecosystem: Host-associated > Plants > Phyllosphere > Unclassified | place... | reverse complement strand
CACGGTGGTCAGCAAGTTGTTCAACATGGTCCAGCCCGACATGGCCGTATTTGGCCAGAAGGACTACCAGCAGTTGGCGGTCATCCGCGCCATGGTCCGCGATCTGAACATGCCGATCCAGATCATCGGCGAACCCACCGTGCGTGCCGCGGACGGCCTCGCGCTGTCATCACGCAACGGTTACCTCACCGAGGAGCAACGTGCGGTCGCGCCGGTGCTGTACCGCGCGCTCAGCCAGATCGCCACGGCCATCCAAGACGGTGATCATGATTTCGCCAAGCTTCGCGCCGAGCAAATCCAGCAGATTGAAGCCGCAGGGCTACGCATGGACTACCTGGAAGTGCGCCAGGGCGTACATCTGCGCCCGGCCACGGCTGAAGATCGGGATGTGGTGATCCTGGTCGCCGCTTATCTGGGCGCCACACGCCTGATCGATAACCTGCACCTGAACCTCGCCTGACCCCTCTTTAATCCACAACCTGTTGCCCCGACGGCTGTGCCGGTATAAAAAAGTACCGGCCACAGCGCAGACAAAGCCAAGACATATCCACACGCTAGGTTTAATGTAATCGCCCTGCGCTATGGTTAGCGCTGTCTGGAACCCAGTCGTAGAGACAAGAATGGATGTTCCGGGCTTTTAAGTGTCCTAAAGGCAGTCCCTGTAATAAAAGGAAACCCGCAGCGATGGCGTACTACCGCACCCCTCATGACGTTCAATGCCGATCCTCAGCGTTTTTCCCAGTTCACCTTGAGCAGCTGCGGACTTTTCCTCGATTACTCGAAAAACCTGATCACCAGCGAAACCCGCGACCTGCTGGTGGACCTGGCCAAGGAAGTGAACCTTAAAGGCGCAATCGACGCGCTGTACGCCGGTGAGCCGGTCAACTCTTCCGAAGGCCGCCCGGCCCTGCACACCGCCCTGCGCCGCCCGGTGGGTGACAAGCTGTCGGTTAACGGCGTGAACATCATGCCGGACGTGCACAAGGTGCTGAACCAGATTACTGACCTGGTCGGCCGCATCCACGACGGCCTGTGGCGTGGCTACACCGAAAAGCCGATCACCGACGTGGTGAACATCGGCATCGGTGGTTCGTTCCTCGGTCCGGAACTGGTCTCCGAAGCGCTGTTGTCCTACGCCCACAAAGGCGTGCGTTGCCACTACCTGGCGAACATTGACGGCAGCGAGTTCCACGAACTGACTATGAAGCTGCGCGCCGAGACCACGCTGTTCATTGTCTCGTCCAAATCCTTCAACACCCTTGAAACCCTGAAGAACGCCCAGGCCGCCCGCGCCTGGTACCTGGCCCAGGGTGGCTCGGAAGCTGAGCTGTATCGCCACTTCATCGCCGTTTCGAGCAACAACGCGGCGGCCGTGGCCTTTGGCATTCGCGAAGAGAACATCTTCCCGATGTGGGATTGGGTAGGCGGGCGTTACTCGCTGTGGTCGGCGATTGGCTTGCCAATTGCCCTGGCCATCGGCATGTCCAACTTCAAGGAACTGCTGTCGGGTGCCTACACCATGGACCAGCACTTCCTGAACGCGCCGTTCGAAGCCAACATGCCCGTGCTGCTGGGTTTGCTGGGCGTGTGGTACGGCAACTTCTGGGGCGCGCAGAGCCATGCGATCCTGCCGTACGACCATTACCTGCGTAACATCACCAAGCACTTGCAACAGCTGGACATGGAATCCAACGGCAAGAGCGTGCGCCAGGACGGCACGCCAGTGTCTACCGATACCGGCCCGGTGATCTGGGGCGGCGTAGGCTGCAACGGGCAGCACGCTTACCACCAACTGCTGCACCAAGGGACGCAACTGATCCCGGCCGACTTCATCGTGCCGATCGTCAGCTTCAACCCGGTCTCCGATCACCACCAGTGGCTGTACGCCAACTGTCTGTCCCAGAGCCAGGCACTGATGCTCGGCAAGACCCGCAGCGAAGCCGAAGCCGAGCTGCGCGAGAAGGGCCTGCCGGAAGCGGAAGTACAGAAACTGGCACCGCACAAGGTGATCCCGGGCAACCGCCCGAGCAACACCATTGTGGTCGAACGCATCAGCCCGCGTCGCCTGGGCGCACTGGTTGCGATGTATGAACACAAGGTGTTCGTGCAGAGCGTGGTCTGGGGCATCAACGCTTTTGACCAATGGGGCGTTGAACTGGGCAAGGAGCTGGGCAAAGGCGTTTACAACCGCCTGACGGGCGCCGAAGAAACCTCCGCCGAGGACGCTTCGACCCAAGGCCTGATCAACTACTTCCGCGGTCGTCACCGCGGCTGATGCTGATCACTCAAGGCCAACGTCTGTTTGGACGTTGGCCTTGAACCCTCCCACCACAGGGTGCATCTTTATCACTTGTCGCAAAAACAAGAATAAGGATCGCTCATGTTCGATATCAGCACGTTTCCCACCGCCGATGCCGTCCGCCGGGCTGCGCAACTCAGTCAAGAGGACTATCAGCGCCTCTATCGCCAATCCATCGAGCAGCCAGAGACCTTCTGGGCCGAACAGGCCAAGGGCTTTCTCGACTGGATAACACCGTGGCACACCGTCCAGCAGTCAGACATCAATACCGGTGCAGCCCAATGGTTTGCCGGCGGCCAACTGAACGTCAGCTACAACTGCATTGACCGTCACCTGGCGCAACGCGCCGATCAGCCCGCCTTCATCTGGGAGGGCGACGATCCGTCAAAATCCTCCACGATCACTTACCGCCAACTGCATCAAAACGTCAGCCGCCTGGCCAATGTGCTGAAAAACCGTGGCGTGAAAAAAGGCGACCGCGTGTGTATCTACATGCCGATGATCCCGGAAGCGGCCTACGCCATGCTGGCCTGCACGCGAATTGGCGCGGTGCACTCGGTGGTGTTTGGCGGGTTTTCGCCTGACGCCCTGCGTGACCGTATTCTCGATGCCGACTGCCGCACCGTGATCACCGCCGACGAAGGCGTGCGCGGCGGCAAGCCCGTGGCGCTGAAACAGAATGTCGATAAAGCCCTGACCAGTTGCCCGAACGTCAGCACGGTGCTGGTGGTCGAGCGCACCGGAGCCAGCGTGAACTGGAACGAGGGCCGCGACCTCAAGTACCAAGCGGCCCTGGACGCCGCCAGCGACAACTGCCCACCCGAGCCGATGGACGCCGAGGATCCATTGTTCATCCTCTACACCTCCGGCAGCACCGGCAAACCCAAGGGCGTGCTGCACACCACTGGCGGCTACCTGCTGCAAGCGGCGATGACCTTCAAATACGTGCTCGACTACCAGAAGGGCGAAGTGTTCTGGTGCACCGCCGATGTGGGCTGGGTCACCGGGCATAGCTACATCGTCTACGGTCCGCTGGCCAATGGCGCCACTTCGCTGATGTTCGAGGGTGTGCCGAGTTATCCGGACAGCTCGCGCTTCTGGCAGGTGATCGATAAACATCAGGTGAATATTTTCTACACCGCGCCCACCGCTTTGCGCGCCCTGATGCGTGAAGGCCACGGCCCATTGGAGAGCACCTCCCGCGCCAGCCTGCGCCTGCTGGGCAGTGTCGGTGAGCCGATCAACCCGGAGGCCTGGGACTGGTACTTCAATGCGGTGGGCGAACAGCGCTGCCCTATTGTCGATACCTGGTGGCAAACCGAAACCGGCGGCATCATGCTCAGCCCGCTGGTCAGCGCCCAGCGCATCAAGCCGGGCTGCGCGACACAGCCGATGTTCGGCGTACAGCCGGTGCTGCTCGATGAGCAGGGCAAGGAAATCAGCGGCGCCGGCAGTGGCGTTCTCGCTATCAAATCAAGCTGGCCGGGGCAGATTCGCAGCGTCTACGGCGACCCGCAGCGCATGATCGACACCTACTTCAAGCCCTATCCCGGCTACTACTTCACCGGCGACGGCGCGCGCCGCGATGAAGACGGCGACTACTGGATCACCGGTCGCATCGATGATGTGATCAACGTGTCCGGCCATCGCATCGGCACCGCCGAGGTCGAAAGCGCCCTGGTGCTGCATGACCAGGTCGCTGAAGCCGCTGTGGTCGGCTATCCCCATGACGTCAAGGGCCAGGGCATCTATGCCTTTGTAACGCCAATGAACGGCGTCGAGCCCAGCGATGCGCTGAAAAAACACCTGCTGGACCTGGTCAGCAAGGAAATCGGCAGCTTTGCCAAACCGGAACTGATCCAGTGGGCGCCTGCCTTGCCCAAAACCCGTTCCGGAAAGATCATGCGGCGCATCTTGCGCAAGATCGCCTGCAACGAACTGGACAGCCTGGGCGATACCTCAACCCTGGCTGACCCAAGCGTCGTGGACGGTTTGATCGACAAACGCCTGAACCGATAGCGCTCAGGATAATCCCCGGCCTGTGCAGGCCGGGGTTAACTGTTAAACTCCGCGCCCCGATTTTCTTATTTTTCTGCAAGCAAGGCGCGCTTCATGACCCCCCTGAATCAGGCGCTGCGCGCCGCCCTCGATCACCGCCAAGACCTGATCAACGAACTGCACGCCCAGGGTACGGACTGCTACCGCCTGTTCCACGGCAGCCAGGAAGGTGCCGGCGGACTGACCATCGACCGCTACGGCCCGCAATTGCTGGTGCAGAGCTTCCATCAGTCGCTGGACAGCGCAGACTTGCTGGACCTGCATCAACTGATCAACCAATACATGGGCCTGGAATTGCTGCTGGTGTACAACGACCGTGCCCGAGGCAACTCGCGTATCGATCGTGAAGACACGGTGTACCGCGCAGAGCCTGCGGCGCTGGAAGACCTGGTCGGCCACGAGTGGGGCCTCAGCTACCGTGTGCGGGGGCGCCATGCCGGGCAGGACCCGTTGCTGTTCCTCGACCTGCGTAACACCCGTGGCTGGGTGAAGGATCACAGCGCCGGCAAAAGCGTGCTGAACCTGTTCGCCTACACCTGCGGCGTGGGCTTGAGCGCGGCCGCCGGCGGCGCACGCGAAGTGTGCAACCTGGATTTTGCCGAGGGCAACCTGGCGGTTGGGCGTGAAAACGGCCTGCTCAACCCACAATTGCCGAGCATGGAGTTCGTACAGTCCGATTACTTCCCGGCCATTCGCCAACTGGCGGGCCTGCCGATCACCCAGCGTCGCGGCCAAAAACTGCCGAGCTATCCGCGCCTGGAGCAGCGCCAGTACGACCTGGTCCTGCTTGATCCGCCCGCCTGGGCCAAGAGCGCGTTCGGCACCGTCGACCTGCTGCGCGACTATCAGAGCTTGCTCAAGCCAGCGCTGCTGACCACCGCTGACAATGGCGTACTGATCTGTTGTAACAACCTGGCGAAAGTCAGCATGGATGACTGGCGTGAACAGGTGCTGCGTTGCGCAGAAAAAGCCGGTCGCCCAGTGCGCGACTGGCAGGTCATGACACCCGGGGCAGACTTTCCTTCCACGGATCAGCAGCCTCCGTTAAAGACCTTGATCCTGCATTTGTAGGAAGTTTCCCAGCGGCCACTGTTCTTCGGAACCGAATTACCGTGCCATACTCCAAGGCACTCTCGTTCGACACAGATGGCGTCACCCATGCCCAAAGGATTGATCCGCGCCGCAGGCGCCTTGTTGACCGCCCTTGCTTTATACAGCTTGCTGGGCTTTCTGATTTTACCCGGCATCGCTCTTCGCATTGCCAACCAACAGTTGGCGAATTACGCCACGGTGCCGGCGCGAATCGAGCGCATCGAACTCAACCCGTTCAGCCTGGAACTCACGCTGTGGGGCCTGAAGATCGGTGAGCCGGGCAAAGAACAAGTGGGCTTCCAGCGCTTCTACGCCAACCTGCAGGCCGACAGTCTCTGGACCCGCGCCCTGCACCTGGCTGATGTGCAACTGGACCAGCCCAAGACTGAACTGCTGTTCGACAAATCCGGCCAGTTGAACCTGGCGCAGTTGTTCAAACTGCCGCCGAGCGAGCCGACTCCCGCAGATCCCGATGCAAAACCGTTCCCGCTGCGTATCGACAGCATCAAACTGGCGGGCGGCAATCTGCACTTCCGAGATCTGCGCCCCAGCGAACCTATCGAATTCCTCTACGACAAACTCGACTTCGAGCTGAAAAACCTCAGCACCTTGCCCGAAGACAACGCCGACATGACCCTGGTGGCCGCTGGCCCTGACGGTGGGCAGATCGACTGGAAAGGGAATGTCAGCCTGGTACCGATCACCTCCGAAGGTACCTTGAAGGTCACCGACGGCAAGATGAAAGCCTGGTGGCCGTATGTACGTGACGCCTTGCCGCTGGTGTTGGAAGACGGCGTGCTTAACTTCAGCACAGACTATAAGTTCAGCCTGGCCAAAGAGACCGAACTGAACCTGACCAACACCGCCGCCAGCATTGCGCCCTTCGCGATCAAGGCGCCGGATGGCCGGCCATTGGTACGCCTGGAACGCCTGGATGTCAGCGAAACCACGGTGGACCTGGCCAAGCAGCAGGTAGTCGTCGGCAAAATCCGCAGCAACAAGCTGGAAACCTGGGCCGCTCTTGAAGCCGATGGCCAACTCGACTGGCAGAAACTGTTCGCCAGCCAGCCAGGCAAGCCAACACCGGCACCGGCCAACGCCGAGGCGCCTGAAGCCCAACCGGCAGCGCCGAGCAAACCCTGGCAAGTGATGCTCAAGGATGTGCAACTGCGTAACTATCAGGTACATCTGGCCGACCGTCAGGCCAAACCTGCGGTGGCGCTGGAACTGGGCCCGTTGAATGTCGACATGCAGAACTTCGACAGCCTCAACCAAAGCCCCTTCACCTTGAAGGTCGATAGTGGCGTGGGCAAGCAAGGCAAGATCCAGGCAACCGGCGAGGTTAACCTCAACCCGGTCAGCGCCAAGCTGAAAGTGAATACCCAGGACATCGACCTGCGCGTGGCCCAGTCATATATCAGCCCGTTTATTCGCCTGGAACTGCGCAGCGGCATGTTGGGCAGCAACCTGGATGTGAATCTCAAGAGCACCGAGCCGTTGGCCCTGCAAATCACCGGCCGCGCTCAGGTCGATCAGTTGCATACCCTGGACACCCTCAAGACCCGCGACTTCCTCAAGTGGCAGCGCCTGGTACTGGAAGGTGTGAACTATCAGCACGGTCAGAGCCTGTCGATCGACAAGGTCAACCTGCTGCAGCCGTATGCGCGCTTCATGATCAACGACGACCGCACCACCAACATCGACGACTTGCTGATTCCCCAGCCTGCCGACAGTGGTGCCAAAACAGCTGCCAAGCCGGCGGCCGGCAAAGACAAGCCCCTGGGCATCCACATCGGGCAGATCGCAATTAACGATGGTTCGGCCAACTTTGCCGACTTTAGCCTCACGCCCAACTTCGCCACCGCGATTCAACAGCTCAACGGCCAGATTGGCACCATCGATAGTCGCCAGGCCAAACCGGCCAGCGTCGATATCAAGGGTAAGGTAGACCGTTACGCCCCGGTGACCATCAAGGGCAGCGTGAACCCGTTTGATCCGATGGCAGCCCTGGATATCGCGACCAGCTTCAAACGTGTCGAGTTGACCAACCTGACACCTTACTCGGGCAAGTTCGCAGGTTTCCGTATCCGCAAGGGCCGGCTGAATCTCGACTTGCACTACGTGATCACCAAAGGCCAGTTGAAGGCTGAAAACAAAGTAGTGGTCGAACAGCTGCAACTGGGTGAAAAAGTCGACAGCTCCGACGCGGTGGACTTGCCGATTCGCCTGGCCATCGCCCTGCTCAAGGATACCGACGGCAAGATCTCGATCGAACTGCCGGTCAGTGGCGACCTGAACAACCCGCAATTCAGCGTGATGCCGATTGTATGGCAGACCCTGCGTAACCTCGTCGTCCGCGCAGCGACGGCGCCCTTCAAGTTTATCGGCGGGCTGGTGACGGGTGGCGGCTCTGAAGACTTGGGTAATGTTTCGTTCGCCGCGGGCTCCAGTGAGCTGAACAAAGATGCCGAGGGCGCGCTGAACACCCTGGCCAAGGCACTGAAAGAGCGCCCTACCCTGCGCCTGGAAATCGAAGGCACGGCTGCTGCCAGCAGCGACGGGCCGTTCCTGGCGGCACAGCGACTGGAACGTGAATACCAGTACAACTACTACAAGATCCTCCAGCGCCGTGGCGACAAAGTCCCGGCCCAAGCCTCGTTGCTTGAAGTGCCCGAGAAAGAAAAGGCACCGTTGCTGGAAGGTATCTACCGCACCCGTCTTAAACAGCAACCTCCGGCCGTATGGAAGGACCTGGGCAGCGATGAACGCTCTGCGAAGCTCAAAGAGGGTGTGATCAAGTTCTGGAGCGGCAGTGATGTGCTGCTGCGCCAACTGGGCCAGGAGCGCGCCAGTACCATCAAGGATTACTTGGTGGACAAAGGACAGTTGGAAGACGACCGGGTGTACTTCATTGATGCGCAGCTGGGGCAGGCGGAGAAAGATGGTCGGGTCATCACCCCAATGCATCTGGATGCCGAGTAACCCAAAGCTGGCGCAATTCTAAATGCGGGAGGCAAGCCTTTTTGTAGGAGCGAGCTTGCTCGCGAAAAACTCACAAGCACCGCGCTCATTCAGGAAGCACGCGTTACCGTTGACGTTTTTCGCGAGCAAGCTCGCTCCTACAGAGGGCGAAGTACGCTTAACCAACAGGTATTGGGCCAAGCCCCCTCCCATATTCCTAAGCCTGGCTTGACCAACAATTGCGCCCCCAGAAATAGAACAGGCCCCGACACAAGTGCCGGGGCCTGTAATGACCACATCCGTGTGGTCGGTCGCATGAACTCCAGAGGTGCATCGGGTGGATAACTAGCTCACCCTAAGCCGCCGCTATATCGTTCAGACGAAACCTTTAACGTTACTCTGCTTTCAGGCCATCGGCCGATACAGCTTTAACGCCTTTGATTTTCTTGGCGATGGCGACCGCAGTTTCTTTCTGCGATGCAGTCACGGCGGTCGAGGACGACAGGGACACTACGCCCTTGTTGGTCTCGACCTTGATGTCAGTGCCAGGAATGCCCTTCTCGGTAACCAGGTCAGCCTTCACTTTGGTGGTGATCCAAGTGTCGCTGGTGGTTTCTTTGGCGTCGTGTGCCGCACCTTTGGTTTTGTCGATGCCGTCAGCTTTGACAGCGCCGCCAGCCAGCAGGCCATCAGCCGAAACAGCAGTCACACCTTTGATTTTCTTGGTGATGGCTACAGCAGTCGCTTTCTGCGAGTCCGAGATAGCTACTTCCGAAGACAGGGAAACCACACCTTTGTTGGTTTCTACCTTGATGTCGGAGCCTGGGATGCCTTTTTCAGTCAGCAGGTCTGCTTTGACTTTGGTGGTGATCCAGGTATCCGAGGTGGATTCTTTAGCCTTTGTCATTTCGCCAGCTGCCAGGGTCATTGGCGCCTGAGTTGGCTGAGCGAAGGCGGCGTTAGCCATGGCCAGGGTCAGAGCGGTAGCAGTTGCGGTAGCGAGAGCGAACTTCTTCATACGAGTAACTCCTGTTTTATTAAAAGTCTGCAGCGTGTGAACCTTGATGCGGCAGCGCTAACAGGGATATTGCAGGTGGCGTGCCAAGAAACGAAACCAGATAAAATCGTTAAAAAACAAAGAGTTAACAAATATGCTGATTTTCGAAATCGTGCAAGTTGCATGAAGCCGTCCGTGCCTGCGTGCAAGTTGCGGTTTTTAAGAGGCCACTAAGCGTCTGATTTTGCGGGTTTTTCCTGCACACATAAAAAAAGGACTCCGAAGAGTCCTTTTTTTCAGCGACAGCAACGGGTGATTAAACGCCCGAAGCCTTGGCTGCTGCTACGTCCTTGATGGACAGCTTGATACGGCCGCGGTTGTCCACGTCCAGTACCAGCACTTCCACTTCCTGACCTTCTTTGAGAATGTCGGTCACTTTCTCAACACGAGCGTCGCTCAGCATAGAGATGTGAACCAGACCGTCTTTGCCCGGCAGGATGTTGACGAACGCGCCGAAGTCGACGATGCGCTCAACCTTACCGACGTAGATCTTACCGATCTCAGCCTCAGCGGTGATGCCCAGGACGCGCTGGCGTGCTGCTTCAGCCGCTTCCTTGGTTTCACCGAAGATCTTGATCGAGCCGTCGTCTTCGATGTCGATCGAAGCCTTGGTCTCTTCACAGATCGC
>Ga0308169_10006669_pt1 | contig 10097 bp, 12 predicted proteins | sample PhyBR1_2_FD_202139 | JGI IMG/M metagenome (GOLD analysis project Ga0308169, IMG submission 202139) | Phyllosphere microbial communities from UC Gill Tract Community Farm, Albany, California, United States - DLSLSB.R1 | ecosystem: Host-associated > Plants > Phyllosphere > Unclassified | place... | reverse complement strand
CCGCAACGCGCCAGCGCGACAGGTCGAACCGGTCGCTCGCCTTGGTCTGCGACGACATGCGGCGGGCGCAGATATCGTAGCCGAAGGTCGGCGAATAGCTGAGCGTCGTGCCTTCGTTACGGCTGATCAGATCGAGCCAGGCGAGCGGGCGGCGCGCGAAATCCTCGGTCTTGAGGTAATCGGTCGAGACCTGATTGGCGATCGGCGACAGGAAGCAGCCGACCAACCCCATGTCGTGATACCAGGGCAGCCACGACACGCAGCGATCGGTGTCGCAGACCTCCATGCCGTGGCTGTGCGCGGCGAGGTTGTTGAGCAGCGCGGCGTGCGTGATGACGACGCCGTGCGGGAAGCGCGTCGAGCCGCTCGAATATTGCAGATAGGCTATGTCGTCGGGCTTGGCCTCGGGCAGCGTCGCTACGGGTGCCTCGCGCACGGCGAACTCGGACCAGTCGATGCCGACGGTACCCGACAGGCGCGCGGCCTCGCCGGCCATCTGAGCGAGCTCGGGCGGGAAGATCAGCATCTTCGGGTCGCAGCTCGCAAGCTGGACGCGAAGCTGCTCGATGTACGAATCGCGCCCGCCGAACGAGGTCGGCAACGGCAACGGCACGGGCCATGCGCCGGCATAGACGACGCCGAAGAACAGTGCCGCGAACTCGGGGCCGGTCTCGGCGACGAGCGCGATACGGTCGGCAGGGGCGACGCCGGCGGCGATCAGGCGATCGGCCATCGCGCGGGCATCGGTACGGAGCTGCGAATAGGGGTAGGGTTGCGACAATGTGCCGCGGGCATCGTGGAAATTAAGCCCACGGTTACCGGTTGCAGCGTAATCGAGTGCTTCGCCCAGCGTGCCGAAGTCGGCGAAGCGGCGCGGCAGGGCGTCTTGGGTCGGCGTCGCAACGATCGTCGCTACGGTCGTGCCGCCCTTGTTGGCCATGTCGGTCGTCATCGCAGTTCCTGCCTTGGTTGGTCGCGGTGCTCGCACACCACACCTATCTTCAGTCTAGCCGTTCAACTTCGGGTGCCAGTGTGGCACAATGATGGCGTGACCGATGATAGCCACAGCGAAAGCAACGCGTTTCCCTCGTCGCTGGATGCCGGCGACCCGGAAAACGGCGCGTTCGACGACAGCGGCACCACGAAGCGGCGCGGCGGCAAGAGCTGGGGCAAAGGCGGCGGGAAGGGCGGCGGGAAAGGCGGCAGCAAGGAGCGATCCCGCGAGCGTCCCGCGCCGAAACCGCTCGATGCCGCGGCGCTCGAACAGATGGCGTTGCGCTATGTCGAGCGATTCGCGACGACGCGGGGGCGGCTCACCGATTACCTTATGCGCAAAATCCGCGAGCGTGGCTGGGACGGGGGCGCCGGTGCGGCGTTGGCGGAGCCTGGCGACCTTGCACAGCGGATGGCCGATCTCGGTTATGTCGATGACCGCGCCTTCGCCGAACAACGGGCTGCTGCGATGCAGCGACGTGGCTTGGGGGCACGGCGGGTTGCGGGCGCATTCCGAGAGGCCGGCATCGACGAAGGCGACGCGGAGTCGGTGGCGCCGGCGATCGCGGACCGCGCGGTCGAATCGGCACTGGCCTATGCACGGCGTAAACGAATCGGGCCATATGGCAGCGGCGAGGGCGACCGGAAGCTGCACGAAAAGCAGCTCGCGGGTATGCTGCGCGCGGGGCACAGGTTCGATCTCGCACGCAAAATTGTTGCTGCACCGCCGTCCGACACTCCCGAGTTGCTCGATTTCGAGTGAACACCACAACGGATTCATTGCGGCTGCGACGAACCGTGCTAGCAAGGCGCTCAGGGGTGTAACAATGCGTAACGACACGCAGCAGGTGCTGACATGCCGGTAGAAATGGGGCCAGTGGAGGCGGGAACGACGACGCTTGCGGGCGGTGGCCTCGCGACCGGTGGTCTTGTGGGCGGCGGCCTCACGAGCGGTAGCCTCGTGGGGGACGGCGTAGCTAGTAGTAGCCTCGTGGGGGGCGGGGAGCGTGTGAGTGCCGTGATCGTCGGCGGTGTCGTGCCGGAGGCCCGTGCCATCGGCGGGGTCATCAAATGGTTCGACGTGACGCGCGGCTTCGGGTTCGCGGTCGCGGACGACGAGACCGTCGGCGATATCCTGGTGCATTTCTCCGTCCTGCAACCGCATGGCCGCCGCAGCCTTCCCGAAGGCGCGCGAGTCGAGACCTTGTCGGTGCAACGCGGCCGCGGGTTCCAGGCACGCGAGATCGTCTCGATCGACATGACCAACGCGGTCGAAGAGACGGTCCGTGCGCCGTCGTCACCCGACCGGATCGATCCGATCGCGATGATCGACGCCGCCGGACCGTTCGAAGCGGCATCGGTCAAATGGTTCAACCGTTTGAAGGGCTATGGTTTTCTGATACGCGGCGCCGATGGCAGCGATATCTTCGTCCACATGGAAACGCTGCGCCGCGCCGGGATCGAATCGGTCGAACCCGATCAACCGTTGCGGGTGCGCGTCGTCGACGGGCGCAAGGGGCCGCTGGCCGTTGCGGTCGAAAAGGATCTGGGATGAGTTTCACTGCCAAGGCCGCGTTGGCGGCGGTGCTGGCGCTGGGCGCCGGCGCCGGGGGTGTCGCGTATATGAATAGCGGCGCTGATACCGAGGTGACCAAGGACGGCACACTCGCGCTCACGATCAAGAGCGCGAACGGGTCGCATGCGTTCACGGTCGAGAGCGCGAAGACGCTCGACGAACAGGCGCGGGGGCTGATGTTCCGTACCGACCTGAAGCCCGATGGCGGCATGCTGTTCTGGCCGTATCCGCCGGCCGGTGGCGCGCCTGTGGTCGCGAACTTCTGGATGAAGAATACGCCGAGTTCGCTGGATATCATCTACATCCGCGCCGACGGCACGATCGCGCGGATCGCCGAGAATACGGTGCCGTTCTCGGAAATGCCGATTCCGTCGGGAGAGCCGGTCGGGGCGGTGCTGGAATTGATGGGCGGCCGGGCTGCGGAACTGGGGATCGCCGAGGGTGATCTGGTGACGTGGGACAAGGCGAAGTAGGGGCTTCCTCCGGGGTGGACTAAAACGCTCCCCCAAAGCTCGTCATCCCAGCGATAGCTGGGATCTCCCCGTTCCAGGCCCGCGCTCGTCAACGGGGATACCCCAGCTTTCGCTGGGGTGACGGAATAGTGGGGGTGGCGGAATAATGGGGGCGAGTGATTACGGTCCAAGGATGCTTGGGCTGACGGAGGGGGAGTTCGTTATCGAGGGGGCGTCACCCCTCCGACTGGCTTCGCCAGCCCCCTCCCTTTGCGGGGGAGGATCAATCCTGACGGCATCGGTGGCTGTATTCCCCTATCATCGAGGTTGAAGCCCGCCCCCACTCGGGTTAAGCGCCCGTCATGGGCTTTCTCGCATCGACATTCACGTGGTGGAACGGCGCCACCCTCGGCACCAAATTCGGCCTGCGCAGCATGGCGAAGATGGGTGAGGACGCGCTCGGCAACGTCTATTACCAGGGTGGCAAGGACACCGCGGGCAACCCGCGTCGCTGGGTGATCTATCAGGGCGCGACCGACGCGAGCCGCGTGCCGCCGGCGTGGTTCAGCTGGCTGCATCACCAGGTCGACGACGTGCCCGATCGCGCGCTGCCGCCGATCCGCGCCTGGCAGAAGCCGGCCGTGCCCAACATGACCGGCACCGCGCTTGCCTATCGGCCGTCGGGTGCGCTTGAAAAGGGCGGCAAGCGTGCCGCCGCGACGGGCGATTACGAAGCCTGGACGCCCGAAGGGTGATCATGCGCTGGCTCGCCGCGGCCGTGTTGGTCGTGGCGTTGGCGGTGGGCGGCTGGTTCGGATACCGCGCGCTTACCACGCCTGCGACTCCGGTTGCCGCGGTCCAGCAGGACCTGCCCGGGCCCGATGATGCCGGCAATTCCTCGATCGAGACGATCGATACCGGCGCCGCCGCGATCGCCAATGGCGGCACGCCGATGGCGCAGCGCGTCGCGGTGCTCGGCCTGCTCAACAAGCGTAACGGCGAAACCCGCGAAGTGACGCTGAGGCCCGGGCAGGCGACTCGGATGGGCGATGTCGTGCTTCGCCTCCGGGCGTGCGAGCAGACCGCGCCGTGGGAGCAGGAACAGCTGACCGGCGCGTTCGTCCAGGTGCTGGTGCGCGGCGTCGACGCGCATTGGCGTAGGACGTTCTCGGGTTGGCTGTATAAGGAACGCCCCGCGTTGAACGCGGTGCAGCATCCGATCTACGACGTCTGGACCAAGAGCTGCGCGATGACCTTCCCGGAGACCGGGCCGGATACCGCGCCGCCCGCCGAAGCCTTGCCCGCCAAGCGATCGAGCGCGCGGAAATCGCCCGCAGCCGCCGAGACCCCGGCGGCGGACGACGGCTTAAGCGCACCGTCGAGCGAAGCCCCCAGCAACGCGACGTAATCCGCGCGGTCGATCTCGATCGCGCCGAGTGAGGCGAGATGCGAGGTCTGGAACTGGCAATCGAGCAGCGTGAACCCGCCCGCGCGTAGCCGGGCGACGAGGTGTGCGAGCGCGACTTTCGACGCGTCGGTCGCGCGGCTGACCATGCTTTCGCCGAAGAACGCGCGGCCGAGCGACAGGCCGTAGAGCCCGCCGACTAGCTTGCCGCCGTCCCAACATTCGACCGAATGCGCGAACCCCATCGCGTGGAGGGTCTGGAAGACGCGTTCGATGCCGTCGTTGATCCACGTCTCGGGACGGCCCTCGACGCTTTCGGCGCACAATTGCACGACGCGCTCGAAGGCGGTGTCGACGGTGACCTGGAAGCGGTCGGCGACGATCGTTTTCCGCAGCGAGCGTGAGAGCTGGAAGCCGTCGAGTGGGAGCACCGCGCGGCGGCGGGGCTCGACCCAGTAGACGCTGGCGGCATCGCGGCTGTCCGCCATCGGGAATACGCCGACCGAATAGGCGCCCAGCACGAGTTGCGGGTCCAAAATGTCGCTCATGCGGCGAGCCGGTGTTCGATCCGCCGCCAGAGATCGGCAAACGCCTGCGCCGCAGCCGACTTCGGCGCGAACACGCCGACTGGGGCACGTTTGACCGCCATCGACTCGATCCCGCTCGCCATCGGGATGACGGGCCAGTCCGGATGCCGTTCGAGGGCCTCGGCATGCAGCGCGCGGCGCTTGTCGACCATGACGTGGACCGGGAGCAACGCCGTCCGCCCGCCGAGATGGTCGACGACCGCCTCATAGGCGCGGGTCGAGAGCGGGGACGGGATCACCGGGATCACGATCAGGTCGGCGGCGCGCATCACCTGGTCCGCGGTCTCGGTCAATCCCGGCGGGCAGTCGAGGATCACGCGGTCATAGGTCTTGAGGTCGGCGAGCAACTTCGCGAGGCGCTTCTTCTTGTCGAGATCGTGGAACAGCTGGTCGAGCCCGCGCAGCGACGCGTCGGCGGCGATCAGGTCGAGGTGGCGGTAGGCGGTCGGCCGCGCCTGCTTGGCGACCGGCACGTCCTTCGAGAACATCGCCTGCGCCTGATCGACCTTACCCGCACCGCCGAGCACCCAGGTCGAGGCGGCCTGGGGATCCAGGTCCCAGAGCAAGGTGCGGCGTGCGGACAGGGTCGCGGCGCACCACGCCAGGTTCACCGAAAGCGTCGTCTTCCCGACGCCACCCTTGAGGCTGTAGATCGCAACTGTTGCCATCGCGGCAGCGTGCCGGTCCGCGGCGGCGAGGGCAAGAGTGCGCGGCACAAAGAAAAACGGCCGGCGGATGATCCGCCGGCCGTCCCAAGAGTCACGATCGCGTCGATTTACGCGTGGCAGATCTGGGCCGACTTGCCCGGCGCGGTCAGCGTGACGTTGGTCTCGCTGCCGGTCATCGACCAGCCGCCCTCGGCGGTCTTCGGTGCACCGGCGACGTCCGACTTCAGCGTCGTCGGGGTGCCGTCCTTCTTGGTGCGGACCACCGCCTGCTTGTCGCCCTGGAAGAACGTCACGTAGAGCAGGCTGTTGTCCTTGCAGCGCAGCGTCGCCTCGGACTTGATCGCTGGCGGCAGCTCGACCGGTGCGGCGTTGGCGAGCGTGTTGGCCATCGGATCGGGATTGCTGTCCAGCACCTCGGGCGTAGCGGGCTTGGAGTTGCAGGCGGCCAGCACGAGCAGCGCGGCGACGGCGGAGAGGGGGAGGATTTTCATAGCGGAACCTCGCTTCGCGCATGCAGCATGGAGCGTCAAGGCTTATGGCCTTTCGTTCGCCCAGACGTTCGCCGCGCCGATTTTGCCTGACGACGAGCCGTGGCGTTTTCACGACGGCAGCGTCACCGGATATGGGGCGGCACGAAATCCGGCGTGTCGCCAAGCGAATCGATCCGGTCGTCGAGCACCGCGATCGGCGTCATCAGATGCGCGGCAATCAACGTCTCGCCAAGTCCGTCGAGGAGGCGCAGCGCTTCGTCGAGAAGCGCGCGGACGTTCAAATACGGTTCCACGATGCTTTGCCTCCGCCCAGAGATGAGGCGTAGATGTAACATAGATCAAGCGGGAGACCTAAATTCGGCGGTCGATGGGTTCATGCGGTTGGCGGTTTGATACGACAAAGTTTCGCTCGCTTGCCCGGTGTCGCTGGGGACGCCACATACAGTCCATGCAAACGACACCCGACACGCTCGCCCTTATCGGCAATACTCCCCTGGTCCGGCTGAAGGGACCCAGCGACGCCACCGGCTGCGATATCTTCGGCAAGTGCGAATACGCCAACCCCGGCGCGTCGGTGAAGGATCGCGCGGCGCTGTTCATCGTCGAGGACGCCGAGCAGCGCGGTTTGCTCCAGCCCGGCGGCACGATCGTCGAGGGGACCGCCGGCAATACCGGGATCGGCCTCGCGCTGGTCGCCAATGCGAAGGGCTACAAGACGATCATCGTCATGCCCGAGACGCAGAGCCGCGAGAAGATGGACACGTTGCGCGCGTTGAACGCCGAACTCGTGCTCGTCCCGGCCGCGGCCTTCTCCTCGCCCTGCCATTTCGTCCACACCTCGCGGCGGATCGCCGAGGAGACGCCGGGTGCGGTGTGGGCCAACCAGTTCGACAACACCGCCAACCGCCGTGCGCATATCGTCGGCACCGCGGAGGAGATCTGGGCGCAGATGGAAGGCCGCATCGACGGCTTCACCTGCGCCGCGGGAACCGGCGGGACGATCGCCGGCGTCGGGCTCGGGTTGAAGGCGAAGGACGAGAATGTCTGCATCGCGCTGACCGACCCGCACGGCGCGGCGCTCTATAACTATTATGCGCACGGCGAGCTGAAGTCCGAGGGATCGTCGGTCGCCGAAGGGATCGGGCAGGGGCGTATCACCGCCAATCTCGAAGGCGCGCCGATCGACACGCAGTTCCGGATTTCGGATCGGGAGGGCTATGCCTGGGTCCGCCGTCTGCTCGACGAGGAAGGGCTGTGCCTCGGGCTGTCGTCGGGGATCAACGTCGCGGGCGCAGTGGCGCTGGCGCGACATCTGGGACCAGGCAAGCGGATCGCGACGATTCTGTGCGACACCGGATTCCGCTACCTGTCGACCTTGTACGACCCGGCGTGGCGTGAGGCGAAGGGGCTCGGGTGAGCGACGTCATGCGCGGGAATCGACAGCGGCGCGGCGGTCGGGTATCCTGGCGCGGCAAGATGAAGCTAAACCATGAACCCTCGCAGAGCATGCAGCGCATCAAGGTCGGGATGATCGGCCTGGCCGCGGTCGTGCTGCTGATCGGCCTTGCAAGCGCGATCATCGGATCCGCCAGCCGCGAGCGTCCGGTCGCGACCGCGGGAACGGCGCAAGCGGATGTGGTCGCCAACATGGCGGTCTCGAACGTGATCGACACGAAGAGCGCGGGGGAGCCTTTGGCCGAGATGGGCGTGGCCCCGAGCGCGAACGCACAGGCGCCTGCGCCATAGGGTTTGGCCTTGGTTTTGTGACCGCAACTTCGGTTTGACGGGCTTCGCGATCGATTTGGCCCGTCGCCTCGACCTGGCTCGGCTCGTCACCTCGACCTAGCTCGTCACCCCAGCGAAAGCTGGGGTCTCCCGTGGGGCAGATGACGTACTCCCTACGATGAGACCCCAGCTTTCGCTGGGGTGACGGGTGGTTGGGTGACGGATGGATGGGTGAGGCCATGGCTGGGTGAGACCTGGCTAAGTAAGTGATGGCCAGGTGACGTCGCAGCCCGGCTCGTCACCTAGGCCTAGCTCGTTACCCCAGCGAAAGCTGGGGTCTCCCGCGAGGCAGGCGACGCATGCCTTACGATGAGACCCCAGCTTTCGCTGGGGTGACGGATGGTTGGTGCGGGCATGGCCGGGTGACGTCGCGGCCCGGTTCGTCACCTCGACCTAGCTCGTCACCCCAGCGAAAGCTGGGGTCTCCCGCGGGGCAGATGGCGCACGCCTTGCGATGAGACCCCAGCTTTCGCCGGGTGACGAATGGTTGGGGTGACGGTGGCTGGGTGAGGGCGGGCCTGGGTGGCGGGATACGCTGACTTACACGCACCGATGTAACCCTATCCCCGAAAATCCCCCGCTCAGATCGCCACCACCACGCCGATGGAATCCGATCTGCGCGGAATTCCCTCCAAACCGACGCGCGAAACTCGTCGCAAATCCCTACAATCCCCAAAAATCCCGTTGCGTCCCCGAAGCGCTATGGTAGATGGAGGTTAATACAGGGGCATTTTCATCGTTCGCTGAAAACGCGGTCGAAAGGTAGCGATGGCTGTCTTTCGAAGCGGTGAAGCGTGCGCGCCAGTTCGAAGGGTTTTGGCGTGTCGGTACGGGGTCGCTATCAAGGAGACGGTATCGGCCTTGTCGACGACAAGGGCCGGGTAGCCATCCCCTCGGCACTCCGCACGATGCTCTCGGCAAATGCGCCCAAGGCGAACGGCAAGGACGGCGGGACCATCATCATCGGCGCGCATCAGAAGAATCGCTGCCTGGTCGCGTACGATCCCGGTTACGTCGATATCCTCGCCGAGCGCCTCGATCGCCGCGAATCCGAGAATCCTGCCGAGAACGGCGAGTACGACTATAACATCAAGCGCGCCGCCGCGTCGGGCGAAGCGGTGCCGTTCGACGGTTCCGGGCGCTTCATCATGCCCGCGTTCCCGCGCTTCTATGCGGGCATCAAGGGGCATGCGTTCTTCTACGGCGTGCTCGATTATATCGAGATCTGGGATCCCGCGACGCTGATCGCCACCGACGGCATGCCCCCCGTCGTCAAGGAGATGGCGCGATTCTACATGGCCGAGAAGGGGGTGCAGCTGTGAGCTCGCCCGACGCTCCGCATATCCCCGTCCTGCTCGACGAAGTTCTTGCCGCGCTTTCCCCCGAGCCCGGCGAGACGATGGTCGACGGCACGTTCGGTGCGGGCGGCTATACGCTGGCGTTGCTCAAATCGGGCGCGCGGATCGTCGCGTTCGATCGCGATCCAGACGCGATCGCCAATGGTCGCGCTATGGAAGACGCCGAAGAAGGCCTGACGCTGATCGCCGCGGACTTCTCGGCGATGGCGTCTGAACTCGAATCGCGTGGCCTCGCGCCGGTGGACGGCGTGACGCTCGATATCGGCGTGTCGTCGATGCAGCTCGACCAAGCCGAGCGCGGCTTCTCGTTCCAGTCGGATGGCCCGCTCGACATGCGGATGGCGCAGGCTGGCATGTCGGCGGCGGACTTCGTCAACGAGGCGGACGAGAACGAGATCGCCGACGTGCTCTATCAATATGGCGACGAACCCAAGTCGCGACGCGTCGCGCGGGCGATCGTCGCGGCGCGCCCGCTGACGCGGACCGGCGAGCTGGCGCACATCGTCCGCCGCGCGCTCGGCTACAAGGCGCACGACAAGAAGGACCCCGCGACGCGCGCGTTCCAGGCGATCCGGATCCACGTGAACCGCGAGCTTGGCGAACTCGCCGACGGGCTGCTGGCGGCCGAACGCGTGCTGAAGCCCGGCGGTCGGCTCGCGATCGTGACGTTCCACAGCCTCGAGGACCGGATGGTGAAGCGCTTCCTGCGCACGCGCTCTGGTGGCTCGCCTTCAGGTTCGCGTCATCTTCCGCAGGTGAAAGCCGTTGCGGAACCTAGTTTT
>Ga0308169_10006666_pt1 | contig 10098 bp, 9 predicted proteins | sample PhyBR1_2_FD_202139 | JGI IMG/M metagenome (GOLD analysis project Ga0308169, IMG submission 202139) | Phyllosphere microbial communities from UC Gill Tract Community Farm, Albany, California, United States - DLSLSB.R1 | ecosystem: Host-associated > Plants > Phyllosphere > Unclassified | place... | reverse complement strand
ATAGCATGTGTGCGAGTGGAAGGCGCATCATAATGCTGCCAAGGCCTGCGCCCCTCGCTTCGGGGGCGACCATCAGCCCGCCGATTTCCCACTTGTTCTCGGCCTCGTCGAAGTTCGCATAGGACATCGCAAGGAATTCATCGTTCGAAGAGATGGCCCCCCATACGCACTGATCCATTGCCAGTTCCAGGAAATGCGCTGCCGTACGGGGGTAAAGTGCGTCATTGGCGGCTGCGAAGTCTTCATGCCACTTATGCGCGCGCCCAATCTCCGATGTATCAACCGCCCTAAACGTGATCTGCAACTGCCATTTCCCCCGGAGAGGCGACTCTTTTGGCCGCCAAGCCGGGGGGATTAGCTTGCTGCAAACGCTCCGGCAATGGCCAGAAGACGCTTCAGACTCGCAGGTTTTTAATGCGGATGCGTGCTTGCCCGCTCAGCACCTCGAAAATCGCCCCGCGGCCGAGCGGGTGCGGTGAGGAAGATCCTCGGATCCAACGGCCAATAGTCGGGCGCGACACTTTCAGCATACGAGCCATGTCGCCGTCGTCCATAGCTAGGAGACGCTGCGCGGCTAGGACGAGACCGCCGAAGTCAACGTCTGCATCTGTCGACGAAGCTGCCGCTAGTTTGGCGATAAGCTCGTCTAACGCTTCGGTCATCTGCGTGCGCGCCCGCTCCACGAGCGAGACGAGCGCAGCGATGTCCACGAACGCGCCATGCGGCTGACGGGTATAGTTTGCCTGGGTCATGTCGTGTTCCTCTAAAGGCTCGGTATTAACAATATGCACAAAAAGTGAGAATCGCAAGTGCGTGATATCAATTTAAACATCTATATAAAACAACATCATAGCTGGATACAGCTAGGGGCCGTGCGGTACATGATGCACAAAATATAGCTGAAAACGCCTTGATCAACCATTCTTCCGGAGCGACTCCGGCGCAGGCGTTCGAAAAACGACCTTTTCCTGAGGATCGTAGCCGTCGGCTAGCAGGCGGTGTTTCAGAGGCCATCCGTCCAGAAGTCCGTTCGTCCGGCAATTTGTGGCGGAAAACGGCTCCTCTCCCCTACTCCACTATATACGATAATGTCCTTTATCGTATGTATGAGTCGGGGTAGGAAGGGGCATGGCTAAGCCCCCTTCGAAATCCGCCACCATCCAGCCCCTTCCAAAAAAGGTGCTCACGCCCGACCAAATCGATCGTGGCATCACACGGCTTGGCGAGCGGATCCGTGATCTACAGTCGTTTGATATCAGTACGGTCCCGAGTGGTCCGTCACCAGAGCTGACGGCTCTTTCGGCTGCAATCCGTGATACCCTCGATCGGTGTTTCGGTGAGGGTACATTGACGTTCAGCCGCTTTCAAAGCGCTGCGTCCCTTAATTGGTCATCTGGTATTTCGTTTGGGGATTATCCTCAGCGGCATCACTATCAAGAAGGTGTGCGAGGGCACATCGAGCGCGCCGTTGCTCTGCTTCAGGAAGCGCAGCGGACGTTGGGCGAAGACTTGGCTGACGTCGCGCATATACCGGTGTCAGCTGCGAAGGCGACGGCAGCTATCAAGCCGTCGAACAAGGTATTCGTCGTGCACGGTCATGACGATGCGGCCAAGGAAGGCCTCGCTCGATTTTTGGAGAAAATTGAGCTGGAGGCTGTCATTCTCCACGAGCAACCGGACCAAGGGCGGACGATCATTGAGAAGTTCGAGCAATATGCCGGACAGGTCGGGTTTGCCGTCGTTCTACTGACGCCGGACGATCTAGGCGCTGCCAAAGCAGATCCGAACCAGAATGTACGTGCCCGCCAGAACGTTGTGTTCGAGCTCGGCTACTTTGCCGGCAAGCTGGGCCGCGGCAAGACCTGCCTTCTGCGGAAGGGTGACGTCGAAATGCCGTCTGACCTCTATGGCGTGATCTACACCGAGCTGGACCCCGCCGACGGATGGAAGATGAAGCTGGTCAAGGAGATGAAGGCGGCGGGGCTGGTGTTCGATGCCAATAAGGTTTGGGGATGAACAGTCTTGTCCCGATCACGCCGGCTTTTACCCTGCCGGCTCTGATCAGGTCGGCCGACGATCGTGCACAGCTGCGCTTCCTAGAATTTTTCGCGGTCACGATCCGCAATGCGCATACGCGGCGCGCGTATGGCCGCGCAGCGAGCGAGTTCCTGGCATGGTGCGAGTCCCGCGGTGTTGGCTCAATCAGTGGCGTGCAGCCGCTCCACGTCGCGGCATGGATTGAGCAGCTCGGCCGCGAGGTGAGCGTGCCGACCGTTAAGCAGCGGCTCGCAGGCGTGCGTCATCTGTTCGACTGGCTGGTCACAGGACAGGTGTTGCCGACGAACCCGGCTGCGTCGGTGCGCGGTCCGACGCACAGCGTCCGGCGCGGTAAGACCCCGGTGCTAGCTCCCGATGAGGCCCGGCGATTGCTGGACGCGATCGACGTGACGACGCCAGCAGGGTTGCGCGATCGAGCGCTGATCGGATTGATGGTCTATTCGTTCGCGCGGATCGGGGCAGCGCTGGCGATGCGCGTGGAGGACGCGTTCGTGCAGAACCGGCGCCTGTGGGTTCGGCTGCACGAAAAGGGCGGCAAGCGCCACGAGATGCCCTGTCACCACAACCTTGAGGACTACCTGTCAGCCTATATCGACGAGTGCTCGCTGCGCGACGATCGCAAGGGACCGCTTTTCCGTACGATTGCGCGCGGAACTAAGCGACTAAGCGACACCCCCCTGCCCCAGGCCAATGCCTTTCAGATGGTACGCCGTCGCGCCGTCGCAGCAGACATCGAGACGGCGATCGGCAACCACTCGTTCCGGGCAACCGGGATCACCGCTTATCTAAAGAATGGGGGCACTCTGGAGCGGGCCGCGACGATGGCGAACCATGCGTCTACCCGCACCACCCAGCTCTACGATCGGCGATCCGATGACGTGACGTTGGACGAGGTGGAGCGGGTGCTGATCTAGTCACGCGAGCGAGGGCTTAGCGTACGATTCCGACTATCCTCTAGCCGGCACCGGACACAGCAGGCGCGATTAGACAGTTAAGTCGATCGCGAGTTGGCCGCCCCGCTCGTGCAGCGCCATAAGCTGCGGGTCAACATGGTTGCGGCGTACATCAATGTCGGCCCGAATACGCGCTAGCTGGGTAGAACCCGCGAGAAGCGTCCGGCGCAAATCAGTCGCCTGCTTGACCATTTCGGCGCGGATCGCCGCCATGCGCGTGGTGTCGGCAGCGTTCGGACGTTCATTGTAGACGAACCTGGCTTCTAGCTGCCTCCGCCAGATGATGAGCGCCTCAGCCGTCTTCGGACCAAATCCGGGCACGTTCAGAACCTGACTCTGTGTTACGTCTAACGCCGTCTCGATGCCGTAGGACGCCAGCGTTGCAACCCGCCCCGGGCCGACACCCTTGATTTTCTGCCGACGAATTAAAAACGAGTCGAGGTACTGCTTCAGCTGCTCCGCACGGCGGTTGCGCTGGTATTCGGCTACTTTCTGTCGCTCGATTTCGCCGAGCCGCAAGTAGGTTAGGCGAGCTTCGTTCAGCTCCCCCAACTTATCGTGGAACGGCTTCGCGCTTGCGCGACCCTGCCATTCGGCGAGCGCGCCCTGATAACGCCGGTCGACCTCGGCTTTCTCTCGCTTGATCTCCTTGGTCGCCTTATCGTCGCCGAACAGCTTCGCTAGCCCGAACCAAGCGGCGGCGATCCAGGCGGGGAACACGGCGGCCGCCACCATGAGAATGCCGATCGCGGCCAGGATGCCGCCGACCCCGAGCAGCTTCCGGACCCGTCGGTTGCGACGCGCGGCCAGCGCACTATCGCTAGGCGCAAGCGCTAGGTTTGGCAGACGCGGCTCCGGCGTTGTCGATGAAGGTGGAGCAACTGACTGGATGTTGCGCCAAGCCGCTTGAAGGTCGAACGCTGCCGCGCCCGGGTCGCTCGGCGCGACCGTTGGGCCTCCGGGAGCATAGGGCAGGAAGAGGACGATACCTTGCTTGGACTCCATGCGGCACCAAGGGCACTCGGCCGCATTGGGGGCATAGTGATGGAGGGGGGAGCGGGCGCAGACCTTCAGCCCCTTCTCCATCTCGGCAAGCAGATTGACCCACTGAGCCGCGGTGGGCCGCTGGCCGGTCGGGCCGGGTGCAAACGCCCCTTCCAGCGCTACCGCTATAGGGGGCGGCATGTCGGCGAGCGTCGGCACAACTGGTGGAGGACGCATGCCGACGTTTCGTTGACGGGTGTAGGCGAACCGGTGCTCTCCGATTGCGCGCTCGATCGGCATTTCGCCTGCGGAATAGGCGCCTGAAAAGGGGTGCCTGCCCATGAACAGCAACTGGAACATGACGACGGCGAGACCGAACCGGTCGTGCTCTACCGTTCGCTCGACCGAATGAAGTGGCACCCCTTGCAGCTCGGGTGGCGTGTATTCTGGGACGCCGACCCGGCACGCGTGCCGACGTCCCGCTTCAACGTATTGGAACGAGTCGGCATCGATCAGCGCGACGGTAGCAGTATCGGAAATTAGAATGCCGGAATGATTGATGTCCCCAATAACGCACCCGGTTTCGTGAACGGCGCCGATCGCACGCGCGATGTTCGCGGCGGTGCGGACGAGGAACCGGTAGTCGGCTCGCGGAAACGCCGCCTTGCGGGCGCCCGGAGAGTAGAGTTCGTGGAGGGGCTTTCTGCCCGTTACCCGGCGCATCGTGAACCCGGCGAACTTGCCACCGGCCCGGTTCACAATCGCGACCGGGAACGCAACCAAGTCGGATCGGGCGGCCAAACCGGCGCGGACCATCGCTGCCACCTTAGCCTGACGCTCGGCGATCTCTTTGACCGTGTAGATCTTGACCGCATGGATCGGGTCGCCCGTGATGGCATGCACGTCGCCTTCACCGCCGCGCCCGATCCGCTCGCCAAGCCCGATTAGACCGCCATCATCGAGGAAGAGTTGGCTGCTCACCGTGCTACCGCGATGACGAGCGATTTGTCGTCATCGGTGCGCGCATTGACAGCGTCGCTGTCGATATAGGTCGCCAGCGATCGCGAGAGTCGCCCGTCATGCCCAGCCACACTGCTGCGCTCGACAGGTGCAACGATGGCGTTGAAGAAAGGTGGGTGAGGGCGCTGGCCCGCGAAATCGAGCGCCAGTCGTTCGAGCCCGTCGCTCATCAACACCAACGCGTCGGGACGACGATCGAGTTGGATAATGCGCAACCTTGCGGCCGGCTCGTCCGTGACGAAGTAGGTCGTCGACGCGTACTCGCCATGCTGAGGCCAGCTAGGCACGGACCAGTCTGCACCGTTTCTGACCCCAGCCACACCGTCACCGACCAGGGCCAATACAGCGCCTGTCTCATTGGCGATCGCCATGACGAGCGTTGCCGCAAAGTCGCGTGGTTGGGCGCTGCGTTTGACGGCTGCTACCTCGATACGACTAAGCGCATCGTCGAGCCACGACCAGAAATGCTCTTCGCCCGGCAGGTTGAGGCTTTGCGCGGTATATTCGACAGCTGCCGCTGCCATGGTCCGGGCCGCGATAAAGGCGCCCGCCCCACCATGGGCGGCACTGCCTGCGCCGTCCGAGACGACCGCGATCAGCGTGTTGCCGGCCCTACTCGACACGACCCGGTGCGCGTCCTGGCAGGGCGTGCGGGATTTGACGTGAGAGGTGCCGCGGCGGCGAGCTGCGGCCCAGGTCCAGCCTGTCACCTCAACCGGCCACCGCCCAACCGTCGGGAGCGCTTGGGTTCGCGAGCGGTACTGGCTCGCCGGGGTTGGAGCGAGACACCGAACCGAGCGAGGACGATAGCCATGCAAACAGCTCGCGGAACGCGAGGCCCTTAAGCTTGAGCGGCGCACGCACGGACAGTTGCGTTAGCGTGCTGATGTCCGCTCCTTCCACGCCAACCGAGTAGAACATGAACTCTTTCCGCTCCTCACCCGTGCGTATCATCTCGGCCGCGCGGGTCCAGTTGTCGGTCGGCGCACCGTCGGTGATAAGGAAAATCCACGGGCGATAGTAGGACACGCCGTTAGCCTTGTAGCTCTCCTTACGCGCGCGGAGCATTTCAATTCCGCGCTCGATTGCCTGACCCATGGGCGTCGCACCTTGGGGCTCAAGCACGGGCGGATAAAACATCGATGCAGACGTGAACTCGGCTGCAACCTGAACTGGGCCGAAAGTGACGATGCCGACCTCAACCCGTTTGGCGGCCAGACTGTCAGCGTTCAGCTCGTCTCGAAACGCTTGGAGGCCTTCATTAAGCTGCTCGATGCGCTGGCCAGACATAGAGCCAGAGTTGTCGAGCAAAAGCAGGCACGCACACCTGGGCTCAGGGTTCTCCGCAAACTCTGCGCCCGAAAAGGCTACTTGGTCAAAATCGTCCACTGTTGGTCCCCCTGACCGTGCGTTGATCTCACGCGCTCCGGCCCTTCGTCGACTTTGGAGTGTGGCATACTGGCGACGCTTGCCGCAACCTGCGACGCAATCAAGTCCAGCTTGGAGGAGGAGCGGTTGGCCCCCGCATTTCGTCTGCGTCTATCATCACCCAGACATTCTCATTTTCCGATCATAGTCGAAAAGGTTATCTCGCTTAGTAGTTTAATCGCTTAGTCTCGAAAACAGTGCTGGCGCATCTGGGTAGGACCGCGCTCCATCTCCTGACCGAGCCGCCGAGCGTCAGCTCGCCTCTTACAGGTGACAATCGCTCACATAGGACGGGCCCGCCCGCCGAAGGACGCTGGCAAGCCAGCCGTTGTCGCTCGATAAAACCGCGCGAAAGGGGCTGGAGACGGCTTTGCCCTGTTGTGATCATGGGCCAAGGGGTCACAATCCAGTTTCATGCCGGCAATGGTAATGAACCTAACGGCAATGCTAAACGACCAATTAGCTTTACGACTAAGCGGTTAAGCGGCATAAGTCGCTTAACCGCTTAGTGGGAGCAGCAGTCATGCAGGTATGGGCCGTAATCGCGCAGAAAGGCGGTCAATCCAAGACGACCCTTTCCACCGGCTTCGCCGTAGAGGCGGCGCGCGAGGGGGCGTCCGTTGTGATCCTCGACGCCGACGACCGGCAGGGGTCGGCACTCTACTGGTCGGAGCGCCGCGACGACGACGACGTGATGGTAAAGGACAGCAGCGTCGCCGGCCTGCCGCTTCACGTCTCGCGAGGACGGAGTAGCGGCAAGATCGACCTCATCATTATCGACACGCCGGCGAACTCGAAGGACATCGCCATGCTCGCGGCCGAGCAAGCGGATTTCGTCATCATCCCTGTCGCACCGCGCGGGCTGGATGTTCATTCGGTCTTGCAGACCGTGAAACAGGTTCAGCAGGCGGGCACGCCGTTCGCGGTCATCCTGACCCAGGTGCCGCATCAGGGCGGGGAGGGGCAGGAGGCTTATGCCGGTTTTGCGGCCAAGGGCGTGACGCTGTTCGACAGCCGCCTCCATTTCCGTAAGGACTATTATAAGGCGACGCCGCTTGGGCGGACAGCCGCGGAGACGGAGCCAGACAGCAAGGCGGCGGCCGAGTTGCGAAGCGCATATGAAGAAGCTAAGCGACTAAGCGGCTTTACGAATAAGCAAGTAAGCGAGGTGGCATGATGGCGAGGAAGCCTTCCGCGCTGGCCGGCATCTTTGATGATCAGCCCGAAGAACCAACGCTAGCACCCGCCGTCGAGCCGTCCCCCATACCTCGGCAGTCTGCACCTGCGCGTCGATCGCGCCGCGATGCCAGCGCATCGACGTCGGCAGCGCCGGTCAAGCGCAGCAGCCATCCCGGCAAGAAGCCGGTGCTGATCCATATCCCGGAAGACATGCACCGCGCCTTGCGTCAGCTCAGCGTTGAGGAGGGCGGGGAACCGCTCACCGTCATCACCGAACGCCTGCTCCGCCAGTATCTGGTCAAGCGGGGGCACACCAGGTTCGCGCCGTGAGTAAGCGACGCGATCCCAACCCCGAGTTCGATCTGTTCATCCCGGCGCTGGGCGACCTGCCGCTCCGTGACCAGCGTGAGGTGATGGAGCGGCCGTTCTTCTCGCTTCAGAAGCGGAAACGGTTGAAGCCGATCGAGTATAAAAGCCCCGACGGCGAGGCGTGGGTGCGCGTGCAGGCGATCCCTGACTACGGCATGGCGACGATATGGGACGCCGATATCCTGATTTGGGCGGCGTCCACGCTCAACCGCATGAAGCAGCAGGGCTTGAACGACCTGCCGCGCACGCTGACGACGACGCCCTACGACCTGTTACGTGCGATCAAGCGCGGCACGGGAGGGCGGGACTATCAGGAGCTGCAAGCCGCGCTGCTCCGACTCCAGACCACATCCATTACGACCTCGATCCGAGCCACAAAACGCCGGCAGAAGGCGGGCTTCAACTGGTTGGATAGCTGGACGTTCGATACCGACGCCGACACCGAACAGCCACGTGGGATGACGCTGACCCTCTCCGACTGGGTTTATGAGGGAATCGTCAACGAGAAGTCGCTGCTGACCATGCACCCCGACTATTTCCTTCTATCCGGGGGGCTGGAGCGGGCGCTGTATCGCATCGCGCGCAAGCATGTCGGTTCGCAGCAGGGTGGGTGGCTGTGCAGGGTTGAAGTGTTGCGCGACAAGACTGGCAGCGACGCCCAGCCCAAGGAGTTCAACCGGATGCTCCGGCGGGTGATCGAGGCCGATCAGCTTCCCGATTACGCGATGGAACTGGCGCAGACGGCCGATGGAAGTCCTGCCGTACAGTTCAGACGGCGTGGCGAAGTCGAGGCACTGGCGCTCGCCGAACGGATGCGGGCGGAGGAGGAGCGGCGTACCCGCTTCGACGCCGATCGGCGGCGTACTGAGGAGATGGACGCCCGTATGGACAAGCTCGCCGGCCGGCGCTGACTATCGGGGTTTCACCCACCGCCAGCACGACTATCGGGGTTTCACCCACCCGCGAGAGTTGGCCAGCCGACGTCGGCGTGCGGTTCCGGATGGCGAATGGTCCTTCCGTCTGTGAATAACCGATCCGACATCTGGTTTTCGGGCACGTCAGACTCGGGGTATCGCCCACCATTACTTCGGGGTTTCACCCACCGCACTATCGGGGTTTCACCCACCGAATCACGGGGTATCACCCACCGGATCCTCCCGCAAACCATTGAGATCGCGACAAAGAATTCGCTTTTTCGACCCCTTAACCTTCTTAACAATTCCTATTTAACAGAATCTCTTAATGGGCCGGAGGTTGTACTGGCAGAAGAGATACCCTTGCGGAATTGGCCCCTACGGGACCAATGCGCCTTTGCTACGTGCCGGCTTCGCCGTCACCAGAGCGGCCTACGGCCGCAAGGCTTCCGAGAAAGCCAAGCCGATCCGGCGGTGTGTGCCTGCACCATTGTGCGGGTGATAAGGGCAGGGTGAGGGAATACCCCAAGCTCACTGCTCGGGTCGTCCGACCGAGAGGTTAACCGGCAGGACATGGTTGATGCCGGCGAACGTTACGAACCCGGTGCGCTCGGGCAGGTTGCGGATGTCGGTCGCAAGCTGGACGGGGGAGCGGGTATATTGACTGGAGAACGAGGTGTTCTCACCGGTAGATGTGCGGTTATGCGACTGGCGGCTGCGGCTCGTAGCAGTCTGGGTACGGGTCTCCTCATATTCCGCCTCGCCCAACTCGCGGGCGACCCGCTCGGCGAGATCGATTTCGGTGCAGCGCAGGAACAACCGGTTGGAGAAGTTGCCGAACAGCGTCTGAGCGGTCTCACGGCCGTAGCGCTCGACGAGCTGACTCAGATTTTGGATCGCGCCGACCACCGCGACGTTGCTCTTGCGCAGCCGGGTGACGGCTTCCTTCAACCCGCCGATCGTCCCGATCGAGTCCAGCTCATCGATGATGATCCAGGTCCGGTGTGTGCTTGCCTGCTCGGCACGTTCCAGCCCGGCTAGGACCAGCATATGGATCCAGGCGGCGATCGCCGGTCCCTGCGTACCCTTCTCCATGTCGCGATAGGGCAGCCACAACCAGCGCCGATCGTCGGAAGTCATGTAGCGGCGCAGCGAGAAATCGCCTGACGTGCCGTATTTCCAGCTCGCCAGCT
>Ga0308169_10006665_pt1 | contig 10102 bp, 4 predicted proteins | sample PhyBR1_2_FD_202139 | JGI IMG/M metagenome (GOLD analysis project Ga0308169, IMG submission 202139) | Phyllosphere microbial communities from UC Gill Tract Community Farm, Albany, California, United States - DLSLSB.R1 | ecosystem: Host-associated > Plants > Phyllosphere > Unclassified | place... | reverse complement strand
GCAGCGTGGGCGTCGCGCGCGCGATGACCGTCTCGATCTGGTTGAGCTGGCGGCGGTTTGTCGCCGCATCGAGGGTATCGGCCAACGGCGCATGGCCCAAGGCGCCCACCCCCTGCCCCTCCAGCACGGCGAGCCAGCTTGCCTCGCGGAACAGTTCGTCGGCACTCAACATCAGACGTCCGGCGCGCGTATATTGCGCCATCTTGTCGACCAGCGTGGGAGGCGGCGTCATATGACGAGTGTGTTGCCAGAGCGGCGCGTCATGGCCCTGCGTCGCGTGATAGTGCAGGATCAGAAAGTCGCGAATGCCGTCCATGTCGCGCGCGAACAGCGTGTTGAACTGACGCGCCAGCGCGGGGTCGCAATCGGCATCCGGGAACAGCGTGATAAGCTTGGCGATGCCACTCTGGATCAAGTGAATACTGGTCGATTCGAGCGGCTCGAGGAACCCCGATGACAACCCGATCGCAACGACATTGCCGCGCCATGCCTCGCGCCGGAACCCTGCGGTAAAGCGCAGCATGCGTGGATCCGCCAGCGCTTCGCCATCGAGGTTGGAGAGCAGGGTCGCCACCGCCTCGTCGTCCGACACGAAGCTGCTCGCATAGACATAGCCGTTGCCGGTGCGGTGCTGGAGCGGGATCCGCCACTGCCAGCCGGCGGGGCGCAGCGTCGACCGCGTAAACGGCGTCGTCGCGGCGATGCGCGCGCACGGCACCGCGACTGCGCGGTCGCAAGGTAACCAGTGCGACCAGTCCTCGAACTGCGCGCCCATCGTCTCGCCGATAAGCAGGGCACGGAAGCCTGAGCAGTCGATGAAGAGATCGCCTTCCAATCGCTCACCCCGGTCACTTGTCAAAGCGGTCACGAAGCCGGTTTCGGGATCACGCTCGATATCGCGCAGCATGCCCTCGTGCCGGACGACGCCGCGTTTTTCGGCAAGCTGGCGTAAGTGGCGGGCGTAGAGGCCAGCGTCGAAATGATAGGCATAGCCGAGCGTTGACAGGATCGACCGTGGGTCGTCCACGGGCTTCGCGAAGCGGCCGGCGGCGGCAAGCTGCGCGGCGAGTGAATAGGTTGAGAGCGGCCGATCGAGCCCATCCCCCTTGGCCCGCAACCAGTGCTGATGGAACGGTACTGGTCCAAGATCGACGCCGTAGCGACCAAACGGGTGGAAATACCGCGTGCCGGGTTGCGCCCAATCGACGAATTCGATGCCGAGCTTGAAACTCGCTTTCGTCGCCGCGACGAACGCCTCCTCGTCCAGTCCGATCAACTGGTTGAACCAGTGGATCGTTGGGATAGTCGCCTCGCCGACACCGACGGTGCCGATTGCGTCGGATTCGAGGATGCTGATCTTGACCAGGTCGCCGAATGTGGCGCTCAAAGCCGCGGCGGTCATCCACCCCGCGGTTCCTCCGCCAAGGATTACAAGACGTTGCACGCGCTTCATGCTACGTAGTCCTGCGCAATTTCTTTTGGATAGCAAGCTGCTTCCTTACCCGTGCCCCGCACGACGGTCAGCATTGACAGGTGCCCAATGCCCTGAAGTCCCGGTTGGCCAGCGGCTTTCAGCTAGCGTGTGATCGATTAAACTAGCCCGCGTAGACTGTGCCGTGCGCAAGCTCCGTAGCGAGGCAGCCACTCGGACACGTTGACCCACATTCAGACGTTCCCGGTAGCTCCTCCGATCTACAACTACGATCGTTCGCTCATCTAGCTCCAACGGCCATTCTTTTAACGCATATAATGAATTCTAGTTGGGATAACCAATGGATCGTGTTCGGTATTATGCCTTAAAGCGCTCCCTGCCGCCGACTATCGTACGAACGACCTTAACCCTTTTGACCTGTTCGACGGGCGTCACCAGAAGGTCCGTATCAAGCACGGTCAGGTCGGCCAGATAGCTGGGTGCGATCCGACCGAGCTTGCCGTCCTGGAACCCGGCGTAGGCGTTGTTGACGGTGTACGCGGTCAGCGCCTGGGCGACCGTCGTCTTCTGGTCAGGAAGCCAGCCTGCCGGGTTCTTGCCGTCGATCGTCTCGCGTGTGACAGCGGCGTAGATGCCCTCGATCGCATCGAGCGGCCCGACCGGCCAGTCCGATCCGAACGTGACGGTCGCCCCGCTGTCGATCAGCGAGCGGAACGCGTACGTGCCGCGCAGCCGCGCCTGGCCGATCCGCTCGATTGCCCAGCGTCCGTCGTCGATCGCATGGAACGGCTGGACCGAGGCAATAACGTGCTGTTTGGCAAAGCGCGGGATCGCCGCCTGCGACAGATGCTGCGCATGCTCGATCCGGAAGCGACGATCACGCGCGCCGTTCTCGCGGACAATCTCCGCATACAGATCGAGCACGTCGTCGTTGGCGAGGTCGCCGATCGCGTGCGTGGTGACGTGCAAGCCCGCCCTGTCCGCACCGCCGACATACGCCTTCAAGTCGGCCAAGCTGGTGACGCGGACGCCGTGCTGGTCGTGCGCGTCGGTATAGGCGTCGCGGAACACCGCGGTGCGCGAGCCGAGCGAGCCATCCGCGAGCGCCTTGACCGCACCCCAGCGCACCCAGTCGTCGCCGCGCCCCTCGGCCTTGACGATCGCGGCCATCTTCTCCCAGTCGCGGATCGGCACGAAGCAGTAGAATCGCAGGTCGGTCTCGCCCTTGGCGCGAAGCTGCCGCGCGGTCTCGTACGTCGTCCAGTCGAACGGTTCGGGGGTATGAACCTGCGTGAAGCCGCGGCTGAGCGCATGGGCGATGCCGCCGCGCATAATCGGCTGCCATTCGCTCGGCGTCGGCACCGGGAACACCCGCTCGGCCAGCGCCTTGGCGTTGTCCTTCAGGATGCCGGTGGGCTCGCCCTGCGCGTCGCGGACGATGACGCCGCCCGCGATGTCGGGCGTATCGCGCGTGATCCCCGCGATCTTCAGCGCCGCGCTGTTGAGCAAATACATGTGCAGGTCGGTGCGCGGGATTGCGACCGGCGTGTCCCCTGTCGCCGCATCGATCCACACGCGCGTCGGCAACTGGCCGCCCAGACGCTGCTCGTCCCAGCTGCCACCGAGGATCCACTTGCCCGGCCGCGCCCTCGCCGCCGCACCGAGCCGCGCGGCGAAGTCGGGAATCGTGGTGGCGGACAGCAGATCCGGCTGCATCAGCGCAGCCGAGCCGATCATGAAATGCGTGTGGTTGTCGATGAACCCCGGCGTCACGAACGCGCCCTTAAGGTCGATCACCTTGGTTGCGCGACCGATCGCCGCCTTCACCGCCCCCGACCCGGTCGCGACGATCCGGTCGCCGACGAGGCCGATCGCGTCGGTATACGGCTGCCGCGGGTCGCCGGTCCAGGCATTCGCGTTGACATAGGCGACGTTCAGCACGCGCTCGATCGCCAGCGCCCGTCCCACCGACGCCCAAGCCACCCCGCCTGCCAACACCATCCGCCGGTCGATCATCGTCATGCTCCCATCATCGGACGATCGTGTCAGACGCCGACGCAGCGCGGACCCGCCAATTTTCCAATCCCGGCGGAGCCAAGCTGGCCCTCCCGGATTTTGCGTGTTGGCGCTTGCGGCGACGAGGCGGGTCGCGAGAGTGGCCGCATAAGGGGAGATCATGACGCACCACCGCCCTGCCACCGCGCCTGCTCCCGCATGACCGGGATTTTCGAAACGTTCGACAACAGCGACGTGCGCGATCTGATCGCGGGCTATCCGCTCGCCTGGGTGACGGCGCCAGGCCACGCCCCGCCCAGCCTGCTCCCGCTGCTTGGCGAATATGATGCGGAGGGACGGCTCACGCACCTGCTCGGCCACATGGGGCGGTGCAATCCGCTGCACGCGCAGCTGACGCAGGCGCCGACCGCGACGATCCTCGTCAACGGCCCGAACGGCTATGTCTCGCCCGAACATGCCGACCGCCGCGACTGGGGACCGACCTGGAACTACGCGCAACTCGTCATCGACGCGCAGCTCGTCTTCCTCCCCGACGAGACCGACCACGCACTGGGCGCCCTCACCTTCGCGATGGAGGGCGAGCACTGGACGCCGCGCGAACTCGGCCCACGCTACGACGGCATGGCCGCCGCGATCATCGCCTTCCGCGCCGAAGTCACCAGCCTGTCGGGTCGCTTCAAGCTCGGCCAGGACGAGGCACCCGCCACCTTCGCGGCGATCCTCGAACGCCACCCCGACAAAGCCCTCGTATCCTGGATGCAAAGGTTCGCACGGAAGCAGGCATAGAACACGACTTGCCGCCAGGACTTGGCCCCTATGCTAGCCGCTCCACGATCGGGAGAGCGGGCCAATGCTGAGACCCTGGAAGATCACGCTGGGCCGCATCGACCCGGCCTTGCGGACGCCGCTCTACCTCCAGATCGTCCACGCGATCATCCACGAGATCGAGCGCGGCCGCCTGCCCCCCGGCGCCTTCCTGCCGAGCAGCCGCGAACTCGCGACAATCCTCGGCGTCAACCGCAAGACCGTTGTCCTCGCCTATGAGGATCTAATCTCGCAAGGCTGGCTGCTGTCGGAGGGCACGCGCGGCACCGTCGTCGCGGCGCTGTCGACCGAGCTGCGCAAGCCACCACCGCGACCCTCGATGCCGAGCGCCACCACCGCGCCCGAATACCGCTTCCGCGCGCCGCCCGAACGATCACTCGCGCTGTCGCCCGGCAAGGGCATCAAGCTCGACGAGGGTGCGCCGGACGGTCGCCTGTTTCCGGCCGACATCCTCTCGCGCGCCTATCGGACCGCGGTGCAGCGCGCGAGCCGCGACAACCGACTGCAATATCGCGATCCACGCGGCTCGCCCCGATTGCGCGAGGCGGTCGCGACAATGCTGCGCGGCGAACGCGGGCTGGCGGTCACCGCCGACGATATCTGCATCACGCGCGGCAGCCAGAACGGCATTTACCTCGCCGCGCGCACGCTGTTGCAGCCAGGCGATACCGTGCTGGTCGAGGCCCTCACCTACGAACCCGCGGTCGCCGCCTTCACCGATCTCGGCGCCAACATCGTCCCGGTCGGGCTCGACGAGAACGGCGCGGATGTCGAGGCGATCGAGCGCGCCTGCCGCAAGCACCGCGTCCGCGCGATCTTCCTCACCCCGCATCACCAGTTCCCGACCACCGTCGCGCTACGCCCCGAACGGCGCCTGCGCGTGCTCGAACTCGCGCGGCAATTCGGCTTCGCGGTGATCGAGGACGATTACGACCACGAATTCCATTTCGAATCGCAGCCGCTGCTGCCGATGGCGAGCTATGCGCCCGGCCGCGTGATCTATGTGGGTTCGCTGTCGAAGCTGCTCCTGCCGGCGTTGCGCGTCGGCTATATCGCCGCCCCCAGCGCCTTCATCGAGGCGGTGGCGCACGGCGTCTCGCTGACCGACGGCATGGGCAACACCCTAACCGAGGATGCCGCGGCGGACCTGATCGTCGAAGGCGAACTTCGCCGCCACGCACGCCGCGTGACTCAGGTCTATGCCAAGCGGCGCACCGCGTTCGACCAGGCGCTCGCCGCGACGTTCGGTGCCGCGATAGACTACCGCGTCCCCGATGGCGGCCTCGCCTTCTGGCTGCGGTTCGCCGACCCTGCGCTGCTCGACCGGATCGAAGCCGGAGCGCCGGAGCACGGCCTCAGCCTCGCCACCTCCGCGTCGTTCGCGACCACCGACGACGCGCCACGCGGCCTCCGCCTCGGCTTTGCCAGCCTGACCGAAGCCGAAGCGGTACGCGCGCTGACCTCGCTGGCCGCGGCAGGCGGCATCCCCGCCGCCGGGTCCAGCGCCGACGATCGGCACGCCTTGGTCCCGTCGACATCATAGGACTGGATGTTTGTACGGTTCCAGTTTGAGCGGACCCTATACCCTCAAGATCAGAGCCGCGACGGTCGAAAAGACCGCAGATGGCCGCAGGACGGTTCGGGCAATTTGATGCGGACGGCGCCAGAGGTGCCGGTCGCCGAGCATTGGGGGCGAGCTAATGACATACCGGTTTCTCACTACGACGGCGTTGGTGAGCGCAGCAGCGCTCTCGCTGACCGCGACTCCCGCGGCCGCACAGGTCGCCAGCACCACGGCGCCCGGCAACGCGTCTCCGGACGCGCCCGTAGCGTCCGAGCCGGTCACGAACAGCTCCGACGACATCGTCGTGACCGCGACAAAGCGCAACGAATCGCTGCGCAACGTCGCGATGCCGATCAGCGCGGTGACGGGCGACCAGCTTGCCAAGGCCAACGCCAACAGCCTCTCCGACTATATCGCGCGCCTGCCGGGCGTCGTCTTCAACGATTACCAGCCGGGCATATCGGAAGTCGTGATCCGCGGGATCGCTGCGACCACTTACCACGAGCAGGGTCAGACCACGGTCGGCTATTATCTCAACGAGATTCCGCTGGTCGAGCCGGGCTTCCCGATCGGCATCCCCGACGTCGACACCTTCGATCTCGACCGCGTCGAGGTGTTGCGCGGGCCGCAGGGTACGCTATTCGGTTCGTCGACGCTCGGCGGTCTCGTCAACTACGTCGTCAAGACCGCCGATCCGGGCAAGATCGACGCCGCCGCACAGGGCCTGATCGGTTCGACCAAGAACGCGAGCGGCGACCTGAACTACGCCGGCAAGGTCATGTTCAACCTGCCGATCATCAAGGACAAGCTCGCCGTCCGCGTGATGGCGCTGCAACGCTATGATGCAGGCTATCTCGACAATACCGGCACCAACAACCAGGGCAGCAACGATTTCCGCACCCGCGGCACGCGCGGGTCGATCGTCTTCACGCCGGCCGAGGGGACCAAGATCACGTATCTGGCGACCTATCAGCAGAGCAAGCTGTCCGACCAGACCTACCTCACCTCGCTGGATTCGCTGACCCGCGTGTCGGCGCGCGAGGAGCCGCAGAAGACGAGCTTCTTTCTCAATTCGCTACGCCTCGACCAGGATCTTGGGTTCGCGAACTTCACCGTGTTCAGCTCGGTCGACAAGAAGAAGAACAGAACCGTCTTCTCCTACCCCTATGCCTATGTCACCGGCGTCACGACGGGCGACGCCGCCGCCTATTCTCTCGGCGACGCAACCGCGAACATCAAGCAGTTCGAGGCGCGGCTTGCGTCCGCGGGCAATGGTCCAGTCCGCTGGCTGATCGGTGCAAGCTACCTGCGCGCGAAGAAATTCAGCTACGACCAGATCTACCAGCAGGGTGCCGGCGCCTTCATCAACGCCAATCCGGCACTGTTCGGCGGCTATAGCGGGACGCAGTTGACGCCCAACGACCGCATCTACGGCTATGCCTCCGACACGCTGAACACCGATCTCGGCATCTTCGGCGAGTTGTCGTGGCGGCCGGTCGAGCAGTTCGAGATCTCCGTCGGCGGCCGCTATTACGACACGCGCGCCAAGGCGACCGTCACCAACCAGGCCGGCGCGCTCGGCGGCTATCCGGGCGGATACACGCCGGTCGGCTCGGGGGGCAGCGTCGACCAGAAGGAGGACGGCTTCACGCCCAAGGCGACGATCTCATTCCGGCCGGTTCCCGGCTTCCTCGCCTACGCGACCTATTCGAAGGGCTTCCGGGTCGGCGGGATCAATCCGAATGCCGGGCTGCTGTCGGCTATTCCCGCCGCGTACGACAGTGACACGGTCGACAATTACGAGGCCGGCGTGAAGTTCGGCCTGTTCGACAACCGCATCCTGCTCGACGCCACGGTGTTCACGATCGACTGGAAGAACATCCAGGCACGACTGTTCGGCCCGGCACCTGCCTTTTACTCCTACGTCACCAACGCCGGCAGCGCGAACATCGGCGGCGTCGAGTTCTCGGGCACCGTCAAACTGACCAGGGCGCTGACGTTCAGCTCGAACGTCACCTATCAAGATGCGCAACTTACCAGCCTGTTGCCGGACAGCTTCGCGGTCGGCGGTGGCTATGCGTCGGGCACGACGCTGCCGGGGTCGTCGAAATGGGCGGTCGCCAACAATCTCGTGCTCGACCTGCCGAACGTCAAACTGGCACCGACGTTCGAGATCGCGCATCGCTACGTCTCGTCCGCCCCCGTCGCGTTCGGCAACACCAACACGCGGGGGAATTTCAACCAGTTCGACGCGCGCGCCTCCGTCACCGTGATGGAACGCGTCCGGCTGCTCGGGTTCGTCAACAACGTGCTCGACAAGCGCGGCGTCCTCAACGCGCCGTTCACCGATCAGGTCGCCCCGGCTTATTCGATCATCCGGCCACGCACCTACGGCCTGCGCGTCGATATCGGGTTCTGAGGGTGCGGCATCGCATGACCTCGACGCTGCCGGTGCTGGCCCTGTTGCTGGCCGGCACCGCGCCGCTTCCCCAGACCGCAACGCCTGTGGCCGCCGAAAAGGGCGGGCCGATCGCGCCCGCCGACATCATGCGGCTCCACGATATGCGCGATGTCGAGATGTCGCCGGACGGCAGGACCATCCTGTTCACCGTCCAGCCGCAGATGGCGACTTTCGGCCCCGAGCAGCGGACGATCTGGTCGGTCCCCACTGACGGCAGCGCGCCCGCCCGGCGGTTCGTCACCAGCGCCGGCGCGGACGACACGCCGCGCTGGTCGCCGGACGGACGCTCGATCGCCTTCCTCTCGAACCGCAAGAACCCTCTGTCGGGTGGTGCCGATACCGGGTTCGAGTTCAAACCGGATATCTCGGCCGGCCCAGGCGCGCCGGTCGACGCGACCCCGCCGATTCCGCCGACCGCACCGGCGGCGTCCGGCGAGCCATCCCGCCAGCTCTGGGTGATCGCGCGCGATGGCGGCGAAGCGACTCCGCTCACCGCGCTACCCGGTGACATCGCGGACTTCGTCTGGTCGCCCGATGGCACCAGAATCGCCTTCCTCAGCACCGATCCCGATACCTCTGCGGAAAAGGCCGATCGCGCGGCCAAGCGCGACTGGGTCGAGATGGACAAGACGCGCCACGTGACGCGGCTCTGGATTCTCGATCTGGCCAGCCACACGGCACGGCCTGTTTCTCCGACCCACGTCAGCGTCAGCAACATGGCGTGGTCGCCGGACGGCAAGCGCATGGCGGTGCGCGTGACCGACACGACCGCGATCAACGACTATTTCTACCATTCCCGCATCGCGCTATTCGATACGGCGAGCGGCACGGTCGGCAAGACGCTGATCGAGCATGCTGCGGAAGGACCGCTCTGGTCCCCCGACGGCACCGCAATCCTCGGTTCCGAAATCCGCACGCCGGGTTTCATCGGCGTTGGCGCCCGCGTGTACGACCTCACCATCGATACGCTGTCGGCGCTGGCGGACGATCACCCCGGCCTGCTGACGCAGGTCCGCTGGGCGGCCGACAGTCGCTCTATCGTCGCGCTGTCGTTCGAACAGACCCGATCGAAGCTCGTCCGGATCGCGCGCAAAACGGGACGCGTCATACCGCTGGCACAATTGGACGGCGAAGCCTCCGACATCACCGCCAGCCGCGACGGGCGCCATCTCGCGGTCTCGCTGTCGAGCCCCGACCGCCCCGCCGACGTCTGGACGATCGACGGCGCCCGCGTCCGCCCGGTCACGACGATCAACCCGCAGGTCGCGACCTGGAAGCTCGGCCAGGTCCGCCAAGTCTCCTGGACCAACAGCCGCGACGGACAGGCGATCCACGGCGTTCTCGTCACGCCGCCCGGCTACGTCGCCGGCACGCCGATCAAGACCGTCGTCCAGGTTCATGGCGGTCCCGAATGGGCATGGTGGTCGGGATGGCTCGGCAGTTGGCACGAATGGGCGCAGATGCTCGCGACCCACGGCTATGCGGTGCTGCTGCCCAATCCCCGCGGCTCGGACGGCCAGGGTACGGCGTTCGCACGCGCGGTCGGTAACGACTGGGGCGGGATGGATTATCAGGACGTGCTCGACGGTGTCGACATGCTCGTCGCCCAGAAGATCACCGACCCAGCGCGGCTCGGCATCGGCGGCTGGAGCTATGGCGGGTTCCTGTCGGCCTGGGCAGTCACGCACGGCGACCGCTTCAAGGCGGCGATTGTCGGTGCCGGGCCTACGGACATGACCGCGATGGCACGGATCACCGACACGCCGGACTTCACCACCGGCTATTTCGGCGAGCCGTCCGCGCA
>Ga0308169_10006662_pt1 | contig 10105 bp, 10 predicted proteins | sample PhyBR1_2_FD_202139 | JGI IMG/M metagenome (GOLD analysis project Ga0308169, IMG submission 202139) | Phyllosphere microbial communities from UC Gill Tract Community Farm, Albany, California, United States - DLSLSB.R1 | ecosystem: Host-associated > Plants > Phyllosphere > Unclassified | place... | reverse complement strand
GGCCTAATTTCTGGAACCGCAAGCGCCACGACTGTGACGAGCAACGTCAACTGCCGGAGCCAGGCCCAGGCCACTGCGCGGATCGTCGCCCGAATTCCTGCCGGTACCGCCGTGTCCGTTGAACGGCGCCGGGATGATTGGTCGCTGATCCTCCATGCGCCGCGCAGCTGCTGGGTAGCGTCGCGTTATCTCGGCGAGCAGAGCACTGCGGACGCCAACCGCGCAAGCCTGCGTCAGACACGTGCCGTAAGCCGTAGCGCCTATACAAACAGGGAGCGCATCAGCCGGCCTAGCCGCCGCTCCTCGTTCTGGTCCAGCACGCCGCACCGTTCAAGCCGGCGACAGAGCCGAGCTCGAAGCGCACCCAGCTACGACTATGGCGGCGGGTCTTGCCCTTGCTCCGGCCGCAACATCTGCGTCGGGCCGCGTGGCGGACGGTATTGTGTTACTAGCGGCGGGAACAAGCGGTACGGGGTTTGATCCTGTGGTGGCGATCAGCTGGAAGAACGCGTATCACGCTTGAGATGCATCTAAGGCGACATCTCACCACCGCACTTGGCATGGTACTCGGGGCAGTGCTGGCTGGCGGTGCCGCCGCTGCTGAAACGTCGCCTTACTTTCTGATCATCACGTATACACCCGGCGGCGTCTCGTCGCTCCCATATCCGACAGCCGATCGATGTGAACGGGCTCGACGTGTGCTCGAAACAGATCTTCAGCGGCGGGTCGCAAAGCGAGACGCAAGCACTCCGCAAGGTGCGGTCGTCGTTGGGACGCCATATCATCTGCAGGGCGTCTGCGTACCGGGATAACCGGTCAGCCGTATGCCAATCTGGACACTGGTTGCCTATGTTGGGGCACTCTACCGCTGGGCCCCAACACGCGCCTATCGCATAGCCGGATTAGCGCTGCTGGCGACGACGATCTCCTTCATCGGCGGCTAGCGCAGGGCGCGCTCCCTCAATGCTCGACGACAGCAAGCGCTGGATTGGCAGGAGTTCAGTCCGCAGGGCGGGTTCCCGAGCTGCCAACGCGCCGATGCGGCTAACAACGGCGGAGCGAGCGGTAGGGGTCGTAGCATTGGCGGCCGCGAGCAAGGTCGTGATCACGCGGCGATTTCCAAGCGAGCGTGCCGTTAGATAAGCGCCGCCGAGCATAACCGGCATTGTGGCGATCCCTGCGGTGGCACCAGTTCCAGCTCCCGCAACACCACCCATGGCAGCGCCAACGCCGGCTCCCGCGCCACCGCCACTAAGGACGCTCTGTATAGCCTTGAACCAGTTCCCGACTTGTCCGGACCGGGAATTGTTGAGGCGACCGAGTGTCCCCGCCCGACCCTCAGCGATCCGGGCAAGGTCGGCAAGGTCACGCCCACCCTGCGGTCCGAAGATCGCGGCGCGCGCTTCAGGCGAGTATCTCGCGACCTGGGAGAAGAAGAGATTTGGCGAGAAGGCATTGTCGCCGTCCTGCCCTCGCCGCCCAAGCTGCGCCGCGATTGTGGACGCAACCTGCTGACGCTCCTGCGGTTCGAGCCGATCCATCATCTGCCCGAGTGCAGCGGCATTTCCAGATTTCGGCAAAGACGCGCTTTCGACCTGCGCCATGATGCCCTCTCCCGAACGGCGCGCGTTGCGGTCCGCGCCGATAAAACGCTCTATGACGTTGTCGACGAGGTCCACGCGTCGCCGATAGGCCTGGTCCGCACGCTGGTATGCGCGAAGAGCTGGCCCCTGAAGCTGGCTGGCGATGTCGGTACTGGCGCTATCGATTGCCTGCGCCATACGCCGCTCAGTATCAGTGAAGCGGAGCCCTCGGGTGCCAAGCTCATCACGCATCGCGGTTCGAAGGTCGCGGATCGCCTGGATCGTCAGCGGCCGCACATTGCCGTCCTGGCCGACCAAATCGGCACGAAACTGGTTGAGCAGATCGAGCTTCGTACGGTTGGCGTTGGGGGTCTGCGACAGCTCCGCGATATGGCTGTCGATCACCCCTAGCGCTTGGCGCGGCGCGACCCGCGCGTTGCCCGCCAAAGTGGCGGCGCGATCGTACAGCTGGTTCGTAACGCGACGGCTGCGATCGATATAGCGCTCGCCCGCAGCACGTACCGTGTCGCCAGCAGTCGGACGTGGCACAGCCGTACCACCACCGATGTTTTCCACACGGCGCTCGATCTGGTCGACGCCGCGCTGAAGGTCGGCCCGGACACGTCCGCCGGAGAAGGGCAGCGATTCAAGGAAGCCATAAGCATTGCGCCGGGTGGCATCGACATCAGGCCGGACCAGTTCCACGCCTTGGCGCTCTGCTGCCTGAACGGTATCCATGTTCACGCCGCGCCCCACACCCGGGCCGCGCGACCGGTTCATCAATGCCTGCCCAGCACGCCCCAGACCATACCCCACGACGCCGCCCGCAATCGCGTTCGTGCCGGCGGCCTGCAACCGGTCGAGAGCAGAACCCTCCGCGCTGCCGAAGCCGTAAGCCCCCGAGTACCCGGCGCCCATCGTTGCCAGCTGCATTACGCTCGGTGGCATATTCGTGCCGGCCCGGCCCATAGGCAGCGCGAAGCCGCCGGCGAACTGACCGGCGAACCTGGATACCGGGCTATGCTCGGCGTCGTAGGCGTCGATCGAGCGCTCGCTCCGGAGATTGTCGCGCATGGTGCCGCCGCCGAAGATAGTCCGGCCCGCTGCCGCGAGTTCATCGGCCGTTCCGAGCGAGACGGTATCCGCAGCCCCGCGAACGAAGGCGTCCGCCGTCTCGGTCCAACCGCCGCCCCCTCGGTTCGGGGGCGCGGAACTGGAACCAGGGCTCGTCGTGCCGCCGACAACCGACACCTGCAGCAACGGCTCAGTCCCGAACTTTGCTTTATATGCGGCGTGGTATTCGTCGCTGTTTGCAATCTCGTCCGGCAGGTCGACTGCTTCCGGCTGGCCACCCGGGGCCGTGTAGAAAAGGCCGTTTCGCTGGATCGTGTACTTTCCGCCAGAAAGGCCGGTCGCGAGATCTGCCAGACTATCGACCGTAAGGTTCCGAAATTGGGGACGCAGATCGGACCCACCGTCGCCGCCTTGTTTGCCGGCGGGACGCGCACCGACCGATCCGTCAAAATTACCGATAGGATGCCCAGTGAAGTCCGCTTCGGACTGCTGAAACGGAGTGGCGGGATGCTCGCCGACAACGTCCTCGGGCTTGAACCCAAACCGTTGCGCACGCCCCTGGTAGTCGCGACGCTGCAGATTGTACGATCGGGCCAGTTCGACGCCTCGGCGACGCATCGATTCAACGAGGTTGCGGCGCACCTCGGTTGGCAGGCGTTCGCCGCTCTGGAGCTTCGAGATCGCACCTTCGAGGTTCTGCGCCCAGCTACCGGTCGCCGATGCCAGCGCAAGCTCGCCTTCACGTACGACCGACCCGGGATCCATCACCTTGCCGAACGCATAGATCAGATTGAGATCGTCGGCGCCGGTGGCTTTCGGATTACGAGCGATCTCCATCGCCGACGCGACCTGCGGCAGGACGGTCGTGAAATCCTGCACTTCCTTGCGGCCGGTGAACTCCTTCCGCAACGTCGTGATGTTGTCGAAGGTCGTGTTGCCCATCTGCTGCTGGTTCGTCTCGGCGGTGCGCCGATCACGCACATCCTCGCGCTGCTGCTGGCTCTGAAACCGTTGCTCAGCCCGAGCCGATTCCTGCTCGGCACGGGCGTCGGACCGTTCGGCGCGGTACTCTTGCGCTGCAAGACGCGGGCTGGGGGTACCGACCGTGTACGCACCGGCCGGCGATTGTGCCGGTTGGGCTGCCGCGTACCGCTCCCAAGGCTTGGCCTGGTCCATTATCATCGTGCTCCCGTAGTGCCGCGTTGGCCGAAATAGGGGACGCGCCCATAACCAGGCAGCGTCACGTGGACGTGGTCTCCCTCATCAAGGTATCGGGCTTTTGACCCGAAGTAAGACCGCAGGGCGGGGACCGACGTGTCAGCGTAATCAACGCCGTCACCGGTAAGGTGATGGGACCGTGGCACGCCACCTACCGCACGATTGCCTTCCACCGTTCGCCTGCCGCTCGTCATCCGGCCTGGCGCTCGCGTCGGATCAGCGAAAGGTACCGCCCCCCTGCGAGGGCGCACCTCCCATCGGTTCCCAGGCGTTGGGATCAGCAGGATTGCCACCCTTGAAGCGGTAGCCGCCTTCGACGGTGCCAGGTGCGGGTCCTGCTGGATGTACGGGGGCCAGTGCGGACGGTGACATACCGCCCGGTGCAGCACCTAATGCGCCCCCCGGACCGCCTCCGCCCACTACCGTGAATGTCCCGTCGCCATTCGGAAGATACCGCGGGGAAGCCAGACTACGAGTGACGATGTCCTGCCCGTGCGCCGATTGCGGATCGATCCCGATCGCTCGGAGGGTACGGATGACGCTCGGCTCGTCCTGCGGGTCTGTACCTTCCAGGACGCTATGGCCGTACCGGATATAGCCGTCCAAGCCTTGGTCGGTCAGATCCGGCGACGCGAGTTCTTCGTGCCCGAATCCAAACCGCTGTAGCATGGGGGATAGCTGCGAAAACGCGGCGGGCCGCAAGTTCTCCGGAAGCCCCCGCAGCCGAGCTGCCGCTGCGGCCATGACGCCGGCTTCCTGTCCCATCCTCTTCCGCTCGCTGTCGCCATAGCCAGCGATGGTCTTCGCGAGGTCGATGTCGCCGCCTTGCAGTGCAGCCTGCGCGCCGCCGCGGAAATCACCAGCTTGCACCTGCCCGGCCACTTGCCGACGGAGGGTCTGCTGCTGCCCCGCTTCCATTAACTTCTGGGTTGCTGACTGATTCTGGATGTCCTGCGATCGCGCATTGCCGATAGCCTGCAGCGACTCGAGGTAATTGTAGCCCGCACGGTTGGGCGCGAGATAGTCGACGTCCATCAGTAGATCCCCCCGAGGTTGCCACCGTAGATTGGCGGTGTGCCGACCTGATAGCCGCCGACGTTGCCGGCTTTCCCGTAACTCGACGCAAAATTGGCGCCGATATTCGTAAGGTTGGTCAACGCCTGCTGCTGGGCAGTCGCGCCGGAGATGATCGCGCCTTGAGCCGCGCTCGACCCAGACTGAAGGGCTGCATTGTTGGCGTTCGTCGTGTCTGTGTTGACGCCGGCGATCGTCCCAATCGCGCTGTTACCGGTCTGAATAAGGCCGTACAGGTTGTTCAAATACTGCTGCTGGGACTGGTCGCCGATCGCTGCGCCGCGAGTCTGAAGCGCCTTCATTGTCGCCCCGCTGTCACCCATTCCGCGCGCGTAGGCGTTGGAGTTGACCGATCCGAGCCCGGTATTGAGCAGATCCTGATAGCCGGTTGAGCCGCGATACGTCTGAAGCGCAGCGGCCGATGCTGCCGGATCGCCACCAAGCCCGAGCAAGCCCGCGTAAGTCGACCCTGCTACATTGCCACGGTCGATGTTCGGCTGCTGCAGGCCCTGAATTTGGGCGCGGTTGGCGTTGTTCGCCGCGATCTGCATTTGCGCGGTCTGCTGCTGAGTCTTCGCCGCTTTCGAGGCTCCCTTTCCGCCAGTGATGCCGCTGATCAACGAACCGGCGGCGGAGATGCCTGCCGCAGCAATGAGTGGTGCAACCATCAGTGCGTACTCCCGAAAGTGAAGATCTCGACTGCGCCCTCGGTGTCGTACTGGTCGAAGCCAGCGGACCGACCGCCGATCTGTCGGTTGAACCAGCGGGCGGCCCTATTGTGGATCGGCGTTGCGCCCCAGATCAGGTCCGCGTGCGGGCGCATCCAGGCAATGATCGCCTTGCCCGTCTCGATTGCCCGACGGCCGCGACATGATGGTGCGAAGATCGTGTGCCCCTGCCAGACGCGATCAGCGGTGGAGGCGAATACAGCGCACGCGTCATCCCCGTTGGACAGCACCACAACGCCGGTATGTTCTGCGGGGAATGCTGCCGACCAGTCGAGCGGCTGCCCGTGGTAGGCGATCGCGGTGTGAACGGTGGCGAGGTTCGCCACGCGGTTGATCAAGGCTGCCTCGCGTTCGCGGCGGATCTGCGGACCGTCAGCGCAGTGTTGACGCTGCGTGTCCTTGATCGTGACGGCCGTGGCGAGGAACATTACCGCGCCTCCACTTCATGCTGAAGAGCCGACCGCATGACCGTTGAGAGCGGCAGGCCCTGCTCGCGTGCACGACGTCCCATCGCCGCGTAGAGCATCGCCGGCATGCGAAGGCCGATGCGACGGTCGCACTGCTGGCCGGCGTTGCGTTCGGGAATAGGCATATCCATGCCATATTTTCGACCGCACAAGCTTGTTCAACAACAGTTGAGAGGCCATTTTGATGGCATGGGTGTGATTTTCGAACCGTTCTCCGCTGGTTCATGCTGCCTCTGCGGATCTTCGGATAACCTGACGGGCGAGCATAAAGTAAAGGCAGCTCCGCTACGGTCCATGTTTGGCCAGGAGCGTATGGCGATTGGTAACTTAGAAGACGGAAAGCCGCTGAGGATTGTGCAAGGGCCAAAATCGAAAGCGTTGCACTTCAAAGCAAAAATTTGCGGACATTGTAATTCGACTAGCACTCAACCCGCCGATAGAGCATTTGATCAGTTCCATGACTTAGTAAGAAACCTGATATTATCCGGTCATGACCCGGCGTCGGTGTTTGATGATCCTGAATATGCCCTCGGGTCTGATAGATACCTGAATGTGTTTCGCTATTTTGCTAAGATCGTGTGCTGCCAGTTGGCTGAATCAGACGGTCCTCGACCTATCGAAATCAGCAACTTCGCTCGTGGCCTTACCAGATCCAACAATATAAGTTTACATATCGATCTTGACCCAACGTACGATGAGTATGCTCGCTTGTCCGGCGATCACGCTTATGCCGCGCATGGAGGACTGATGGTAGTGTCAAATAGAAAAACCGGTTTGCCGACCAGCTTTCGCACTTACCTATCTTATGGTCCGGTACGTTATATCTTCTATATTAGATTCGGCCTTGCTGTTGCTCTGGCATTAAAGCTCGCGCATCCAAAGTTTTCTAAGAAATGTCGGGATGCATATCTAGCGGCCTTGAAAAATCCCATCTCACCTGAGCTCCAGCGACAACTTGGCGTATAGCTAGGCCTGATCAAGGCAACGGCCGCTGCCGTCTGCGCTGCGCGAAGGCCAGTGCAATTTCGATCACTCGCGGGCTTACATCGGCAACGGATGCATTCACGCCAATCGCCATATCCTCGTCGCCATCGTCGGCGATGTCGGACAGCACCGCCAGAAGCTCGCCGGCAAGCAGTGCAGTAGCTTCGAGGTCACCCCGATCTTGCTCCGCAATCACCGCGCGCGTCAGGACGCTGGCAAGCTGCCGGGTATCTTCGATGTCGCCTATCCGGTCGAGGTGACGGGCTTGAGCCAGTGCGGCGGTCATCCCGAGGCGGCGAGAAAGGGAATCGTGGTCAGCAGCGGTGAGTAGGCGATGCAGCCTAGCCCGTTCTCCGTCGAGGTGATGGTTCATGCGGCGTCTCCAGTATTTGTGCCAGGTTCTGCGAGGGCTGGGATTTGGCCTGCACGGTAGCCCGCGCGCGTCCTGCACCACCGGAGCAAGTTGCGGTTCACGCGGAGCTGACGGTTGATTTCGGTGCGATCTGTCTGCGATCCGACCCTGGATCGCCGCATGATAAGTTCGCCGATCTTCGCCTCGATCAGGGCTGCCAGCTGGTTCGGCCCGCTCGTGTCGTTCATGGTGCCAGCTCCGCGACGGCGTCCAGCAAGCGCATCGCATCGGCCCGCAACTTGCGCGCCTCCAACGTCCAAGCGCCCGTGCGCCACCGCCCGTTCGCCTCACCCTTGGGAGCGCCAGGGGACATACCACCGTGCATCCTACACACCCGCTTTCCGTTCACGGCGGCCGATCGGCACGACTTCCCCGATCTGGCCTTTGCTTGGCACCGCGGCGCCGCTGCGAATGACGCCGGTTCGTTGTTCGATTGCGGGGGCATGATGCTCTCCAGGAATTGCAGAGGGGGCCGGATTAGGGGTCACACAACCCCAAGCGGCGATATGCTGGTGCTGATGGCTGTGAATGTGCTTCTCGTGCTTCACGGTGATGTGCTGACGGGTCGATCGGCGTTTGCCTCGGACCTGCTGCAGCGTATCTATCTGGGCCGCGTAGGTTCGGGCGAGCTTGGCCGCTACTGATGCTGTGCGAGCGTCGCCGGTGTTCAACGCACTGGCCGACACGCGCATGGTCATGAAGTGCACCGCGAGCATCTGGGCGGCCAGCGCTGCCTCTGCCTCGTTGCGCGGCTGGATGCTGTTGATGAAGTTGAGGGCGGCGTTCAGTTCGACTTCGCTCGGGTGCCAGGCCTTGGTCTGGTCATTCCAGTTCTGACCGCACAGGGCCCGCAATTGCTCCATGAACACGGCGACCGTTGATGGCGACCGCGTCCCGAATGCGTCATGGATCTGGAGCGACCACACCTCGTGATTGTCGTGCGGCGCGACCGCCCGGAAATCACCGAGATCACCACGCGGCTCCATCATCACGCCGGGTGACGCCGGGCGCCTGTCCATGCGCGCCTTCGCCTTCTCAGCCCACGGCTCGAGCAGGGCCGGCATGGGCTGTACCTTCCGACGTCGAGGGCGCTTCGGCTTGGGATCCGTCGCAACGTCTACCTGCGCCGGATCGATGTCACCGAGATTGGAGGGTCGTTCATCCCGCATCGGAACGCACCTCGATCGAGGTCCAGAATGTCGGCACGAACGGCAGCGGGCGTCCCTTCCCATTGGTCCAGTTGCCATTCTTGTAGAGCGCCCCGACCGGTCGGCGGCACCATCCGAGCGCGTGGCCGTCGTCAACCACGCACGCGGTCCCTTCTGCCGGCAATTGGGTGACGGGCCGGCGGACGAATTGGACGCCGGGGAGCCCCGACGAGGTGAAGCGTAGACCGTCGCTCATTTGAAGTCCTCGTATCCTGGGATGGGTTCGTCGCCGGTCTCGCCGGGTGCGAGAATGGGCCGCAAAGCAGGGTTGCCTGCGGGGTAGCGCCCCAGTTCACTTTCCTCGTCTTCATCACCCGCCCCACCCCGTTGCCCCATAGGGGGGCAACTGGGGCGGGGCGCCTCTGATGCCCCGCTTGCCCCGGTTTGCCCCGCCCCGGTTTTAGGTACTGGGGCGCCGGCCTGATCAGCCCACTGACCAACCTCGACATAGGGCTTGTTTTCGCGCTTTACGGGATCGCGTCGGGACACCACAACGAGTGCACCGTTGGCGATCCAGGTACGCAGCAACTGGCTGATACGAGCACGATCGCTGTCGGCGCCCTTGCCGGCGTCGAGACCCAGCGCGTTGGCAACAGCAAGCCCCGCCCAGTCCTTGGCGAGCACGCTTTCCTTCCACGCGCCGTCAGCAATTTGGCGCTGGACGCGCAGCAGGTGATCCGTCGAGATCCCCTCGAACGGGTCAGGCGGTATCCAGCGGGTCACGACACCGACACTGTCACCCTCATCACCGTAGGGATCGTCCGGGCCGGTCGAGTTGTCGACGTCTTGCGAGGCCAGTCGGAACCATTCGGCGTCCTCGGCGGGTGCGCGGTTGGCCTTGTCGTCCTGCACCGTAAACAGCCGTTTGCGCTCACGGTCCTTGGCGATGCCAAAGTGCTTCGCCTCGTCCTTGTCCATGCGGTTGAGAACGAGCGTCACGCGTGCCGCCGACACCAGAGAGCTGGCACCGCGCGAAGCCTCCGCCGTTACCTTATCGGCCCCGAGCTTCTTGCTGTGGTGGACGAGGACGATCGAGCAGCCGGCACGCTTCGCAATACGTCCCCACGTCTTCACGACCCTGTCGATGGCGCCGTTGTCGTTCTCGGAAACACCATGCGAACTGACGAACGGATCCACGACCAGGACGTCGATCTGACGCCGGTTGAGTTCCGCGACCAGCGCCTCGACGACTGGCTCGATGATGATCCCCTCCTGCGTATCGAGGGCGATACACAGACCGTTTCCTTCGGGGCCGCTGTCGAGGAACAGGCGGTCACCGCATGCGTCCTGATCGACGCCGTGGTACATAGCGGCGGCGACAAGCTGCATTTCTAGTTCGGCGAGATCGTCCTCGAGG